>Ga0209415_10005928_pt1 | contig 21840 bp, 21 predicted proteins | sample PeaSoiSIISIP2007_FD_187696 | JGI IMG/M metagenome (GOLD analysis project Ga0209415, IMG submission 187696) | Peat soil microbial communities from Weissenstadt, Germany - SII-SIP-2007 (SPAdes) (version 2) | ecosystem: Environmental > Terrestrial > Soil > Wetlands > Peat | place: Germany... | reverse complement strand
CCCGGATGGTGAAAAAATTCCCGAGACTCTTGGACATCTTCTGGCCCTCGACCAGCAGAAAACGCGCATGAAACCAGTAACGGGCGAACTGTTGGCCGGTTTGCGATTCCGATTGCGCGATTTCGTTTTCGTGATGCGGAAAGATCAGGTCCTCGCCGCCCGCATGGAGATCGAAACTCGGGCCCAGTTCCTCCATCGACATGACCGAGCACTCGATGTGCCACCCCGGACGCCCCGGGCCGATCGTCGTGTCCCACGAAGCTTCGCCTGGCTTCGGAGCCTTCCACAGGGCAAAATCGCGAGCGCTGTCTTTTTCGTACTCGTCCACGTCGACGCGGGCGCCGTCGGTCATGCCGGCAAAGTCTTTCTTTGAAAGCTTGCCGTATTCGGGGAACTTCGCGATGCGGAAATAGTAAGAACCGTCTTCGGTGCGATAGGCGAAGCCCTTTTTCGCCAGTTCGGCAATGAAGTCGGCCATCTCGTTGATGTGTTCGGTGGCACGCACGAGAATCGGTTGCTCGATGCTCAACGTTGCCGAATCTTCGAGGAAGGCCTGGGTAAACTTGGCGGTGTACTGCTGCACGGTTACGCCGTCGCGCGCGGAGTTGCGAATGATTTTGTCGTCGACGTCGGTGATGTTCATGACGTAGCGGACGTCGTATCCACTCTGGCGCAGAAAGCGATACAGAAGATCGACGGCGATGAATGTACGGAAATTGCCGATGTGGCCGTAATCGTAGACGGTCGGTCCGCAGGCATACATGCGGACGCGGTTGCCGTCGAGGGGATGGAAATCTTCGATCTTCCCGGAAAGAGTGTTATAGAGACGCAGTGCCATGGATAAGTTCGCGAGCAGAGTACGAACTTTTCATTCTAGGGTGCCGCTGGAAAAGGGGTCAAATGGAGTGTGCTGATAGTTACGGTCTCGTGCAATTCAAAATCTTCCAGACTCGTGCGTTCGGGCTGGGCGTTCATCAGCCGGCACACTGCTCCCTTGCGATTGACAATACCGTCTCTGCCTACTAGATTTCGGGACAGTGACTCCTCATTGAAGGGCGATATTCCAAACCAGTTGCTACGCCGCAAAATGCCGGAATTGGACACGCTCCGCGGTGTGGCGATTCTCGCCGTCGTTTTTTACCACGGGTTTTCGCAATGCGATACCACGGGCTTGCCAGGGATCGTGCGCGCCTTTTTCGCCGCTACCCGGTTGGGCTGGTTAGGAGTGAACCTTTTTTTTGTACTGTCGGGCTTTCTGATCACGGGCATACTTCTGGACAGCACGGGAACGCCGCGGTACTACAAGAGTTTTTACGTTCGACGAGCACTGCGAATTGTGCCAGCCTACTTGCTGCTTCTGCTGCTTCTTTTACTGCTGCCGCGGATTGGTATTGTGGACCATCGAATCTCGTGGGGATTTGTCGGGTTGAGCCTGATTTACTTGTCGAATGTCACCAACTTCTTTGGTGTGGCCATGCAATACGGGCCCTTATGGTCACTGGCGGTGGAAGAGCAGTTTTACTTGCTTTGGCCCGCAGCGGTGCGTAACTTTTCCCGACGAGCGCTGGCGTTCTGTGCCCTCGCTGTCTTTCTCGGCTGCCCTCTTTTGAGGGCCATCGCATTTGCACACGGACACCCGGCGGAAGTCGGGTACACGTGGATGGTGGCCGATGGACTGGCGAGCGGTTCACTGCTAGCGATCTTGAGTCGGACTATTCTTACAGACCGGCGGTCCATGAAGTGGTTTTCTGCGCTTTGCATTACAGCGTCGCTCGTGCTGATAGCCCTGGGGGCGCGGTTTGGCACTCTTTCGCCCGTCCCTCCAACCACTCTCTTGGGTGCATCTCTCCGCTGGACGCTTTTCAATGTGCTGTTTACGGGAATGTTGGGCACTGCGCTTTTGCTGGGGGCGAGCGGCTGGGCGAAGATTGTACGGCGTCCTGTGCTGCGGTTTTTCGGAGAGATCAGTTACGGTCTGTACCTTATCCACACCCTTGTATTTGAAGTGACCGGCCATTTCGTGGTGCCGGTTGTGATGCGTCTCGCGCGGCTCAGAGTTCAGGGTGACGCTCCACTGACGCTTATACGTTTCCTTGTCGGCGCAGTGGCTGCAACTGTGATTGCATTTCTGTCGCGCCGTTATTTTGAGGAACCCTTCCTCAAGTTGAAGGATAAGTGGGCCGCCGCAACTGTAGAGTCCGCTCCCCTGCCGAACAAGGTGCGGGTCCAAGCTGCGGCGCCGACCACCCGAGCCGAGCCGCATTGCATCCCTGGGGACTAAGGCTACTGGATTGCGGGGTGCGGCCCGTGCGCATGCAGCCGGTGCTGCACTAGAAACGCGTAGTGCACGGCCGAGACGATGGTGAAGAGGAACGTGGCGCGCAGAAAAGTAGTGCGCGCAATCCAGACCCAGCCGATGGGCTCGATGAGCAGCAGCAGCACGAAGAAAATCGCGGCCACTTGCGCGAAAGTGTTGGCTTTGCCGAAGATGCTGGGGCGAAAATCGCGCAGGCCGGCAATCATGAACAGAACTCCGCTAATGAGCAGGATGGAGATATCGCGGCTGAACACCACGACCGTATATTTCCAAGGAATCATGCGCTCGATCGAGAGCACGAGAAACATGGTGCTCATCAGCAGCTTGTCGGCGATGGGGTCGAGATACTGGCCGAGGAGCGTTTGCTGATGCAGGGTGCGCGCCAGCAGGCCATCGAGGCCATCGCTCATTCCGGCAAGAACGAACAGGGCCAGCGCCCACTTGAAATCGTGCTTGACCAGATTGATCACGATGAAAGGCAGGAAAATCATGCGCAGCAACGTGAGCTGGTTGGGCGCGGTCAGAAGCTGGCGGTAGTTCACCGCTATTTTTCTCCTCCGGCTTTTCCAGCGCCGCTGCCGAGGAACTCGCTCACTAGAAGCGGCGCGGGGTCCTGTCCAGTCTTCTGTGCGAAGCGCTGCGCCAGCGAGAGCAGGTCGCCTTCGGGAAGATCAAGTTCCATGCGCTCCACCCGGTGCATGGGGAAAAAGACGACGCCCGAAGTGAAGGGCTCGCCGCTCTTGACCTGCGAAGCCAGATCGTCGAAGCCCGCGACATCGACGCCGCGCAGGCTGACGCCTTCGGCGGAAAGCTGGAGAATCGCGCCCCAGAATTTTTCGCGCGGATTGGCCAAGGTCGCAATCACGAGCGCGCCCGGACGAAAGGGGCTGACGGTTTGAGGGTCCTGATAAAAGCTTGTACTGGGCACGAAGGGATTGTCGTCTGTGGGGAAGGGAAAATGCAAACGGAAGACGCCCCTGCAGGAGCCTGCTGCTTCGAGGGGTCAGTATTTCACAAATATGTGTGACGCCGATTCTACACAGACCATTCGCATGGAGCCTTTTCGCGCGGGTGTAAAAGGACAGACCTCGAAATCGCCGTAAATAGCGACGGCACCATGAGGAATTGCGAAATTTTCCGGAGCGATCGGATCGTCGGCATCGTCCGCTATGGGGCCTGCTGTCACGCCAAGCATACGCTTCGTGCCAACCGGCCAAATACGAAGCGCTGGCGTTCCGGGTCCAAACGTTGCCCGGCCATGAATTGTGTAACAAGCCGCTATGACCTTGGGGTTTCCCTTACACTTGGGCTGTTCGCCGAATAACGGGATGACAAATAAGATTATCGTCAGTAGGTGCTTCATGCGTTTTTCCTCAGCGGTCGACCTCATTCTTTACCGCTTTCAGATCAATCCCCACCTGTTCGGCCTTCTTATAAAGGTGCGACCGCTCCAGTCCCAAAGCTCGCGCGGTGTTCGAGATCTGGTGATGATTGCGTTTCAATTCGGCCAGGATGGTTTGCTTCTCGAAGGAGCGCACGCGGTCGGCGAGCGGGCCGGTACCGGCCGATGCGGATTCGGGCGCCGCAAGGGAAACGGGCAGCGCCAGCGCTACGGTTTCAGCGGTGACCTCGTCGGAAGTTGCCAGCAACATCAGGCGCTCGACGGCATTTCTGAGTTCGCGGACATTGCCTGGCCACGGATGCTCCTGTAGCGCGGCCATTGCGTCGGCGGTGAAGCGCGTCGGCTTCCATCCGTTGGTGGCGCTCACCTGCAGGGCAAAATGCTCGATCAGCGAGGGAATATCTTCGCGGCGTTCGCGCAATGGGGGCAGGCGCAGTGGGAAGACGAACACGCGGTGAAATAAATCCTGCCGGAACTTGCCGTCGCGCACTTGCGCTTCGAGGTCGCGGTGCGTGGCTACTACTACTCGCACGTCAACGGTGATGGCGCGCTCGCCGCCGATGCGCTCGACCTCGCCTTCTTCGAGGACGCGCAGCAACTTAGCTTGCATGGTGAGCGGCATGTCGCCGATTTCGTCTAAAAAAATGGTTCCGTGCTGGGCTTGTTCGAACTTGCCTAGATGGCGTCCGGCTGCGCCGGTGAATGAACCTTTTTCGTGGCCGAACAATTCGGATTCAATCAACTCAGCGGGAACCGCGGCACAGTTCAGCGTAACGAATGGGCCGCCGGCCCGCGGACTGCGTTCATGCAGCGTGCGCGCCACCAGTTCTTTTCCCGTGCCCGTTTCGCCGAGAATGCAGACGCGGGTTTCGCTGGCGGCCACGCGTTCCACTTGCGCCATCACGCGACGCATGGTCTCACCTTTCCAGACGATCTCATGTTTGCCGAGGCGGCGCTCCAGGTCGCGGTTTTCGCGCTCCAGGCGGCCGAGTTTCAGCGCGTTCTCCACTGTGAGCAGCAGTTTTTCGGTGGAGATCGGTTTTTCCAGAAAGTCTAGCGCGCCGAGCCGAGTGGCGCGCACGGCCATCTCGATGTGCGCCTGGCCCGACATCATGACGACCGGAGTCGGCACGCCCTGCGCCTTGAGTTCTTCGAGAAGGGTGAGGCCGTCTTTGCCGGGCATCACTACGTCGGAGAGTATCAAGTCGAAGGATTGCGACTTGGCCAGTTCCAGAGCCTTGTTCGCGTTGTCGCAGACGGCGGCTTCATGGCCTTCCAGACGAAACGCCCGCGACAGCGACGCCAGCGTGTTGGCTTCGTCATCCACGATCAGTAAGTGCGCTTTTTGCGGCACGGTAATTGACCTCAACTGAAATGAAAATCCAAATCTACCGCAGAGACGCCGAGTGCGCGGAGAAATCGCAAGGGAGCTCAATGCGAAACGTCGTCCCTTTTTCTTTCGTACTCGCGACGGAAATCTTGCCGCCGTGATCGCTTACCACCGACTGCACAATAGCGAGGCCGAGACCGGTACCATGCTGCTTGGTCGTGTAATAAGGAGTGAACAGTCGCTCACACTCCTCCGAGGTCAGGCCAGAGCCGGTGTCGGAGACCGAAAGCTCAATGCGATCGCCGAGCGTCGCGGTGCGAATCGTCAGATCTCCGCCTTGCGGCATGGCGTCGATGGCGTTGAGCACCAGATTTTGCAGAGCACGATGCAGCAGATCGGGATCGGCCGAAATTTCAGGCAACGCATCCGCCAACTCCGTGCGCACGGCAATCTGATTTTTCTCCTGCAATTGCGCATGAAAAACGCGCAGCACCGAAACCACTACATCGTTCACCTGCGTCGGCTTCCGCTGCGGCTGCGGCATCTTGGAGAATTCGCTGAAGCGGCTGATGATGGTTTTTAGATCGTCGATTTCCGCGAGCAGGGTCGCCGTGCCCTCGTGGAAAACCTCCTCAAACATTTCGGGCGATTTCTGTTTTGCGCGCAACAGATTCTCAACCGTAACCTGCAAGGGAAAAAGCGGATTCTTCAATTCGTGCGCCAATCGCCGCGCCAGTTCGCGCCAAGCGGCCACGCGCTCTGCCTGCAGCGTGCGGTCTTTCTGCTGCACGAGATCTTCCGTCATGCGGTTGAACGCCGCCGCTAACTCGCCCAGTTCATCGCTCGACTCCACGTCGACCTTGGCGTCCAGATCGCCGGCGGCAACCCGGCGCGCAGCCTCGGCCAGAGACACGACTGGGCGAGTGACGCGGGCTGCAAACCACAGGCTGGCTAGCACCGCCACGAAAATTCCCGCGCCGCCAACCAGCATGGCGGTGGAGACAATCTGCCGTTCCAATTCGATCAGCGGGCGCCGCGAACTGCCGACCAGCAGAACGCCCATCAGTTGCTGATTTGCGCCGCTCGTATTCGCCGCGCTCGGGTTCGCCACACTTTGGTTTGGCGCAGCAAACACCGGACCGGTCAGCGGGATGGCGTGAAAAACTTCCGCGTCCGCCGGATCGGATGTCCAATGGATTACGCCCTGAGATTCTTGCAATGAGTCGCGCACTTTTGCGACCAGAGGCGCGATCTTGTCGACCCCTGCCGCCGGTCCATTCAAGTCGAGCAGAGACAACGGATTCCATTTTGCATCCAGGTTCTGATACAGCAGTACGCGTGTGCGGGCGGGGATGTCGAGCGTCGAGAGAAAGCCCTGGTCGAGCCGCTCCCCGCCAATCACGTACAAAGGCTGCTCTCCAACGCGAGCCACGCGCACGGCAAACAGGCCGAGGGTTGCGCCATTCGGCAGCTCTTCGCGCTTCAGAAAGGCAGCGGCCAAAGGAGCCGGCGCACCGGAAATCGTTGTTCCCGAAATCGCGGGTTCGGGATATCCGAATTTCGCCTGCCACTGCGCGGAGGACAAAATGCTGCCGCGGTTGTCGACCAGTTCCAGAAAATCGAGTTGCTGCTGCGCGGCCAGGGTGCGCGCTAAGCTCACGTAGTCGCCAGGGTCGGCGGCGCCGCGGTTCATATCCAGCGCGATGTGCTGCACAGTTTCGCTGGCGGCAACCGACTCGACCTTGCGCGCAACCTCCAGTCCGCGCCGCTGGAACTCCGATCGAAACTGAGTGGCCACCGCATTCGCGCGTTCCTGATCCGCCTGCTCGAACGAGCGCCGAATCGTGCTGTACACCGAAACGGAAATGACCGCGACGCACAGCAAGACCGTAGCCGCAAACAAGAGCAGAAGTTTTTTGCGGAAGCTCATCGCAAGCCTGCCTGCGGAACTGAATCAGCCCGCTCATCCGCCAACCAAACGTCAGCCAGCGAAGCCCCTGCCGCGTTCCACTCTCCGATGCGATCCGGTGCCCAGCCCCGGACGCGTGCACCCGCCGCACTAGCGACCGGCAAATGAAAAAGCGGGATCACGCTGTAATCGTCGAGCAAGCCGCGCTCGACTCGATACAAATCGTCCAAGTCCGAATCCAAATCCAAAGACTTGCCGCGAGGCGCCGAGAACGCCGGCTGCGGCAATCCTAACTGCCGCGCGGCTTCTGTGAGCGACGTGGCGGGATCGGGACTGGGCAGCACGACGCGCATCAGGCGGATGTCTTCCGCTCCCGACAACGATACTTGCAAGGTGATGCCAACTTCGCGAGCGTTGAGCGCGATGCGCTCGGCGATCAGTTGGGCCTGCGGATCACGCGGATCGTAACTTAGATTGAGCGCCGGTGGCCGCGAGTCGGCGATCAAGGTGCGGGAGCGTTGCGGATTTGCCTGCTCCGAAAAGACCGCGCTGTAGCCCGTCATCCAGTTGGGAAGAATGCTGGCGGCGGGCTCTCCCGCGCCTTTCAGCAACACGGACTGAATCGGTTTGCGATCAATGGCGAGCGCCAGCGCTTCTCGCAGGCTAGGGTCCTGCGCCTTGGAGTTCGCGGAAAAAACCAGCGCCAGCAATTCCACCGGCAACGACAACGATGGCGACGACGATGCCGACGTGCTGTGGCGCTCGCATGCCGCTGCCGCTTGCGGCGCGGCTTCGATCAAGTCGGTCTTGTCCAGTTCGAGAGCGATGGCCTGGTCGCGCAGCGATTTGCCGAACTCGATTTCGACTGCATCCACAAATGGACGCCCTCCCCAGCTTTCTTCATTCGCGGCGAGCTTAAGCAATTTCCCTGGCTGCCACTCGGCAACAAGGAACGGACCGGTGCCAATGGGAACGCCATCAGCATTTCGCTTGAGCAAGAGATTACGAGGCAGCGCGAGTTCGGCCAGCAGCGATGGCATTGCCGTTTCGCTCTCGATCGTCAGCGAATCTGGCGATGCGCGCACCGTCCAGTTGGAGTGGAGCGCGCTGAGAATCTGCGCGATAAGCGCGGGCAACGCCGCACTGCCATCGTGGAACTTCACGCCGCGGCGCAGCGTAAATTGCCAGTGCCGGGCGCTCGGGTCACTCTGCCAGGCGACGGCCAGCGCGGGCTGCGGGCGGTCTTCGTTTTGCGCATCGAGTTTTACGAGTGTGTCCCCGATCAGCGAGAGCGCGCGGGCAGCGTCCCAGTAATCGGAGGGCGTCGCGCTGGCGGGGTTCGAAGGAAGTTCGAGGGCGTCCGGTGCCGACTGCAGCATGACGCGCAAGGTTCCGCCGTAGTGCGGACGGGTTGCCGCGGTTGCCGCGCTGGCAGCCGCGGCCAGCAGGCTAATTGCCGCAAGAAATCGATACGCGATACGCCTCATACCATCCCGTGTCTTTTCGTTTTACGATTGCCACTGCGCCATTGCCGCTCGTTTCCGGCCACAGCGCAACGATCACGCCTCGTCCCTCGAACTCCACTGCTGAACTGGCAGGCAAAGGGTCGCGATCGGGAATTTCGAACGCCCGGAGGCCATCGGCCTCTGAATCCCCGCCATCGGAGACCAGCAATTGCGTGCCGCTGCCACAACCGGAGTGAACCGCGGCCAGATCGCTGCCCCACTTTGATTTTGCGCCAAGGACCGCCTGGTCTGTCACGCCATCCACCAGATGCAGCGATCCATCGACGGCGGCAAATACCCAAAGCGTGGAGTTCGACCGCGAAAGCGCGGCCGCCGAATAAAACGAAGGAACGTTGGAAAGTTTTCCAATGCCAGGAGAAAGCGCTCCGGTGAAGAAATTGCGTGCGGCCGCATAAAAGGCGCGCACGCTTGAGTCCTCCGGCGTCAAGGGCCAGGGATCGTCTGTGTTGTTGCACGCGAGAGTAAGCGGCGCTGCCGTGCTCGATCTGCAGAAAGTTCCCGGCAAGTAAACGTCGAACAGGTGATCGCGGCGCAGCAGAAGGCGCCCGCGCAAATCGCGGGGAAAGGTGCGCGAGTGCGCGATGGGCAAGGATGTTTCGAGTTCCCACCGACCTACGGAACTCGCAGCGAGGTTCGCCGCCGGATGGCGATAGATCGAAACCGCGTTGGATTCGAGGACGATCAGGCGAGATCCTCCGGCCATATCGATCAGGGCGGCGTCAAGTATCGGCCGTTCTTGCGCCAGGAGAAGAGTTGCTTTTAGAACGATCGGCAACGCGGCGGCGACTTGAGTCCTCGCGGGCAATTTTGGCAGCGAGACCAGTACAACCTTCTTGTTGGCATTTTCGGCGGGTCCGGTCTTTATCTCCGCCGTCCAAACATATTCGCGCAGGCTCTCGGAGAGAATGACCTCGACGGTTCCCAACGCTTGCTCAGTTTTAGCGGTGTGCACGCCCGCGAGCCGCAACTCGGCTTCGAGCGCGCCGCGCACTTCGCGCACGGACTTGTCATCGAGCGACGAGCGGTTGGTGAATTGGAGCGCAAAGGCGCCGGGCCCAGAGGCCGCAGCGATCTTATGCGCCAGTTGGCGGGCGGTGTCTCCGAGGGAGGAAGCGCACAAGGAAGAGGGAAGAAAAACCGTTGCGAGCATGAACGAAGTGAGCCAACCTAGCCGCAGACCGCTGGACGCTCGCGCATGCATTTGTGGATTGCGCTGATTATAGCGCGTGCTTGTCAGCGGCCTGTTCACAAAAGTTTCTCAGTTCCCAGTGGTCAGTTCTCGGCAGACCGCGCGGTCAGACCATGCCAGCCAAAACCAGCAGCGGAGCCCAAGCCAGCATCACGAGCGCAACCGGGGTGCGCCAGCCAGCTACTTGAGCGGGGCCGGGCGTGCCGGTCTCAGGATCGAAATTCCACCGTCCGCGTTGATCGGCGAGCAAGCGGTAAGCGTCGCAGGTAAGAACTCCGGCGGCGACCACAAACATCGCAATTCCCGCGCCCAGCAGCAAGTGCCTCAGCGACAGCATGACGTGCTCCTCTCAATTCTCTTGTGCTTGTTTCGGACTTTCCGGGCGGCGCGCAAAAGCCACGCGCACGATTTGTCCGAAGATGAGTTCTTCGATCAGCAGCGACGCGGCCAGCGAGAACGTCAGACCGCCGATGATTACCAGCCCTTGAAGCATCGTTTCCATAACTTGCCTCCGTATCCTTGACCGTTGTGAAGACCGCTGTGAAACCAGACGAGGCAAGCCTCGTCTCTACAGGAATTCCGGCTTACTGCCCACTGCTCGTTCCCGTGTCGACCTGCGCGATCGTCTGGCTCTCGCTTCCGGCTCCAGTTCCCGTTTCAGTTCCGAAGACCGACGCGACCTGGTCGTCGCGTTCCGCGCGAATCTGTACCGTGTCGCCTACGTCGACGATTGCGAAGAGTTCCTCGAGATCCGGCTTGCTCATGCGAATGCATCCTGTCGATGCCGCCTTGCCAATCGAGTTCGGCTGGTTGGTGCCGTGGATTCCGTAACCCTTTGCGCTCAGTCCCATCCAGCGCGTGCCCACCGGGTTGCTTTTGCCGGCGGCGATGACCTGACCCTTGTGGTAGTACGTCGGGTCGCTGACGCGATTGACGATCTTGAATTCGCCCACCGGGCTCGGCGTCGAAGTCTTGCCGACCGCGACGCGATAGATGCGGACCAGCTTTCCGTCGGCAAAGAGCGCCAGCTTGCGGTCGGGAATGCTGACTAGGACCCAGCGCACAGTGGTTTTGGCGAGCGTCGTCTTGGCGAAGTCGGGAGCCTTGGGATTCGGCGGGGTGGGAACTGACGTCTGCAAAGCTGCGCTGACCGTCGTCATTGTCAGTATGGCTGCCAGAACCCAAATCGCTTTCTGCCGCCGATCCGCTTTGCCGTTTCCCAGCTTCATCGCGCCGCTCCCGTTAGCTTCTGACTGCGTACGCCAGAAGAAAAAGCAAGCGGGGAGCCATAGCTAGCGCCCTGAAAATAAGTAAGTTAAGGGAATCGCGAGGCGGGATTGCGTGTCTTCAGGAACGCGGGCGTGGGAGGGGTGACACGGAGTTCTAAATCGTGCATGGATGGACTTTTGCGACCGAGAAAATGAATGCACGCGGCGGAGGCTGTGGAGAGCCCCCGCACGGAATTGCTGTCAGCCAACGCGCTCTCAGCGAACCGAGGCGGTCGTCAGACGTTTCGGCCCGGCCGCCAGTATCTGCTCGGGGCACTCGGCCATCATCAGCTTGAAGTTCTCGATGAAGCGAGCAGCGAGCGCATCGTACTTGTGAAAGTACTCTTCGCGGCTTGGCCAGGTGTTCGCCGGATCGAGAATCTGCGACGGCACTCCCTCGCATTCGACGGGCACATCGAAGCCAAAAACCGGATCCTTCCTGTACTTCACCTTGAGTAGTGAGCCGCTGAGCGCGGCATTGAGCAGGGCGCGGGTGTGATGGATGCTGATGCGTTTGCCGACGCCAAACGGTCCGCCCGTCCAGCCCGTGTTCACCAACCACACGTGGGAGCCGTGCTTTTGGATCTTTTTCTTTAGCAGTTCCGCATAGGCCAGTGGGTGATGCACCATGAACGGGCCGCCGAAGCACGTGCTGAAGGTCATCTCGGGCTCCACGCCCAGTCCGATCTCGGTGCCGGCAATCTTGCTGGTATAGCCGGAAATGAAATGGTAGATCGCCTGATCCGGGCTGAGCTTGGAGATGGGTGGCATCACACCGGAAGCATCGCAGGTAAGGAAAATGACATTCTGCGGGTGCCCCGCGCGCTTCTCCGGCAGGTGATTCGCGATGTAAGAGAGCGGATACGCCGCCCGCGTGTTCTCGGTCACGGTGTAGTCGTTCAAATCGAGCCGCCGCGAGACGTTATCGAAGGTGACGTTTTCGAGCACGGTCCCAAACTGCCGCGTGCACGCGTAAATCTGCGGCTCGGCCTCGGGCGAAAGGCGAATCACCTTGGCGTAGCAACCATCTTCGAAGTTGAACACTCCGTTGTCGCTCCAGCCATGCTCGTCGTCGCCGATCAGGTGGCGCTTGGGGTCGGCGGAAAGCGTCGTCTTGCCGGTTCCCGAAAGCCCAAAGAAAATTGCGACATCGCCGCCCGCGCCGACGTTGGCCGAACAGTGCATGGAGAGCACGCCCTGCAGCGGCAGCAGGAAATTCAACACGGTAAAGATGGTCTTCTTGATTTCGCCGGCGTAGCTGGTGCCACCGATAATGGCCAGGCGCTCGCGGAAGTTGATGATGATGAATGTTTCCGATCGCGTGCCGTCCACCATGGGAGAGGCCTGAAACGATGGCGCCGCAATCACTGTGAATTCGGGCATGTGATGCCGCAGCGCATCCTCACCCCGAACTTTCAGGAACATGGTGCGCGCAAACAAACTGTGCCACGCCTTTTGCGTGATGATGCGGACCGGCAGACTGTACTCCGGGTCGGCGCCCGCGTAGCAGTCCTGTACAAAAACATCGCGACCCTGCAAGTAGCCCTGCAGGCGCGACAGCAGCGCGCTGAAATTTTCGCTGGTCACGGGACGGTTGTACTGGCCCCACCAGATCTTGTCCTCGGTCGATTGTTCGCGTACGACGAACTTATCGGCCGCAGCCCGCGCAGTGTGTTTGCCGGTGTCCACCACCAGTGGCCCCATGTGCGAGAGACTGCCTTCGGAGCGGAAAATGCTTTCCTCATAAAGCGCCGGAGTCGGCAGATTCCAGTAAGCGCGCCGCAGATTCACCAGCCCATGATTGGCAAGGCCGTAAGCGCTGGCCAGTTTTCCTGCCTCTTTTACAGCGGGAGATTGCACGTCGAGGTAGATGTTCATTGCCAATCCCTCACCAGTTTGCGGTCGCCCAGGTAAAGTTCGTTGGAGGAATTCGGATCGAGCGCCCACTTAATGCGATCCAGGCCCTCGGTGACATCGCGAATCGTGCCGCAGTAACTCAGCCGCAGATGCCCCTCGAAACCGAATTCCTTGCCGGGTACCGTGACCACCCGTACTTTCTCGAGCAGGAAATTGGAGAGCTTCTGGGAATCCTTCATGTAGGCGCTGAAATCCGGGAAGCAATAAAAAGTTCCTTCCGGCTTGTGAACTTTCACGCCGTCGAAAGCGTGCAGGCGTTCCATCATCACGTTGCGGTTGTTCTCGAGCGTGACCCGCAAGCTGTCGACCGACGATTGCACGCCGTTGAGCGCGCCCACCGCCGCCCACTGCCCCGGAGAAGAAGGCCCCGAGGTTTGTTGCGACTGGATGGTCGCCATGGCCTCGATCAGCGGCTGATTCGCGATCGCCCAACCGATGCGGAATCCGGTCATGGCATACATCTTCGACACGCCGTTGATCACCACCACCTTCGATTGTTCGAAGGGAGCCTTCATGAAGTCGTAGCCGTTGGGCGCGGTCTTGCCGTCGAAAACCAGACGGTTGTAAATGTCGTCGAGGATCAGATAAATGCTCTTTTTCTCGCAAAACTCCACCATCTCCTGCACGAAATCCTTCGAGTACATGGCGCCCGAGGGATTATTCGGGCTGTTCAGAATGATGGCCTTGGTGTAGGAACCGCACGCGTCCGCCATTTCTTTGACGGTCGGGAAGAATGTTCCGTCCTCGGCTGTGACCGGCACCGGAACTCCGCCCGCTAGCTTTACCATCTCGGGATAGCTGACCCAGTAGGGAGCGGGGAAAATCACCTCTTCCTTGGGATCGAGGATGGCGTGCAGCAGCACCATCAGCGACTGCTTGGCGCCGCCCGAGGCGATCACGTTGTGCGCCGACACAATCTTCTTGTAGTGCTCTTCGGTATAGCGCACGATGGCTTTCTTCAGAGCGGGAATGCCGTCGGGCGCTGTGTACCGAATTTCTCCGGTATTCAGCAGTGCCGCGCAGTTGATCACGGCATCCATGGGTGCCTTGCTCTTGGGTTCACCGCCTCCCAGGTGAATGATGGGCTCGCCCTTGTCGCGCAGCAGAGCGGCCGTTTCATTCAGCTTAAGAGTCGCCGACTCCCGGATGGACCGGGCCAGTTGACTCAGACTCATGATGTTGGTTTCCTTCCTTTGAAATACTAGAGGAAAGCCTTCGCACCGCGTCGTGTTTGACATCACATCCCTGCGTGACGGCCAACCGAACGCTGAATGCAAGTTCGCCTAGCCACGCGGATGCTGTTCATGAGCCTGAGGAACAGTTTCCGCTAACTTACGTGAAACTCGTCCGTCTTACGAACAGGGTCGCAAATGCAAGGGAGGTACCCATGATCCGTAAGTCTATTACACTCGTTTTGCTGGGGCTGCTCGCGGGTGCGACTTCGTTAGCAGATGAGAAGAAAGCGTCGACCGCAACAGCCCTTCCCGCAGGGGATTGCACTGTCCTCGTACAGGTAACGGACTCACACGAAAGGCCCATTCCAGACGCGCGGGTTTCACTCGTCGGCAGGAGCAGCTCTCCTTCCGCCAGCAAGTTTCAGCTCGTTGAAATGGGCGACGAGCAGGGGCAAGTCCGTTTTGCCGGTCTTCCCCGAGCACACATGACGCTGTCCGCTGAGGCGCACGGAAAACGAGCAACAGCAAAGCTCGATACGACCGACGCGTGCGCATCCACTTTCCCCATGGCGATTCCCGATTAGGCTTCGGCCTTGCGGCCGGTCAGAGTGGCTGCTGTGCGAAAAGGAGTCACCATGCGACGGCTGTTCGTGGCAATCCTGCTCTTCGGTTCATGCGGATGCGTTTTCGCAGCCAGCCGGGCAATTTCCTACACGATTCGAGTATCGGACCCGGTGGACGGACGGTTTCACGTGCAAGCGTCCTTCGCCTCCGGGCCCGGGCACCTTCGCGTCTTCATGCCGGCTTTCACGCCCGGATCGCTTCTCCAGAACAATGCCCGCTACGTTTCCAATATCCATGGCAGCACAGTCTCGGGAAGGGTCGTGCCGATCGAACGCGTGACGAAGGATGAGTGGGAAGTTGTTTCACGGGCGGCCGAGCAACTGACCATCAGTTACGACGTTGTTCCCAACAGTACCGATTCGCTGCGCCTGACGACGAACTTCTTGGGCACGCACGGCGGTTTTTTCCAGGGTACAACCGTTCTCCTGGGAGTGCGCGGCCGGCTCCATGATTCCGCAACCCTCAAGTTGGAATTGCCCGCAGGCTGGAAGATTGCCACGAACCTTGTGGGCGAGCGCAGCACCTATCACGCGCCGGATTATGCCGCGCTGGTGCTGGCGCCTGTCCAATTCGGCGACTGGACGGAGCGGGATATTAGCACCCACGGGGTAAATGTCAGATTGGTCTTCGACGCTCCCCTCCCACCCTACGACGAAGCCAAGCTCGACGAGAAGATCGCTAAGATCGTCGATCACCATATCCGGCTGTTCGGAAGCGCCCCCTTTCACGATTTCCTCGTCCTCTTCCACTGGCGGCCTGACCTCTCTTTCGGCGGCGGCGTGGCCCGCCGCTCAGCGATGGTGATGAATATCGGCAAGGAGTGGATGAGCGACCTTCCGGCCAAGCTGGGAGAGACCTTCGCCCACGAGATGTTCCACGCATGGAACTTCGCGAGCTTCTATCCTCGTCCGGTGCCGCCGACCGACTACCTCCAGCCGGAGTACACGACCTCGGCGTGGTTCGTCGAAGGCGTTACGGATTACTATGTCATGCGCACCTTTGCGGAAATTGGTCAGAGTTCGCGCGCGCGGCTGATGTCCTGGATATCGCAGGATATGACCGAATTCGAGAAGTCGCCCGCACGCGGCTGGATGAGCCTGGAGGAAGCGGATATCGCATCATGGTCCGAGCCCGTAGAGTCCCTGCCGATGGACTTGGGTGGGGAGGTGGCCGGCCTGATCCTCGACTTGACGATTCGGCGTGCCACCGGCAATCGCGCGAGCCTGGATGACGTGCTTCGCCAGCTCTACAAGGACAGCATGGCTCCCCGCTACGACGGCTTTACCGAGGCGTCGTTGCGCCAGACAGTCAATCGAGTGGCAGGACGCAACTTGACGCCGGTCATGGACGCGATCGTGAAACGCCAAGACCGGTGCGACTATTCCGCCCTCTTGCGCGACACCGGCCTTTCCGTCCGCGCCACCAGTGGGACAAGTGGAAAATCGTTGGAGCTGGAGATTGATCCCTCGCTCACGGATGCACAGCGGCAGGCTCTCGACGATATTTTCGGCGACCGTTAGCTATCAGGGTGCTTTTGCGATGCGCGGGATTAACTCCGCAGGAAGTTTGCTACCAGTTTCTTTCCCTCGTCTGTCAGCACGCTCTCGGGATGAAACTGCACGCCTTCGACCGGAAACTGCCGGTGCCGCAGCCCCATGATGACCTTGGTGCCGTCGCGGTCGTGGGTCCAGGCGCTGACTTCCAGTTCGCGCGGCAGGCTGTCTTCAGAAACAATCAGCGAGTGATAGCGAGTCGCGGTCATCGGCGAAGCGAGGCCGCGGAAGATGGTCTTGCCGTCGTGCTCCACCTGGCTGGTTTTGCCGTGCATCAGGTTCTTCGCGCGCACCACCCGTCCGCCAAAGGCCGCGCCAATCGCCTGATGTCCAAGACAGACGCCCAGCAGGGGCACCTTGCCCGCAAAATGGCGGATCAGATCGATACTGATGCCAGCCTCCTCCGGAGTGCACGGCCCGGGAGAAACCACGATGCGCTCCGGCTGCATCGCCTCGATCTCGCGGACGGTCACCTCGTCGTTGCGGCGAACCTCAACCCGGGCGCCTAGTTCGCCAAGATACTGGACGAGGTTGTAAGTGAACGAATCGTAGTTATCGAGGACGAAGACCACGGATTTATTGTAGCTGTTACAAGGCGAATTACACGCCAGGTTTCAAGGTTTCAATGAAGAAGCAAAGGCCGCGCGATCCGAAACGTCAATCATCCTTGGAACTTTGCAACCTTGAACTTTGCAAGCTTGCTCCTTGACAGTCGGGTCACGAATTGCCATGCTTACAGGCAATTCCGACAAGCTCTTTGAACCTTAGAACTTTGCAACCTAGCTTTTGAGGGCATTCAATGGCCGAGACGCAACGAGACCAGGACCGAGTCCCGGATAATGACAAGCGGGCCACGCGGCGATTCGCGCTTCGTCTCCCGGTAAGCGTCCGTTACGGTGAAGACGGCGAGGAGCACACGGCGCAGACCCGGGACGTGAGCGCCCGCGGAATTTGCTTCTACGTCGATTCCGCCATTCAGGCCGGTTCGCCCATCAACTTTACTCTCACCCTGCCCCCCGAGATCACGCTGACAGAAAGCATTCGGGTGCGTTGCAAAGGCCGCGTAGTCCGAGTCGAAGGCGGCACTCCCGCCACCAAGTTAGCGGTGGCCGCCGTCATTGATGAATACGAGTTCCTGGCCGATTCGTAAATCCCCGGATGCCCTGCGTTTGTTTTTCTGCGCAACTTTCTACCTGCAACCTCCGAGTGGTATGTTTGCAGTAACACTCGAGCGTTCTTCGTGAAAGACTTCCCACCGCATCTTCGGTGCCGGCAACCGCGGTCTGGTTGCAGTTTGCGGGGGCATTTGTGCGCGCTGCTTTCACTGGCGATGCTGGTACAAGCACCGGCGCTTCATTCCCAGGCATCAGCCGCTCCAGCCGCTGGCGGAACCAAGAGCGCCTCCGCGTCTGCCGCGAGCAAGACTTCCGCAAGCAAGGTCGCCGTCATCAAGAGCTTTAGAATTGTGCAGGAAAAAGATGGCCAGGCAGTTGAGATTCTCTCCACCAAGCCGCTGGTTCCGTCCATCCAGGCGATCAGCGACCCAGAGCGCCTGGTGATCGATTTGCCGAATGCGCGCCTGGACACGCAGAAAAAACGCATTAGCGTCCAGGCCGATCAAATCAGCACGCTGCGCGCCGACCAGTTTCAAGAGAATCCGCCGGTAGCGCGTGTAGTCGTGGATCTGCTCGCCCCCCGCGCTTACACCTGGGATGCCGCGGGAAACCGCCTGGTCGTGCATCTTGGGAAAAATCCTGGCCAGGCAAAAAATTCGAGTTCCCCGTTTGAGCCGCTCGCAGTTCCCAGCCTGACGCCCGGGCCGAAGCCGGTGGTGACGGCGGTGCGCGCGGCCGGCCCGCTGGCGCTCGAGAGAAAGGACGGAGGCTCGGGTTCTACGATTACGGCGGGCCCCGATACCGCGGTGCTCAATCTGTCGAGTGGCGGCGAGGTCCATGTTTGCCCGGGGACGACAGTGTCGGTGACTCCTTCCGAGAGTCGCCATAACGTGATGCTGGGTATGAACACGGGCGCGCTCGAAGCGCACTTCGTTCTCGACGCCTCGTCGGATTCCGTGATGACGCCCGACTTCCGCATTCTTCTAGTCGGCCCGGGCGAGTTTCACTTCGCCATCAGTGCCGACAATCAGGGCAACACCTGCGTGCGCGCGTTGCCTGGCAATACGGCAGCCGCGATTGTTTCGGAGTTGCTCGGCGATCGCACCTATCAAGTCAAGGCCAGCGACCAGCTCGTGTTTCGCTCGGGTCAACTCGATCATGTGGATACGGCGGTGCCGCCAGAGTGCGGATGTCCAGCGCCGCGCGACGCTCCCCTAAGAGCGACCGACGATCTGCCCACGCAGAGCGAACCGCCGAGTAAAGAGCAGACTCAGGCAGTCCCACCTCGGAACGCGAACCCGGCGCCGATGGCGGAGCCGGCTCACGCGGAAAGCGCGGCGCCGACCGGAATACCGCCAGCAGCCGCTCCCGCTGACGTCCCGGTGGACCCAAACGAAATTCACGTGCAGGTAGAGGCGCCGCTGGTATTTCACGCGACGGGTCCCGCGCCGGCCCCGGTCGAGGATGTGCGTGCTCTGCCGCTCGAATCGCGTCTACGGGAAACTCCAGCCTTGGCCGCTCCGCTTCCTCCAGCGGCACAGCCAATGCCGAAACCGGCCGGCACGGAAACGGCATCGGCGAAACATCCTCCGACACGGGGCTTCTTCAGAAAAATCGGCGGATTTTTTGCTGCCATGTTCCACTAACTCGCCCGCACCGGGAGACGCGGCAAGCCGCGTTTCTACACAGAACTTATACGCGCAGGCAAAGATTTCTGCCGCTTCAGCATCTATAGATTGAGGTCTCTCCATCGGCATAGCCTTCCATTTCTAAAAAGGATATTGCGGCAACTCGGCGGGCGCGGACGCCCGCCGGACAGCCGCCGGGACGGCGGCGCACTAAACCGGAAAATCGCACCCCGACTTATTCGACACTAACAAGCTTTGCGGGTTGAGCTCGATCTGCCGAGCGCTCCGCGCATTGTTCCAGAATCACAGGCACTTCCAGCAGCGCGCGATTCGAGTACTCGGCGGTCTTCCGGCGGAATTCTTCAAAAGTCGCGTTCTCAAGCAAGCGTTGCACGGCGGGCGCAATGTGTTTGAAAGTCGGCACGACAATCCCGCAACCTTTTTCTGTCACCCATTCCGCGTTGTAGCGCTCTTGCGGCAGCGTTTTGGAATTGCACTCCACTATGACCGGCAAGTGGAACTGCAACGCTTCGCTGATCGATCCCGGCCCCGGTTTCCCGATAAAGAAGTCAGCCAAAGCCATGTAGTATTCCACATTCTGGGCAAATCCAACGACCGCGATCGGCTTTCTGGTCTTCAGTTGCTTGAGCTGAGCGGCCAGCTTGTCGTTGTGCCCGCAAATCAATATCAACTGCACGCCGGGATCCGCCGCGTTGAGCTTTTTGGTGATGTCAAGCATCACCTGCGATCCATGCCCTCCGAACAAGACGATGCCGGTCAGGCAATCGGATTCCAAACCAAGTTTTTTTCTTTCGGCCGGGCGATCGACGCTGATTCTTTCGTAAAACTTTGGCTTCAGGATCATTCCCGACGTCTGGAAAATATGGTCGGCGGGAAGGCCGATGGTCAAAGCCTGCTGCCGCGCGCGTTCCGTCCCCGCGATGATGTATTCCGACTCGCGTTCAATCCAAAAATGTGGCGGGTAATCCGCCAGATCAGTAATCAGAGTGACAAAAGGAGGGCGTGTCCCTCCTGTGCCTTCAGGGCGAAGGCTCTCAGCGATTTCCCGATTGAAGTGCGGAATCACCGAGAGCACCAGATCCGCCGGATGTTCCGCCCAGTAAGCTCGCAGCAGTTTCACGATCGGAGAGTGATAGGCGCGAATCGTCCCTTGCAGAATCACCAGAAGTTGCGGCGTGAAACGAGTCCAGCCTTTGCGCAGGATCACGTTGTAAGTGTCCTGAATCCGTAGTCCGGTAACGCGGCGAATCAGATCGAGGGGATCAAGCAATTCCTGAATGTCGAGAAGAGTGACGTCCCAGGGATGCTCGTGGCTAGTGAGCGTGGCTTTGAGTGCATCCGCGGCACTTTGATGTCCTCCGCCAGCATGGTGGAAAACGATGGTCAGTTTGCGCAAGATTTACCGTGCCTCGTTTGTGGCCAACGATTTTGCATCAATTTCAAAAGACCACTCGGCTGCTGGAATCCCCGTCAGGTAGCCACACCCTCGTATTCGCCATCTTCGAGCAGTCCCGCTTCGTCGCCGAATTCGGCATCAGCCGGGCTGGCTTCGGCGGAATGCTCGTCGGACTGCTCCACATACTCATGGATCTCCACTCCATGCTCACCCACCGTGATATAGGTCGAATGTTCATCAATCCAGGCGCCGCAATTGTAATAATCGATGCCATGTTCGTGATCGGGTTGGTGCAGCGCCGCGTGCGTGTGTCCGCAAAAAATACGCGCGGCGTGATGATGGCGAGCATGAGCCAGAGCGCCATCGGCCACTTTTGACGACAAGCGCAGCCAGCGCGTGTTGAGCCGGTCGAGGAAGCGGGTCAGGGTTTTATTTTTCGAATCCCACTTCTGCAATTGCAGGTAGAGCAGCGTCCCAATGTAATAGCTGACGCGCACATTGCTCACCACGAAGCCGTCGAACTGGTGACCGTGCACCGCGATGTGCCGGAACCCCTGATATTCCCATTGATACTCCTGGTACACGCGCACACCCACCAGATGGGACATAATCGGCGCCAGTCCGTGGTCATGATTGCCTTCGACCCAGACCACTTCGACGTTGCGCTTGGGATTGGAGAGCTTGCGAATGAAGCCGAGAAATTTCCAATGCTCTTTTTTCAGGCGTCCGAAATTGAGGTCGGCAAAAATATCGCCCAGCAGAATCAGCCGCCGATATTGAGTTTCGCGCAGAACACGCAACGCCTCGCGCGCGCGGCTCATGTCCGCGCCGAGATGCAGATCCGAGAGGATCAGCGTGTCGTAGACCTGCGGCGCCACAGATTTCATTATTGCCGGGAAGTGTTACGAGGTGATGAATTAGCTACGGCTGGGGAATGTGACGTAACCCAGAAGTAACCTGCTAGGAAATAGGGCAGGTGGCCGGAAATGGCTCGCCCCGCCGCCTTTTTCGCCGCGCGCTAGTGCGCCGGAGGAACGTACTCGGCCGGACGCGCCGCACCTTCGCCGAAGAAAAACTGCTCCATCTGCTGCACGATGACTTCCTGATCCTGCTTGCGCGCCGGGTTCAGGCGATACTCGTTCAATAACATCTTGCAGTGTTCCGTCCACTGGCCCCACGCCTGTTGCGAGACGTGTTCGTAAATCTTTTTTCCCAACTCGCTGTCGAACGGAGGCTCTGGCAGTCCAGGCAATTCCTGTTTCAATTTTGCGCAGAAAACTTTGTGCTCTGACATAAATTTGTTCTGAAATTATCGCACACGCAGAGCGTCTTCACCGGTTGACAGACGGACGATTCCGCCGCGGGTGGCGATTTTCTGCCTGAGTGCGCCCGATCCAGCAAAGCACGTCCTTCACCAAATCGCTTCCCGAAGCGATATTTTCATTGACAAATCACATACGCATGGCAATA
>Ga0209415_10005927_pt1 | contig 21841 bp, 19 predicted proteins | sample PeaSoiSIISIP2007_FD_187696 | JGI IMG/M metagenome (GOLD analysis project Ga0209415, IMG submission 187696) | Peat soil microbial communities from Weissenstadt, Germany - SII-SIP-2007 (SPAdes) (version 2) | ecosystem: Environmental > Terrestrial > Soil > Wetlands > Peat | place: Germany... | reverse complement strand
CCCGGTCATCCAAGCCGCGGATGGTCTCACGCCAGGCGTGGGTGGGCCCATGCCAGGCGTGGGAGGCCTCACGCCAGGCGTGGATGGGCTCACGCCAGGCAAGGGTGCGCTCACGCCTGGCATGAGTGCGCCCACGCCTGGCGTGGATGCGCTCACGCCTGGCATGGGTGGGCTCACGCCTGGCATGGGTGCGCTCACGCCTGGCGTGGATGCACCCGCGCCTTGGATGGCCGTCGGAAAGCGGAACGATTCCGCGGCCCACTGAAAATCGACCGGCGCATATCAAAAAAAAGTCGCCTCGACGGCAAACGCGGCCTGCTCAAGGCCCTTACCGTGATCTCGCGGATCGCTTCGAGGCTCATTCGATACTGCGGCTTCCAGCGGACGGTGAGATCAAAGAACCTCTCGCCTTCGTACACCTCCGTGACGGCCTGGCCCCCGATGGCGGCCTGGATGACCGAGTCGACGTCGCGGGTGTTGAGACCGTAGCGCGCGCACTCCGACCGGCGCGGCGTGATCTTGATGCTCGGCTGCCCGAGCGACCGGAAGAGACCCAGGTCGGCCACCCCCGGCACTTTCCCCATCACGTCGACGATCGCGTTCGCGATCGCTTCGTTAGTCACCCACACGATGTGCGCCGGCTCGGAAGGGCGGTGACCTCCTGTTTGGCCAGGGGCGCGCCTCGCGAGCTCCGCCTGGAAAATATTTGACCCATGATCGGGCAAGCCAGCGCCTACCCCCACGATGAGACTCAACCGATCGTTCGCCATTCTGCCCGTCACCTTTCTCCTGGTCGCGGGCTGCCCCTCGAAGTCCCCGAACTCCAACGAAGACGACGGCGGCTCCGGCACCGGAACGTACGGCGGAGGCGCGTCCAGTGGCGCCGGCGAAGACAGCGGAGCCGGCAGCAGCAGCGGTGGAGGGACGGCCAGCGGGAGCGGGTCCGGGAGTGGAACAACGAGCGGCAGCGGATCGAGTGGTGGATCGGGCAGCGGCAGCGGAAGCGGGTCCAGTGGCGGATCGGGCAGCGGAAGCGGCTCTGGCGGGGACGGTGGAACCAGCAGCAGCAGCAGCGGGGGGGCCACGACCTCCTGCACCATGGCCAACGCCACGTGCGTCTCCGACAATCAGGCCTGCAACGTAGGCAGCGTCTACGATCTCTACGACAACCAATGGAACTGCGGAGGAAACCACTGCGGCCCCGAGTCGGCCTACGGTTGCCTCAACAGCGACGGGACCGTCGACTTCGTCATCAACTCGAGCCAGCCGGCGGGAAACACCGCCGTTTTGACGTACCCGGCGATGCAGCTCAACCTTCCAGGCAATCCGGGGCCGGCCCTCAGCTCGCTCAAGAGCGTGACGAGCACGTTCACCGTGGATCCTCCGACGGCGGCGAACAACGACTGGGAGGTTGCCTACGACCTCTGGTTCAACGCCAACAACGCGAACGAGTTCATGGTCTGGGTGTACAACAACGGACAAACACCCGGCGGCAATCAGGTCGCGACGAACGTGTCCTTGGGAGGGAAGACGTACAACATATGGTGGTCCAACAACGGCGGTACGAACGGCACCGTGTATTTCGTACTGACGACCAATATCAAGAGCGGCACCATCGATCTGCTCCAGCTCTTTCAGTATGCAAGCCAGCACGGCTGGCTCCCCGCAGACTCCACGGCGGACCAGTTCGATTTTGGAGTCGAGGTTTGCTCGACGAACGGGAAAAACGCGACATGGACCGTTACGGACTACTCCATGACGGTGACGACGATGTGATGCGGCGCGCCCGCTCCAACCGCTACCTCTCCCTCAACGTCACCAGCACGCTCTTCATCTGCCCTCCCGCGTCCACCCCTTCCGGGAAGTCCGCCCCGACAGGCAGGTCCTTCACCTGAGCGACGTCGCGACGCGCCTTCCGGGCGGCCTCGAAGAGGGTTCGCCGGAAGCGGCCCGCGGAGATGCCGCGGTGGTTCGTGCACGCCAGTAGACGACCGCCGGCGTCGACGATGGCCAGCGCGGCCGCCGCCAGGTCCACGTAGTCCGTCTCGGCGACGAACCGGCCACGCTTCGTCTTCGAATAGCTCGGCGGATCGACGATCACCACATCGAAGCGCTCGCCGCGCCCGGCCGCGCGCGCGAGCCACGAGAACACATCGCCGGCCACGAGATCGTGCGTGCCCTTCTCGAGCACCCCGGCGTTCGCCAGGTTCGCCCGCCCGCGCTCGAGCGCCGCGGCCGATACGTCGACGCTCACCGTGCGCCGGGCCCCTCCGAGCACGGCGGCGACCGTGAACGCACACGTGTACGCGAACAGGTTCGCCACGCTCTTCCCGGCGGACAGCTCGCGCACCCGCCTGCGGTTGGAGCGCTGGTCCAGGAACAGCCCCGTGGAGAGGCCGTCGCCGAGACGAACCAGGAACGGCACCCCCTCCTCGAGGATCCCGATCTCCTCGGGCGCCGCGACGCCCCTCACGGGCAAGCGCGGCGCGAGCTCCTCGCGCCGCGTGTCGACCAGCACGTTCGCCTGCTTCGGACGGACCTTCAGGTAGACGCCGTCGAACCCGAGCCCCGAGAGCCGGTCCAGCACGCGCTCGCGCCGCGACCGGTCTGCCCAGAGCCCATCGTCCCCGTACAGCTGCGCCACGAGCCAGTCCCCGTAGACGTCGACGGCGAGTCTCGGCGTTCCGTCTCCCGCTTCGTTCAGGAGGCGGAAGGCCGTCGTCGCGCGCGGACCGGCGTCGCCCCTGCCCAGCCCCCATCGCCTCTCGAGGGCCCGGTCGAGGGTCGCGGCAAGGCGCTCGTCGTCATCGTAGATTGCTTCTCCCGGGTCGCCGCCCTGAAGCCAGACGGCGAGCTCCGGCGGCGCCGGCGCCTCGAAGCGGACCGGCCGTCCGTCCGAGGGATGAGCGAAGGCGAGCGCGCTCGCGTGCAGCATGAGCCTCGGAGCCTGCGCGCCCCCGTAGAGCGTGTCCCCGGCGACGGGCGCCCCGGCGTGAGCCAGCTGAACGCGCGCCTGGTGCGTACGCCCGGTCTTCAGCCCGAGCTCGAGCAGCGCGCGCTCGCCGCGCCGATCGACGACGCGCACGACGGTGACCGCTTCCTTCGCCCCCGCGGTCCGCGCGGGGACCACGCGCATGCGCCCATCGCGATCCGACGCGACGGCGTCCCGCAGCGTCGTCCGGTCGCGCGCCTTCCAGCCGGTCACTCCCGCGACGTACGTCTTGGCGACCGTGCGCCCCTCGAACTGCGCCGCGAGGGCGGCGTTCGCCTCCCGGCGCCGCGCGAAGACGAGGAGCCCGCTCGTGTCCTTGTCGAGCCGTTGATGCACCCCGAGGTAGGGGTCGGCGGCGTGCTGCGCGAGGTGCCTCGCGAGGCGCGTGGCGACGTCGTCAGGGCGCTCCGGATCCGCCGCCTGGGACGAGATGCCTGCCGGCTTGTCCACCACCACGATGTCCGCGTCCTCGTGGACGATCCACTGATCCCTGAAGTCCGGCCAAACGCGCAGTCGATCCATGCTCGTCGGGGCGGTGCTAGGTTGTTCCCGAGATCATGCCAAGCCCCGAAGCAATTCGCGCCCGTCTCCTGGCAGCGTTCCCGAACGCCGACGTGGCCGTGACCGACCTCACCGGCACCCAGGATCACTTCCAGGCAGTCGTCGTCGCCAGTGCTTTCGACGGCAAGTCGCGCGTCGACCAGCACAAGCTCGTCTATGCGGCGCTCGGCGACCTGATGGACGGCGCCATTCACGCCCTGGCGCTCACGACCCGGGCGCCCGGCGCCGGCATGCGCTAAGACAGGGCAAGACCCATGAGCGAAGAAGCCCGCGCCCGTATCGAAGGACTCGTCAAAAGCCACAAGGTCATGCTCTTCATGAAGGGGACGAGGCAGATCCCCGCCTGCGGGTTCTCGAACGCCGTCGTCCAGATCCTGAAGAGGGAGGCCGTCCCGTTCGAGACCTTCAACATCCTGGCCGACCCCGAGATCCGTCAGGGCCTCAAGGAGTACTCGAGCTGGCCCACGTACCCGCAGCTCTACATCGACGGCAAGTTCGTCGGCGGGTGCGACATCGTCACGGAGCTCCATCAGAGCGGTGAGCTCGGCCGGGAGCTCAGCGCGGCCGGCGTCAAGTAGCGCTCCGGTCGCGATGCCGCGGCCTTCACCAGGTGACCCAGCCGAGCCTCGTCGCGACCACGAGCAGCCCGAGCGCGAGCGCGACCTCGACGGCCAGGCGGGCCCCTCGCCGCAGGAGCCTCCACGAGATCACGAGGGCGATGGCGGAGACGAGGATGAGCGGCAGGCCCGTGTGGTGCGCCGCCCACCGGAGCCCGGCGCGGACACCGCCGGCGGCCGCCGGCACCCACGCGAAGGCGCGAACCGGATCGAGGCGAACGGGAGGCACGCTGGGGGCGCGATTGGAGCGCGCCCCCGACGGGGAGGCCAAGTTGTCGGTGCCGCGGGGTGACTCAGCAGCCGAGTTGCGGTACGGAGTAATCCATGCGTCTCGTGGCGTTCGGGGTTGGGTATGTCGGTCTGGTCACCGGAACGGGCCTCGCGGAGCTCGGACACGAAGTCCTTTGCGTCGACATCGACCCCGCGCGCGTCAGGCAGCTCGGGGACGGCGTCATCCCGATCTACGAGCCCGGCCTCGCGGACCTGGTCAGGCGGAACCAGCGCGCCGGGCGCCTCCGCTTCGCGACGGAGGTCACCCCGCCGTTCGACTCTGCGGACGCCTATTTCATCGCGGTGGGGACGCCGCCCGGTCCCGACGGCGCCGCGGACGTCAGCGCCGTCTTTGCCGTCGCCGATCGAATCGCGCAGACGGCGAAGCGCCCGGCGCTGGCCGTCGTGAAGAGCACCGTGCCGGTGGGCACGTGCGACGCCGTACAGGCTCGCATTCACGCCACTGCAACGGTCACGATCGAGGTCGTCTCGAACCCCGAGTTTCTCAAGGAGGGCTCGGCGGTGCAGGACTTCTTCCGCCCGGACCGGATCGTCTTGGGGGCGCGGAGCGAGGAGGCTCGCGAGTCGCTCCGGGCGCTCTACGCGCCGTTGCAGCTCTCCGGCGAGCGGGTCGTGGTGACGGACCCGCGCTCGAGCGAGCTCACGAAGTACGCCGCGAACACGATGCTCGCGATGCGCGTTTCATTCATGAACGAGCTGGCGCGCCTCTGCGACGCGACCGGGGCCGACGTTCACGCCGTGCGCCTGGGCGTGGGGAGCGATACCAGGATCGGCAAGAGGTTTCTCTACGCGGGGCCCGGCTACGGCGGCTCGTGCTTCCCGAAGGACGTCCAGGCGCTCTTCCACCTGGGCCGGTCGCATGGGGTCCCGATGCGCCTCGCGGAGGCGACTCACCTCGCCAACGGAGAGCAAGCCCACTTCCTGGCCGAGCTGGTGGAGCGGTCGGTGGGATCGCTGAAGGGCAAGACGGTGACGCTCTGGGGCCTCGCATTCAAGCCCGAGACGGACGACGTTCGCGAGTCTCCGGCGATTAAGCTCGCGGAGAGCCTGGTCGCCCGCGGAGCGAGCGTGGTCGGAAATGATCCAGAAGCGGGGCGGAACTTCGCCGCCGCCATGGCCGTGCACGGCGCACGCGTGAAGGTCGTAGACCACGACTACGACGCGCTCGAGGGAGCCCACGCGCTCGTCCTGCTCACCGAGTGGCGCAGCTACCGCGCGCCGAGCTTCCAGGAGATCCGCCGGCGGCTGCAGGACGGCGAAGGCGGTGCCACCGCCGTCGTGGTGGACGGCCGGAACGTCTGGCGTCCGGCGGACGTCATCCGCGCCGGCCTGCGTTATCAGGGCATCGGCGTGCCCACCTCGCCACCCTCCGTGCCTTCCTCCAGGTCGCACATCGGCTGAAGCTCGTGGCACGTGTCGTCGTAACCGGGGGGGTCGGCTTCATCGGCTACCACGTGAGCCGCGCCCTGCTCTCTCGGGGAGACGACGTCATCCTCGTCGACGATTTCTCCGACGCGCCCTACCCCCGCACGGAGAAGCGTCGCAACGAGACCGACCTGCGCGCCGAATTCCCCGGGGTAACCGTGGTCGAGGCGTGCGTCACGGACCGCGCGGCGATGGCTCCATGCATCAAGGGAGCGGACGTGGTCGTTCATCTGGCCGGGCTCGCGGGTGTGCGCCCGTCCTTCGCCGACCCGGCCCGGTATGCTCGCGTCAACGTGGAGGGCACGGCGGTCGTCCACGAGCTCGCCCGCGAGCACGGCGTCCCGCGGCTGCTCTTCGCGTCGAGCTCGTCGGTCTACGGCAACGCGACTCCCCTTCCCGCTCGGGAGGACGCTCCGGCCATCGAGCCCGAGTCGCCGTACGCCGCCAGCAAGCGCTCGGCGGAGCTGGTGGCAGCCGCCCTCTGCCGGCGCACTCCCCGGATGCCCTGCGCTGCGCTCCGCTTCTTCACGGTGTACGGGCCCAGGCAACGCCCCGAGATGGCCATCACCCTCTTCACGCGGGCCGTCATCGCGCGGCGGCCGATCACCGTCTTCGGCGACGGCTCGATGCGCCGGGACTTCACGCACGTGGACGACATCGTGCGCGGGATCCTCGCGGCCATCGAGCGCTGCCCCGGCGGCTTTCGAGCCTACAACCTCGGGTCGGGCGCGCCGGTCGATCTCCGGACGCTCGTCCGGGCCATCGGGGACGCCGCAGGGATAGATCCGATCGTGGAGCAGGCGCCTGTCCCGCTGGGCGACGTCGACGCCACGTTCGCCGACATCGGGCGCGCACGCCAGGAGCTCGGCTGGGAGCCCCGCATCGCGCTCCCACAAGGGCTGAGGACCGTCATCGACTGGGTGACGGCTCACCCGTGATGTCGCCAAGCGTCGGGTGCATCCGCTCGCGCCTCGCGCTCGTCCAGGGGCGCATGTGACCGCCGAGATAGATGAGCCCATTGTAGGCCGTCCAGGGCCGCGCGTGCCTCAGCGTCGTCAGCCACCGGAGCGTCCTCGCGCGGTGCTCCGCCGGTCGCAATCCGGATATCGCGACGTGATCCTGCGCGAGCTGGAAGGCGTCGACCAGTCGGCGCTGGACGGCAGCCGGTGACGAGCGTTCACGCGATAGCTTGATGGCCGCTCTCCCGAGGCGAGCGCGCGCCTGCGGGTCACGGATCAGGGCGACGAGCGCCTCGCCGAACGCCGCGTCGGCCTCCGAGCCGCCTTCCCTGCCCCGGCCGGGCCCGAAGAGGACGCCGTTCTTCCCGTCGACGATCTGCGACGACACGCCCATGCCGTCGGCGAACGCGACGGTCGGCGTCCCGCACCACAGCGCCTCTCCGAGGACGTTCCCGTACGTCTCGCTGAGCGAGGCGTGTGCGAAGACGTCCGCGTACCGGTAGAAATCGGGCATCGTGGTCCACGGCACTTCGCCCGTGAAGAACACGCGGTGCCCGGCGCCGAGCTCGCGCGCTGCGCGGCGGTAGCTCTCGGTCTCCGGGCCCTCGCCGACGAGCGTGAGCGTCGCGTCCGGCTCGCGAGGGAGAACGTGACGCGCGAAGATGCGCAGCACGCGGTCTTGCGACTTCTCGCGGGTGTGTCGCCCGGCGCAGAGGATGCGGGGACCGCGCTGCAGGAGGCCGGAGCGCAGGAGATGCGCGTACGGGTCGGGCCCGATCGGGCGATCGAAGATGTCCGACGGCACCGCGCGCCGGATGACGTGGATGGGCACCGTCACTCCGCGCTCACGCCAGTATCCGGCCAGCCCTTCGCTGAGGACGACGAGCCCGTCACTCTGATTGTAGATGCTCGAGAAGAGCTTCTCGAACGGTCGCCGGAGCGCCAGGACGCCGCCCTGGACGATCTCGCTCCTCGCGAGCGTCGCCGGAAGAAGGACCTCGTAGGCCGCCGGCAGATGGGTGGTGTTGACGCAGAGAAGCGGAACCCCCTTCATCGCCCGCAGCCACACGCCGAACTCGAGCAGGAGCGACGTCGTCTGCGCGAAGCAGATATCGAAGTTCCACCGGTCAGGGTCGAAGATCCACGACGCGAGGGGCAGCGGAAGGCGCAGCCCCGGGTACGCGCGCACGGGCACGCTCGGGAGGCCCACCGTGTTGGGAGCCAGCTCGTCGGGTGATGCGTCGGGATCTTCGGGCCCGATGACGGTGACTTCGTGGCCGCAGCGTCGTAGTTCTTGGTGCAGAAACCGTGTCTGGAACACCGCGCCGTTGGCGTACGGGATGCGCGTGAAGTCGCTGAGGATCGCGACGCGCAGCGGCCTTCCGTGCCGCGCAGAGAGCCCGGCAAACGGGGGCGCGGCGTGAAGATCGTCGACGTGACCGAATTCTATTCCGAAAGGGGTGGTGGGGTTCGAAGCCATCTCACGACCAGAGGTCAAGTTCTATGCGGGCTCGGCCACGCCCACGTAGTGATCGCGCCGGGTCCGCGAGACGAGGATGTCGGACCGCGGCGAAGCGTTGCGGGCTTGCATGGTGGAAGCCGAGTCGTACGCGTCGCCGGCGCGGCCATGCCTTACGACCGCACTTACCACTTGCTCGCGCGTCTCGACAAGGTTCGTTCGCTCGCACGATCGGAGCGCCCCGACGTCCTCGAAGCGCACTCGCCATACCTGGCGGCGGCGGCTGTCGTGTCATGCGGTCGGCGGACCGCGCCGATCCGGACGGCCTTTTGGCACTCGGACCACCTCGGAGCGTATATACACCCCGCGCTCGCCGCGCTCGTCGGGAACCGCGCGTCGGACGCGATCGTGTCGCCAATGTTTCGGCTCTATCGCGCGCTCCTTGCGCCGTTCGACGCGGTTTTCGTGGCCGGAACCGGGCAGGCGCATCGCCTGCGGGGCGCGGGACTGTCCCGCGTCGTCCATGTCCCCTTCGGCATCGACTCCGCGACATTCCGCCCCGGCGCGGCGAGCGTCGCGCGGCGGAGCGAGCTCCTCGAGGGCGCGGCGCCTTCGGCCGCGCTGATCGTGGGGGTCGGTCGGCTCGCCGTAGAGAAACGATGGGACGTCGTCCTCGATGCGTTCGGCCGCTTGCGCGCGGGCCGCGACGCCGTGCTGGTCATGTTCGGAGACGGGCCGGAGCGTGCTCGCCTCCAGCGGCGCGCGCCGCCCGGGGTCCGGTTCATGGGATTCGACCGCGACCGGGCGCGCCTCGCGGAGTCGCTGGCGAGCGCAGACGTGCTGGTGCACGGATGCCCGTGGGAGACCTCCGGGCTCGTGGTGGCCGAGGCGGTCGCGAGTGGCCTTCCGGTCGTCGTCCCCGACGCCGGCGGAGCGGCCGAGCACGTCGACGCCGCGTCGGGCGAGACCTACCGCAGCCTCGACCCGGAGGCCTGCGCGTCAGCCATCGATCGGCTGCTCCGGCGAGACGGCGCCGAGCTCCGCGCGCGCACGCGAGAGGCCGCGGCGCGTACATTCACGCTCGAACAGCACTTCTCTCGCGTGCTCGCGACGTACGACGTGCTCTCGAGGGAGAGGGTCCGGCCGGGACGCGCATGACCATTCATGTATCCATCCACGATGTCTCGCCTGCGTGCGCCGGCGACGTCGAGGCGGCGCTGGACATCTGTGCTGCCGCCGGCGCGAGGCCCGCCTTGCTCGTGGTGCCGAACTTCCACGGCGAGGCGCCGCTGCTCGGCGACGCTCGATTCTGCGAGCGGCTGCGCGTCCTTCAATCGGAGGGACACGAGGTATTTCTCCACGGTTTCTTCCACCGGAGCCACGCGACCTATGACGGCCGGTGGAGCTACCGGCGACGCCTCGAGTGGCTTCACTCGCAGCGAGTAGTCTCGCAGGGCGAGGCCGAGATGGCCGGGGTGTCCGCCGAGCAGGGCCGCCGCTTCGTCACGGATGGGGAGAGCGTCCTTCGTGAAGCGGGGCTCCGGATCGACGGCTACGTCGCCCCCGCGTGGTCGATGCCGGACTGGCTGCTACTCGACTTGGCGAGCCGGGGTTATCGCTTCGCCGAGAGCCACCTTCGCATCTACGATCCCGCCGCGCGGCGAGCGCGAGCGAGCGTTGTGCTCAACTGGGCCAGCCGCTCGGCCTGGCGGATGCTCTCCACGGTCGCGTGGTGCCGGGGTGCCCGGTACGCGCGCCCGTTCGTGCCCGCGCGCATCGCGATCCATCCGTCCGACATGCGCTTCTCGTTGCTCCGCCGCGAGATCGAGGCGCTCCTCGCTTGGGCGCGCGGTGACATCGTCCCGCGTGCCGCCGACCTCTTCACCTAGGAGGGCGGTGGAGTGCCATTTGTGGTCAGGTGCAACAGCGCGGGTAGCGTGACCAGGGCGCCACAAAGGCAGGCGATCTCGCCGCACGCCGCGAGGCGGCCGAACGACTGCAGCGCCTGGAAGTCGGCGAACACGAGCGAGCCGTATCCGATCACCGTCGTGTAGCTGCACAGCGCCACGGCTCCTCCGACGCGAGCCACCGCGCCCACGACGTCGCCGCCGAGCAGGCGCGACCGGTCATACACGTTGAACGGGTACTCGCAACCGATGCCGAACGTGATCGGCAGCGTGATGAAGTTCACGTAGTTGAGCTTCTCGCCGGACCACGCCGCGCCTCCCACGAGCCATGTCACCGCCATCGCCAGGGCCGCGAGGACCGCGAGGGCCCCACGGACGTTGCGCGTCGCCAGGACGACGACGAGCGCCACGGCCAGCAGCGACGCGGCCGTCGCGCGCGGGCCGTCCCTCTCCATCGACCGGATCATCTCCGCGAAGACGGTGGCGCGACTCGCCGTTTGCACGACGCTGCCGTCCCCCAGCGCGACGTTGTCGGTCGCCTTCGCGGCGCGGAGGAGAACGCGCCCGTCCGAGAGCGAGACGTCGTTCCGGTACCGGACGTAGAACACGGTTCCGAGACGACCGTCGTTTTCCTCGAAGCGGCGTCGGAGAAAGGGTGGTAGGTCCCGCGGCCCGAGGACCCGCAGGCTCTCTGGCGGCCTGGCCTCGGCGACCCTCGCCCGCTCGTCCGCGGTCAGGCCAGCGAGCACCGCGGGGGTGAGCCGATCGCGGATCTTGCCGAGCAGATCGAGCTTCGTCTGTTGCTCTCCCGGCGAGCCGGGCAAAAGGTCGGCCACGGTCGCGATCTCCGCGATGAGCGGGCCCTGCGGATCGGCCGCGTCGTTCGCCAGGATCCGCGCCTTGAGCTCTTGGACCTGCTCGGGCGTGTCGGCGAGCATCCGCGCGCTGGACACGTTCATCTTGCCGCCGAACACCGCCTCGGCCTTGTTCGACCACTCTCCGGCACCTCCTCTCTTGCTGCCGCGCGAGCCGAGGCGATCGAAGTGGTACTCCCACGGGTCTCGGACGAACCCGGCGATTGGCCATGCGGCGACCACCGTCACGAGAACCGAGAGCCCCGCGTAGACCGCCGGCCGCCGAGCGGTCTCGCGCGCCAGCCAGTGCGCTGCGGGGCGACTCCCGTCCCGGAGGAGCGGGGACCCCCCGCGTAGCGAACGCGGCAGCCGCGCCTGGATCGACTCGCCGACGACGATGAGCGCCGGCACGCACGGGATCATCGCCGCCCAGACGAGGAGCATTCCGACGAGCCCGATCCAGCCGAACTGGTTGAAGCCGCGGAAGCGCGTGACCGTCAGCGAGCCGTACGCGATCGACGCGACGGTAGCCCCGACGAGCTCTGCTCGCAGCGCGTTCTGCACGGCCTCGCGGCGCGCCTCGGCGGGGGCCTGGCCGCGCGCCCGGAACTCTCCATACCGCGACAGGAGGACGATCGGATAGTTGACCCCGTTCCCGAGGATGATCGCCCCCAGGAACATGCCCGTCGTGTTGACGTACCCGAAGCGGAACCACGCGAACGCGTACGCGGCGCCGACGCCCATGAGCGCCGGGAAGCCGACGACGACGAGCGCCCACGCGGACCTGTAGAACCACACCACACCCGCCACGATGAAGAGGAAGGCGATGCCCGTTGCCCACGCAGCCTGGGCCACGACGGATTCCTTCTCGGCGACTGCATTCGGGACATCCCCCGCGAAGCCGACCCTCATATCGCGGTGAAACGAAGCCGGGCGCAGGTCGGCAACGATCGCTCGCGTCCGCTCGAGGAGCACGTCCCCGGCGCCTTCCCCCATGCCCGTGGTCGACGTGACCACACGGAGTCCAACGCCGCGGCCGTCGGACGTCTCGAAGTAGTCGCCGCCCGCAGACGCGTCGTGTCCGCGTGCCTCGGCTCGCCAGCGGTCCACGTACTCGTCGAGGCCAAGCGCTGACGTCCGCTCCGGCCCGCTCCCGTCGTCCCCGAGGTCCGCGACCAGCCCACTCCGGACGGCGATCTGCAGATCGAGCGCATCGTACGCGTCCGCCAGGTCCTGCGTTTTCGCGTAAAGCCATCGATTCTGTTCGAAGAACCGGTGAACGTCACTGGTGCCGCTCTCGACGTACGAGACGAGCCGGGGGGTGCTCCCTCCTTGTGCGGTGATCACGGCGTCGAGCCTCCCGGAGAGCGCGTCGACGAATCGCTCGTTGGCCTCCCTGTCCGGAGACTCGACGATCACGAGGAGCGTTGCGCCCCCGCCGACGCGACCGAGCTGGTGCTCGAACGCCATCAAGCCGGGGCTGTCACGAGGTAACAGCTCGCGCAGGTCGGTGCGCGGATTGAGCAAGACGCGGAGCGCGAAGTGCCACGTCAAGACGAGGACGCACAGAGCCATCGTGAGCACGACGATGGGGTGCTCGCCGCTGGCGTCTACGATCGATCCGACGGCACCCCGCAAGCCGCCCTCTCGCCGGCGTTCCGGGCTCATCGTCCTACCGGGCGCCGACGCTAGCACGCCGTCCGTTCGGGGCCGCGGCGCAGGTAGTCGCGTGTGTGCTCGCTCGCCTATCAGTGCACCTTGCCCGGGAAACGCGGTAGGCTTCTGGCAAAGCAGTGACGGACGCTGTTCCTTCCGCCCTACCTCTGGCGCCGGGCTCCAGGCTCGATCGCTACGAGCTTTTATGCCCCATCGCCGAGGGCGGGATGGCGAGCGTCTGGGTTGCTCGGCAGAGCGGAAAGCACGGCTTCGAGAAGCTCGTCGCGATCAAGACGATCCTCCCGAAATTCGCGATGGATGTGCGTTTCCAGGAGATGTTCCTGGACGAGGCCCGCATCGCCTCGCGGATCGAGCACGTCAACGTCGCCCAGATCTTCGACCTCGGCGAGGAGCACGACATCCTTTACCTCGCGATGGAGTATGTCGACGGCGACTCCCTCTCCAAGCTCAATCGCGCGTGCCAGCGGAAGGGAATCAAGATCCCGACCGGGATCATCCTCCGCGTGCTCGCGGATGCTTGTGCCGGCCTCCACGAGGCTCACGAGCTGAAGGACGGCGCGGGGCGCCCCCTCGAGATCGTTCACCGAGACGTGAGCCCGCACAACATCCTAGTGAGCGCGAGGGGGATCGCGAAGCTCATCGATTTTGGCATCGCCAAGGCCCGGTCGCGGATGGGCAACGACACCAACTCCGGCGTCTTGAAGGGCAAGATCGCGTACATGGCCCCCGAGCAGGCGCTCGGGCACGCGATGGACCGCCGCGCGGACATCTGGGCGGTGGGGGCGATCCTCTACCACCTTCTCGCGGGGCGACCCCCCTATGAGGGCGACAACCAGCTCGCGACGCTTCATCTCCTGGGCTCGGGTCGCCCTCCCCCTCCGCTCCCGGCGAGCGTTCATCCGACCATCAGCGCAATCGTCCGTCGCGCGTTGACGTACGCGCCGGAAGGCCGCTGCGCGACTGCGGCCGAGATGCGCGACGCGCTGGAGCACGGGATGAGCGCGGCGAGGCTCACGACGACTCCCTCGGACGTCGCAGCCTTTGCGGCGCTGCACGTCGCGGATCGCGCCGAGAAGAGGCGCAACGCCATCGAAGATGCGCTCGCGATGGCTGCCGAGCGCAAGCGCTTCGAGGAGCGCCTCGGTTCGCAGGGGCGCGGGATCCTCTCCCTCGCGCCGGACAGCAACTCGTCGCTCCCTCCCTCGTCCGCGTCTTCGCTCCACTATCCTCGTGACTCGATGACGGTGGCGGACTCGCCGGAAGCGCTGGTGCCGCCGATCGAGCTCGTCGCGAAGCTCACTGCCCGGGCGGGCCGTCACTCGGACGCGCCGCAGCCGTCGTCGTACGCGACGCTCGGCCTTGCGGCTGTCGACTCCTCTTCGCACACCCAGCCCGCGCCCAGGTCGCGCAAGGGGCCTGTGGCCGTCTTCGGACTGCTCCTCGTTGCGGTCGCCGTCGCCGCGGCAGCGCGGCTGGACGTGCTCAGGCCCGAACAGGCGGCGACGTCCCGCCCGGCGATCCAGCCAGTCCAGCCCCCGGTGCCGCTCGGCACGGCCAAGCCACCTCCGATCGTCACCTCGCCGCCGGCCACCGTTGCCACCACGGCGCCGACCGCGACCGCACCCTCCTATTCGCTCCTGCCGACCGTGAACGCGAGCGCCCTGCCCAAGGCCACCACGACGGCGGCGACGCCCGGCGCTCCCGATCCCGGTGTGCGTCCGCGCCCCCAGCGCTGGGTACCGCCGAAGAGGACGCAGGCTGCGCCGGCGGAGCCCACCGAGCCGGAGCCCGCCCCCGAGCCCGCCGCGCCGGAGCCCGCGCCTACTCCCCCTCCTGCGCCTCCTCCGGCGCCCGCGCCCACGCGCTCGAAGAGCGCGCCGAAGGACGACGGCTTCTGATCAGGTCGATCGGTTGGTGAGATCCGCCTCGACGCTGTCGAGGAGCTCGTTCGCACGCGAATCGTCGATCCCGAGCCCCTCCGCAAAGAGATTGAGCGCGTCGTTCTCCTCGTCGGCGATGGCGTTGTCCGCGAAGGCGATGGCCGCGGCCAGGACGAACGCGACCTCCGACCGGGCAGGGTCGTCGTGCAGCTGCGCGACGACCTCGCGCATCCGGGCGTCCCTCCCCTCGGCGGCCACCTTCTTCGCGGCGTCCTCGAGCATCGCGTCGATGTGCGCCGTGCGAACCGAGTCCTCCGAGAGGTTGCGGAGGGCTCCGCGGAGCACCTCACGCTCGTCGTCGCTGATCTTCCCGTCGGCGGACATCATCAGGTACATCGCCTCGCAGATCGGACCGAACTCGGCCGAGACGGCGACCAGCTCGGCCGCGTCCGGCGTCATGTTCGCGAGATCTCCCAGCGCCACCGACGGGCGCTGACCGCGCGTTCTCAGCTGATCCCGCAGGCGAGCGACCGTGGACGTCGAGAGCCAGATCATCGGTCCAGGCTACACCGTCAGGCGTCGAACTTGAACAGGTCCTCGAGGTCGCCCTTCGTGAGCTTCTTTGCCCCGCCGAGATCCTCGGAGAGCACCGCCCCGACGAGCTCGCGTTTCTTCTCTCCCAGCTCCAGGATCTTCTCCTCGATCGTCCCCTTCGCGACGAGCCGGTACGTGGTCACGACCTTCGTCTGACCGATGCGGTGAGCGCGATCGGTCGCCTGGTCCTCCACGGCGGGATTCCACCACGGATCGAAGTGGATGACGGTGTCGGCCGCCGTCAGGTTCAGGCCGCTCCCTCCGGCCTTCAGAGAGATGAGGAACACCGGCGGGCCGTCGTCGCTCTGGAAATGCTCCACGCAGGCTTGCCGGTCTTTCGTCGACCCGTCCAGATACTCGTACTCGACCTTGTCCTCGTCGAGCGCCCGCCGGATGATCTGCAGCATGCTCACGAACTGGCTGAAGACGAGCACCTTGTGGCCGCCTTCGACCGACGTCTGCACGAGCTCGCGCATCGCGACGAGCTTGCCCGAGTCCTCGTCGCCGAACTGGCGCGGCAGTCCGAGGAGCCTCGGATCGCAGGCCGCCTGGCGCAGCCGGGTGAGACCCGCGAGGATCTGGATGTGGCTGCGGGCCAGCCCCTGCCGCTCGACCTCGCCCATGACCTGGGCGCGCACCTCCTTGAGCACCGCGGCGTAGAGCGCCGCCTGCTCGCCCGTCAGCTCGCAGAACTGATCGGTCTCGATCTTCTCCGGCAGATCTTTCGCGACCTCGGACTTGGTGCGCCGCAGGATGAATGGGTGGATCGTCGCGCGTAGGCGCTCGGCGGCGGTCTTGTCGCCGGCGTCGATCGGCCGGGAGTAGCGCTCCTCGAACTTGTTCAGCGGACCCAGGAGCCCCGGAGACACGAAATCGAAGATTGACCAGATCTCGCTCAGGCGGTTCTCGATGGGCGTCCCGGTGAGCGCGAGGCGCCGGTCCGCCTTCAATCGCTTGGCCGCCCGCGCCGTCGCGCTCAGGGGATTCTTGATCTGCTGCGCCTCGTCGAGGATGACGTAGCGCCAGTCGATCTCCTTGAGGAGCTCCTCGTCGCGCCGGAGGAGCGCGTAACTCGTGACGACGACGTCGGCGTCCTCGAGCTCGTCCTGCCGCTCCTTGCGCTCGGCGCCGTGCCAGAGCGCGTGCCGCAGCGACGGCGCGAAGCGGTCCATCTCGCGCAGCCAGTTCGTGACGACGCTCGTCGGCGCGACGATGAGCACCTTGAACGGCTTGCGCTTGCCTTCGACCTTCGCGTCCTCGTTCTTCACGGCGAGCAGCAGCGTCAGCGTCTGCACGGTCTTGCCGAGGCCCATGTCGTCGGCCAGGACGCCGCCGCTGCCGATGTCGTGGAGGAACCAGAGCCAGTGGAAGCCCTGCTCCTGGTACGGACGAAGCTGCGCCTTGAGGTTTCGAGGCTTGCGGGCGCCCTTGATCTCGTCGATGTCTTTGATCTTGCGGAAGAGCTCTCTCGTGTCCGCCGTCACGCTCGAGCGGCCGACCTGCGCGAGGAGGTCCTCGACGCGCCCCACCTGCGAGAGCGGGAGTCGACCTCCGTTGCCTCCGCCGGTCGCCAGGATCTCCGCCTGGCGCTGCAGCACCTCGCGCACCTTCTGAGGGTCGAGCCGCGCGAATGTTCCGTCGGCGAGGCGGACGTAGCGCCGGCCCTCGGTCAGGCAGCGCGCGAGCTCTTCCTGCGTGACGGCGACGCCCTCGCTCTCGAAGTTGAGCCGGAGCGACAGCCAGTCGACGCCGCTCGACACGCGGGCGTTGGCGCTGAGGGCCTCGTCGCGCAGCTGGACGTCGACCAGGTCGTCCGGCACGAAGATGTCCCAGTCGTCCGGCAACGACGCGATGCCCTCGGTCCAGAAGCGGATGGCGTCGTCTCCGTTGGCCACGAACTTGTTGCCGTCCTCGGCGGGGACCAGCCCCAGGTCGCCGAGCTTCGATGCCGCGGCCTGCTGCGCGGCGATGTCGCACCGGATGCACTTCGCGCGGCGGCTCGCGCCGGTCAGCGGCGATCCGTCCGGGCGGCCCTGGGGGGGAGGCTTGACGATCACCGGGACGGTCATCCCGTCGGCGCGAACGTCGATCTCGACGTCCTCGTAGGCGGCCCGCAGGCTCACCTGCGCCTCGACGAGCGACCCGCCGGCGGCCACGCGGAACGTCGGCACCAGATCGACCACGTCGGCCACCTGCGAGAGCTCGGGGAGCTCGGCGCCCAGCTCCGACGCGACCTTGGGCAGCCCGTGCATGACGAGGTCCGCCAGCTTGTCGACCGGCTCGGTGATCACCGGCGTCCTCAGGAGCCGCCTCACGGCGGCGGGCGAGACGCGCCGATCGATGGGCCTCGCCCACCCCTCCTGCGCGTCGACGTACCAGCCGGGGCTCCCCTCGAACCAGGCCCCGCCGGCCATCGTGAACTTCCGTGGATCGCCGGGCCGCTGGAACGAGCTCTTCACGAGGAGCTGGGACCCATCCTGCGACAGCTCGAGGTCGAAGCGCAGGCGGAGCGGCTCGTCCCCGAAGCGCAGCTCCATCATCTGCGGCTCGACGATCACGCGCCGGCCCTTGAGAAGAGGCAAAAGGTCGCTCGCTTCTTCGCCCCGCACGTCGATGCCGACGCGGCGGGGGCCCTGGTTCTCGAAGCGCGCGAGGAGGCGCATCGCGTCGCGATCCGGCGTCGGGTGCTGGTCTTGCGCGACGAGCAGCGCGCTCGGCAAGAGCGGGACGCGGGCGTCCGGATCGATGAGCGTGATCGTGAGCGCGCCGCCTCCCGAGCTCTGCGGGTGCCCCAGCTGCTTGACCTGGAGGCGGTACTCGACCTGCTTGGGAGCGGGCGGCAGCGGCTCGGGGAGCCAGGCGTCGACCCCCGTTCCCGTCGGGGGGAGCAGGCCGCGCGGCGCAGTTCCCGCGTGGTGCGTGGCTTTCATCGCGCGCGCGCGCGCCCGCTTGCTACGCCGCCCCTCTCCCTCGACGCCGGCGACGTGCACCGTCCCGCCGTGCACCGTGTAGTGGACTCCGTTGCTCGAAGACGACGGCTGCACGGGCCGCGGCTGCGACCCCCTCGCCTGGTCACGGAGCGCGATGAGCAGCGCAGCCACGTGCTTGCAGTGGCCCCCGTTGCTCGACGCGAACGCGGGGCAGGTGCACGTCGACATGAACCCCCCCGGCGTGAGCTGAAGCGTGACCCGGTACGGTTCCGTGTCGGTGCCGCGCACGTTCCCGCGAGCCCCGGCGTCCTCCACCACGATGCCATCGACCGCGTGACGGCGGACGTAATCGTACCCGCGAAGGTACGCACGCGCCCCGAGCAGGCGTCGGAGCGCACGGTCATTGAGCGTCGAAAGTGCTTCGGTGAACGGTGAGGCCAAGGGCTTGACGCACGCGCACGAGGCGTGCCCTGTTTTACGGCTTCGATCTTCGTCTCTCTGCTCTGCGGCCGGTCGCGGGCACTTGAAAGATGTGTGGCTGGGCCCGCCTGGCCTGCGAGGTCGGGCCGGCGGCAACCGCCTGGGAACCCATCCACGCCTCGAGGGTCGGGCACGGCCCGGTGCAAGACACCGGTGCCGAGAGCGCGCGAACCTCTATATATTGCTGCGTAGCATCACTCATCGGACTTCGCAACCGCATTCCGGGCGCTGTTTTGCCCGTTTGCCTGTTTTGCCCGTCTTGCCTGTCTTGCCCGTTGGCGCCTTTGCTGCGCGGGCGCGCGCAGGGTAGGACAGCGGGGCTCGCCCATGCGATTGGCTCGTGCGTGCCTCCTCCGTGGCGCCGTCCTTGGTGTCGTCCTTGGCGTCCTCCTTGGTCTGATTGCGTGCGCCGTGCCGGTCGAGGCCGGGCTGGACGATTCCGAGGCAAACCGGGTTTTCGTGGCCCTCGACCATGCCAATATCGAGGTCAGTAAGGAGCCCGACCCCGGGGCCGAGGGGAAATGGCGCGTCACCGTGGCGGAGAGCGACGTGGCGCGCGCCCTCCGGGTCATGCGCGACGAGGGCGTCCCGCGCCGGGAGACGCCCGGTGTCCTCGACTCGATGGGGAAGGGCTCGCTCGTGCCCAGCGAGGCAGCCGAGCACGCCCAGCTCATCGCCGCGATCGCGTCCGAGCTCGAGCGATCTCTTCAGGGCATCGACGGCGTCCTCCTGGCCAGGGTGCACCTGAACGTCCCGGCGCCCAGCCCCCTGCGCGACCTCGCCCCGGCCCGCGGGACGGCCAGCGTGCTCCTCGAGCATCGGGGCGCTGCCCCGCCCATCAGCGCGGACTCCGTGCAGCGCCTGGTGGCGGGCGGCGTCACGGGGCTGCTGGCGACCGACGTGGTCGTCGTCATGGTCCCGCACGCCTCTTCGTCGTCCCCTTCCGGGGGCGACCTGGCGCACGTTGGCCCGATCGCCGTCGCGCGGGCATCGGTGCAGAAGCTCCAGGCGGCGCTCGTCGGCCTGGTCGCCATCGTCGCTCTCCTGGCGGCGGCCACCCTCGTCCTCTACTCGCGTCTGAGCCGCGCGCGGTCGCTCGCGAACCAGGACTCCCCGCCTCTCGCCCGCTCCAGCTCCGCGTGATCCGGCTCGACGGGATCAGCAAATCGTTCCACGCGTCGGGAGGCGGCTCACGGGTGGTCCTGCGGGACGTGACGCTGACGGTGCCCGACGGGTGCCTCTACGGGCTCATTGGCCCAGGCGCCAGCGGCAAGAGCGTCGTCCTCAAGATGATCACCGGCCTCATGAAGCCCGACCGCGGGACCGTCCGAGTCGGCGACGACGTCCTGACGGGGGCGAGCGAGGTCACGCTCGAGCGGATCCGCAAGCGGATAGGGATGCTGTTCCAGAACAACGCCCTCTTCGATCACATGACCGTTTTCGACAACGTCGCCTTCCCGCTGAGACGTCTGTACGCACCGGGCGAGGACGAGGTGCGGGCGCGTGTCGCCGAGCGGCTCGAGCGCGTGGCGCTGCCGGGGTTCGAGGAGCGCATGCCCGCGAGCCTGAGCGGCGGCCAGAAGAAGCGCGTCGGCGTCGCCCGCGCGACCGTGACTCGAGCGCCCGTCGTCCTCTACGACGAGCCCGCCGCCGGGCTCGATCCGGTGACGTCCCAGAAGATCTTCGATCTGCTACGCGCCGAGCAGCGCGCGAGCGGGGCCACCGCCGTGATGGTCTCGAGCGACCTCGATCGGCTGCTCACCGTGACGGATCGCGTGGGCATGATGTACCGCGGCGAGCTCGTGTTCGACGGAACCACCGAGGAAGCGCGATCGAGCTACGCGCCCCACGTGCGGCAGTTCGTGCACGGGCTGACGGAGGGGCCGCTGTGAGCCGCGCGGCGATGCTCGCGCTCGCGCTTGCCGTCGGGTGCTCGAAGCAGGCACCCGCTCCTGCAGGCGAGCCCCCGCCCCCTCCGTTGCCAACCGAGGTCGACGCAGGCTCGCCCGCAGCAGAGTCCGCTCCCGGCGGCCCGGAGATGGCCACGATGGGGCTCCTCGACCCGGGCCGCGCGCCGCGGCGCAAGCTCCGATACGTGTGGCGTGCAGACCGGAAGGAGGTCCTCGACGTGGACCTTCGCACGGCCACGTCCACCGAGATCGCCGGCGAGAAGCCCGCCGAGATCCCGCTTCCGCCCGTGCACTTCGTCATCGCCCTCGAGCCGCAGCGCGTGACCGACGAGGGCACGCTGCTCTACGCCTGGCACGTCTCGTCCGCCACGGTCGGCGAGAGCCCCGAGTCGCCCTCGCAGGTGGCCGACGGAATGCGCGCCGAGGTGGCCGCCATCGCTCGCCTGTCGGGCACGGCGCAGGTGACGTCGCGCGGGCTCGCGAAGGACATCGCCATCGACGCGGCTTCGGTCACGGACGCGGGCGCGACCGGACAGATGATCGAGCAGGTCCGGCAGACACTCCGCGACCTCGCCGCGCCCTTCCCCGACGAGGACGTCGGGCCAGGCGCGCGCTGGGAGAAGGTGTCCCAGCTCGCCTCGAAGGATGCGCGGATCACGCAGACCGATACGTTCTCGCTGCTGGAGGTCGCGGGCGACAAGGGAAGGCTCGACGACGTCCTGGCGCAAGCAGCGCCTCCTCAGTCGCTCGCCGGCACCGGCGGGGCAGCGGGAGAGCGGGCGCGCCTCGAGTCGATGCTGGCGTCGGGCGACGCGAAGACACGCTTCGATCTATCGCGCCTCGCGCCTCAGACGACCTTCGACGGGACGACGACGATGGTGGTCTCCGGTCCGCCCGGCGATCATGCCCGAAGGCTGACGATGATCATGCGCATCAAGATCGCCCTCTCGGGGTCCGTGCGGTGACCGAGGGGAACATCGAATTCGTTCAGATCCTCGTGGGTTGGGCAGTCACGCTGCCCGCCGTGGTCACGATCATCGTTCGCGACGAGCGACACTTGAGGGGCCAGCGCCTCGAACGCGCGTGGCCGTCGCAATCGCGCGACGCCGCGATCTTCGGCCTCTGGCTCATGGGAGTGCACCCCGTGTGCCTCCTCGTCCACTTCGCCCGCACGCGCCGCACGACAATGGGCGTCCTGCAGGGGTTGGGGTGGCTGCTTCTGGTCTCCGTGGGAGCCCTGGGCGCGGAGCTCGGCGCGGCAATCGCGATCGATGGCCTCGGACTCTGACCCCGACCCCGACCCCG
>Ga0209415_10005926_pt1 | contig 21842 bp, 19 predicted proteins | sample PeaSoiSIISIP2007_FD_187696 | JGI IMG/M metagenome (GOLD analysis project Ga0209415, IMG submission 187696) | Peat soil microbial communities from Weissenstadt, Germany - SII-SIP-2007 (SPAdes) (version 2) | ecosystem: Environmental > Terrestrial > Soil > Wetlands > Peat | place: Germany... | reverse complement strand
CCGCCTCCCGGGCCGCTGTTCCCGCTGGTGCCACCGGCGCCCGTCGTCGGCGTCGTGGGTGTGGTCGTCGTGGTACTGGCCGAGGTGGAGCCCGGGAAGGCGCCGCTGGCCTCGAGACAGCTACGCACCGCCGCCACCTGTGTGGGTGTGAGCGCCGGCGGCGTCGCGGTCTTGGTGATCGTCTGCCCGCCCGTCGTCACGGTGTCGGTGACGGTGGGGACGGTGCCCGACTCGTGCAGCGCCTGGAGCGACAGGGCGGGCACGGCGGCCTGGACACCCTTGATCTTGGCCACGTCGGACACGGCCACCTGCGGGAAGGTGATGAGCGTCCCGGGGACGAAGAAGTCGTAGGTGAACTGGGTCCCGGGGGGCCCGAGCTTGGCCAGGTCGGTGATGATCGACGAGTTGTTGTTGGCCAGAGCCGACTCGTCACTGGCGTTCTGCCCGGCGCTGCCCGACCGGGTCGAGAAGAACCCGCCGCCGCCCCCTCCGCCGAACCGGCCCCCGCCGCCCCCACCGAAGCCCGGTGTGGTGGTGGTCGTCGTCGTCGACGCCGAGGCTGTGGTGGTGGCCACCCCCACGGTGCGCTCCACCACGATGTCGGTGCCCACCGACGACAGGGGGGACAGCACCTTGGTCTGGGCGTTCGACAGCCCGTTGGACACGCCGATGATGCCCATGACGAGGCCGACGCCGGCGGCCAGTCCCAGGGCGGTGACGAGGGTGCGGCTCCACCGTCGCCACAACTCGTGCCAGACATATCCCATCGCCACCATCGATCCGGCTCTCTCCCCTTCTCGTCCCGATGCCCACGTCTCGTCCCGATGCGCGCGTCCGGGTGGTCGCAGATCGGCCGGTACCATCTTTGACACCCCTTCCTGTCAAGTGGCTGTGAACGACACGTCGCCGAGCACCGGGCATGCGGTCGAACGCTGTCGACGGAACGCACAGGAAGATCACAGGTTTCGACAGCCAATCCACAGTCTGAGGGGGCACGCTGGCGCTGTGAACGACAGCACCGATCATCCCGAGCCCTCCGACCCGGACCCCGCGCCCGGCGCCGCCGGCAGCACGCCGACCGGCACGTGGTGGACGGCGGCCCCGACCGGCCAGACGGGCCCGGTCCCGCCGGCCGACGCCGCCCCCACCGCCCCTATGCCGGTCACGGGTCCGCCTAGGGGGCACCACGACCCCCGCGGTCAAGCTCCGACTCCAGGCGCTCCCCCGGCCGCCGGGGCGTGGTACGGCGTCCCCTGGGGCGACACCCCGCCCCCGCCGCCCCCGGGGGGCAACCCCGCCGCTCCGCCCCCCCCGGGCGGTCCCCAGTCCCCCATCGGTGGCTTCGGGAACGCACCGGGCTACGCCTGGACGCCCTGGCCGCCCCCCGTCCCACCGGCCGGACCGGGCTCGGCGCACCGCACGACGAGGCGGGTACTGAGCCGGGCCGGCGTGGCCTGGGCGGTGGCGGCCGTGCTCCTCATGACCGTGGCCGGGCTGTCGGCGGCCCTCGCCTCCCGGACCACCGGCACGGGCCCCGGGCCGAGCGCGGCCGGCGGGGCCGTCACGCCCACCACCCCGGGCACCTTGGTCCCCGGGAGCGGGTCCTCGGGACCCGGGAACACCGGCGACACCGGGAACACGGGGAGCGGGGGGAACACCGGGAACACGGGGAGCACCGGCAGCACCGGCGCCGTGCCGGGGACCGGAGGTGCCTCGGCGAGCGCCAACACGGCCGCCATCGCCGCCGCCGTCGACCCGGCCCTGGTCGACATCGGCACCACGTTGGCCCAGGGGGGCGGAGCGGCCGGCACCGGGATGGTCCTGACGGCGTCGGGGCTCGTGCTGACCAACAACCACGTGATCGAGGACGCGTCCACCATCTCTGCTCAGGTGGACGGCACCGGCCGCACCTACAGCGCCACCGTGGTGGGCTACTCGGTCACCGACGACGTGGCCCTGATCCAGCTGTCGGGGGCGTCGGGGCTCGCCACCGTGACCACGGGCAACCCGTCGAGCCTGCGGGTGGGCCAGCCCATCGTGGCCATCGGCAACGCCCTGGGCAAGGGGGGCACGCCGAGCGCGGTGGCGGGGGCGGTGACCGCACTCGACCGGACCATCACCGCCAGCGATCCGGGCACCCTGACCGAGACGCTCAACGGCCTCATCGAGGTGAACGCGCCCATCCAGCCCGGTGACTCGGGTGGCCCCGTGGTCGACAGCGCCGGCCAGGTGGTGGGCATGGACACGGCGGCCTCGGTGAGCGGGGGCAACCAGTTCGGCGTGCAGTCCGGAACGGGGCAGGGCTACGCCATCGCCATCGACGACGCCCTCAACCTGGTCCGCCAGATCGAGGCCGGACAGACGAGCACCACCGTCCACATCGGACCCCGCGGCCTGCTCGGGGTGGAGGTCTCCGACTCCGCCCCGGACGGGTCGGTTGCCGTGTCGGGCGCCTACGTCGACCAGGTCGAGGCGGGGAGCCCGGCCGCGGCGGCCGGCATCACCCCGGGCGACACCGTCGTGTCGGTGAACGGCACCACCGTGTCGTCGTCGTCCGACCTGACCGACCTCCTCGCCAACGCCGCACCCGGCGCCACCGAGATCGTGGGGTGGACCGACGCCGCGGGCTCGAGCCACAGCGCCACCGTGCAGCTCGTCAACGGGCCGCCCGCCTGACCCTCAGCTCGACCCGGAGCCGGTCGCACAGGGGGGTCGGCGTGGCCAGGCGCGTCACCGGGCCCGGGAAGCTCGACGTCGTCGGGCCGCCGATGGCGTCGGTCCCGAAGGTCACCTCCGCCGGCTGCCGGGCGAACCACGGCAGGGTCAGGACCTCGCTCCCGTCGAGCAGGATCGTCTCGTGCCCGGTGTCGGCGTCGAGCACGACGTCCACCACGTACGGGCGTCCCGGCACGACCCGCACCGGCGACCCCGCCAGCCAGCCGGCGCCGGGCGTCTGGAAGAGATAGCCGAACACCACCTCGCCCGGCCCGACCGGTCGCACCCCGGCGTAGTCGCCGGCCCCGGGCTCCCCCGTCACCACCAGCGGCCAGTACGGGCGGGTCGCGCCGTCGGCGGAGGGAGCGCCCTCGACCACGGGGAAGGTCACGCGCAGCCGGTAGTGCCCGCCCCCCGCCGCCTGCTCCACCGCTGTCCACGCCGACCCGTCCGACTGGAAGAGGCCGGCACAGTCTCCGAGGATGGCCAGCGTTCCCACCGGGCCGGCGATCGGCAGGCGCCGCACCACGGCGACGCCGGGGGGTGGGTCGCCGTAGAGGGCTCGGTCGACGTGCTGCTGGAGGCGCACGAATTGCGTCCGGGTGGTGGTGGGCACGGTGGGGGTGAGCTCGCCCTGGTTGGCGATCGACAGAGCCAGGTTGACGGCCACACCCATCATCGCCAGGACGGCGCCGGCGACGAGGAGGGCGCGCCGCGCCCAGGGCCGGGCCGAGCGGCTCCAGTCGACGAGCACCGCCAGACCCGTCACGCCACCCACCACGAGCAGCGGCATCCAGTCGGCCAGGTAGCGCTCGACGATGTAGGCGTAGGCCACGGCGCTGATGGTGCCCACCACCGCCCCCGCCAGCGGCACCCGCAGCATGCGCAGAGCGGGCCGCCCCGGGCGGGGGGAACGTCCGGCCCCCCGCCGGGGCCGGAACACGGCCCAGAGGCCCACGACCGCCGCGCCGGTGATGGCGGGCATCGTCGAGGTCACGCTCGACGCCAGGCTCAGGCCGGCGTAGCGCACGTGGCCGATGACCGTGGGGGGCGGGGGGAACGACACGAAGGGGAAGAGCCGGCCGAGGCGAAGGGCGTCGGGCCGCAGGTACTGCAGCAGCGCGGTGGGGACGAACTTGACGCCCAGGAGGCTCCCGCCGTTGGCGGCCAGGGCGGCGTGCAGCGGCCGGTCGGTGTGGGCGAAGACCTGGTGGGTGAACGGGACCGTGAACAGGGAGCCGAACTTGGCGTCGTTCACCGCCGCGTAGGCACCCAGCGCGGCCACGGCCGACACGGCCAGGGCCACCGTGCGGGTGGGGGCGGTGGTGGCGTCGGGGATCCCGATCCACGCTAGCCGGTCGGCCGGCGTCGCCGGGCCGGTGGGGCCCGGTCTCCGCCGCAGCAGCCCGCGGCGCTCGAGCCACACCGCCTCGTGCAGCACCGCCAGCCCGGCCAGGGCGGCCAGGGGACCGAGGGCGACCGAGCCCCGGGTCAGGAGGTCGAGGGCCACCAGCACGGCGGTGACGACGACGCGGCGCGTCGAGGGCCGGACGAGGAACCCCACCACAGCGTCGAAGGCGGCGATGGCGAGGGCGGCGCCCCACGCCTCGTCCTCGTTGTAGACGACGGCCTGGCTGGCGAGGAACAGGAAGACCGAACCCGTCCCGACCACGGCGACGGAGAAGGCCACCACCACCGCCTCCCTGGTCGTCACCGGTGCCGAGGAGACGAGGCGCCGGATCTTCCACGCCAGCCGGCTGGTGCAGACGAGCGCCACCACCACGGCCAGGAGGATCGACAGCTGGGTCAGGCGCCCGTCGAGCCGGGAGGTCAGGAGGAGGACGGGCATCCGGATGAGCGACGGGAACGGCCCGAAGTACATGTAGGTGCGGCCCCGGACCACGAAGCCCTCGATCTGCACCACCCCGGCGGGGATGTTCCAGTGGCCGTGGAACAGGGCCCGGGCCTGCGCGTCGTAGAAGTCGCCGAAGAAGCCCGGTTGGAGCACGTTCCAGGTGCGGAGGCTGACGATCCACACCAGCACCGGAAGGGCGGCGCCGATCCCCACCGCGCACGCCACGGCGAACCGGCGCCGATCGCCCCGGCGCCCCCCCTCGTCCACGGCCCGCAACGTAGCCCGCGCCGGGGCGTCGCCGGTGGTCCGTGGTCGGCCCCGTCCACCCGCACCGCCGCCGTGGTGGCGCTCCCCCTCGTCTTCCGCTGAGGCGAGCCGATGGAGCGGACACCAGCATTACGCTGGCCCTGTGTTGACGGCCCCGTCGGATCCGGTCGCCCCGGCGACCGGGGAAACGGCCGTGGCGACGACGGTGCAGCTCGCCATCGAGGGTATGCACTGCGCCGCCTGCGCCACCAGAGTGGAGCACGCCCTGGCCCACCAGCCGGCCGTGGTCAGTGCCTCGGTGAACCTGGCCACCAACCAGGCCTTCGTCAGCTACGACGCCACCCGGGCGGACACCACCGACCTGTGCGCGGCGGTGGGTGCGGCCGGTTACTCGGCCGAGCCCAGGGCCGAGGGTGGGCCGTCCCAGGCCCGGCGCGACCCCGACCGGTGGGGCCGGCGCGCCGCGGTGTCGTGGCCACTCGCCCTGGCCGCCCTGGCGGTGGCGCTGGCGGCGCCCGAGAACGCCCCGGCCGGATGGGCCGTCCTCGTGCTGGCGGCGGTGGTCGAGGTGGCCGGAGGCTGGCCCTTCCTGCGGGCCACCGTCCGCCTGGCGCGCCACGGTGGCACGAGCATGGACACCCTCATCACGGTGGGGACCCTGGCCGCCCTGGCCGTGAGCGCGGTCGAGGCCATCGCCCTCGGGGGTCGCCACGTCCACCTGGGCGGCAGCGGGCAGTTCGCCGCCCGCCTCCACGGTGTCATGGCCCCCCTCATCGTGGCCATCCTGGTGACGGGCCGGGCCGTCGAGGCCCGGGCCCGGGCTCGGGCCGCCCGGGCCATGCACTCGCTCATGAGCCTGCGGCCCCCGACGGCCCGGGTGGTGTCGGGACCCGAGGACGACCAGGGCCGGCTCGTCTCTCCCGACAGCGTGCCGGTCGGGGCGCTCGTGCGCGTCCGCCCCGACGAGAGCATCCCCCTCGACGGGGTGGTCGTGGCGGGCTGGTCGTCGGTGGACGAGTCGATGCTCACCGGTGAGCCTCTGCCCGTCGAACGGGGCGCCGGGGACCGCGTCACGGGGGGCACCCGCAACGGGGCCGGCGCCCTGGTGCTGCAGGTGGACACGGCCGCCACCGAGTCGGTCCTGGCCGGCATGCAGCGCCTGGTGGAAGAGGCCCAGGGGGACAAGCCGCCGCTGCAGCGGCTCGCCGACCGGATCAGCGCCGTGTTCGTCCCCGTCGTGCTGGCCGGAGCGGCGCTCACGTTCCTGCTGTGGTGGCAGGTCGACGGCAACTTCGGCCTCGCCGTGCTGAGCGCGGTGGCGGTGCTCCTGGTGGCGTGCCCGTGCGCCATGGGCCTGGCCACGCCGGTGGCCATGATGGTCGGCACCGGGCGGGCCTCGGCCATCGGCGTGCTCCTGCGCAGTGGCGACGCCCTGGAGCGTCTAGCCCGGGCGGACACGGTCGTGTTCGACAAGACCGGGACCCTCACCGAGCGCTTCGCCCGGGTCACGGGGGTCGCCACCGACGGTGTGGTCGAGGCGGAGATGCTCGGGCTGGCCGCTGCCGTGGAGGCCGAGGTCACCCACCCCATCGCCGTGGCCGTCCGTGACGCCGCTCCCCCGGCCGGTCGGGCCACCGACGTGGTGTCGCTCCCCGGCACGGGCGTGGTGGGCACGGTCGGCGGTCACCGGGTCGTGGTGGGCCGAGTCGACACCGCCGTCGTCACCGCCCCGCTGCGCCACGCGGTGGCGGACTACCACCGCCGGGGCGACACCGTGGTCGCCGTGACGTGCGACGACCGGATGATCGGCGTCATCGGCGTGGCCACCCCGGTCCGCCCCGACGCCTTGCCGGCCGTGGCCGCCCTGCACCGGCTGGGCATGACCACCGGCATCCTGAGCGGCGACGCCGCTCCGGCCGTGGACAGCGTGGCCGCCGCCGTCGGCGTGGACTGGGCCCGCAGCGCCCTGAGCCCGGCGGACAAGCTCGACGCCCTGCGCGCCCTGCAGGCCGAGGGCCGGCGGGTCGTGATGGTCGGCGACGGCGTCAACGACGCGCCCGCCCTGGCCGCCGCCGACGTGGGGTGCGCGGTGGGGAGCGGCACCGAGGCCGCCCTGGCCAACAGCGACGTGGCCCTGCTCGGCAGCGATCTGCGGGGCGTCCCCGCCGCCGTCGGCGTGGCCGGCTCCACCTCGGCCGTGATCGTGCAGAACTTCGGATGGGCCATGGGGTACAACGTGTCGGCCCTGCCGCTCGCCGCCGCCGGGCTCCTCGACCCGCTCGTGGCGGCGCTGGCCATGGGCCTGTCGAGCCTCATCGTGGTGCTCAACAGCCTGCGCCTGGCGCGCCTCGGGCGCAGCGGCATCGACCGCATCCGTCCCCCGACGGTGCTGCGGGGCGTGCGGGGGCTCGTGGCCTCGGTAGCCCTGCCCGTCGCCCTGTTCGCGGGGGCCACGGTGGTGGCGCAGACGGTGTCACCCAGTCGGGGCCAGTCGCTCCTCCCCACCCTGCCGAGCATCACCGACGTGACGCTGCCCCACGGCGTCGGAGCCGAGGTCTACCTGCGGACCTCCCAGGCCGGCGCCAACGAGCTGCACCTCATCTTCACCCGGCCCGCCGGCTCGTCCACCACGGTCACCCACCCCGCCGTGGTGGCCCGGCACGACGGCACGGCCACGACGATGGGGCTGGTGCGGTTGGACCCGTTCCACTTCACCGGCTTCGGCGTCCTCGTCGCCGGCACGTGGCGCTTCGATGTGTCGGTGGAGGTGGACGGGCGGGCCCGGACGTTCTCGGTCGAGCGCGTCCTGTCCTGATCCCGGCGGGTCCGGTGCGCCGGGGGCGGGTCGGGTCCGCCGATCAGGGGGAGGGCGCAGCGGGGACGGTGCTGCCGTCCGCCACCGTGAACCCGTCGGCGGCGGTGTTGGCGTCGGACGGTATGGCGATGACCGTCGACCCGTCGTTGCCCAGCATGGCGATGTCGTACAGCGTGGCGACCGAGCCGAGCGAGGCCAGCAGCGGGTGGTAGACGGCGGCCACGTTCGGGGCCGACGACGTGTAGTACGCCGGCTCGTAGGTCTCGTTCGAGGTGGTGGCCAACGTGGCCAGGTTCGACGAGCACGGCGAGCCGATGCAGGGGCGCTCGTGGATGACCTCGGCGCTGTCCTCGAACGAGGTGTAGCGCACGGTGCGGCCCCCGCTCAGGCCCGTGGTGTCGTCGGTGACCGTCATCGACCACCTCTTGTTCTTGTTCTTCTTGTTGGCGGTCTGCCGCACCGTCACGGTGATCTTGTTGCCGGGTGCGATGGCCAGCGACAGCGGGACCTCGGCATGGGGAAGGATCTCCGTCCAGGCCTGGTAAAAGGCCGTGCCGTCGATGTTGTCCTCCTCGATGCCGGCCTGCACCAGTTTGTTGCTGGCGAAACCGCCGATGCCGACCCAGTCGGCCGAGTACTGCTGCCCGGGCACGGCGGTGTCGACCGTCGTCACCACGAAGGTGGCCGTGACGCCGGTGAATGTCCCCCTCCCCGCCGCCTGCTGGGCGTAGCCCGCCCAGTTGAGCGACTGGGTGTCGCTCCCGGTGTTGCGCTTGGCGATGCCCGGGTGCCCGGGGGCCCGGATGTTCTGCCCCCCGCCGGGGATCGCCGTACCCGACGACACGGCTGCGGCTGCCCCGGCTCCGCCCGCCGCCGACACCGCGGCCACGCACATCGCCAGGCCGGCCAGGCCCACCGTCAGGACTCGCCTCATGTCGCCCCCCGCCGTCACCACCCCTTGGCTCCCGGCCTGCAAAGGCTACCCGCTCGGCCCGCCGAAAACAGGGGGTACCTGTGGGGGGCGCGGCGCTCAGCCGGTGGCGGCCTCGAGGCAGGCCTGCATGAGCCGGAAGCTCCTGGTGTCACCGGTGGTGCCGATGTCCATCCGGTTCATGACGTAGCCCATGCCCAGTTCCAGGTCGGGGTCGGCCCACCCGGCCGAGCCCCCCATGCCGAAGTGCCCGAAGGACCGGGGTCCTCCCAGCCCGGCGGCGGCGATGAGGCCCCGGTTGAGCATGAACCCGAGCCCCCACTGCATGTCCAGGCCCAGGAGCACGGTGTCGGGTCCGGAGGTCTGCTGCACCAGGGCCCGTTCCAGCTGGTCGGCGTCGAGGATGCGGAACGACCGGCCGGCAGGGGTCTGCACCTCACCCATGCAGGCGCCGTACAGGCAGGCCAGGGAGCGGGCGTCGCAGATGCCGTTGGCGGCCGGGATCTCGGCCGCGTGGAGCCGCGGGCTGTGCCACAGATCCTGGTCGCTGAGCGCCCCGCCCGGCGCGCCCAGGGCCTTGAACAGCGGTCCGTCTTCGGCGAAGTAGGTGGTGGCCTGCTCGGCCAGCCTGGCCAGATCGGGGCCGAGCCCGGTCACGGCCGGCTCGCCGCCCCGGCGCGGCGCCGAGGCCAGGCCCTCCATGAAGGACACGAGCCGGGCCACCCTGGGCTCCTCGGCGTCCGGCAGGCCGATGAAGAACTCGGCACCGAGGGGCCCGGCGATCTCGTCGCGCAGGTACGTGCCCACGCTCACGCCCGTCACGCGCCGGATGACCTCGCCCACCAGCCAGCCGTAGGTGGTGGCGTGGTAGCCGTGCGCCGTGCCGGGGGGCCACGCCGGCGCCTGGCGGGCCAGCGCCTCGGCCACCGGCTCCCATTGCACCATCTCGTCGAAGGACATCTTGCCGTCCACCCAGGCCAGGCCGGCGCGGTGGGCGAGGAGGTCGGCCACCGTCACCTGTTCCTTGCCGGCCTGGGCGAACTCGGGCCAGTAGGTGGCCACGGGCGCCTCCACGTCGATCCTGCCCTGCTGGGCCAGGCGGTTGGCGCACATGGCGGTGACGCCCTTGGTGGTCGAGTACACGAGGACGAGGGCGTCGGACTCCCATCGCCGGCCGGTGGTGCGATCGGCGATCCCCCCCCACAGGTCCACCACCTTCTCCCCGTGGTGGTAGGCGGCGAAAGCCGCGCCCACCTCCGAGCCGGCGTCGAAGTTGCGCTGAAAGGCGTGGCGCACGCCCTCGAAACCCGGCGCCACCCATCCGTCGATCGTCGTCACGTGCCCCTCCTGCCTCGGGGGCGAGGCTAACCCGTCCCCCGGGGCGGTACATTGGGTGGGTCGTACGGCGATCGGACGTGAGCCGGGGGGACGATGGACCTCGAGGACTGGCGGCCTGACCCGTTCTGGACCCACGAGGAACGGCTCTACCGCAACGGTAGGCCGACTCCGCTGGTCCGCGACAAGGGGATCGGATCGCTCGATCCGGCGCCGCTGGCCCCGCCCGAAGCCGAGCGGGCCCGCCCCTTGGCGCGCTCCGCCATCGTGGTCCGCCTGGCCCTGCTGCTCATCGGCATCGGGGCCGTGACCGGGTTGGTGTCCGTGATCCAGGGTGGCGGCAGCGGGCAGGCGTTGCCGCCCCCCACCACGTCCAGCCCCTTCGTCGCCCACCTGCCGTCGTCGACGAGCGTGTCCCCGGCCGTGGCCGCGGCGCAGTCGGCGACGACGCTCACGTCGTTGGAGATCGCCCTCGAGACGCTGTCGCGCTCCGACCCGAGCACCGCCACCTCGAGCTCGACGTCGAGCCCGACGTCGAGCACGACGTCGAGCACCACGTCCACGACCACCCCCTTGATCGTCATCCCGCCCGCGCTCCCGGGCTCGACCACGTCGACGACGGCGGCGGCGCCGACCACCACCGCCGCGCCGACCACCACGGCGGCGGCACCGACCACGTCGGCCGCACCCACGACGACGGCGACGCCGACCACCACCGCCGCGCCGACCACCACGGTCGCACCCTCGACGACGATGGCGCCGACCACCACCGTGCCCCGCACGACCACGACCACGGTGCCCCGCACGACCACGACCACGGGCCGTCCCCTCTTCCCCGGGCTCTGATCCACGGGTCGGTCCGGCGTCACGCCGGGGGGAGCCGCTCGCCGATGTGCCGGGCGAGGCGCCGCACATCGTCGGGGTCAAGTCGTCCCCGGCCACGGATCTCCCTCGCCATGGCGGTCGGTGAGCCCACCCACACCCCGTCGACCGACAGGGGGCGATCACGGCGCCGCCGCGCCGCCCCCACCAGGACGACCAGGGGCCGGACGGGCGCGTCGACGTGCTCGGGCCGGCGCCGGAGGACCCCTTCCACCACCGCCACCTGGCGCACGATCCCGAGGACGACATCCGGTCTCCGGCGGCCACCCACGACGAGCGTGCGGCCTCGACGGCGACCGGGCCACGGCCCGGCGCGGACGGCCACCTTCCCCGACACGACCTTGGCATCGATGACGAACACGCCCCGGGGCCCGACGGCGATGTGGTCGATGTTGGCCCGCCCGCCCGGGATGCGCCGATCGTGCAGGACGGCGATCCCCCTGGCCGACAGGGGGCGGAGCCGATCGCCGACGGTGCGCTCGCCCTGCGCCCCGACCGCCCAGGCGGTGGTGGTCGGTGTGGCCCGGCCGTGGGCGGCGGCCACCCCGACGGCGAGCACCGCCATCACGAGCGCCGCCACGGCACCGGCGGCGACGGGGACGACGTGGTCGGTCGCCCCGGTCGGCGCCCGCAGGTGCCGCACCACGACGGCGCCGAGCGCGTCGGTGGCCGCGTACCCGGCCGCTCCGGCCACGGCCATGACCACCAGGGCCACGGGGATGCGCCGTCGGCCACGTCGACGCTCGTGGCGGCGACGACGCTCGAATTCCCGTTGCGCCGAACGGCCGGGAATACCCGCCGGCGTGCCCGGAAGCGCGCTCGGCCGCCACATGGCCGGCACGGTACCGGCCGGGTGTGTGCGGCCCCGGGCCGGCGCGGCGCTGGGGTAGGTGCCCGGCCCTATCCGGAGACGAGGGGCGGCGCCGGGGACGCAGGGCGCGCCTCGTCCCCGGGGGAGCTCAGCACGAGCGGTGGAGGACCAGCGCCTTGGCCAGCGCACCCCATTCGTAGAGGACGTCGAAAGGCAGATGGGAAACGGGATCGCTGACGGGGACCATGACGAGCCGGGCGCTGGTGCACCGCTTGAACAGGAGCCGAGCCCGCGTGGTCTGCGTCCGCTCGGATACGACGATGAGCCTGTGCCAGTGGCGCCTGGCGGCCAGCGCCCCCACGTACTCGGCCTCTCCCCTCGTGTCGAGGGGAGAGGCCCGGAAGCACAACACCTCCACCCCGGGGACCGGTTCCGGACACGGGGCCGGGGGGTAGCCACCCAACGAGATCACCGCCACGGGAGCGAAACCTCGTCGCGCCAGGGCGACGGCCTCGTGGGCCCGTCGCTGCCCGGGATCACCACCCAGGGCCACGATGGCGTCGACCCGGGTCGGGCGGTCGATGGGCGACCACACGAACAGCCGGGCGCTCACGATCAGCACCACCACGACCACCACGCCCACGGCGATCGAGGCGCGACGCATGGTCGAAGCGCCCGCCCGCATGGGAGGAAGATAGCGTCCGTCCGCCCGACAGCCCGTCAGCCCGTCCGGTGCCGGTCTTCCCGTGCGGGCCGCCCCCTGTCCGCGTCGGCCGACGCGGCCCCGTCAGTTGCCCGGTATCCCGTAGAGGATGAGCCCCCGCTTCGCCGCCTGCGGGCCGGCCAACGAGGTGTCGGCCGAGTTCCACACCGTGACCGCCACCGGGTCCCCGGTGCGGAGCTCGGCGCAGCCCGAGCCGTACGAGCCCCGGAAGCCGGTCACCACGATCTTGGTGTCGCTCCACGACTCGTACTGCAGCGTCACGGTGTCGGCCGGCGCGTCACCGAAGTAGGACCCACCGGCGCTGAACGACGCGCTCGAGCCACATCCCCTGCGTCCGTCCCAGAACGAGAACGTGTCGAGGTCGCCCCGGAAAGGCAGGCTCCGGGGGGCGGCGCCGAAACCCTGCCCCTTCACCACGATGCGAAGGTCGATCGGCGTGCCCAGGCTCGAAAAGCCGACGGACCGGATGACCGGGGCGGTCGGCGCCTGCGGCGGCACGTCGCCGCCCCAGGTGACGCCGGCGCCGGTGGTGGCGTTCCACAGTGCGATCACCAGGGCGTCACCCGGATTCGCCCCGAGGCCGCTCACCTCGACCTCGGACCGCGTCCACACGAGGTAGGAGAGGGTGTCGGCATCACCGCTGTAGCCCCACTCCCCCGGCCCGGGTTGGGCCTCGTCCCCGATCCGGAAGTTGGAGGTGTCCCCGACGGAGGGCAGCGCCACCGTGGGTCCGCCGAAGCCCTGGCCCCGCACCACCACGGTGTAGTCACCGGCACCGCCCGTTATCGCCACGGAGTGGATCAGTGGGCGTCCACCCCCGGCCGCCCCGGCCCGAGGCGCGCCCACCCCCGCCACGACCGCAAGGATGCCGGCGACGGCCACGAGAAGCGATACCCGCCTGCTGCGCATGGTGCCCCCATCGGTCCGGCCGGCCTCGAGCCCCGACGACCGCCACCAGCTCACGCCTTTTCCGGTCCCCGGTCAAGTGGCCGGGGGCCGGGCCGCAGGCCCGCCTCCGCCAGGCCGTCGCGTTCGTGCTCGGCCGTGCGCAGCGCCCGGACGAGCCGGGCCCGTTCCCGGCGGGAACGCTCGAGTCGGGTCTTCGCCTCGACGAGCTCCCGCCCCACCGTCGCCAGCTCGTCCTCCAGCCGGCGCCGGCGGGCCACGAGGGCGTCGTGGTGCCGACGATGGTCGTCGAGCTCGGTGTCGGCCGACGCCAGCGCCTGCTCGAACCCTTCCACGGCCTGCGTGGCCCTCTGCACGGCCGCGTCGAGCTGGGCCCGGGCGGCTGCGGCGGCAGCGTCGGCTGCGGCGGTGCCGGCGCGACGTTTCGGTGGCGACGTCGGCGCCGTCACCCGTCCCGTCACCCGTCCCGTCGCCCGTGCCGTCGTCGGCTCCGGGTTGGGTGTGCTGTGCATCAGGGCCGCAGGATCTCCGAAGCCGACATGGCGCAGTGCCCCGGTGAGCCGTGCCGACCGCAGCGCCGCCGCCGCCTGCTCGTCGGCGACGGCGGCCTCGAGGGTCTCCTCCAGGGCGCGCTGCGCGGCCCCGCCGAGCGTCCGGCCCTGGCAGCTGGCCACGTCGGCGGCGAGGGCGACGAGTGCCCGGACGGCGCCACGTCGCCGGGCCGACAGAGCGGCGCGCTGGGGGCGGTCCCCGTACTGCAGCGCGGCACGGAACTCCGCTCCGAGGCCCAGGAGGAACTCCATTTCACGCCCGTGCCGGCGCACGAGGACGTTGGCCAGCCATGCCACCTGCGTGGGCCGGCGCATCCGCCCGACTTCGTCGGCGATGTCGGCATAGCCCGATGCCCGCAGCTCCCGGGCCCGCGCCTCGCGGGTCTCGGTGAACTGCTCCGGGGCAAGCCCGTACAGCTCGTCTGCGATGTCGTCGGCCGTCGGTGTGATCATGTGGGCTGCCTCGACGATGCCGCCTCCTGTGGCGCCGGCCGTCGGCTACCGACCGGTCACTGGCAACTCCCCAGGGCGCGCCGTATGCCCCACCGTACAGGTGGCACGCGGGGTCCTGAACCGCTGGCGCGAGCTGCAGCGACCACGCTGTGTGCTCGACCTTGCTGCGGCGGCCCGCACGGATGACACCCGCAGTGAGGGCGCCCTCCCCGGAGATCAAGGTCACGTGGACCGACGACGAAGTACCGGTGTCGGAAAGTCGGAGATCGGGGGTGACAGCAATGGTCACGACGCCCGTTGTCAACGGGGAGACACCGCAGATCATCACGATCGGAACCCGCGTGGAGGTGCACAACACGCTCCTCCAGACATGGAGCCGGGGTTTCCGCGTGGCGGCGATCATCGGCGACGGGTACCTCATCCGGCGCCTGGCCGACGGCCACATACTCCCCCGCTGCTTCACCGCCGATGCCATCCGCCCTTGCTGACCGGCGCTGCGCCGGCTACGTCCGCGGGTCCACCGTGACCTCGATGAACCGTGGCCGGTAGACCGACGCATCGGGGTTGACAAGTCCGTCGACGGCGGCGAAGTTCACGTCGTAGGACACGACGAGCGTGCCGGGCGAGCTCGTCAGCTCGGGATGGGCGTGTGCCCCGTAGGTCACGATCTTGTCACCGGCGGGGTATTCCGACTGCTCCGGCGTGGCGTAGATCTCCTGGCTCGGCCCGAACGGCCCGACCGGGCTGCATCCCAGTGCCGCCACGATCTGATTGGTGAACGCTTCGGACCGGGCGATGAAGACGTAGGCGTGCCCGACGGCGCTGACGCTGACATGGTTCTCGAACCCGAGCCGCTCGACCGGGACCGCACCCGTCGCATGGGCGCTCCACCCGCTGCCGTCGTCGTAGGTCCACGGTGCCGCCAGGTCGGTGCCGGGGACCCGTGCCGCATAGACGTCCCCGGTGCCGGACTCCAGGTAGATGTAGGTGTAACCGCCGGCGCTCAGGGTGCCCCCGATGTAGTCGTCGCCGGCCGTCGCGAGTGGGAGCTCCCGCAGCCCGAGCCGGTCCAGGCTCGGGAGGCCGAGCGTCTCGACGTAGGCACCGGGGACACCCGACTGCGTCCCGTTCTTGTAGAAGTAGCGCTCGTTCCCGAGGACCTGCACCGTCGCACCGTCGACGACGGCGGCCACCGGCCAGAAGGCGTACTTGTAGCGATACCGGGGAACGGCATTGATGTAGGCCGTCGGCCGGTTCCTGGCCGTGGGGAGGGTGTAGTAGGTCGTCGTCAGCACACCCCTCCGCTCGACGACGAGCGAGTTGTGCAGGAACGGGGCGGTCGAGAAGTCCCGCCGGCCGTCGCTCACCGAACCCAGGAGGCTGTCGTCGAAGAGCCACAACTCCCTACCACCCGGCACGGAGACGGACTCGGTGCCGTCGCCACCGGTCCACGTGCGGCCCGTGCCGGCGTCGCCGTATGTCTGGAAGAGCTCGTCGAGTGCCACGTCCGGCCTGGTGGTCACCGCCGCGCCCGGACCGCACGGTGCACCGGCCGGTGCGACGAGCTGGGCGCGGCTGACGATGTCGCCGTGCGGCACCGTGAAGCCCGGGACCGGGGCCCCGCCGTGATCGCCCACCACCACCGCGACCATGCCCACGGCGAGGAGGACGACCAGGGCGACGAGCGCCAGGACCAGCCGGGGCCGAGATCGGTCAGACACGGAGACGGTCGGCTTCCGCTCCCACCGGGCCGGCACGGTGCGGAAGCACACACCCGTGGACCGCTTCCGTCGACTCCTCAGCGAGCATCGACGGGTAAAGCTATCGGCACATCAGCGGCCGTATGATCAGCCCACAGCCGCACGCGGGCACCGCCCTGCCGGCGCTCGGCGCCGGTGGTACTGGGCGATCGTGGTCGGGCGAGGGCTGCGGCCCGGCCCGCCACCGGAGGCTGACATGGACGAGCCGATGGCGAGATGATCCGGCCCATGGCACGCTCGTCGCAGGGGACGACCCGGTCGGTCGACCGCAGGCTCCTGGTGCGCTACCGGGTGATGGCCTTCACCACCGCTGTCCTGCTCCTCGTCCTCGTCTTCGTGGGCCTCCCCCTGCAGCTGGCGGCGCGACGCCCCGGTGTCGTGAACGTGGTCGGGACCGCCCACGGGGTGCTGTACATCGTGTATCTGTTCACTGCCTTCGAGCTGACCCGGAACCTCGGCGTCCGAAAGTGGCAGATGCTCCTCGTCCTCCTGGCCGGGACCGTGCCGTTCGCCGCCTTCGTCGCCGAGAGAAAGCTCACGCGGCGCGTGGCGGCGCTCGACACCGGGGCTGCGCCGCCTGCCGGTGCGTCGGCCCGTGCGACCATGGCCGCCTCGGCCGCTCGGGCCAGAAAGCGCTGGCTCTCGGGCCGAGCGCTCGTGCTGCACCTCGAGGTTGCGATCATCGCTCCCGGGTGTGTGGCGGCCGGTTGGTGGCAGGCGACCCGGGCGCTCGGTGGCAACGAACTCAGTTGGTTCTACTCGGTGGAGTGGCCCGTCTTCGCGCTGCTCGCCGTCGGGGGGTGGTGGTACCTGATCCACGAGGATCCCGAGGTCTACCGGGCCCGGAGGCGGCGCTCGCCTGCCGCCGACGACGACCCCGGCGGCGCCGTCGCGACCCGACCGGCGCCACAGGGTATGTGGCTCACCGTCGGAGCCCGGACCGCCCGGATGGCGAAGACCATCGCTGTGCTGGTGGGATTGGAGTGCGCGCTCGGGTTCGTGGCGTTGGCCCTCGTGCCTGCCGACCGTCCGGTCGCCAAGCTGACGGCCGGGGCGTCGGCCATCTACGGCGCCCACGCCGCCGTGGGGTTCGTGCTCGGACTCGGGGCGGTGATGCTCCTGGCCCGCGTCAGGGGATCGACCCGGCTGTCGCGGCTGAGCGGGTGGATCGGCGCCACGGGCGTGGCCATCGCCGACGTGGGCGGGATGTTCACCGTGGACTCGGGGCTGCGACTGGCCGGTATGGCACTCATGCTGGTGGGTCCGATCGTGGCTGGCTTCGGTTACCTGATACCGACGTTCGAGAAGCTCGAGCCCGCACCGCTCGCCCGCGACGGCTGACGCCACGGGGCTCTTCCGCCACCCCGGGCGCCGAGAGGTCAGTGCTCCACTTCCACGGGGGTGCCCGGGACGACCTGCGGCGCCAGCGTGGCGATGTCGCTGTTGAGCAGCCGGATGCATCCGTGGCTGGCGTAGGTGCCGATCACCCACGGTTGGTCCGTGCCGTGGATGCCGATCTGACCGGGACCACCGTCGAAGCTCGTGTAGGTGCCCGAGAAGTCCGAGGTCCCGAGGGCGTAGGGACCGTAGGGGCCACTGGGGTCGGTGACCCTGACCCTGTACGCCACGAAGAACGAGCCCGTCGGCGTGGGTGAGTCCGGGGCTCCCGGCGCCACGGGTGCGGTGAACACGGGCACGTTGTCGTGGTACAGGATGAGGTCGCGTGCTCCGAGGTGCACCACGATGTGGTCGGGCACGGTGGTGGTCGCCACGTCGGCAGCCGGGATCCACGCCAGGGTCTCGTTGGGACGCATGGGGACGTAGGCCTCGACCCAGTCGGTCTGGGTTGCCGTGACGAGCAGGACCACGGCGGCGCCCAGATTGTTGGGGTTGGCGAGCGTGGCCGACGGTGCCGGTGCCCCCGGTGAGGCATAGAGCGGCAGCGTCCGCACCCGGGCGATGGCCACCACCGACGGGTCGGTCACGTTCGTCGCCGCACCGTCGCCGACGGGCAGGGCCGGCGGTGCGACACCGCTGCGCACCGCGCTGCGCACCACGCCCCTCGACGTCCCCGAACCGGAGGACGACGTCCGGGTCACCGGTGCGGGTGGTGACGGCACGGGCACCGGTGTCGTCGTGGACGGTTCGGGCGGGATGGCGATGAGCGACGGCGCCGGCGGGATGACGATCGGCACGGTCTTGAGCCGGATGGGGGCGTGGCGCTCCGACGGGGTCCGGTTGCGGCCCGGGTCGGCGGCCCGGGCGGGGGCGGATGTGGGTGAGCGTCCGCCCGCCGCCACGGCGATGGTGGCCCCGCCGGCCGAGATCGACGCCAGCGCCACGACCAGCATCAGCCCCGAAGGGCTCTGGTGCAGTCGTACCCCCCGTCGTCCCTGCCCCGACTCGGGCGAGGTCGACCTTCCTCGTCCCAGCGCTCGGCCCCCCTCAGCGACGTCACTCAGTGCACGAAAGCCTATCCGCCCCGTCCAACGCGACTTCGGCCCTCACTCTGGTCGCCGAGCCGGTCGCCCTCCGCCGGGAAGGCCATGCCCGCGGCGGGCGCCACGGCCGGGTCCGTTCTGTGGCTCCCGACGATCATGGGTATCCTCCGGGGCGACCACGACACGGGTGGATCGGCGGCGGGGAACGATGGACGGGGACGGCTGGCGACCTGACCCCTTTGGGTCTCACGAAGAGCGGTTCTTCTCGCACGGCGTGCCCACGCCCCTGGTCAGGGACGACGGGGTGGGCTCGTACGACGAGCCACCACGGGCGACACCGCCGCCGGGTGCACCCCCTCCTCCGGTCGGCCCGGCGCCGGTACCGCCTCCCTCCGTCATCCGGGCACCGCAGTCGCCTCCCCCGGGCGGCCGGGAGACGGCGGCGGCTCCCACACCGGCTCCTCGCACCCGAGATTCCCCGCCGGGGTCGTCCGTGGGCAGGCTGCTGCACGTCAACCCCTGGTGGGGGCTGGTCATCGCGGCAGTGGCGGTCGTCCTCGTCGTCGTCGCCGTTCTCCCTGGAGGGCGCAGAAAGGATCCTGCCGGGTCGGCGTCGACGCGGCGCGCCGAGATCACGGTCAAGGCGCGCCGTGGCGGATCCGACGGGGGAACGAGCCCGGCCACCACCACCGGGTCAGGGGGTGCCGTGCCCCTGCCACCGGCGCCATCCACGACCACCTCCGCGCCCGACCCGACGACGACCAGTACCGAGCCTGCCTCGTCACCCGTTCCGGCACCACCCGACCATGGCAAAACGAGGATCGCGTTGTTCGGGGACTCGCTCTCGACACAGGCCGGGTCGTTCTTCACCACCGATGCCGAAGAGGCAGGCGCCGCCAAGGTGAGGACCTACGCCAGCGGTGGAACGGCGCCGTGCGACTGGCTGGCGAAGATGAGTGCCGTGGCGCGCCAGTGGTCGCCCAACGCCGTCGCCCTCCAGTTCTCAGGTGACGCCTACACGCCCTGCATGGCGGGCTTGGCCATCGGCACCACACCGTACCTGCAGAAGTACACGGCGGACACGAGCCAGGCCATCCGCATCTTCACGAGCGTCGGGGCCCGCGTGTACCTGATCGGGGCGCCTCCGACCGACTCAGCCGTGTTGAACGGCAATATCACCCTGTTGAACAGCCAGTACGCCTCGCTGGCGGCGAACGACCCGACGGCGGTGACATTCGTCAACGCCGGGCTCTCCCTCGAGGACGCCAGTGGCAACTTCACTTGGACACTGCCGTGCCTGTCCACCGAGCCGTGCCTCGGGCCCCAGTTCGGCTATCCCGCCGGCACGAACGTCGTACGGGCCCCCGACGGGGTGCACTTCTGTCCCACCGGTCAGTCCGCCGTCGACGGAGTCGTGGCGGCCTGCAGCGTCTACATGTCGGGCGCCATGCGCTTCGGAGCCGCCATGTTCGCCCCCATCGAGGCCGACTTCGCCCTGTGAGCGGAACTCGTGCCCGGGGTGCCCTCACCACGACCAGGCGTTTGCACGGTCAGGTCCTGGCCCGGGACGGGCGGTGCCGGCGCTCGGGAGCCTCGGGCAGTTTCGGTGCTTCATCCGCCGCCGCCCGCAGCGCCTGGTGGACCGACCGGAGCGACAGGCCACACACGTCGGTCAGCCTCCGGCAGACCGTGAGATACGGCCACCAGTCCAGGCGGGCGAACTCCTCCTCGGAGCGAGGCAGGTGGAGCTTGAGGGCCTTCAGGGTGCGCAGCGCCCGTTGGTCGGCGATGGCGTAGACGTCCGGCCGGCAGGCGGCCAGGACCACGCTCGCCATCGCCGGACCCCAGCCCGGGACGCCCCCCTCATCGGCCACGAGGAGATCGAGCGCAACCGTCGGGCTGGACGACGCCAGCGCCTTTTTGATGCGCCGCCGGGCGTGTCCCCAGGCGGCCGGGCCGGCCACGCCCTGCAGCGCCTGTTCCCTCGGGACCGGCATGTCGGCGAAGCGCCATTCGACGAGCGTCACCACCTGTCGACGGCGCAGATCCCTTGCACCCTCGAACGTGGCCAACCACTCCGCCTCGCTCCTCCGGCACTGCTTGTTGGCACGATCGTCGGCCCACGCCACCGGATACGGGTACCGCTTCCTCCATTGCCGCATGAACTTGCGGATCTTGCGGTCGGATGCCATGCCCTCGATGGTAAGTCACGCTCGGGAGGTGGCTACCCGTCCATCCACAAGCTTTCGACCTTGCCGGCCTTGACCTCGTGGCGCGCCACTCCCGGCCTGGGACCGGTCGGCGGCATCGGTGCCAGGACGATGAAGAGGTCGCGCTGATACAGCGAGGCGACACCATACGGGATCCATACCATCGGGTGCGCACGCGGGCGGCAGACGAACTCCAGGGTCTGGAGGTTCTTGACGGTGAAGGGCAGGGTCGGGCTCGCCCACCACCGGTGCCCGACCCGGAGGGTGTGTGGTCCGGAGTCGACCAGCATCTCGGCGATCCCGCCGTTGGCGACGACTCCCGCCGTCTCGCCGTCGAGGACGACGTCCCACCGTCGGTACCTGTCGAGCAGGCGCGACAGCCTGGTCACCCGGACCAGCCCCGACATGGCCCACCTGCCTTTCCGAAGGGCGTCTTCCCGGCGACCTCCGGGGGGCCGGCAGGTCGCGCGGGAAGAGACGCCTTCACTACGGGTAAGCCCCCTCAGGAACAGCTCCTCCCTTGTCCTTCTCCGAACGGCGGCGCACGGGCCGCTCGTCACTCCTCCGGTGTCCTTTCTGAGAAGGGTGGTCGAAGTACTGCTGTCGGACCCCCGCCTGTCGGCCTCGGCACCAGGTTGCCTTGGCCGACACGTGCACTCTCGCCGACTCGGTCTGGGGATAACCAGAGGAAGATTTGGGGATTTCCGTCCGGTGGCGACGGGGGCCGGTGAACCCGTGGACAGGCCCCCCGAGCAGGCGTATCGTCCCCCCCAGCCCCGGCACTGGGAGGCGCCCATGGATGAACACGATCTCCGTGTCGAGCAGTCCCCCCGTCCGCACTGCACACTGTGCGCACTCGGCATACCGGGCCACGTCGGCGGAAACGGTCTGCCGCACCCGGGCCAAGCCTCTCTGAACGACAGCTCCGATCCCGTCGCCGCCTACCTGGAGCACCGGCGCCTGGGGCTGAGGAGGTAATCGGTCGTCGCCGATGCGCGGAGTCCCGCGTCACGAACAGTCTACGTTCGGTCCAGCTCCGAGCCGTGTCGAAGAGCCAGCTCACAGAGATCGTCCTCTCGCGTGCTGGGTCGACCCAGAAGGAAGCCCTGGGCGGCGTGCACACCGAGGTCGCAGAGCGTCGAGAGGTCGCGAGAACGTTCCACCCCTTCGGCAACGATCGTCGCAC
>Ga0209415_10005925_pt1 | contig 21842 bp, 21 predicted proteins | sample PeaSoiSIISIP2007_FD_187696 | JGI IMG/M metagenome (GOLD analysis project Ga0209415, IMG submission 187696) | Peat soil microbial communities from Weissenstadt, Germany - SII-SIP-2007 (SPAdes) (version 2) | ecosystem: Environmental > Terrestrial > Soil > Wetlands > Peat | place: Germany... | reverse complement strand
AAAGCCGGCCTGGCCACTGGAGCGGGCAATCCAGGGCATGCTCCCCAAGGGAGCCCTGGGGAGAAAGATCTTCAAGCACCTGAAGGTCTATGCGGGGCCTGAGCATCCCCACGTTTCCCAGAAGCCCGTCAAGCTGGAAATCAGCTGAAAGAGGAGAATGCTTTGGTAAAGAACCTTGCAGTCGCAACAGGCAAGCGCAAGACATCCATAGCGCGCGTATTCCTTCGTGACGGAGCCGGAAAAATAACCGTGAACGAAAAGTCGGTGGAAGAGTATTTCGCGGGGCTTCTCACGGCCCAGAGCGTGCTCGCTCCTCTGGAGGTCACCAGCAATACCGGCAAGTTCGATGTGCTCATCCGCGTCAGCGGCGGCGGCGTGTCCTCCCAGATAGAGGCGTGCAGGCACGGGCTGGCTCGGGCTCTCAACGCGTATGACGCGTCCAACCACACCGCCCTGCGGGCAAACGGCTTCCTGACCAGGGACCCGCGCATGGTGGAAAGGAAGAAGTACGGCCAGGCCGGTGCCAGAAGACGCTTCCAGTTCTCCAAGAGATAGAGCCTCAGGAACCTCGTTTCCCGTCGTTTCAATCGAGCTCAAGGGGGCTGCCGGCGAGATGGTTCGAATCCATCTGGCCGACGGCTCTTTTTTTGTCATCCACGCCGAAGTTTTTGCCACGGAGGGTCTGGCCGCGGGAGACGTCCTGGATGATGCCCGCGTTGCGGCGCTGAAAGCCCGTTCGGAGCTCATCCTCGCCCGGCAGACCGCGCTTCGGCTCCTGTCGCGGGCCGCCCAGACCCGCAGGGGGCTGGTCAGGAAACTCCGATCCCGCGGTTTCAGCGGTGAGGCGACCAGCTCCGCGGTGAGCCGAATGATCGAGCTCGGCTACGTCGATGACCGGGCGTATGCCGAGAACTGGGCGAGGTTTCGCCTCTCCGCGCGGAAGGAGGGGTGGAAGTCACTGTACCGGGGGCTTCTGCGCAACGGGGTGCCGCGCGCCATCGCAGAGGATGTGCTTGAACAGGAATGCACTGAGGAAGTCGAACTGGAGCGCGCCCGACTGCTGGTCCACGGGCTTGCGCCCAGGACCGCGGTGAGCAGGCTCACGTCCCGGGGTTTTCGCTCCCGGACAATTGCCCGAATACTTTCGGAAATGAAGAGGGAAGCCCGGCAAGAGACGGAGGAGTAAAGTGGAAAGCCGCCTCCACGACACACCGGGGAAGGTCGAAGACCCTTTGCGCGCAGTCAAGGATGACGGAATCCGACGAAGCGACGATGCCCGCGTAGGTCTTCAGCGGGTAGTCTGCCGTGTGCTCGAGGGTCACGAGGGAAGGGACGCCGAGGGGAGCCAGCCGTTCGCGGACCTCGGACGCCATGAGGGCTGAAAACGCAATGGGAGAATCGAGAAACACGTCCAGGCGTTCAGGAGCCAGTGCCTGCAGCGAATGAAGGATCGCGATGAAGGCCCTGTCCGTCAGGGCAGAGCGCCGATAGCTGCCGTGCGTCGCCGAAGAGTCCCGGGTGACTCCATCGTCCGAGATGAACAGGGGGGATCCTCGAAGAAAGCTTTCCACCGTGATGAGGACATTGTACCAGTCGATTCCAAGGCTTTGTCCTTTCAGAGCCGTCGGGGGGAGAAGCTTGCGCTTCCGAGTGAAAGCGATCGACTCTTGAATCACTCCGCGAAAGAGTGTATTGCGCTCGATTCGCGAGAGTCGGTGCCTGTCTCCGACGAGCTTGAGCGACGCCTTTTCCGGATATCCCCTTTCGCGGAGGTACCTGTACTCGGTGAGAGCATTCTCAAATTTTCTCATTGACATTATGGATATAATTGGTATACTGAGTAATATAGAGAATTGACAAATGCGCTGGGCATTATTGAAAGGATAGCAGACGTGGCGAAAAAGGAAAAGAAGGTCCGCATCTTCTCGGCCCTGGAAGTTGCGGATATCTGCGGGGTTGTCAATCAGACAGCGATCAACTGGATCAAGAACGGCTTCCTCAAAGCGTTCATGACTCCGGGCGGCCAATATCGGGTGTATGCTGAAGACCTGCTGACGTTCCTCTCATCACGGGGAATGAGAATTCCGGAAGAGCTGCAGGAGGGCGATGAGAACGCCGCCGACTGGCGGCGGATCCTCATCGTGGATGACGATGAGAACATCAACACCCTGCTCAAGAGGTTCCTCACGCGCCGACTGCCGTCGTACACAATCATGCAGGCTTTCGACGGATTCGAGGCCGGCAAGCAGATCACGGAAATGAAGCCCGGCGTGATCCTCCTGGATATCAGCCTCCCGGGAATTGACGGGCACAAGCTGTGCAAGAGGATCAAGGAAGATCCCGCGCTGGGCTCGCCGGTCATCATTGCGATCACGGGATTGACCGACTCCTCGCTGGAGAAGACCATCCTCGAGGAAGGCGCAGACGCTTTCTTCGCGAAGCCCCTGGATTTCGAGAGACTGTGCGCGCGCGTCGAGGAGCTCACCGCTTCGCGGGTGACCGCCGGCGATGCAAATGGCTGACGCCCGGGTGATCCTTGTCGTGGAGGATGAGGACTCCATCCGTCTCACCCTGCGCGATTTCCTGAAAAAGAAGGGACACTCGGTCCTCGTCGCCTCCGACGGCGTCGGGGCCATCAAGCAGATCCTTGACCACCCCGTGGACCTCGTTGTCACGGACTACCGCATGGACATCCTGGGCGGCGACTACTGGATACGGTTCCTGCGCAAGTTCTGCGGGGACAAGAAAGTCATCATCACGAGCGGCTTCCTCCAGCCCGAGTTCCCCATTCCGTTCCCCGTTGTCTACAAGCCTTACGATTACTCGGACCTCGAGTCGCTCATCAGGAAGACCCTCGGCGAGCCTCCCGAACCAGGTGACGCGGATGGCGGCTCCGCCTGAGTGCCGGGGCCTGCGGGCCGTGGTGCACGGCCGCGTCCAGGGAGTCGGCTTTCGATGGTCCACTGTCCGTGAGGGCCGTTCCCTGGGTCTCAGCGGGACCGTCACAAACCGTCCGGATGGGACCGTGGAGGTGATGGCCGAAGGGGACCCCGCCCTGCTGGCCCGTCTCATCGCCTGGCTGGAGAAAGGCCCGCCGGGCGCCAGGGTGAACAGCGTGGATGTCCAGTGGCTTCCCTGGTCGGGCTCCTACAGCGGATTCGGCGTGGACTTCTAGAGTCACTCTCTGATAAGCTCCCCCATCGCGTGACCCGGCAGGTGAGGAGACGGAAAATGTGCGGAATCTTCGGCTATGCGGGAGAAGGTGCGAACGCCGAGGTGCTGATCGAAGGAATCAAGCGCCTCGAGTATCGCGGCTACGACTCGTGGGGCGTCTGCGTCGCGTGCGACGACCAGCTCTCGCTCCTGCGGCGCGTCGGCAGGATCGGAGGCGTCGACCCCGCCGGGTTGACCCTGGGCGCGCACGGCCCGTGTGCCTCGGGCATCGCGCACACGCGCTGGGCCACGCACGGATCTCCCACGGAGGCCAACGCCCACCCTCACGCGGACTGCGCCGGGAGGATCGCCGTCATCCACAACGGGATCATCGAGAACCACGCAGGGCTGCGCGCGACCCTTCAGGGCAAAGGTCACGTCTTTGCAAGCGAAACGGACACGGAGGTGATCCCGCACCTCATCGAGGAGTTCCTGAAGTCCGAGCCCAGCTTCGCGGCGGCGTTCCTGGGGGCAATGAAGCTCCTCGTGGGCGCGTACGGAATCGCGGCCGTGTACGCCGGAGAGCCCGGGACCATTTTCGTTGCCCGACACGGCAGCCCCATTGTCCTGGGACTGGGCAGGAACAGGACGCTCGTGGCAAGCGATCCCGCTCCGCTGGTGGCGCACACGCGGGAAGTCATCTACCTCGACGACGGGGAAGCGGCGCTTCTTCACGGAGACGGGTTCGAGACGAAGACGCTGGAAGGCGCTCCCGTCAGCAAGAGGGTCCAGCAGATCGCTTTCAGCCTCCCCGACATCGAGCGGGGGGGATTCCCGCACTTCATGCTCAAGGAGATTACCGAGCAGCCCGAATCCATCCACAACGCGTACCGCGGGCGGATTTTCCGCGCGGAGGGGACGGCCAAGCTGGGCGGCGTGGATGAGGGGCTCCTGCGGCGGGTGAAGCGCTGCCACATCGTGGCCTGCGGCACCTCCTGGCATGCGGGACTGATCGGAAAGTACCTCATGGAGACCCTCGCCAGGGTCCCGACGCAGGTATCTTTCGGGTCGGAGTTCCGCTACGCGCACCCGGTCCTGGAGCCGGACACCATGGTCATTGCCATCAGTCAGTCCGGTGAGACCGTGGACACCCTGGCGGGCGTGCGCGAGGCAAAATTGATGGGCGCGGACACCATTGGGATCTGCAACGTGGTGGGGTCCAGCATTGCGCGGGAGTGCGGAAAGGGGATCTACATCCATGCCGGCCCCGAGATCGGCGTCGCATCCACGAAGGCCTTCACGAGCCAGCTGGTTGTCCTGAGCCTGCTCGCCGTCCACCTGGGCCGCATGCGGGGCCTGTCCCTGCGCGCCGGCCTGCTCTTCCTGGATGCCCTGGAGAAGCTTCCCGAGCAGGCGCAGGAGCTGATTGCGCAGAGGGAGCGGATCAGGGAGATCGCGCTGCGATATTCGAAGAATGACAACTTCCTCTACATCGGCCGGCTGTTCGAGTATCCCACCGCGCTCGAGGGCGCGCTGAAGCTGAAGGAAATCTCCTACGTCCACGCGGAGGGGGTCCAGGCGGCGGAAATGAAGCACGGGCCCATTGCCCTGATAGAGCCGTCGGTTCCCACCGTGGTGCTGGCCGCGCAGACGGAAATCCGCGACAAGATGATGGGGAACATCCACGAGATCCGGGCCCGCGGCGGCAGCATCATCGTGGTGGCCCAGGAGGGAGACACCGAGGCTGCCTCCCTCGCGGAAGATGTCATCTTCGTCCCGAAGACCCTCGACCCGCTCGTTCCCATACTCTCCGTCATCCCGCTGCAGCTGTTTGCGTATTCGATTGCCGTGGCGCGCGGGCGCGACGTGGACAAGCCCCGCAACCTGGCCAAGAGCGTGACGGTGGAGTAGGGTATGGACGTCATGGGAAGCGAGGCCGCACCGGCCCGCCTGGTCCTTTTCGAAGATCACCTGCTGTCGGACATGAACCCCATAGCGCTGACGCGTCCCGCCTTCGCGGTGACCTGCGCGTGCGCGACCCTGTATGATGTGGCGGCGGAAGCCGCCGGCGTCCCTCCGGCCTGGGTTGTCCGCGGCTACCTCGCCGCGCTCGCGGCGCGCCGTTATCCGGCGAGCCCCCTGGGGAACGGGCCGAAGCTCTTCCTGAATGCATCCATCGTCCCTGACACCCGCTATGCGCAGAAGTTCTGCGAGCTTGCACGCTCGGCGAAGCCGTTCGTGGCGACCGCGGGTGAAAGGGTCTCAGCCGCGTTTGTTCCGGCCGGCATTCCCGTCCCCCGGCCCTTGACGCCGGAGAACATCACGCCGTGGCTCCTGGAGGCGAAGCTGCCCCTCCACGAGGAGGAGCTTTTCCACACCTTCGATCACCAGTTCGAGGTGGTGAAGTTCCTCGAGCCGCTTTTCGTGACGAACGTCCAGCACCGGCTGCGAAAGGGGACCTACCGGGAGCTGAAGCCGGGCGTCTTCGCGGCGGACAGCGTCACCGTTGCCGACAGCGCGGCGTTTCACGTCAAGGAAGGACCCGTCGTCCTCGAACGGGATGTGGAGGTCCGGGATTTCACCTATTTCGAGGGACCCGTCCACGTCGGGGCAAGATCCCGCGTCATCGAAAGGGCCTCGCTGAAAGAGAACGTCTGCGTCGGTGAGACGTGCAAGATCGGCGGTGAGGTAGAGGCGAGCATCGTCGAAAGCTATACGAACAAGCAGCACCACGGTTTCCTGGGGCATTCCTATGTGGGCTCCTGGGTCAACCTGGGCGCAGGCACGAGCAACAGCGACCTCAAGAACACCTACGGAGAGGTGCGCCTGGAGTTTCCGCACAGGCGTGTGGATACCGGGATGCAGTTCCTGGGGTGCGTCATCGGCGACTACGCGAAGAGCGCCATCAACACGAGCATCTTCACCGGCAAGATCATCGGGGTCTCCAGCATGCTCTACGGTGCCATCGGCTCCAATGTGCCGAGCTTCTGCAACTATGCGCGTTCCTTCGGGCAGATCACGGAATGTCCCGTGGACCAGGCCATTCTCGTCCAGAAAAGGATGTTCGAGCGCAGGGGGATACCGCAGACCCCGGAGGATGCCGAGCTGCTCCGAACGGTCTTCGACCTGACGCGGGCGGAAAGACTGATCACGGACGAGCCTCCCGCGCTGTAGGCAGACCTCGCCGGGGCCGGGGCATCCGGGCAGGCTTTTCCAAAACGCCCTGTACAGCAGCTCCGGCGAGGGGTACAATACTGATTGCGCGCGGTGCCGCCACGAGCGCGCTCCCGCTGGCAACCGCAGCTTCCTGGCCGGCCGCTACCTCAACGGGCCTGCGCACTCGCGCGTTCCGGTGCCTTGACCGGGCCACCGCTGCGTGAACAGCGCGCGGAGCTACCGCGCAGGGGAGGTGGGGGGATGCGTGATGCCGAGAAGGTTCAGAGCGAGATTCTCAAGATCATCAACGATGACCCGACAATCGGGGGAGCCGACCGCATCGTCGTGAGCGTGGAAAAGAAGGGAGTGTGGCCGCGGGCAAAAGAGGTGGTCATCCTCAAGGGGAACGTCCGCTCTGACAGCGACAGAATGAAAGCGGAGAAGGTTGCGACCATGCACGCCGCGGGGCGGGAGGTCGTCAACAGCATCAACGTTCACGTCTGACGGGGCGGGCGTGCCGGCGTGCGCGGATAGGCTTTCACCGCCGCATAGACGAACTGGGCCAGGTCAGGATCCAATGCGGCGGCCTCGCTTCGAAACGCGTCAGCCACCGCGTCGTTGCTGAACTCGCCGTCCGCGACCACCACGGGGGTCATCTTGGCGCGCCCCGGGATCTCCCCCGAGTCTATCCTGTTGTGCTGGTATCCGTGCTCACGGGTCCAGGTGACCGCCCGCTCCCGTCCAGCCTTGTCGTAGCAGAGCTGGAAGCCCCTCAGCGCTGCCAGGGAGCCAGCGAGGGAGCTCGCAGCGCCGGGGCTGTCGTACCAGACGATGAGATCGAAATACTCGTCCGTGAACCAGCGGCGAAACCCCTCACCGGGGATCTGCCGCGCGTCTTGAATTTCGGCTAACATTTCTCCTCGCACCTCGGTACCTTCGAGTATATCATGCCGGCCGAAAAGACAAAAAGCCCGGGATCGATCCATGACTCATGAGGACCACCTCGCGCTGTTGAGGGGAGGGGTCAAAACCGGAGCTGCCTTCTGGGCAGACCTGGGATCCGGCACGGGGGCCTTCACCATGGCCCTGGCCGCGCTCCTGGGAGGAGAGGGGAGGATACTCTCCGTAGACAGGGATGCGCGGGCCCTGGCCGAACAGGAACGCGCCATACGCGCCCGGTTTCCGCGGCTGCAGGTGGAGCTGGCAGCGGCGGACTTCACCAGGCTGACCGGGATATCGGGTCTCGATGGCGTCGTGATGGCCAATTCACTCCACTTCCAACGCGACGCGGAAGAGGTCCTCCGCTGGGTGAAGGGCTGGCTCCTGCCGGCAGGCCGCATTGTCATTGTCGAGTATGAGGTCACGCTTCCCAACCCATGGGTCCCTTACCCGGTCCCCTTCAAGCGACTGCTCAGGCTTGCCGAGGCCGCGGCGCTCGGGCCTGCCCGTCTGCTGGAGACGAGGCCAAGCCGCTACCACGGGCGGGTCTATTCGGCCGTCATGGAGAGATCAGAGGCCGCCGAGCGCTGAGGCAAAAGCACCCAAGCCGACGCTATGCCCTCGCAGCTTCGCCGTCAATCAACGCGCTGGTCGATGGGAATCCACGCGCGCGGCGCGGGACCCCGGTAGAGACTCTCTGGACGATAGATGCGGTTGTCCTTGCGCTGCTCCAGCACGTGAGCGAGCCATCCCGCCACGCGCGCCATTGCGAAGATCGGCGTGAAGAGGATCCGGGGAAGCCCCAGCATCGTGTAGACGGCGCCGGAAAAGAAGTCCACGTTTGGATAGATCGGTTTCCCTTTCTCCTCCATCCGCTCTCGGAACTGCTTCTCGATCTCCTTGAGGATCTCGTAGGAGCGGGGATCACCCTTCTTTTCCGCCAGCTCCTTGAGAAACTCCTCCATCACATACGAGCGGGGGTCTTTCACCTTGTACTCCCGGTGGCCCATGCCCATGACCTTGCGCTTTTCCGCCAGGGCTTTGTCCAGCCAGGGCCCCACCCTTTCCTTCGCGCCGATCTCCTCCACCATCTCCATGACTCTTTCGTTGGCGCCCCCGTGAAGGGATCCATAGAGGGCCCCCATGGCGGCGGAGATGCTGCAGTAGCAGGTGGACAGGGTGGATGCGACCACGCGCGCGGTGAAGGTGGATGCGTTGAACTCATGCTCTGCATGCAGGACGAGGCACGTGTCCATGATCCTGCCCTCGTACTCCTCGGGCTCCCTCCCGCGCACCATGAAGAGGAAGTTCGCGCCATGAGACCTGTCCGCAAGGGGCGGCACGTACTGCTTGTTCTCGCGGGATCTCTGGTAGGCGGCAACCACGCTTGCGGTCTGAACGACCTGGTGCAGGGTGTCGCGGCAGTCGCATGTCGCCGAGTGCTGGATCCGATGCTCCACGTAGCTCGACATGTAGGCCATGACGGACTGGAGCAGCTGCATGGGGTGGGCGCTCACGGGGAACGCGCGGATCATCTCCCTGATCTGGGTCGGGATGTCCCGGCTTGCCCGCATGCGCTTTCGCCAGGCATCCAGCTCAGGCTTGGCCGGCAGCCTTTCGTACAGGAGGAGGTGCGTAACCTCTTCGAAGTCGGAATGTGCCGCAAGGTCCTCGATTGCATAACCACGGTAGTAGAGCTTCCCCTTCTGACCGTCGATGCGGGAGACGGCGGTCTCATCCGCGATGATCCCTTCCAGCCCCTTGGAGTAAGTCCCGGTGTCCACGCTCATGGTGCATTCCTTCGTTATACTTCGATGAGGAGCCGCCAGGGATCCTCCACCAGCTCCTTGACGCGCCGGAGGAAGCTGACTGCTTCCTTCCCGTCGATGAGCCGGTGATCGTAGGTGAGGGCCACGTACATCATCGGGCGGATGACAATGGTCTCTCCGGCGTCTTCTTCCACCACGGGTCGTTTTTGAATGGTGTGCATGCCAAGAATGGCCGACTGCGGGTAATTGAGAAGCGGAGTCGAGAGCAGGGAGCCGAATACGCCGCCGTTGGTGATTGAGAACGTGCCTCCGGCAAGCTCATCAGGAAGTATCTTTCTGTCGCGCGCGCGTGAGGCAAGGTCCGCAACGGCGGCCTCCAGCTGCGCGATGCTGAGCCGGTCCGCTCCCTTCACAACGGGTACGACCAGTCCTCGATCCGTGGAGACGGCCACCCCGATGTCGAAGGTGTTGTAGTACACGATCTCTTCGCCGTCGATGCGCGCGTTGACCATCGGGAACTCGGCAAGAGCGCGGCAGACAGCTTTCACAAAGAAGGACATGAAGCCCAGCCTGACGCCATGGATCCGTTCGAACTCCTCCCGGTACCGGCTGCGAAGGTCCATGACGTTCTTCATGTTCACTTCGTTGAAGGTGGACAGGGAGGCCGTGGAGTGCTGCGCTTCGAGGAGCCTTTGCGCAATGCGCTTGCGAAGCGAGCTCATCGGGGTGCGGGTGGGGGGCGTCGCGCCGTTTCCCGAGGAGGCGGGCGGCCTCTGCGCTGGCGCCGCCGGACGGGCAGGTTCCGGGGCGGCCGCCCGCGCGGGAGGGGCCGCCGGTGCGGGAGCCGAAGTGACGGCAGCCGAAGGGGCGGCTGTCGGTGCGGGAGGGGTGGCAACCGCGAGGACAGGCGGTGCAGCAGCCCGCGCAGGAGCGGGAGGTTGCGGCGCGGCAGGCATGGCCGCGGGTTGTGCGGAGGCCGGCGCGGTCCGCGCAGGGGCCGGCGTCGGCTGGGGGGCGGGCGGCTGAGCGGCCGGCTTTGACGCCGCGGAATCGATGTATCCGACAACCTGCCCGATGGTGACCTCCGTGCCTGGCTTGACCGTGATGGAGACCACCCCTGCTGCCGGCGCGGGCACCGTCACGTTGGCCTTGTCCGTCTCCAGCTCCAGCAGGTCGCCGCCCTCTTCCACGAAATCCCCCTCCGCCTTGAGCCAGGAGGATATGATGCCCTGCGTCACCGACTCTCCGACACTGGGAACCTTTATCTCGAGCTTCACTTCCTCACCCCTCCGCCATCACTTTGCATAGTGGCGCTCCTTCGCGGGTGAGCCTCCGTTGCGCCTCCCTTTTGCGGCGGCCTTTGCTCCGCCGTTGCGCGAGGAGGCGGCTGCACGCGCGTTTCCTCCGTTTCCTCCCAACGCCTCCGCCATGATCTCCGCCTGCTCCCGGGTGTGCACCTGGTGGGACCCGGTTGCGGGGCTCGCCGCCTCCTCCCGTCCGACGTAGGAGAGGGGAACGCCGGGAAGCTCGCGGGCGAACCTCTCGCTCATGAACATCCAGGCGCCCCGGTTGCGGGGCTCTTCCTGGACCCACAGCCGATCCCGCACGGACCTGTACCCTTCCAGGATCCCGGCAAGGATCTGCGCGGGGAAGGGATACAGCTGCTCGACCCTCACGATGGCCGTGGATGGGTCACCGCCGTCCTCGCGCGCCTTGAGGAGATCGTAGAAGATCTTGCCGCTGCACAGGATCAGGCGCCGCGGCTTCGCCGGCCGGGCAGGGTCTTCCAGGACCTCCTGGAACTCGCCCCGGGAGAGATCGGAGAGAGGGGACAGCGCCCGCGGGTGGCGCAGGAGGCTCTTGGGCGTCATGACGATGAGCGGCTTGCGGAAGCTGCGCTTGACCTGCCGGCGCAGGAGATGGAAGTACTGCGCGGGGGTTGTGCAGTTGCAGACCTGGATGTTGTTCCGCGCGCACAGCATCAGGAACCGCTCCAGGTGGGCGCTCGAGTGCTCGGGACCCTGGCCCTCGAAGCCGTGCGGAAGGAGGAGCACGATTGCGCTGATGGTTCCCCACTTGGCCTCGCCGGCCGCGACGTAGTTGTCGATGATCACCTGGCCCCCGTTGGAGAAGTCCCCGTACTGGGCTTCCCACATGACAAGGGAACGGGGCTGGCCCAGAGCGTGTCCGTACTCGAAACCCAGGATGGAGTATTCCGACAGAGGGCTGTCGTAGACGGAAAAGCGCCCCTGGTCCGGCGCCAGGTTGGCGAGAGGAATGAAGGGCTGCGGAACAAGGGTCTCCGTGTCCCACCATACGAGGTGACGCTGGGAAAACGTGCCGCGCGCGCTGTCCTGGCCGCTCAATCGAACCGGTATGCCTTCCATCAGCAGCGAGCCGAACGCCAGGGACTCCGCGAAAGCCCAGTCCACCAGGCCTTCCTTTTCCAGCCGCGCGGCCTTCTCGTCGATGATCCTCTTCAGCTTGGCATGGACGTGAAAGCCGGCGGGAATGGCGGTCAGTTTTCCCGCAACCAGCCTGATGCTCTCCTCAGAGGGGGCCGCCACGCGCTCTCCCCATTCCCAGGCGTTGGGCTCGCGCGTGAGCACTGGGCCATCAACCTCGGTTGTGCGAGCCTCCTGGAGGGCCACCTTGAGCGACTCCCGGAAGGAAAGCCGCGTCCGCTCGGTCTCTTCCCTGGTGACAACCCCTTCCGCAATCAGGCGCTCGGTATAGAGAACAGGCTGGCTCCTCTTGCGCTCGATGATCTTGTACATCAGGGGGTGGGTGAACGATGGGTCATCACCCTCGTTGTGGCCGTACTTGCGGTAGCAGAAGACGTCCACGACCACGTCGCGGCCGAAGGTCTGGCGGAACCGCACGGCAAGGTCCATCGTGTAGGCGACCGCCTCGGGGTCGTCACCGTTCACGTGGAACACCGGTACGGGCAGCATCTTCGCGACGTCCGTGGGGAAGAACGTGGAGCGCGCATCCCGGGCGGAGGTCGTGAACCCTATCTGGTTGTTGATGATGACATGGATGGTGCCCCCGGTCTTGTAGCCGCGCAGGGTGGACAGGTTGAACGTCTCCTCCACGATTCCCTGCCCGGAGAAAGCCGCATCCCCGTGCAGGACCAGGGGGACCACCTCTTTCCTCTCCGTGTCCCCGCGCTCCCGCTGCACGGCTCGCGCCATCCCCTCCACCACCGGATCAACCGATTCGAGGTGACTCGGGTTTGCAACGAGGTTCACGCGGACCGCGCGGCCGTCAGGAAGAGAGTGCTCGGTCTGGAACCCCAGGTGGTAGCGCACGTCTCCGCTCGAGCTGAAGTCTCCGGGGTCCTCGATGCCCTCGAACTCCCGAAAGAGCTCCACCGGAGGCTTGTTGAGGATGCGGTTGAGCACCGTGAGCCGGCCGCGGTGCGTCATTCCCATGATGATTTCGCTTATCCCCATGTCCGGAGCGCTGTCCACGAGGTGGTGGAGGGCCGGTATGACCGACTCCGCTCCCTCGAGGGAGAAGCGCTTCTGGCCGATGAAGGCCGTGTGCATGAAGTGCTCGAACTCTTCGGCCGTGAGAAGGTCGTCCAGGATGACCTTCTTCTTTTCCTGGCCGAACGAGGGACGGTTTCGGCTGGATTCCATCTGCTGGATGAGCCAGCGGCGGATGGGCTTGTTCTGAATGTGGAGGAACTCCACGGCCACCGTGGAGCAATAGGTCTCACGGAGAGCCTGGATGATGTCCGCAAGCTTCATCTTCGAGCGGGAGAACACGTTCCCGGCATAGAACTCCGTCTGAAGGTCGCTCTCCGACAGCCCGAACTCGCTCAGGGTGAGCTGCTCATACGTATGCGCGGGCTCCGCGTAGTAGTTTTTCTGCTCTCCCTCGGACGGGGCCAGGGGATTGAGATGGGCGTACAGGTAGCCGACGTCCCGGTATCCCCACAGGAGACTGTCCACCCTGCTTTGCTTGAATGCCATGTCGGTGGGGACGGGACCGTCGCTCGCCGTGCCTCCTCCCCGCCTCTTCAGCGCGATATGGCTGCTCTCCTGGTTATGGAAGAACTCGTTCCACTGCGGCTCGACGGACCTCGGGTCCGCCAGCCATCGCTCATGAAGCTCTTCGATCCAGGGGACGTCCACCGACGAAAAAACGGACGCGTCGTTCATATCTCTCCCTCGTGGCGATCAACCGCCCTTGCGACTCCCCGGCGCCTGAGCCGCCAGCCGGGAGGAGAGGAGGCCGGGCACCTCGTCGGGGCGGTCGGCGACGGGGACCCCTGCCTGCCGCAGGGCAGCCACCTTGGCCTCAGCCGTGCCTTTGCCCCCGGAGATGATGGCTCCGGCGTGTCCCATCCTCTTTTCCGGAGGCGCAGTGCGGCCGGAAATAAAGGAGACCACGGGTTTCTTCATGGACTTTGAAATATACTCTGCGGCCCTCTCCTCGTCATCGCCCCCGATCTCTCCGATCAGCGCCACCCCGGTTGTGTTGGGGTCGGCCTCAAACAAGGCCAGGAGCTCGACGAAGCTCGTGCCGATGACCGGGTCCCCTCCCACGCCAATGCAGGTGGACTGTCCTATTCCTGCGCGCGTGAGGGCCCATACCACCTCGTAGGTCAGAGTGCCGCTTCGCGAGATCACGCCGATCCCTCCCGGCGTATGGATGCGGCCGGGCATGATGCCCACTTTTGCGGCGCCCGGGGAGACGAGCCCCGGGCAGTTGGGGCCGATGAGCCGGCACCCCCGCTCGGAGAGGTAATGGGTGTCACGGATCATGTCCAGGACGGGTATGCCTTCGGTGATGCAGACGATCAGCGGGATCCTCGCATCCGCGGCTTCGCGCAGCGCCGCGCCCGCAAACCGCGCGGGCACGAAGATCACCGTGCAGTCCGCGCCTGTCCGCTGGACTGCTTCCGCAACCGTATTGAAGACCGGTATGCCGTCGACGTTCTCACCGCCCTTGCCGGGGGTCACTCCTCCGACCACCTTCGTCCCATAGTCGCGCATGGACCTGGCGTGGAAGGACCCGTCCCTCCCCGTGATGCCCTGGACGATCACCTGCGTCTCAGCGTTCAGCAGTATGCTCATGCCGTGCCCTTCCCATCAGTTGACCTCGCCCGGGCCACGACGCCTTGCACGGCCTCGGTCAGGTCCTCATATGCATCGATCCCCGCGCCCTTGAGGATGGCTCTCCCCTCCGCCTCGTTGGTCCCGATCAGCCGTATGACCAGGGGCACAGGGATGGACAGGCGCTCGCGCGCCATGACGATCCCGCGGGCGATGTCGTCACAGCGGGTGATGCCTCCGAAGATGTTGATGAGGATCGCCGTGAGGCCGCGATGCTTGAGGATGATCCGAAGCGCGTTCAGCACCTTCTCGGGATTCGAGCTGCCCCCGACATCCAGGAAGTTGGCCGGACTGCCGCCGAAATACTTGATGAGGTCCATGGTTGCCATGGAAAGTCCTGCCCCGTTGACGATGCAGCCAATGGTCCCGTCCAGGCCGACATAGGAAAGGCCGTTTGACCGGGCGTCCATCTCGTCCGCGCCGTACTCCTCCGGGCTTCGCAGGTTCTCCAGCTCGGGATGCCGGAACAACGCGTTGTCGTCGAATATCACCTTCGCGTCCGCCGCGATCAGCTTCCCCTGCTGGGTCTTCGCGCAGGGGTTGATCTCCACGAGGGAGCAGTCTTTCTCCGAGAACAGCCGGTACATCCCCTGGAGGATGGCCCACGCCTGGTCGGAAAGTTCCCGGCCGAACGCGGAGGCCAGCTTCCCCTGGTGGGAGGCGGCCACCGGACCGTTCTCCGGGTCAAGGGGGAACCGTATGATTCGATCCGGCTGGGTGGCTGCAATCTCCTCGATGTCCATCCCGCCGGAAGCGCTGGCGATGCACTGCACCGTCTTTCCCGACCTGTCCACCGCGAGGCTCACGTAGAACTCCGCGGCAATGTCCACGGCGGCGGCCATCAGCACGCGCTGCACCTCGATGCCCTTGATCTTCATTCCCAGGATGTCGCGCGCCCTGGCCTCCGCCTCATCGGCGGATTTCGCCATCTTCACGCCCCCCGCCTTGCCCCGGCCTCCCACGAGGACCTGGGCCTTCACCATGACGGGAAAGCCGATGGAGGCGGCAATGGCGCGCGCCTCCTGGGGGGTGGATGCCGGCCTGCCCTCAGGCACCGGGATCCCGTACTCCCTGAGGAAACCTTTTGCCTGGAACTCGTGCAGCTTCATGCGCTTCCTTCCCTGAGCTTCGTGATTGCCCTTTTTGTTGCGTTGATATTCTTAGTGATCTTGATCTCGCGCGGGCACACCCGTGTGCAGTTGAAGTGGTTGTCGCAGGCCCACGCGCCGTCAGGCGCGTCGAGCACGGACAGCCTCCGGGCAAAGCCATGGTCCCGGCTGTCGAAGACGAACCGTGCGGCCTGCACGAGCGCCGCCGGGCCCAGGTACGCGCTGTTCGTCTCAAGCACCGGGCAGGAGGAGTAGCAGGCCCCGCAGAGGATGCAGCTCGTCGTGTCGTCGAACGCCGCGCGCTCGGCCTGGCTCTGGATGCGTTCTCCCTCCCGCACCGGTTCATCGTTGATGAGGAAGGGCTGCACGGACCTGAACTTCTGGAAGAACACTCCCTGGTCCACCATGAGGTCCCGCTGCACAGGCAGGAAGCGAAGGGGCTGCACCGTCACAAGGGCGCCCTCCTCCTTCGCGACGTCCCGCACGAGGGTCTTGCATGCAAGCCGCTCGACCCCCGCGATGATCATGGCATCAGATCCGCACACCCCGTGGCCGCAGCTCCTTCGAAAGGAGAGGCTGCCGTCCTGCTCTTCCTTCACGCGGATGAGGGCGTCAAGGATGCGGTCCGTCGGCTCGGCTTCCACGGGATAATCCGCGTCATGCGGCTCCCGTTCCCTGTCCGGGTCGAATCTCCTGATGCGCAGCACGATCCTCATGCGGTCCTCCTCAGTATGCTTTCAGTACACCCGCGGCTTGGGGGCCCATTTCGATGCGTCCACGGGCCGTGAGCGCAGGAGGGCCTCTTTCTCCCCGAGCCACACGAGGCTGTGGCGAAGCCACCGCGCGTCATCCCTCTCCGGGTAGTCGTCCCGCGCATGGGCGCCGCGGCTCTCTGTCCTGGCCCGCGCCGCCGTTGCCGTGAGGTATGCCAGGTCCACAAGGTTGCCCAGCTCGAGGATCCCGAGGAGGTCGGTGTTGAACTTCCGTGCCTTGTCCTGGACGCGCACCTCGCTCATGCGGTCCCGCAGCTCCTTCATCTTCTGGACCGCAAGGCACAGGTCATTCTCGTTGCGAAAGATCCCGACTTTCTCCATCATCACGGTCTCCATCTCCTCCCGGACGAGCTTTCCGTGCGGCCCCCGCGTTCCGTCGGTCAGTCGCGCCACGTCGCTTCGTGACTGCTCTGCCGCGTCCCCGGCCAGGGGGCCGTAGTCCGCCGAGCGCACAAACGCGGCCATGTGCCTGCCGGCCCGTCGTCCGAAAACCACCAGGTCCACGAGGCTGTTGGTCCCGAGCCGGTTGGCGCCGTGAACCGAAACGCAGGCGCATTCTCCGGCAGCGTAGAGCCCCTCGTACAGGCCGCCCGTTTCGTCCGCAATCACTCTTCCTTCAATGTCAGTCGGAATCCCCCCCATCGCATAGTGGGCGGTGGGCTGGATGGGGATGGGGTCATCTGCCGGGTCGATACCGAGGTAGGTCCTGCTGAAGCCGGTGATGTCCGGCAGCTTCTTTTCAAGCACTTCCCGGCCGAGCCCGGTCGCGTCCAGGAGCACCCAGTCGTCAATCCGCCCGTCTCCGCGCATCCCATTGCCTGACGCGATCTCCTTGAGGATGGCGCGGGAAATCATGTCCCGCGGGGCCAGGTCCAGGAGGCCGGGCGCATACCGCTCCATGAAACGCTCCCCCGCGCGGTTTCTGAGGATCCCCCCCTCACCGCGAACCCCCTCGGTAATGAGGATCCCCATTCCCTTGATGCCGGTGGGGTGGAACTGGAAGAACTCCATGTCCTGGAGCGGAACGCCGCGCCGGGCGAGCACTGCGGGGCCGTCGCCGGTATTCGCGTACGCGTTGGAGGTGATGCGGAACATGCGGCCGAAGCCGCCGGTTGCGAAAAGGACAGCCTTTGCCCGGAAAGTATGAATCTCCCCGGTGGCCAGCTCGATGGCTACCGCGCCGCAGCACCTGCGGCCGTCCAGGATCACGTCCAGCACGTGGAACTCGTCGTAGAACTCAACGCCGTTCTTGATGCACTGCTGGTAGAGGGTCTGCAGGATCATGTGGCCCGTGCGGTCCGCCGCGTAGCAGGAGCGGCGCACCGGTCCTTCCCCGAAGTTTCGGGTGTGCCCACCGAAGCGTCTCTGGTCGATGCGGCCCTCGGGGGTGCGGCTGAAGGGGAGCCCCCGGTTCTCCAGGTCGTAGACGGCGCGCACCGCGTCCTCAGCCAGGAGGATGGCGGCTGACTGGTCCACCAGGTAGTCACCGCCTTTCACCGTGTCGAATGCGTGCCACTCCGGCCTGTCTTCCTCGACGTTTCCGAGTGCGGCGCCGATCCCTCCCTGGGCAGCGCCGGTGTGGCTCCTCATGGGATGGACCTTGGAGATGACAGCCGTCTTTGCCCCGGCGCTTGCCTCCAGCGCCGCGTACAGCCCTGCTCCTCCGGCTCCGACGATCAGCGCGTCGAACTCGTGGACCATGAGAAACCTCCTTACAGGCTCTCCAGCTCCCGAACCCCCCGGCGCACCGACTCCGCCGAGGCTTCCAGGGATTTTCTCTCCGTCTCCGTCAGGGGAAGCTCCAGTATCCTTTCTACTCCGTTTCTTCCCAGGATGACGGGAACACCAAGGAAGATGTCGCGAAAACCGTACTGCCCGCGCAGGTAGACGGAAGCCGGGATGAGGCGCTTCTCATCCTTGATGACCGCTTCCACCATCTTGGCTACCGACGCTCCGGGGGCATAGAACGCGCTGCCCGTTTTCAGAAGGCCAACGATTTCCGCCCCCCCGGTGCGAGTCCTGCCCACCAGGGACTCTATTGTGGAAGAGTCCAGGAGCTGCCCGATGGGGATGCCCCCCGCCGAGGTGAAGCTCGTGAGCGGGACCATGTCGTCCCCGTGACCGCCGAGCACCATGGCCTGGACGTCTCCGGGCCAGACGCCCAGTCGCTCCGCGATGAAGAAGCGAAACCTGGTCGAATCCAGGACACCTGCCATGCCGATCACTTTCGACAGGGCGAACCCTGTCTCTCGAAGGACTGCCATGGCTATGACATCGAGGGGATTGGTCACGACAATGACCACCGCGTTGGGCGCCCGGCGGGCTATCTCCCGGGCCGCCTGCCGCGCAATCCCGACATTCGTGCGCAGGAGGTCCATGCGGTCCATGCCCGGCTTGCGTGCTATGCCCGCCGTCAGGACCACCACGTCGCTGCCGGCCATCTCCGCGAAGTCCGTGGTCCCCCGAATGCCGACCTCGTAGTCGCGAAGCGGCGCGGCGTGGAGGAAGTCCATGGCCTTGCTCTGCGCCAGGCCGTCGACCACGTCCACCATGACGATGTCCGCGATGTTCTTCTCCGCGATGTAGTAGACCGCTTTTGCCCCCACGTTCCCGGCGCCTATGACCGTCACCTTCATGCGGCACCTCCCCGCACCACGGACGCGATCAGGCGGGCGGACTGCGCCAGCGCCTCTTTCTCCTCCCTCGTGAGCTCGGGGGTGAGGATCTTCGTCACTCCCTTCTCCCCGACGATTGCCGGGACGCTCAAAGCAGCGTCTCTGAGCCCGTACTCTCCCTCCAGCATCAGGGAGACGGGGAATATGCGCGACAGGTTCATGTGGACGCTGTCGGCGAGCTCCGCAATTGCCGCGGAAGGGGCGTAGTAAGCGCTCGATCTCTTGGCGAGCTCGACGACCAGGTCCCCCGCGCTTCGCGTTTCAGAGATGACAGCCGCGATGCGCTCCGGGGGAAGGAGCTGCGGGAGAGGCACCCCGGAGACGCTGCAGTAGCGGGGCAGGCAGACCATGTCGTCGGAGTGCCGGCCGATGACGAGGGCGGAAACAATTTCCATGGACACATCAAGCTCGCGGGAGATCAGAGCCCGCAGGCGCATTGAATCCAGGATGCCGCCGAGCCCCAGCACGCGCGTGCGCGGCATTCCGGAGCGCAGCGTGAAAAGCGCGGTGAGCGAGTCCACCGGCTCCGTTGCCATCACCACGACGCTGTCCGGGGCAAGGCGCGCCACCTGCGGGGCAAGCGCTTCGATGACAGGGGCATTTTCCCCGTAGAGGTCCTCACGGCGCATGCCCGGCGAACGGATGGCTCCCGCCGCTATCACCACCATCTGGGACCCCTGGATGTCGGCAACGGTGTCGGAGCCGACAAGGGAGTTGCGGTATCTCCTGATGGGCGCGGCCTCCATGATGTCGAGCGCCTTGCCGCGGGACAGGCCCTGCTTGACGTCGATGAGGAGCACGTCCGTGACGCCCTTCTCCGCGATGAAGAATGCCGCGTTGGCTCCGACGTTCCCGCTCCCTATGATGCTCACCCTGGACATGCTGAATACCTCCGTCGGCAGGGATACCGAGGAGCGCCCCTGCCCCTGCCTTAATTTTCTCTGTCCGTACTAGCTGGCGCGCGCCATGTTCAAAAGGCCCCCGGCAAGCAGGATGCGACGGTGCCTGTCGGAGACGTCGAGCTTCGTCATGATGGTCTTCCCGTTCACCTGGACCGGCACGTCGGTGGTCCCGCTCTCCAGGAGCTTGCGCACGCCCGTGATCCGCACCTTGTCCCCCTGGCGGATGGTCTCATAGTCCGCGGGGCTCGCGAAGGTGAGGGGAAGGATTCCGAAGTTTATCAGATTCGACTTATGGATCCGCGCAAAGCTCTTGACGATCTTCACCCGCACCCCGAGGTACCGGGGCGCCAGGGCGGCGTGCTCCCGGGAGGAGCCCTGCCCGTAGTTCTCTCCGCCAACAACGGCACCGCTCTTCTTCTCCCGGGCCCTGTGCGCAAAACCTTCGTCCGCCTGGATGAAGACGAAGTCGCTGATGGCCGGAATGTTGCTGCGGAAAGGAAGGACGCGGTTGCCGGCCGGCATGATGATGTCAGTGCTGATATCGTTTCCCACCTTGATGAGCACCTCTGCCTCGATGGTGTCCTCCAGGGGGCCGAAGGTCGGAAAGGGCTGGATGTTCGGACCGCGGATGATCTGCACGCCATCAGCGCTGCGGGCCGGCATGAAGAACCAGTTGGGGTTGAAGGCGTAGCGCTTCGGATACTCGATGCTGGGACAGCTCCCCAGGGTGCGTGGGTCGGTGATCTTCCCGGTCAGGGCGGACGCCGCCGCGGTCTCCGGCGAGCACAGGTACACGAAGTCATCGTCCGTCCCGCTCCTGCCCTTGTAGTTGCGGGGCATGGTGCGCAGGGAGTTCGTGCCGCTTGCCGGCGCCTGGCCCATCCCGATGCACCCGAGGCAGCCCGCCTCAGAGATGCGCGCGCCGGCGTCCACAAGGGCTTTGATGCCTCCCATGGCCATGACGTTCTCCAGGGTCTGGCGGCTGCCCGGGTTGACGCTGAGATCCACCAGGGGATGGCGCTGCTTTCCTTCCAGCGCCCGGGCCACCATCATCAGGTCCCGGTAGCTCCCGTTGGTTGAGGAGCCCACGAGGACCTGCTGGACTTCCACGTTGGAGAGCTCCGCGGCGGTCTTCACGTTGTCCGGGTTGGACGGGCAGGCCACCAGGGGCTCGACGGCGGAGAGGTCGATTTTCGTGACCTCGTCGAACCGGGGATCCGCGCCCTGCGTGAGCGGACGGAAGTCCTTCTCCCGGCCGTTCATCCCGAGGTACCAGCGGGTGATGTCGTCAGAGGGAAACACGCACGCGGTGAACCCCATGTCCACCGCCATGTTCGCGATGGTGCCTCGGGCGGCCATGTCCAGGGCGGCAACGCCCGGGCCGAAGAACTCCATGATCTTTCCCGTCCCGGCCTTCGCGGAGTAGCGCCGCAGGAGCTCCAGGATGACGTCCTTCCCTGATACCCAGGGCTGCAGGGCCCCTTCGACCTGGATTCCCCAGACCTTCGGGGTCATGAGGTAGAAGGGCTTTCCGGCCATTGCCATGGCCACCTCGTTGCCTCCCGCGCCAATGGCGAGCATCCCGAGGCACCCGCCCGTGGTCGTATGGCTGTCCGATCCGAGAAGGGTCTTGCCGGGAGCGCCGAAGCGCTGGCGGTGGACATGGTGAGACACTCCGTTGCCCGGGGGGGAGAGGATGACGCCGTACTTGGCCGCGCACGAGATCAGGAAGCGGTGGTCATCCGCGTTCTTGAAATCCGTCTGGATGATGTTGTGATCGATGTAGCTCACCGCCAGCTCCGCTTTCACCCGGGGGAGGCCCATGGACTCGAACTCCAGGTAGGCCATGGTTCCCGTGGCGTCCTGCGTGAGGGTCTGGTCGATGCGGAGCCCGATCTCCTTCCCGGCGCCGGGCGATCCTTCCATCAGGTGCTCGCCAATGAGCATTCCGGTAATCGTGTCTTTCATTCGTCACCCTTTTCCCGAATCGAGCGCTGCTCGCTATAGTATACTAACAGGGAAACGTGCGAGCGAGCGCGAAATACCGTGATTGCAAGCACGAACTTCGTTGACGCCGCCGGGAACGCGGCAGTATATTCGCTCTGGCATGACATCCCTCGGAGCCGAGACGATATTCAGTTTCGCAGGATTCCGAGCGCCAAACACCCTCTTGGCGACGCTCGTCGTGGATGCCGTGATCCTTCTCCTCGTGGTCGCCGTGCGCCGTCGGATAGCCCTGG
>Ga0209415_10005924_pt1 | contig 21843 bp, 14 predicted proteins | sample PeaSoiSIISIP2007_FD_187696 | JGI IMG/M metagenome (GOLD analysis project Ga0209415, IMG submission 187696) | Peat soil microbial communities from Weissenstadt, Germany - SII-SIP-2007 (SPAdes) (version 2) | ecosystem: Environmental > Terrestrial > Soil > Wetlands > Peat | place: Germany... | reverse complement strand
TGCCGAGCCGGTCGGGTAGGTGGTGCCGCTGCCTGCCGAGCCGGTCGGGTAGGTGGTGCCGCTGCCTGCCGAGCCGGTCGGATAGGTGGTGCCGCTGCCTGCCGAGCCGGTCGGATAGGTGGTGCTGCTGCCTGCCGAGCCGGTCGGATAGGTGGTGTTTCCGATCGCGGTCCCCGACGGGAAGCTGTAGGTGCCGGTAGCCGAACCGGACGGGAAACCGAAATTCCCGAGCAAGCTCGAGGTCGGGTAGCTGGTGCCTGCGGCGACTACGCCGGTCGGGAAGCTCACGCCGCTGGTGAGAACGCCTACCGGGAAGGCGACGCCGCCGACCACGGTGCCGGCAGGATAGGTCACGCCGCCGACCACCACGCCGGTCGGGTAGATGACGCCGCCCACCACGACGCCCGTCGGGTAGGTGACACCTCCGATCACGGTGGCGGTCGGGTAGTAGACGCCGCCGATGACTACGCCGGTCGGATAGGTCACGCCGCCAACGATGACGCCGTCAGGATAGGCAACGCCGTTGACGATGGTACCGGTGAAGGTCGCGCTGAAGTTGGCGCCGGTCAGGTTGGAGGCGACCACGTTCACGGTCCTGGTCGCCGGGGTGAAGTTGTAGAAGTTGCCGAAGGCCGGGGTGATGGTGTGCGTCCCCGGGGCCACGCCGACCAGGGAGAAGTTGCCGTTGCCGTCTGTGACCGTCGGCGGGTTGCTGGCTGCGCCGTCGATCAGAACGGTAACCCCTGCCAGGTTGCCGATGGTCGACCCGTCGGTGGTGCTGACCTGGGTGACGTTCCCGGAGATGCTGTAGGTGATCATCGGAGTGGTGACCGCCGTCGAGAACTGGCTGGCGTCGGAGAAGTTGCCGGTCTTGTCAAAGGCGACGACCTTGTAGACGTAGCTGGTCAGCTGTGCGGCGGTGGTGTCGATGTACGAGGTCTGCTGCACGTACGCGGTGTCCCCGGTGCCGGCCGTGTTGGGCAGGTTCATGATGGTGGCGATTTTGGCGAAATTGTTCGGGAAGCTGCTCGACGCGCTCTCGGCGCGGTAGACGATGTAGCCGGCAACGCCGGTGATGGTGCTGCCGGCCGGGGCCAAGGTGCTGTCGTTGGCTGCAGTCCAGCTCACGGTGATGTTCTGGGTGGTGTACACCGTGGCGCTCACCGCAGTCGGCGCCGTCGGACCGGTGACGTCGCTCAGCACGGCGGCAAGAGAATTTGCGGTCACGCCGCTGGTCGCGACCGAGGTGATGGCGGTGGTCAGGTCGTTGGCGAGGCCGGTGGCGACGCTGGCAGAGACCAGGCCGGAACTTACCAGGCTTGTGGCGGCCTGCACTGCGCAGGTGTTGAGCGCGTCGACGGCGAGAACCGTCGTTCCGGCGTTAGAGCCGGTGGTGGCGACTACGGTCCCCAGGGAGCCCAAACCTGACGTGCTGGTGACGGCGCCGACGTACGTCAGTACGCTGATGGTGGTAGAAGTAGATCCGCTCGGTGGTGCGCTCAGTTTATAGGTGTCGATGAAGTCGCTGATGGTGTTGATCATCATCGCCAGTTTTACCGTGGCCGGGTCGACGGTGCCGGCGGCGGAGCTGCCGGAAGACGGAGGATTGACCTGGTTGAACCCTGCGCCGAATTGCTGGACCAGCGGGGATGCCGGCGAAGTCGTGTACAGGTTCACGCGGCTGTCGAGGTCTCCCGAGCTGGTATCGGCCTGCGACACCAACTGGAAGAGGGCCTCGGTGGCCAGACTGACGTTTGCCTGCGACACCGGCTGGGTGCTGGTGGCGGCTGCCACTGCCGCCCCGGGGATGACCGTCCGGTAGGTAGTTACCGCAGGAGCCGCGCTACCCAGCAGCTTGGCGATGAACTTCCCTGCGGCCGCCTTAGTCGAGACCACCACGACCGGGGCGGTTGTGCTCGCCGGGATGTACAGCGTGTAGGCACCGTTCAAGTCGGTGGTCGCCGGGGAAAGACTCAGCGGGGTCGCCGCGTTGTACGATCCGTCGGCGTTGGCCAGGTAGGCAACGACCGTTGCACCGTCGACACGTTTTCCGGCGTTGTCAGACACGATGCCCGTGATGGCTTTGCTGGGCGTCGAGCTGGGGGTAAGAGCCGACTGATTGCTGCCCATGTCGCTACACCCGAAAAGGAGTAGAGATAAAGAGGCGAGCAGTAATGCTCCGAGTGACAACCTCCTCCAGTTAATCCGCATACAACTCCTCCTTCTGTCTATTTTTACGCTAATTTCGTAGCCACAAACTAACTAGATAAGGCACTCGCCCGGCCGATCCCGATTGCGCCGATTGCACAGCATCAGCCGACTGCTCCTGCCGTCCCACCGGTCTCCAAACTCTTCGGGATGCCGGTCAGAGGGATGTTCTCGTCGGCTCCGTTCAGTTCGAAAACGGCGTTGTTTGGCGAATCAACCCGGAAGTCGTATCCGGAAAAGCTCGCACCGATGTTGTAGAAGGCGCTCGGCAGGCTGCGCACCGTGTACCGGCCGCTGGCATCGGTAACGACGGTGATGGGGGCAAGGGTGCCCACCTGCACGCCGCTGTTGTCGAGAGTGGTGACGGTGATGGCGACGTTGGCCATTGGCGCACCGTATAAGTCCAGCACCTGCCCGGACACCTGCCAGGTCGGCAGGTTTGCGCCGAAGTTGGCAACGACGTTGCTGTTACTGCTCACGGTAACGTTTTTGCTCGACGCGTCGAAGGCGACCTGGGTCCAGGTTGTGCTGCCTCCCTGGGAGATGTCCGGTTGGTAAACCTGCCGCGAGACGCTGACCGTGTAGGTAGCGCTCACCACGCTGGCGGCGAAATAGTAGAACCCGGAAGCGTCGGTGACGGTGGTCAGTGCGCTGGCCCCGGGTCTTGCCGCCGTCACCTTGACACCGGCAAGGCTGCGGCCGTTGGCCGAGCTGACCATGCCCGATATGGTATTCGCGCCCAGCGCCGGGAAGCTGCCGAAGTCGCTGGCAACGTTGAGCGTGCCGACCCCCGCGATGGTAACTTCACTGCCGCTCACGACGATGGGAACGGTGGCGATAAAGGTGTCGAGCGCTCCGGTGGGGTCGTAGGTGCCGGTGAGCGGGTCGGCAACGCCGCTCGGATACCCGGCAACGACTGCCTTCAGGGTGGCCTGCACGTTTTGCGAAGCGAGGCTCAGATTGGCAGCTATGCCCGAAAACCCGCTCTGTGCCTGAAACGCCGCGGCGAGATCAGCCCCGCTGGCGGCGTTGGCTACGATCAGGTTGGAGATGGGATTGAGATTGGCAGTGCCCCCTTGGGTGCCGGCGAAAGAGAACAGGGATTGCTGGCTCCCGTTGACGGTGTAATCGACCCTGAGCATGTACGGTCCGGCAAGACCGCTCACGTCGAACGAATACTTGCCGTCGCTGCCCGTGTGGTAATGCAGCGGTACGCTGCAACCCGAATAGGTGAGGTACACGTCGCCGGTGATCGTCGCACCGACGGCCGCCACGCCACTGACCTTGGATGCAGCCTGCGGGGTCGTGCCCCCGCCCCCTCCTCCGCCCCCGCAGCCGGCGAACATCAACGCCACTGCGGCGAGGGTAAGTGCCTTGACCATGTATCCCACTGCCTCTTTTCTCAATCCCTTCTTCATCCTTTCCTCTCAGTTGATACTTGCGGGTAGTGCCGGGTCGTACCATGCTTGCATTGGTTACAGCGTCGTTTCGTCGTTACTGTTTCCAGGGTGCGCCGGTAAGCCCGGTGGCCGCGTTCGGCAATGCGTTCAACAGGGCCGGATGGCAGGAGACGTTGGAGCAGTTCGACTTGGTTTTGTCTGGGCTCAGGTTGTAGGTGCCGATGCCGTTCGCGTTGTTCTGCAGGATCGTGGCCGCCGGGTTTTTGAATGCCTGAGAGCCGATATTCGCGAAGTGGAACGTAGGGGCGTTGGCTCCGGTCAAAAGCGTCAGGTCATGGCAGTCGGCGCATTGGGCGTTTCCGTTTACGGTATTGCCGCCAGCGTCAACCACCGCACTGTGACCGGCGACGTGCATGTAATGTTCGTTGTTGCCGCTGAAGTTGCCGCTGTACGGACTGTTGTATTGCGGCTGATCCAGCGCCGTCTGGCTGATGACGTGGCACTTCTGGCAGTCGGCGGCGGTGCTGGTCGTGCTCAGGTTGATGCCGGTGTCGGTAGCGACGTTCCAGGCGGGCGTGAGGGCGCCGCCGTGGCAGCTCGCGTTGCTGCAGTTGCCGGCCAGATAATTTCCGACGTAGGAGAAGTTGGCCGACCCGGTCTTGGCGTTGTAGGTGGCGTCGATCACCACGTTGACCGCTTTCGGCGTCGATTGCGAATCGTGGTTGGGGCTGACGTCGATGCCGCGGCCGGTCTGGTCGGAGTGGCAGCTGAAGCATGTGACGCCCGGCAGGCTCAGGTGCTTGTAGTGCGCACCGGGGCTGGTCGGGTCGCCGGCGCCAGGCTTGGCCATCGCAGTGCCGGGAACGTGGCAGGAGGTGCATCCCGACGGCGTGGCCACCGGACTGGTGGTGTGGCATTTGGCGCAGGAAGCGGTTTTGCCGACGGCAGTGCTGTCGGCATCGCCAGTAGCATGGCACAGACCACAGTTGAGTGCTGTATTGCCTTTGACGTTCGCATTGTAGCCATGGAAAGCGACAGAGGCATTGCTCTCCCAACCGGAGGGATGGCCGAGTTTTTTGTCGGTGTTGGCGTGGCAGGCGGTACCGTTGAAGCTCGGGGTGAAGCAACTCACTCCGGAAGTGCCGCCGGCCAGATCGGCACCGTGGCACTCGGTGCACATGGTGTTGTCAGGCAGCGTCGGTATGCCACTGGTATTATCGTTATTCGGGTCGATATTCGTGTTAAGGGTTTTATAAACCAGCCAGTGCTGCTGCACCCAGCTGCTATAACCGGTGCCGGCTACGTGCTTGCCGGCTGAATCGAGAACCGCAGCACTATTACCGTTGGAGCTCGAGCAGGCCGCAAGCACACCCAAGGCTAGGGGCAGACAAACAATTTTCAATAAAGACCGTATACGCATATCGTCTCCTATCGGTGGCAGGCAACGCACCGCTCGTTGTTGGCCCTGCCGTGGCAGCGGTAGCAACTGGCGGGGTCGAGCTTGCCTTCAATTTTGTGCAGGGTCACGAAATCTCCCCGATGCGGCATCATGCGGTCAGGACGGTCGCCGTTTTTGTCCGACGGCTTCATGGCGGCCTGGTTGGTGTGGCAATCCGAGCAGAAGGACCACTTGTGGCAGGTGGCGCAGACTGCCTGGTCGCTCCCCGCATAGAACCTGTGGTTTTTGATGAAGGCCGGGGAGTGGTTGAAGGAGGCGAAGGGTTTCATGGTTCCCTTCTGCTGATCTTCATGGCATTCCGCGCAGCTCACCGGCCCGCTGGCCAATTCCTCCGGATGCGAGGCCGGCATGCTCGGCAAGGCCTTGTACTGAGCGCAGGCCGCAACGGCGAACGACAGTCCGGCGAGCGCAAGCAAGGTCAAAAATTTACGGGAGCGAATCATTTCGCACCTCCTTTAGCGTTGTAGGTGAGGCGGACCAGCCCCTTGGTCTCGTCCCGGTACTGCGGGTTCTGCCCGTAGCTGATGTCTCCCGAAACGGTAACTTCCGGGGTCAGGTGGTAGCCGACGGATGCCTGTCCTTCCCAAGCGTAGCGTTTGTCCTCGACCGGTTCCTTGAAGACGTAGTCGATGAAGTCGACCGAGGCTACGTAGGTCTTGGTGTCGTGCATGGCCCAGACGCGTCCTTCGTGGAAGGAACCCGAGGCACCTGCGACCGGTACCACTGCGAAATTGGCGCTGGCACGCAAGTAGTGGTAGCTCAGGCCGGCGCGCAGGGCGTTGTCGAGGTAGTTTCCGCGCAGGTCGCCGCCGAAGCGCTGGGCTTCGCCGATGTCGCGTTTGTATTGCTTGAAATCGCCGCTCAGGTCAAGGTTCTTGTTGATGGTGTAGGTGGCGCCGCCACCGTAGACTTTCGACTGCTGCGTCAGGCTCTTCAGGAGGTTTGCGCTGGAAAACAGCGGCGAGGAGTAGAAGAGGTCGCGGTCATGATGGAAATCGTAGTTGCCGGTTACCACCAAATCCTTGCGCAGGGTCAACTGCAGCAGGTAGCTGTGCTCGGCGACCTGTTCAGTCTCGGTATTGAAGCTCGTGTGGCCAGAGATCTGCACCAGATCGAGAGGGCGGACAAAGAGGTCGCCGCCCACCAGCCGATGGTTACCGAAGCTGCCGTTGAGCGGCGGCGTACCGCCCGGAGCGACCAGCGGGGTAGGAGCGGCGCTCTCGTAAACGCCTGAAAGCCCCACTTCCAGCAGGCCGCGATACCGGTAGTTGACGCGGCCACCGAAGATCCCGTCCCCCTTGCCGTCGGTGTTGGTCTCCCCGATCTTCACCGTGTGCACCGTGGCGCCGCCGAAGGTGGAGACGCCGAAGCCGTAGGGGAGATCGGTGCGGGCGCTGACGCCGTCGATCTGCTCGTTGACGATCCCCTCGGTGATGAAGACCCGGCCGGCGCGTGCCTGGGCGTTGGCGTTAGCCAAACGGTATTGCAGGTAGCCGTAGGTCAGTTTACCGTCAATACTCCGGTCGGCGCTGCCGGGCACCGCGTCCCGGTCGGCGAATTCCAACTGCCCCCACCCCAACATGTGCAGCGACAGGTTGCCGTCACCAAGCTTATCGGCGTCTACGCCGAGATACTCGGTGATCGGGGTAAGGGTCTTGTTGCCGGTCCCGATCGCCGGCGACTGTGCTTCCTGCTGTACGCGCAGGATGGTGGTTGAATCCACTGTGGTCTCCGCGAGTGCCGCGGCGGGTAGAGCTGCCAGCAAGAGGGGTGGCAGCAGCCGACATAACCTTTTCTTCATATACGCTCTCCTATCTAGATAGCATGCAAGCCTTGGCGAAATGGCGGCAATCAGTCAGTTCGCTGGGTGATATGACGGAGTAGCCAGACGGTGTCCCGTCGTGGAGCCGGCACCGGGGAACGATAAGGCGCCCTGCCTGTGCGGCGCGCCGTGTTTTCGCTCTGTGTGGCGCCCCTTGGCAACATGCCTTTGTCTGCATTTCACGTGCCAGCCGAGTGCCGGGCACGAGATCAGGACGATCTTTCTGGTTATCGGCAGGAAGCGAGATTACTTGAAGGGGATGTCACAGTACGGTTGTTTTTTGGGAGGGGGAAGCGGGGACTGCGAACGGCAACAGCAGGGCGGCCAGCCCCGCCAGGGATGCGCCGAAGAGAAAGGGGGCCACCTGGCCGTAGCGCTGCCAGATCACCCCGAAGACGAGGCTGGCCGGCAGGGCGCCGGCGCCGATGGCGAAGTTGTACCAGCCGAAGGCGGCCCCCCTGAGCTCCGGGGTGCACAGGTCCGCGAGCAGCGCCTTTTCCACCCCTTCGGTGAGACCGTAGAAGAGGCCGTAGAACGCGAACAGCAGCCAGACCTGGCACTCGGTTGCGACGAACGCCCACCCCAGGTAGGAGAGCGCGTACACGCACCAGCCGGCGACGATCACCCTTTTTCTGCCGATCCGGTCGGAGAGGGAGCCGAAGGGCATGGAAGAAAGCATCTTCACCAGGTGGAAAAAGGCCCAGAGAAGCGGGATGCGGAACATCGGCACGCCGAGTTTGCCCGCCTTGAGCAAAAGGAAGGTATCGGAGGAGTTCCCCAGGGTGAAGAGGAACAGGACCATGAGGTAGCGCCTGAGCGCTCCCGCCGGCAATAGCGCCAGGCGGAGCGGCACCTTTTCCGGCGCCCCGCGCTCCTGCTCGCGCAGTTTGACGACGATCAGGAGCACCGCCACGATCCCGGGGACGGCGGCCAGCCAGAAGACGTGGCGCAGCTCGGTTACCGGCCCGGCCAAAAGGAGCGTGGCGATCAGCGGCCCGACCAGGGCTCCTGCGTGGTCCATCGAGCGGTGGAAGCCGTAGGCCTTGCCGCGCACCGAGGGATCGACCGAGTCGGCGATGAGCGCGTCGCGGGGCGAGGTGCGGATACCCTTCCCCACCCGGTCGCCGGTCCGGACCAGTAGCACCGTCCAGGCGTTGGTGGCGGCGCCGATCAGAGGGCGCATCAGCGTCGAGATGGAGTACCCCAAAAGCACCAGCCGCTTGCGGTGGCGCATCCGGTCGGAGACGATGCCCGAGACCAGCTTCAAGAGGGCCGCGGTCGATTCGGCCACCCCCTCGATGGCGCCCAGGAAGGCCGGGCCGGCGCCGAGGGTGGAGGTGAGGAACAGGGGAAGCAGCGGGTAGATCATCTCGCTGGACACGTCGGTGAAGAAACTCACCAGGCCCAGTACGACGACGTTGCCGGTAATGCCCCTGAACATGAATGCACCTCACAGTAACTTGATTGACAGGCAGAACAGAGCATGCCACAGTCACATTCCAAGTCAATCGTATACATATCCTGAAACGACTGCAATTATATTGACATTTGGTAGAGTATTTATTACGAATCGAAGCACTATCAGATTGCTTTGTAGGAGCGGCTTTAGCCGCGATAAGAGAAGTTTCGCGGGCGAAGCCCGCTCCTACAGGTCCGATTGACATCATCATACAGGCGTGAAGCCTGTCTCAGGAGAACGTGACAGCATGCAAAAGAACAAGCGTACGGGATTCATCGGCGGCGGCAACATGGCCGAGGCGATCGTCAAGGGCCTTCTGGCCGGCGGCGTGCCGGCTACGGACCTGGCGGTCTCGGAACCGTCCGAGCAGCGCCGGGCGTTCCTTGCCGAGCGCTACGGCGTCGAGACCGGCACGGACAACGCCGCCCTCTGCCGCACCTGCGACACCATCGTCCTGGCCGTCAAGCCCCAGGTGTACGGCTTCGCCCTGCAGGGGATCGACACCGCTCTCGCCACCGGCAAGCTCTTCGTCTCCATCATGGCCGGGGTGAAGACCTCCGCCCTGGAAGCCCAGCTGGGGAGCACGGCGCGCGTGGTGCGGGTTATGCCCAACACCCCCGCCCTGGTGCTGGCCGGCGCCACCGCCATCGCCCGCGGCGCCGCCGCCACCGACGACGACCTGACGCTCGCCCGCCGGATCTTCGACCTGGTCGGCACCTCCTGCGTCGTGGACGAGAAACTGCTCGACGCGGTGACCGGCCTTTCGGGCTCCGGCCCCGCCTACGTGCTCACCTTCATCGAGGCCTTGAGCGATGCCGGCGTCAAGCACGGCCTCACCCGCGACGTGGCCACGGCGCTTGCCGCCCAGACCGTCTACGGCACCGCCAAGATGCTTCTGGAGACCCGCGAGCATCCCGCCGTACTCAAGAGCAACGTCGCTTCCCCCGGCGGCACCACCATCGCCGGCATGCACGCCCTGGACCGCGACGGTTTCCGCGGCGCAACCATGAACGCGGTCGAAGCCGCCGTGCTCAGGTCCAAAGAATTGGGGGGAAAATGAAAATTCGCAAGACGGTAACGATACGGGGATTTGTGCAGGGAGTAGGCTTTCGTCACTACGCCGCCAAGACCGCCAGGCGACACGGCCTTACCGGCTGGGTGACCAACCTCCCCGACGGTTCGGTGCAGGCATGTTTCGAGGGAGAGGAGGCCGAGGTGCAGGCGGCAGTCGACTGGTGCCACGAAGGCCCCGAGCTCGCCAACGTCGAGCAGGTGAGCGAGCAGGCAGGAGAATATAGCGGGGAGTTCGACGGGTTTTTTATAAAGCAATAAAGACAAGTTCAAAACCCGCACACGGATTTAACGGATCTGACGGATAAAGGCAGATCAGGCAAAGGCTTTTTTTGTACTACCAAAGCCTTGCGCTTGATCTGCCTTTATCCGTTCAATCCGCCAAATCCGCGTGCGACGGTTTTATTATTTGATCGGCCAACCTTTTTCGAATCCTTCCGGATAGAACTTCTCGCGCGTCCTGTTGAAGTAGCCGTACTGGATGCGCGGGAAGGACTCTTTGATCTGCTCCAGCAGGCGGTACATGCCGATACCCTTCTTCTCCACTCCCATGCGCTGGTTGTAGAAATCGGGATCGATGGAGAGGTTCCTCATCTGCAGCATGTCCACGCCGGTCTCTTCGATGAACTTGAGGAGCGCCTCCACCTCGGCGGGGCTGTCGGTCACGCCGGGCGAGACCAGGTAGTTGATCATGGTGAAAAGCCCCTTCTGCTTGGCCGCTTTCACCGACTCCACCACGTCGGCAAACTTGTACCCGTTGGGACGGTAGTAGCTGTTGTAGAACTCCTCCTGCACGGAGTTCATGGAGAAGCGCATCGAGTCCATGCCCGCGTCGCAGAGCATGCGCACCCGCTCGGGCATCGAGCCGTTGGAGTTGAAGTTCACCGTGCCGCGGGGACTGGCCGCCTTCAGCCGGCGGGTCGCCTCGGCCACCGTGTCCGCCTGCATGATCGGGTCTCCCTCGCACCCCTGGCCGTAGGAGACGATCGGCTCCGGCGCCTCTAAAAGGTGCGGCAGCATCAGTTCCACGATCTCCTCGGGCGTCGGCACGAAGGGGATGCGCTCGTGGTTGGAAGGGCAGCAGTCCGACGGCTGCAGGCTTATGCAGCCGAGGCAGCGGGAGTTGCAGACCGGCGAGGTCGGGATGGGTGCCTCCCAGCGCCGGTAGAAGAGGTTCTTGGCGGCGAAGCAGTGGTAGTCGACGGCACAGCGGGCGAGCTGTTCCAGGAGGCGGTTCTTCGGGAACTTGGCCAGGAGCTTTCTTACCAGCGGGTCGAGCTTGCGGTCGTCGTAGTTTTTGGGAAGCCAGTTTTCGTTATCGTCCACGCGGGTGGCGGCCACCACGAAGCGTTCCGTCTCCTCGTCCCACCCAACCGCCGTGTAGGACCAAAGCGGCAGGTGCACCCGCTTCTTCGAGTAGTCGCAGGCGGGCAAAAGCGTGCGCATGTAGCCCGGCGCCATGAAGGCGGAGACCGCCTGCACCGGCAGGCTGCGTTTCCCCTCCTGCACGCGGTTCACCGTGACGAAGCGGTGCTGGCGATGGTCCCAGGCGATGGGTGGCGTATCGGGGATGGTGAACAGCCGGCTGTCGTCGGGGAGCGGGATCAGTTCCACCGATTCCGGCAGCACCGTCTCGTTGGCGCTCATGCCGGCCATGGTGAGGAAAGGATGGTCGAAGATGTTGCCGCGGCTGTCCGCGTAAAGGAGCTTGGGGAGTTTTTTGGATTTCATAGCCGGTAAGGTAGCAAAATTCCGGGTAAGGCTCAACCACAAAGCACTACCAAAGCATTACTAAAGCATCACCACGGAGGACACAGAGGTTCACGCTTTTCGTCTTTCATCTTCAGTTTTTATCCGCTACAATCCGCGGCATGAAGATCCTGTTCTGTACGCTGCACGCCAAATACGTCCATTCCTCGCTTGCCCTCCCTTACCTCGCCGCCGCCTGTGCCGATCTGCCGGACACCGTATTCAGCATCTTGGAACTGACGGTGAACGAGCAGCAGGACCACCTATTGGCCAAACTGCAGGCGGCGGACGCGGACGTCGTCCTCTTCTCCTGCTACATCTGGAACACGGATCTCACCCTCAGGCTCGCCTCCGACCTCAAGCAGCTTTCCCGCGGCACCTTCATCGTGCTCGGCGGCCCCGAGGTCTCTTTCGGCTCGTTCGAATTGATGACGCAATTTCCCGCCATCGACTGCATAGTGCGCGGCGAAGGCGAAGAGACTTGCCGGGGGCTGCTGCAGGCGCTCTCGCACAACGCACCGCTCGACCACGTCGCCGGCATCAGCTTCCGCGAGGCCGACGAGATCGTCGCCACCCCGGAGCGCTCGCCGATAGCGGAGCTCGACACCGTCCCATCGCCTTTTACGGCCGGCCTCACCGATCTCTCCAAACCGCTCGTCTACTACGAGACCTCGCGCGGCTGCCCGTTTTCCTGCGCCTTCTGCCTCTCTTCCATCGAAAAGGGCGTCCGCTCCTTCTCGATGCAGCGGATCAGATCCGACCTGCGCCTGTTGCTCGACCGCGGCGCGCAGACGATCAAGCTCGTTGATCGCACCTTCAACTACGACGCCGCTCGCGCCAACGGTATCTGGCGCTTCATCCTCGATCACCAAGGGGAAAGCCGCTTCCACTTCGAAATAGCCGCCGACCTTTTGACCGACGACAACCTCGCGCTGCTCACCCGGGTGCCGCCGGACCGGTTCCGTTTCGAGATCGGCGTGCAGTCCGGAGGCGAAGAGACGCTCGCCGCCGTCAGCCGCAAATCGAGCCTCGCCCGCCTCTACGACAACGTCCGCCGCCTGAAGGCGACCACCGCCATCACCGTGCACCTCGACCTGGTGGCCGGTCTGCCGGGCGAAACACTGCAGGGCTTCCTTGCCTCGCTGCAGGAGCTCTTCGACCTGCGACCGGATCACATCCAGGTGGAACCGCTCAAGGTGCTGAAGGGAACGGCCATGCGCGCCATCGCCCGCAAGGAGCGCTACGCCTACTCCGCCACCGCCCCCTACAAGATCCTGCGGACGCCGTGGCTGAGCTATGGCGAGATCCGCCGCATCGAGGGAATCAGCCGGCTGCTCGACCTCATCTATAACAGCGGCAGGTTTGCCGCCACCATCGAGGAACTCGCCAGCCACGCCCCCCTCGCGGAGACCTTTTCCGCGGCCGCCGCCTTCTTCGAGGCAGAGGAGTTGGCGTACAACCTCTCCCTGCCGCCGCTCTTCGATGCGTTCTGGCGCTTCTGCCAGTCTCACGCGACCGGCGGCACCCGGCAGCGGCTGCTTGATGCCCTCTGTTTCGACTTCTGCCTGCTCGGCTACCCCGGCAGCAATACGCCGAGCTTTTTCGCCACTTCCCCCGCCGACCTGCAACCCGGCACCCGGCCCGCCGGCCTCCCTGCAGCCGCCAGAGGCGAGCGGCTGAGATACTACCGCCGCACCTTCCCCCGCGATTACCGCCCTACCCCTTGGAAGGAAGAACCCACCATCCTCACCTTCATCTACCGCTCCTCCCCCGGCAACGGCCTCAGAGTTGAAGTGCTCTGAAGGACTGTAGGAGCGGGCTCTGCCCGCGATCGCGCCTGAAAGGCGCTCCTACAGGAGCGATTGTCATCCTGAGCGTAGCGAAGGATCTGCTTTTCCGCTGGCACCTCAGAAAAACTAAGATATCGGCAATTATTGACAAAAACTAATCTCACCTTACTCTTTGCCGTGTAGTCCACTGTCACCGTCCCCTTCCCCACTGACAAAACCAAAAGCAGATCCTTCGCTAAGCTCGGGATGACAGTACAATGATGCCCTCCCGAGAAAGGAGTGACAGCATGAGATACAGATGCGGTTTCCTTCTGACAGTTGCGCTTTTGTTGCAAGCATCCCTTTCGTGCGCCGCGCCGGTGATCTCACCCGAGCCCGCACTCCCCTCCATAACCCGCGGCCAGGAGGTGATCGTCCACGGCAGGGATTTCCCCAAGCCGGGTGAGAAGGGCGAGTACCGGGTACTTTTGACCACCGGCCGTCCCGGCGAGGAGGTAACCCTTGCCGCCAAGTGGCTCGACGCCAACGGTTTCAGCTTCACGCTGCCGCACGAGAGGGAAAGGCTCCCCGCTGAGCGCTACCTGGTATCGGTTAGGATGAACGGTGTCGATCTTCCCGTCCCCGGCGATCTGCGCATCCTGCCGGACGCGGCGGCCCCCGTGAAACTGGAGAGCGTCTTCCCGCTCACCGCCTACCCGACGGAGCACGTCGGCAGCGACTTCGACATCTTCGGCGAAAACCTGGCGCCGGTGCCAAGGGACAACCTGATCCTCGTGGTGGGGAGGGGGCCGGTCCCGGTGGGCGACACCCTGGAATGCGAGGAGGCCAAAAAGAGCGGGCGCTATACGAGGACCTGCGTCTACGCCGAGCCGGGCATGGAGACCCGCAAACTCCACGTGGTCAACTTCCCGCGCGCCAAGTACGACGGTCCCGTGAAGATCCAGGTGCAGGTCGGCAACAACCTCTCCAACGCCCTGCCGCTCACCTTCTCCCGGATCTCCGAAAGAGGGGCCTTGATCGGCGCCCTGCTCGCCTTCGCCGGCATCATGGCCATCGTCATCCGCCTGGTGTGGAAGGGGGTGGGCGATCATACCATAGCCGGCAAACGCTACGGTCCCTGGACCTCCTTCTTCCTCGACAAGGAGACCAACACCTACAGTCTCTCGAAATTCCAGCTGCTGCTATGGACCTCGGTTTTCGTTTTCGGTTATGTGTACCTTTTCCTGTGCCGCCTGCTGATCCAGTGGAAGTTCGACCTGCCGCCGGTGCCCGACGGTTTGCCGGGGATGCTCGCCATCAGCGCCGGGGCCACCGTGATCTCGGCGGGCGTCACCGAAACGCGCGGCTCCAAGGGTTCCGGCCCCGTGTTTCCCTCGGCCGCCGACTTCGTCAGCACCGGCGGGCTGGTGGTGGGCGAGCGCTTCCAGTTCTTCGTCTGGAACGTGGTCGGCGCCTTCCAGTTCGTCACCATGCTGCTTTTGAGCGACCCCGCCTCGCTCAACGAACTCCCGACCATCCCGAGCAACTTCCTCTACCTGATGGGTATCAGCTCCGCCGGCTACCTGGCCGGCAAGGTGATCCGCAAGCCAGGTCCGGTCATCAGGGCGCTCGCCGTCACACAGGTCACCCCGCCCATCCCTCCCGCGCCGGCCGCCATGACGATCAGGCTGCAGGGGGAGAGCCTCGGCGACGACGCCACCGTGAGGGTGGACGGGAAACAGCTCAAGCCGGACGTCGACTTGGCCCTCAACGGACTGAAGCGCCCCGATCAGCCGGTCGACCCGTCCTTTTGCACAGAGCTTGAAGTCGTGCTGAAAGAAGCCGACGAATACCTGGAAGGGTGCCACACCATCATACTCGCCAACCGTGACGGCCAGGCGGCGGCCATAAAGTTCCCGACCATGCCGCTGGCCATCGAACAGGTCGATGCGGTTACCGCCGGCAGTGGCCCCGTCGCCGTCAAGGTCGTAGGCAAGAACTTCGCCGACAACATGAACGCCCACTGGAAGGCGCCGGGAAGCGAGCACGCCGTCGCCCTGCTGCCGACCGAGGTGGTGAAAAAGACGGACCAGGAGCTGAGCGTCACCATCGTCCCCGGTGAAGCCGTCGGCACCGGCACGCTCACCGTGATCAGCAAGCTCGGCCTGCGGGCAAGCGGCAGCGTCACGGTCAACCGGGGCTGAGTGTCGGGACAGGAGGGGAAAGTGGAATACTTCACCGCCATATGTCCTCGCAAAGCCAGAGTCTATGTCGACGGATTGTATCAAGGGGAAAACAAGGAAGGTGAAACACAGCATGTGTTCCAATGCAGTGCGGGGCTACACGACATAGCGCTTGAATACGATAAGGACAAAGCGTGCCGGAGACTGACACAACGCGTCATGGTCTCCGGCACGACCGGTATTTCGCCGCTACAACTACATTTTCTCTTCGAGCTGTAACACACTCCACACGTAGGGTGGGCACTCCGTGCCCACGCGGTCCGCTTGAAATCGGTGGGCACGGAGTGCCCACCCTACGGCGTGAGGAGCGGGCAGAGAATCACTTCGCGACTTTCAGTATTTCCAACAAGAACTTCCAGTACTTCTCGACGGTATCGATATAGATCTTCTCGTCCGGGGAATGCACGCTTTCCAGCGTCGGCCCGAAGGAGATCATGTCCATCCCCGGCACCCGCTCGCCGATGATCCCGCATTCCAACCCGGCATGGATCGCCTTGACCTCGACCTCTCTGCCGAACAGGGAACGGTACGCCTCCCGGGCCACCGTCAGCACCGGCGACGCCAGGTCCGGCTTCCAGCCGGGATAGCCTGCGCTCCTTTCGATCTCGGCCCCTCCCAGTTGGAAGATCGCCTCGACCGTGCCGACCACCTCGTCCAGGCGCGAGGCCACGGAGCTGCGCTGGGCCGTCATCAAGGCCACCTGTTCGGAGTCGGTGGCGATGACCGAAACGTTGGTGGAGGTCTCCACCAGGCCGGGGATGTCGATGCTCATGCGTTGCACGCCGCTTGGGAGCGCGGCGATGGTGCAGCAGATCTTATCCTGCAAGGCAGGCGAGAACACCTCCCCTTTTGGCTCTCCTTCCTGGCGGGTCGCCGTCAAGCTCACCTCAGGCTCCAGCGGCGAAAGCTCGGCGCGGAAGGTGACGTTGAGTTCAGCCACCAGCGACTGCGCCTCAGCGAGCGAGTGCTGCGAGAGATAGACCGTCGCGCGGCACTCGCGCGGGATGGCGTTACGCATGTTGCCGCCGTCGATCGAGGCGACCCGCCCTCCCAAGTCGCTGAGCTTCAGCAGTGCCCGGTTCAAAAGCTTGATGGCGTTGCCGAGCCCCTTGTCGATGTCGAGTCCCGAGTGCCCTCCCTTAAGTCCCTTCACCGTCACCAAAAGCGGCACGGCATCGGCCGGTGCGGCCTCCCACTGCGCGCGCCAGCTTCCCTGCGTGTCCTTGCCGCCGGCGCAGCCGACGTAGACAGCACCCTCCTCCTCGGAGTCGAGGTTCAAGAGCGTGCGACTTTCCACCAGCGCAGGTTCCAGGTTGCGCGCCCCGGTCAGGCCGACCTCCTCCTCCACCGTGAACAGGAATTCCAGCGGACCGTGTTCCAGTTCCTTGTCGGCCATCAGCGCCAGGGCGGTGGCGACGCCCGCGCCGTTGTCGGCGCCGAGCGTCGTGCCGTTTGCCGTCACCACGTCGCCGTCCAGCAAGAGTTCGATCGGGTCGTGCAGGAAGTCGTGCACCTTGTCCGCGTTCTTTTCGCAGACCATGTCCGTGTGGCACTGCAGGCAGATGGACGGCTGAGCTTCGCGTCCCGCCGTGGCGGGCTTGCGCACCACGATGTTGCCGAAGGCGTCCTTTTCGGCAAAGAGCTTCAGTTCCTTGGCCCGGCCGAGGATGAATAAGCCGATCTCCTCTTCGTGACCGGACGGTCGCGGGATGCGGGCGATTTCGGCGAAGGCGCGCCAGAAATTTTCTGGTTTCAAGTCGAATATGGTTTCAGACATGGCGCTCTCCTGAAAGTTGCTGTTAGAGCTTATGTTGCGTCCTTTTTTAGCTCGTCGTACATATCATCCGGCAGAACCTTCTTAATTTCGTTTTTCTGCTCGTCAGACAGTTTAGGGAATATTCTGGCAATGGAACCAAGAGCAATTTCCAGGTGACGTTCCATCCCCGTCTTTCGGCAAAGCCCCACGGCAGTTAGGTAGTTATCGAGAGCTTCATCATACTTTACCTGCTCCTCATAAACTCTACCGATCTGGTGCCAAGTGCCTCCTAGTTCATGAAATTGTCCAGCTTTCTCATCCAATTCCAGGGCATTTCGATAACTCTCCAAAGCCTTAGCCCAATCACGCTGCTCTTGGTACACCAAGCCGATTTGGTGCCGGGTGCTTCCCATTTCATGCTGTTGACCCGTTTTCTCTTTCCATTCCAGAGCCTTTCGATAGCTCTCCAGAGCCTTTGCCCAATCACGCCGTCCTTGGTACACCAAACCGATCTGGTGCCAAGTGCTTCCCATCTCATGCTGCTGGTCAGTTTTCTTTTTCCATTCCAGTGCCTTTAGATAGCTCCCCAGAGCATGGGCCAAATCACCCTGTTCCTGATACACTATCCCGATCTGGTGATAGGTGCCTCCCATCTCATGTTGCCGGCCTGTTCTTTCTTGCCAATCCAGTGCGTTTCTGTAACTTTCCAAAGCATTAGCCCAATTACGCTGTGCCTGATACACCCTGCCGATCTGATGCCAGGTACTCCCCATTTCATGCTGCTGACCGGTTTTTTGCTCCCATCCCAAGGCCACGCGATAGTTTTCCAAAGCCTCATCCCAATCACGCTGCTCGTGGTATATTATGCCGATCTGATGGTAGAGAGTTCCGACATGAATGCTGTCTGCGTCGTTTTCCTCTATGATGAGAGACTTTTGGTAATGGGACAAGGCAAGATCGAAATGCCGGGCCTGCAGATGAGCATCGCCGAGGAAGAAATGAAGCTCTGCCTCTTCATTCGCTCGATGAGGAACTTGCCGGATCAATGAGAGTGCTGCCGTATAACATCTGATGGAGTCATCGTTGCGGAATACGCCAAGATACTCGGCGCCAAGGGTCTTATACAAGGCAAGTTTGGAGCGAAGCACCCGCTCGGGCGCATCGCTGTCCAGTTGTAACCGTTCGAGCTTTTCCTCCATCTCCAGGATGCGCTGCTTCCTCTCCTGCGTGACCCCAATTGGCGACCCCAGAGGCCTCGGGTCCTCTGCCAACGGTGCACAGTTCTGGTCCGCGAAATGGTAGCTATAAGTGATCCAGTCGAAGAGATCGGGAGCTTCCTTGCGCAGCTTCTCGACGAAATGGGGAGTGGTCCAAAGGATCAGACAACAGGGAAACTCGTGGAACAGGTTCTCCCGCTCCAGGTTCAGTTCGGCGATCAAGGACGAATCGGCAATGCCGCCATCCTTGGCAACGAAAAGACTGTCTTCGATGCCGAAGATATGAAGCAGATACTCGACCGGCCGCGAATTGAGAACTTCCTGCGGCGCACGCTCTTTGATGGCTGTGAAGAGGGATGTTATGTGAATACCGGAGAGATCGAGTGTAGCCGACTTATATTGAGGGAGCCTGCTGCTAAGTTCGCGCCGCAGTTCGTCGCGTTTCTGGTAAGAGCCGACCGCCATGCATACAACGGTCGGCTTGGTACGATCGGCAAGAACGAAAGATATCTCTTCTAGTTGCAGACGGTCAGCTTCTTCAATCATGTTGCGCCAAGGCACCGCCATCTACAAAAGGAGCCAGTAAGGGATTGATCTCGCGCCTGCCATTGTACTTGAGGACAGCCAGAGAGAAGAGCAGGTCGAGACATTTCTTGTCCGCCGACATGAAGTTCTTCTCCAGCAGGATCTGCCGGTGGTCATTATCAAGTTTGTCCCACATTTCCTGCCCGAGATAGGTACAGGCCTTTTCGGCATCCTCGGGAGCTATAGCTTCACCCCGGCGCTGCACGATGGAGCGGTTGACTATGCGGAGCAACTGGCGCGGACACCCTCCGGATTTCTTTACGCAAAGGGTAAGCGCATCTTGAGTGAAAAACACCCTGGCATCGACGCGCCTTCCGACAACCTCTGCAAGTAACGGAATACTCTTCTCGCCCACCGGCACCATAGGAAGGATGTAGGTTTGGAAGAATTCGGAGGAGGCGCTGCTGCTGATGTCGTAGTAGGAGTTGATCGGCACTGTAAACAGCATGTTCGTATTGAGCCGCTGCAGAAGCGACGACTCCTGGATGAACAGCCTTCTAAAGATGTCGTAATGCATCTTTTCAAAACCATCCAGAACAAAGAGGAGATCCTTCCCCTTGCCGGCGGCGACAAGTGTGTCTCTGGCATCTTCCAACGCCAAGTTCAACTTGTCGATCAGATCCTGCGGGTTTTTACGGACAGTTTGACGAATCTTTTGCACTGTAGCGGAACTGGAAGAGAACAAAGCTTTGAGACTGCTCTTCAATTTGAGGAAGGTAAAGAAGCTTGCTCCAGCTTCAACCTCTGAAGACAGGTCGAGATTGTAGGAAGTTTTCAACTCTTTCAAAATCTCGGTGTCTGAAAGCCACTCTTGGGCCAAGTCGTTCAACTGTGCCGTCTTTATTTCCAGCCCTTCTTTTTCCAGCCGGTCAAGGAGCTTAAAGAGCAGCGTCACGAAGAGGTCTTCCGTCTGAAAGGTAGTTATCTCGACCTCTTTCTCCATGTCGATGAAGATGGAGCAGTAACGGTCAGGATGATTTACCGACGTTTGGAAGCGGTGCAGTTCAGTACTCTTACCGCAACCACGGTGGCCGGAAAAGATGATCTTCGCGTAGGAATCCGTCAGCCTCATCAATTGGCCGGTGGCGGTATCTATGTTCAAGGTGAACGTGATGTCGTCAAAGCACTCGGATGGCCTGACGCTATCAAGGTGAACGTAAAGTTTGCCTTCGTTTTCAGGATCGATTTCATAATCAAGTTCTGTAACTTGTCTAGCTAGAAATTTGTCCCTGACTGGAAATTCCATCGTTCCCTCTCACCTCTATGAGACAGTGCACTGGAGCAGCATTCCGATTCGTCGCTGCAGAGTTGGTATCTTATCCAACTAGAGAGAAAGAGTCAATTGCCTTGGGATACTGGCTTTTTATAGGTGCCTCCCTCTGTCACAGATCACAGCGATGCCAATTGGGACATCGATTCCCTAAGAGCGGCCCCCGCCTGACGCGCCCGGTCCAGCATCGCCTGCAGGCACTGCCGATACGCAGCGCTCTGTTGTTCTTCCTCCAGCCGCCGGGCATAGGCGCAGTTGAGGGCCAGGGCGGCATTCACCATACCCGCGCCCTGCATCTGCGTCGGCAACCCGAGGTCGATGGCGGAATCGGCGATCACCTGCCGGACGTAGTAGGGCTGGTAGGCATCGCCGGTCTTCACCTCCGGATACGCCTCCAAGACCAGGGCCGCCATACCGGTGACGTGGCTGCAGGCCATGGAGGTGCCGTCCCAGGCGGCATACCCCTTGGGGACGGTGGAGGGGATCGCCACCCCCGGCGCGCAGACGTCGATCTGGTCGCCGTAGTTGGAAAAATTGGCGAAGAAGACGTCGCCGTCGTGGCCGAAATAGCCGCTGGCCTTCAGGGTATGGGCGCTTTCCAGTGGGAAGGTTCCCATCCGTCCCACGGCGGAGACCGCGATCACGTGGCTCAAGGCGGCGGGATAGCTCACAGCTCCAGCGTCGTTGCCGGCAGCGGCCACGCAGGTGATCCCCCGCTGGTAGGCGTCCAAAAGCGCCTGCTCCACCTGATGGCACGGCATCTTGCTGCCGACGTTGATGCCGATCACGTCGATGTAGTTGTCGATGCACCAGTTGATCGCTTCCACCAGGTCGGAAGCGCAGCCTCCCGGCGCGACCTTGACCGCGTACACCTCGGCACCCGGCGCCATGCCGCGCCGCTGCGCCAACTCGCCATCCTCCCGGGCCGCCACCACGCCGCTGCAATGGGTGCCGTGCCCCTTCTCGTCCGTCTTCCACCCCTCCTTGTCCTTTTCACTCAGGGCGTTGTAGCCGCCGGCCACCTTAAGCCCATGGTGCGGCGCCACGCCGGAGTCGATAAAGGCGACCTTCACCCCTTTGCCGGTGAAGCGGTCCCCTACCTGGTCCACTCCCAATTCCTGCAGGCTCCAGCTGTCCGGCACCTCCGTGAAGAAGGGTTCCAGTTCGATCAGAACCGGCTCGCCGGCAGCCGTCGGAGGCGGTGCAACCACCTTGGACCAGTAGCCGCTTTTGGGCGAAGCGATCACCTGGCTGAGCACGTCTTCCTGCACCTCCACCTTGGCGACGCCGTTTTTATCGCTCATCCCCTGGTAGAGAAGCCGTTCGCCGAAGCAGTAGACGGTGACGTCGGGCACCGGTTTGCCGGAGTAGGAGTCGGTGAGCTGGAAGGTGAGCACCGTCGGCGGCCCGTCGGGGAACCGTGGCGGCAGGCCCGGCATCGGCGAGTACAGTTCCAGGGGGGCATCCTCTTCCACGATAAGGTCCGGCCGCGCCATCATCAAAAGGGCCGCGGCCTCCTCCGTCATGTTCACCACCCTCACCCCGCCTCGCAGCCGGCGGATCTCCTCCACCCCGTCGCGCTGGGCCAGAAAATCTTCGACCACCTGTTCGAGATGCCTGGGAAGTACCGCTCCCTTGACGTATCCCACCAGAAAACGCTTTAGCTCAGCCATGGTGTGCTCCTTTCCGGTACCGCGAGACTCAGGTACTTCTCTCCTTCGCGCAGCATCAGTCCCTCGGCGACCAGGTCATCCAGGAAATCCCGCAGGTCGCGCTCGCGCACCGGCTCGTGCGCGTGTTGCTCGCGCAGGAAACCGTATACCTCGGCGAAACTC
>Ga0209415_10005923_pt1 | contig 21848 bp, 20 predicted proteins | sample PeaSoiSIISIP2007_FD_187696 | JGI IMG/M metagenome (GOLD analysis project Ga0209415, IMG submission 187696) | Peat soil microbial communities from Weissenstadt, Germany - SII-SIP-2007 (SPAdes) (version 2) | ecosystem: Environmental > Terrestrial > Soil > Wetlands > Peat | place: Germany... | reverse complement strand
CGGCGCACTGGAAAACTGAGGCTTTGGGTCGAAGCTGACCGTGCCGAAGATGAACTCCTGCGAGGCCTTCAACGGGCTCGGCGTGTAAATGGTGATCCCCGAGTAGTCGATGCCGCCCGCGTTCACCACGGCCTGGGCATTGCTCAAAACCGATTCCACGTTACTGTGGTCCACCGAAGTGTTGAATGCCGGGTCGAAAATCGACCACACCGCTGCATTGCCATCGCCGGCATTGATGGTGCCCAGATCAACGCCGCTCTCGATCCAGGCCGCCATCTCGTAATCGTTTAGCATCGTGCCGGCAGACCCCTGGGAGGCGAACTTCAGGCTGGAAAGATCCGCCAGGGTCAGCGCGTTGGCGTTCGCATCCCAGGAATGGCCAATGCCGATTTCGGTTTGGGCATCATCGCACATCATCGGCTCGGCCGTCCCGCCGTTCACCGTGATGTAGTACGGAAACACCGGAATGTTGCCGTAGTAGTTGCTGCCGACACCCGTCAACTCGAGAACCTCTGACGCTACCGTCGGGACCGCACCCACCAGAACCACCGCCGCAAGCACCGCCAACCTTCGCATTTCATTGGACATTTTTGTTCTCTCCAGCACTGAGGGAATAGTAAGTGCCGGAATGCGAGGTACGAATAGGTGAGTAGTTTCAATTCATCTGGTACCACGGTCGTACCAGAACTTTGGGCGAAATGTACCGCTGGCGCGTTGAAAGTACCAGAGCGAAAGTCACGCCTTTGCTGGAACGCGCCGGGGCGGAACCAACCTCCCTTACGGTCGCGGCTCGCTCCCGAACCGCGCGCGCCTCGGAATCAGGGACTATGCGCGGCTGCGCCGGCGTCGCCCCATGACCACCAGCAGAATCAGGCCGCCACCGATCATTGCGTAGGTCGCGGGCTCGGGCGCCTGGGAGGGCTGGTTGTAGCACACCGTGCCGTAGATGAATTCCTGCGAGGAATTGAGTGGACTGGGAGTGTAGATGGTGATGCCCGAGAAATCGAGTTTGCCGGAGCTCACGGCCGTCTGCGCGTTGGCCAGAATCGTCTCAACATTGACGTGATCCAGCGACGTATTGAAGGCGCTGTCGAACAGCGACCACACCGCGGCGTTACCGTCGGCGGAGTCGATGGTTCCCTTCTTCACGCCGCTCTCGATCCATGCCGCCTCCTCGTAATCGTTCAGCATGGTGCTGGCTGACCCCTCTGTGGCGAACTTCAGATCGACAAGGTTGGCAGCGGTCAGGGCGTAACTGTCGGCCGTCCACGAATCGCCGGTGCTGATTTCGGTCCGGGCGTCGTCGCACATCATGGGAACCGCCGGTCCGCTGTTCACGCTGATGAAGTACGGAGCCGTGTAGATGTCGCCATAGAGGTTGCCGCTCACACCGGTCAGCGTCAGAGTGGCGCCCCTTGCGGGAACAATACCGATCATCGCCCCGAGCGCGAGCACTACCGGCAACACGAACAGTCCATTGAATTTGTTGGTCATTTTGGTTTCGTCCAGCCCTGCAGGAATGTTAGTCGCCGGTGCTCGGCGGACGAATAGAGGAGTGGGTTCAATTCAACTGGTACAGAGGTGGTACCGGGACTTTGCCCGTGAGGTACCAGGTGGGAAACATCAGTACCGGAGCAAGGCGTTACCTGAGGCGGCCTCAGCATCACGCTTCGTCGGAACCGGCTAAGCCGCTTTTGACTTCCGGCTGCTAGCATGGAGGAATCGCCGCGGATCTCCGTCGCATGCCCCGTTTGCTTCAGGCTTTCCTCGTTCTGCTATTCGCCGTTTGGGCTCGGGCTGTGCCGCCTCCTGTGTGCGCGGGTTGTCATCCGCGGGAGACTGCCCGCTTCATGCAGTCGTGCATGGGGAACTCCATCGCCCCACCGGCGCCGCGGCCGGATGGCCGTGTCACGCAACAGGTTTCCAACGGCGTGATCACCATCGAGCAGCATAACGGGCAGATGATTCATCGGCTCGCCGAGGCCGGCTACACGGAAGAGCGTCCCGTGGCCTACCAGATCGGCGCGAATCTGCTGGGATACAGCTACATCGTGCACATCGGCGACTACTACTTCCAGTCGCCGGCCTCGTGGTACAAACGCAACGGCTGGGATCTTTCTCCGGGCTTCGAAAAGCTCACCGGCTTCGACTTCAACCGCCCCATCACCGAGGCATGCCTCTATTGCCACACCGGGGCCACGAAGTTCGCGGACCCGGACGGACGCCGTGTGGCCAGTGCGGACCTGGTTCCCATCACCTGCGAGCGGTGCCACGGCCCGAGCAAAGAGCATCTGCGCCACCCATCGGCGGCTACCATCGTCAATCCGGCGAAGCTGGCGGCGCGCGCGCGGGCCGGCGTTTGCGAGCAGTGTCATCTGGAAGGCGAAGCACGTATTGTGAATCCGGGCAGGTCCATGTGGGACTTCCAGGCTGGTCAGAACCTGGAGGAAACGCTGGCCATCTACGTTGCCAACCGCAACGAGACCGGCGCCAACGTGGTGAACCACGTCGAGCAGCTCGCGGTGAGCCGCTGCGCGAGAGAGAGCGGCGGCCGCATGTGGTGCGGAACCTGTCACGATCCGCACGGCGACGCGGTGGACCGCAAACAGCAGTTGCGCGGCATCTGCATTTCCTGCCACACTTCGCTGTCGAAAGAAGCGCACCCCTCCGCGGACATGGATTGCGTCTCCTGCCATATGCCGCGCTCGCCCGCGTCGGACATCCAGCACAGCGCGATCACCGATCACCGCATTCTGCGCCGCCCGCAGCCGCTCCAGCAGCCGTCCGCCGACGCCATCGAGCATCTGGAGGCATGGGCCGAACCGCCGGCGCAATTCCGCAAGCGCGATCTGGGCCTCGCCGAGCTTCTGGTCTCGTTAACGCACCGGCTTCCGCAGCTCACCGCTCCAGGGTTCGGACTGCTGGAGGATCTGCCGCCGGGTCAGGCCAATGATGACGCGCTGGTGCTGTCGGCGATGGGATCGGCACGCGCGCGCCGCGGGGATCTTCGTGAGGCCCTTGGTCTCGATGAAAGAGCCGCCCGGAAACAACCCGGCAGCGCGGACTACGCCGTCAATCTGGCCGATGCACTGAAGGTCGCCGGCGATCCGGAGGGAGCCGAGCGGGAGCTGAAGCGCGCGATCGATCTCGACCCGTCGCTGGAACGCGCCTACATGGAGCTGGCCGGTCTTTACTACGAACAGTTGCGGAAACCCGAAGCGGTTGCCGTGCTCGACCGCTACCTGAAGTGGAATCCCGCCAGCATTACTTTCCAGTTCCAGCGGGCGCATTTGCTGGCGGCGCCTTAGCTTATGCCGGCACAACGGAGCGGACCGTCCGGCTTTCCTTGAATGGGTGGTGGACGGCTCCGCCCTGTGCCGGCTTGCCTGGCCACTCGGCTCGTCGAACGGAGTCCGCTCAAAAGCCTTCCCATACGCACGCCGAGAAGCGCTTCACCGTCCGAAAACCCAGCCGCTCATATAGGACGATAGCTTCCTCGTTCGAGGCGGTCACCGTCAGGCTGGCTGACCGGCAACCCACGCCCACCAGCGCATTGAGGGAACGACGCATGAGCTCGTACCCGCAGCCCTGCCCTTTCAGCGCGGGGACCACGCAAACCTGGGTGATGTGTCCGACGTCGTAGGCGACCAGGCTGCTAAGACACATCCCGACCAGACGGCCCGTATGACTATCCAGCGCCAGGAAAGAAGCCGGCTGGAAAAAAGTGCCGCAGCCCGGATATTGGACGATGTTGGCGAGGAAGCGGCGCGCGCCCGCGGGCGAACGGTACTGGTCGTTGATCAGACTGTCCACATGGCCGCGATACGAAACCGGAATAAGAGCGGCGGCTTCGTCCTGACGCCGTTCGTTCCAGGAATCGAAAGTGACATCGCGAACGTCCCGGCGCACGGGAAGATGCGGGAGCGCGCCGAGGTCGAGCCGCATGAAACAGCGCGGGAACAGATGGGCGTGCTGGTCATAAGGCATCGTGCCGGCATGTAGCCAGCGCAGCATCATCAACTGGGATTCGATTCGCCGTACAGCCGGTGTGCGCACCATGGTCTCCACGATGGCTCCCAGAAGCAGGCGCTCATTTTCCACGGAGGAGTGCTCGCGGGCAAGATAGAAATCGCCAATCAGTCCTTTGTTGGCTTCAGAAACCAGGTACGAATACCCAACTGGCCGATCCTGGTCCAGCAGGCAAAACCCGCTCAGCGCCTGCATGTCGAGAAACCGCCGCACCAGCGCCGCGGAGCCCTCAAAGTCCCACTCCAGTTCCTCGCGCCAGGCGTCCGATTCCTCCGACAACAGGGGCGCGAGCTGATTCACGCGTACGAGTCGCAGGTCCACCACCCTGGGGCCGGAATGCTCGGAAACCCCGGCGCGCAAATCGGACGCTGCCGCCATGACTTTGCTGACTATATCTTACGACCGGGCCGCTTGCCTGGATACTGCGCCCGTCTACTGCAGCCGCGCCCGCACCTTTTCGCTGAGCGCCTTGCCGTCCACGCGGGCGCCGGCGAGCTTCGCTTTCACCGCGCTCATCACCTGGCCCATCTGTTTGGCGGAGGTGATGCCGGTCTCGGCCAGGGCCGCGTTAATGGCTGCGTCGATGTCGGCGTCGCTGGCCGCGGCGGGCATGTAGCCTTCAATCAGCTTCCTCTCGCTTTCTTCTTTTTCCGCCAGCTCCAGCCGGTTCCCCTTTCGGAACATCTCGGCCGCGTCGCGCCGCTGTTTGACGAGCGTGTTCAGCACCGCCAGCTCGGAGTTCTCATCGAGCGGCTTCATGCTGTCCACTTCGTGTTTCTTCAGCGCGGCCTTGATCATGCGAATGGCGTTCAGGCGCGCTTCGTCGCGGGCGCGCATCGCGTCCACCATGTCTTTCTGAATACGGTCGAGCAGGGGCATTCCGTCTGTTATTCTAAACTTATCGATGCGCCCCGTAACACACGCGAATTCTGCGTACGGGGCTCGCGCCTCCGGTTACCGTCCGCCGAGCGCACAACGTCGCAGGCGCGCCCCCATACTCGGCCCGCGGCAAATGTGATATGAGTCATTCCAGGGTGAGGGCACCTCGCCACTGGCAATTTAAAGAAGCAGGTCATCCATGAAAATACTGATAGCCGAACCTCTGGCCCCCGCTGGAGTCAAATCGCTCCAGGAACAGCCGGGCTGGGATGTCGTCGTTTCCAATCCGAAGGAGTACCAGCAGCATCTGGCGGATTGCGATGCGCTGCTCGTTCGCAGCGCCGTTAAAGTGAATGCCGACGTGCTGGCCAAAGCGCCGAAGCTGAAAGTCATCGGTCGCGCGGGGGTGGGCGTGGACAACGTCGACCTGCAGGCCGCCACGGCAGCGGGCATTCTGGTGATGAACACTCCGGGCGGCAATTCCGTCTCGGTTGCCGAACATACGTTCGCGCTGATGCTGGCGCTGGCGCGTTCCATTCCTCAGGCGAGCGCGTCCACCAAGAGCGGCAAGTGGGAAAAGAAGAAGTTCCTCGGCAACGAAGTGCGCGGCAAGACGCTGGGCATCCTCGGCCTCGGCAGCATTGGCCGCGAGGTAGTCCGCCGCGCCAAGGGTTTCGAGATGCGCGTGATCGCCAGCGATCCCTACGTCAGCTCGCAGACCGCCAGCGGCCTGGGCATCGAGCTGGTGGATCTCGATCGGCTCTACGCCGACAGCGACTACATCTCGCTGCACGTCGCGCTCACGCCCGAGACCAAGGGCATGTTGTCCACCGCGGCCTTCGAGAAGATGAAGCCGGGCGTGCGCGTCATCAACTGCGCCCGCGGAGAGCTCATCGACGAGGTGGCGCTGAAGGCGGCGATGGATTCGGGCAAGGTGGCCGGCGCGGCGCTCGATGTGTACCAGAAGGAGCCGCCGGTGGACGATCCGATCCTCACCGTGGAGACGGTGGTGGCGACGCCGCATATTGGCGCGTCCACGGAAGAAGCGCAGGAAATCGTCGGCGTCCGCATTGTGGAGCAACTCGTCGAGTTCCTGAAGAACGGCGTGGCGATTAATGCCGTGAACATTCCCGCACTCACCGCCGAGCAGTACCGCACGGTTGGACCGTATGTGGAACTGGCCGACCGCCTGGGTAGTTTCGCCGCGCACATCGCGGTGGGTAATCCCAGCCGCGTGCGGCTGATCTACCATGGCAAGATCGCCGATCAGAAAACGGTGCTGATTCGCAATGCGGGAGTGGCCGGGGTGTTGGGCCGTTCCACCTCCGTTCGCACGAACACGGTGAACGCCATGCAACTGGCCGACGATCGGGGCCTCAGCGTCGCCGAGGTGCACGAACATCGGGCCGATCATACCGATTCAGTGAAGCTGGAACTGGAAACCGATCATGGTACGGTCTCGGTGGAAGGCGCCGTAGTGCTGGATCAGCCGCGCCTGATTCAGGTGGACGGCATCCACTGCGAAGCGCCGTTGTCGGGGCACCTAGTCTTTCTGCAGAATCACGATGTGCCGGGGGTGATTGGATACGTCGGCGCGGTTCTGGGCAAGAACGGAGTGAACATCGCGACGTTTTCGCTGGGCCGCCGCGCCGCGCAGGGCGAAGCCGTCGCTGTGGTTGGCACCGATCAGCCGGTTGCGGAAGCGGTTCTGCAGGAGCTGCTGAAGAATCCGGAAGTGAAGCGCGCGCGCACGGTGGAGTTCCAGCACGCCGCCGAGGGTGCGAACGCGTAGCTGCCCCAAGCCGGCCGGAAGGCCGGCTGCGGCCAGGAATGGCCGCCCCACGGGATACAGTAGGTCAGAGCGCCAGCTCGTCTTCCAGGGCCGCCGCGGCGCCGAGCAGATCGGCGTCGCGCCACGGTCCGCCCACAAGCTGCATCCCGATGGGCAGGCCGGCGGTACTCCCGCACGGCATCGCCACGGCGGGGAATCCAATCACATTGAAGCCACGCACAAAGCGCGTGGTGGCCACGCGAATATCGGCGGCCTCTGCGATCAGCGGCGCGGGCGTAGGGGTCGCCGGCGTCAGCAGGAAATCCACCGTCTCCAGTAATCCGCGGAGGTTGGCGATGAGCTCCTTCCGCAGCCGCTGCGCGTTCACATATGCGGTGGCCGGCAGTGCCCTGCCCTGATCGAGCAGCGCGAGCACATCTTCGCCGATGTCCGCCCGCCGGTCTGCCCATGGCTCGAAAACCGCCGCGGCTTCCGCCAGCGTGATGGTGCGGCTCACTACATTCAGCCGTTCCATGTCCGGCACAACGACGTGCTCGATATGGGCGCCCAGCCGAATGCACACCTCGGCGGCATGCTTCACCGCATGGCTTACATCGGGATCGACATCGTCGAAGAAGAAGTTCTCCGGAAGCCCCACGATTCGGCCCGCGAGCGATGGTTCCACTTCGAACTCCCGACCGGACATCGCCGCCAGCATGGTTGCCGCATCGCGGACTGTGCGCGCGAGCGGTCCGGCGTGATCGAGGGTGAACGCGAGCGGCTGAATTCCTTCGCGGCCCACCAGCCCGTAAGTCGGCTTGAAACCCACTACGCCGCAGAATGACGCTGGTATGCGCAGAGAACCGCCCGTATCGGTCCCAGTGGCGGCGAAACACATCTCATCCGCCACGGCGACAGCCGAACCCCCGCTCGATCCGCCGGCGATGCGCGCCGGATCGTGCGGATTGCGAACCGGCCCGTAATGCGGATTCAGAGACGTGATGCCGTAGGCCAGCTCGTGCATGTTGGTTTTGCCGACCAGCACGGCGCCGGCCTGCTCCAGCCGCGCGACGATCTCCGCGTCGACCGAGGGCTCGAAGTCCGCGAAGATCTTCGACCCCGAAGTCGTCTTTCCTTCGTGCGTGAAGACATTGTCCTTATGAGCGATGGGTATCCCGTGCAGCGGTCCGCGCGGTCCGCTGTCCGCCAGTTCGCGGTCCATTTCCCCGGCGAACCTAATTGCCTCGTCGGCGATCACCGTGATGAAGGCGTTCAGCTCGGGATTGCGCTTGTCGATTCTCTCCAGACAAGCCCGCGTCAGTTCCACCGACGACACTCGCCGATCCGCCAGCGCGGCAGTCGCTTCTTCGAGCGTCAATTGTCTTCCTCCGGCTCGGGCAATTCGAGATCGATCGCCATGGGCGCATCGGGAGCAAGCTCCGCCGCAGCGTGCGCCAGTTCCGCGCACAACTGTTTCACCACGTCGTTTTCCGCCATGCCTGGGCCATTCTACAATAGAAGACCGGATGGGCACGCCTCCGCTCACCAGACCTTCGCTTACATCGCTGGGCGACGAAGAGCAGATGTTCCGCGACGTGGTGCGCCGGTTTGCCCGCGAGCGCATCGGTCCGCACGTGCGCGCCATGGACGATGCGGGCGTCTTTCGCAAAGACCTGCTTCGCGAAATGTTCGAGCTGGGTCTCATGGGCATCGAAATCCCGGAGGAATTCGGCGGACAGGGCGGTTCGTTTTTCCAGTCTGCACTGGCCATCGAAGCCATCGCCGAGGTGGACCCGGCAGCGGCCGTGATCGTGGATGTTCAGAACACCATCGTCAACAATGTTCTGCTGCGCTGGGGCACGGACGAACAGAAGAAGAAGTACCTGCCACGACTGGCCACCGACACCGTGGGCGCCTTCGCGCTCTCAGAAGCCGGCTCCGGCTCCGACGCCTTCGCGCTGGCTACGCGCGCCGTTCGCCAGGGCGACTGCTTTCGGCTGAACGGGCGCAAGCTATGGATCACCAACGCAGCCGAAGCGGGCATTTTCCTGCTATTTGCGAACGCCAACCCCGAGGCCGGCCATCACGGCATCACCTGCTTCATCATCGAGCGCGAGTTCACCGGTTTCCAGGTCGGAAAGAAAGAAGACAAGCTGGGCATCCGCGCTTCGTCCACCTGCGAGCTGATTCTGGACGATTGCCTCGTGCCCGCCGCGAACGTGCTGGGAGAGATCGGCAAGGGATACAAAGTCGCCATCGAGACTTTGAATGAAGGCCGCATTGGCATCGGCGCACAGATGGTGGGCCTGGCGCAGGGTGCGCTCGATCACGCTCTCGCCTATTCCCGCCAGCGGCAGCAGTTTGGAAAGCCCATCGCGGAATTTCAGGGAGTGCAGTTTGAGCTGGCCCGCATGGCCACCGGGGCCGAGGCAGCACGCCTGCTGGTCTACAACGCCGCGCGCAAGCGGGATGCCGGCGAGCCGTTCATCACCGAGGCGGCCATGGCCAAGCTGTACGCGTCGGAAGTGGCCGAGGCCAATGCCTCCCAAGCCGTGGAAGTTTTTGGCGGCGTGGGATTTACGAAGGATTTCCCGGTGGAGAAGCTTTATCGCGACGCCAAGATCGGCAAGATTTATGAAGGCACCACGAACATGCAGATGGTGACCATTGCGAAGCAACTGCTAGGGCAGTAATGATTGTCCCATAGCGCTGTCGAGGTAACCGTATGACCGCGCCATTCGTCGAGAGAAGAGAAGCCATGGTTTCCATCGTTCGTGCATTGTTCGCGCTGCTCGTTCTGACCGGTCTGATGCTTCCCGCCGCAGCCGCCACCAGCGCGCAGCTCTCGCAGCAGCAGATCGACGATATCATAACGAGGTTTGCTGCGAAGGAATCGCAGTTCGCGAAGGCGCGCGAGAACTACACTTACCGCCAATCGGTGAAGCTGCAGACGCTGGACGATGCCGGACAGCCCGACGGCGGCACCTACCAGGTGGTGAGCGATATCATCTTTGGCCCGGACGGCAAGCGCACCGAGCGCGTGGTGTACGCGCCAGTGAACACGCTGGAGCGGTTGCTACTGACGCCCGAGGACATGCAGGACTTGAAGGATGTGCAGCCATTCGTCCTCACTACGGCGCAGATTCCCGACTACTATGTTCGTTACCTGGGCCATCAGCAGGTGGACGAAGTGCCCTGCTACGTGTTCGCGGTGAAGCCGAAGCAGATGGATCCGGCCAGGCGCTACTTCGAAGGCGAGGTCTGGGTGGACGACAAGGACCTGCAGATCGTGAAGACCTACGGGCGCGGCGTGGGCAATTCGAAGAACGCCAAGGGCCAGCAGTTCCAGAAATTCGAAACCTACCGCGAGCAGATCGATGGAAAATACTGGTTCCCCACTTACACCTACGCCAAGGACACGCTGAACTTCCCCGAAGGGCCGATCGGCCTGAAGATGGTGATGAAGTACGAGGACTACAAACAGTTCAAGAGCGACGTCAACATCAAGTTCAGCGACATCGACACTTCGAAACCCGGCGAGGCCGCCGGACAGGAGAAGCTGGCCCCGCCGCTCGACCCGAAGGACAAGAAGTAGTTCTGCAGGACCCGCTTACTCCGCGCGGCCAGGTACCATGGCTACATGCCCTCGCGCATCACGCGGCACATTGTGACGGAGAGCGGGGTCGCCGAACTGTTTTCGGCACTGGCTGAGGAACTCAGACCGGGCGATCTCCAGTCCCTGCTGCTTGAGGTCTATCAGGCACGCGCAAAGCGAGTCGCCGAGCCCGATGTGCTCGCGCGCTTCGAACGGACGCCGCTGGCCGCGCCTTCCACGGTCGACGCACGGCTGTTGAATGAGTTCGATCGCGTCGCGTTCGCCGCAGCCGAGGGCTTTGAGGCAGTCGAGTTGTCTCCGGTGTGTCCGCTGGGCACGAGTCACTCTCTCGGTGGCATTGACCAGAACAACGTGCTGACCACCATTCGCAACGCCGAGGTGCTGGGCGATTCGACGCCCGCGCTCGCTCTGGAGTGCGCCCGGAGACGCCGCAAGCAGGCAGCCCGCACCACCGTCGAACCGGTTCGACTATGCGCGAGCCACCGCACGGTTCGGCTCCAGCCGTTCGACTTCCCTGGCTTCACTCCGCATTTCCGGCTGTTCGGCATGGTTTCCGCGGGGCGCGATACGGGTTCGAGCGCCTTCGAGATTCAACATCTTCGCGAGCACATCGCGTTCTACCTGCGCCTTTTTCGCGCGCTGAATCAGGCGGGCTTCCGCCTCACTGCTCCACTGGTGGAGATTACCGATCTCGGGGCCACCGAGACGCTGCTCGCGTCGGCGGGAGTCTCGCGCGAGGACGTCCGCAAGGCCGTGCGCGCGCATATCGTCGGCGGTTCCGAGCGGTTCCTCGCCGAACGCGGCATCACGCTGCCTTCCATATCGGACGATTCGGTCGCCGCGGCTCCGCGGCTCGGCCTGCTGCAAACGCCCGTCATCGATCCGCTGCGCTCCGAGTTTCCAGAAGCCGAATTCCGCTTCACGCTGGCGAGGCTCGAAGGGCTCGGCTATTACACTGGCCTGTGTCTACGTATCGCGCCGACCGCTCCCGATGGCGTCCGCTATCCGGTGGCTGACGGCGGCTTTACCGACTGGACTGCGCGCCTGCTCCAGGACAGGAAGGAACGCCTGCTCACCAGCGGCATCGGCAGCGAGTTCATCTGCCGCAAACACCGCTTGCACGATCCGGGGGTGGCGCTTTAGCAGGAGTAGTTACTTTGGTGTCGGGCTGCCGTGCTCGACGTAGTTCTTCAGCCGCGTGAACTGCTCGGTGAGCACCATGTTCACCGGCTCGGCCAGCTTGTCCATGCCGCCGGCGAAATATCCACCCACTGCGAACGTGACTTCCATTTTCGTCCCCGCGCTGTCGGGAGAAAGCACGATCGCCAGGCTCCCTTCGGCGCCCATGGTCTGCAACGGCCCCAGCGCTCCGCGCATCACCAGCCGCTTGCCCGGCATGGCGCTGACCACCACCATGTGCTGCACCCCTCCGCCATCGGCCAGCTTTTCGCACAGGCAGCCACCCGCTTTGTCGTCCAGGCTGATATTGTGCGCATCGCCGGAGTACGTATGTGCGGAATTCCACCAGTCGCCCCAGTTGTGCACCAGATGCTTGTACACATCGGCGGGCGTGGACTGCACGGTGAGCGTGAGCTTCAGGGTGAAGCCGTTGGCCGCCGAATCCACAACATCGGCGTTTGCGTACGCCGGCGCGAAAATCAGCGCCGCAAGAACCGCTAGTCCTCGGAGAGTCATTCCATCAGTGTGCCAGAACTCAGCCTGCTTTTGGCTTCGCCCGGTCCATGTATTTCATCTCCACCAGATTCAGGCGGATGGCGTCGCCGGTCTTGATGAACGGCGGCACCATGACTTCGACGCCGTTGCCGAACCGGGCCGGTTTCCAGGTATTGTCCTGTTGCCCGTGCAGGGGCGGCGCGGTATCGGAGATGGTGATCTCGATGATCTCCGGGAACACCACGTTGACCGGGCGGCCTTCCACAAACTCCACCGGCACGCTCATGCCGGCCTCGAGGAACTTCGCCTGCTCTCCGATCATCTCTACCGGCAGATCCACCTGCTCGTAGGTTTCCGGGTTCATGAAACAGCACTGACCGCCGGTCTCGTAGAGAAAATCGAGTCCCTGCCGTTCAACTGGCAGTTCCTCCAGCTTCAACTCGGCGCGGAAGCTCTGCTCCCGGAACGTCCCAGTGTCGAGGTTGCGCAGGCGCACGTGATTGACGCCGCCCATTTTGCCCTGCCCGGGATGATAGTCGGCAATCAGCACCTTATAAGGCTGCTGCTCAAAGCGAATGGCTGCGCCGGTCCGAAGCTGCGACGCGACGATCATCTACGCCTCCGGTTCTTTGTGTGGTTCCGTTGCTGGCGGCTTGGTGGGTTTGGGAGCGGCCGGCATCGGGAAGCGGCGCTGCGGCTGGAAGTGCGGCGACGGCATCGCGGGGAAGGGGTGCTTGTTGCGTCCCGTGACCCAGGTCCGGATCACGTGAGGATGACGTGGTTTGTCCATGACTTCCTCCTGACGAGAGTGTACTGCTGATGGAGGCGTCGCGAAAGGGGGTGGACTCGCAAACGCCGAGATCGTCGCCCGGCGGAAACTCCGAATGCGCCTCTCCCGCTACTTTGGCACGACCTCCCGGTTCTGGATGAACATGCAGACGTCGTGGGAGATCGAAGTGGCCGAAGACGAGCCTGGCCGGGCACTGGAACGCGAGGTTTTGCCGCGAACGGCGGCGTAGTGCCAGCTCCTACGGCGCCGTCGACGCTCTCCCCACTTTCCCCGCCAGCGCCTCGTCTACCGAGACGTGATTCACTTCCAGCGTCTGACCAAGCACCTGGTCGAGCGACACGCGCGCGCGGCTGTAAGTGCCCAGCGCCGCCACCTCCGCCGACTGCGCATCCGCCAGGGCCCGCTGCGCCGTGATCAGGTCATTCAGCGTCGAGCCGCCCAGCGAGAATTTCTGCTGCTCCTTCTCCAGCAGCTCCTTCTGCAGCGCCGTCGTGTCTTTCGCCACCGAATACCGCACCCGCGCCTGGCGCAGCCCCACCACATAATTCGAGATGTCCACCACAAGCTGGTCCTGCGCGCGGTACGCGGCGAGGTCATTCTGCCGCATCTGCAACTGATCGATGCCATAGTCGCCCTGCGCAACGTGATTGTGAAACCCGAGCGCGGCGTAGCCGGCTGCCGACTCGTTCTTATAGTCGGCGCGAAACACCTGGCCCAGCGCGTTGCCCAGTCCGCCCACGAACTGCGGACTCGGCGGTCCGCTGGTGGAACGCGGGTTCGGGCGGCCGGCCAGACCGCTGGTCCACAACTGCCCCGCCACCTGCACGTTGGGGAGCAGCCCGTTCGCCGTACCCAGCGCCGAAATCGCGGCGCTTTCCTGATTGATCTTCGTCACCGCCAGGTCGGGCCGTTTCACCATCGCCCGCGCCACCAGATCGCGCAGGGGCGGCAGGTCGTCGCCGGCGGGAACCTCGATGGAGTCCAGCGGCGCAATATCCGCCGCATCCAGCAGCGGGTCAGCCAGTCCATTGCGGCTGATGGCGTTCTTCAGCAGAAGCTCCTGCTGCTGCGCGGTGGTCTGCGCAATGAGCAACTGCTGCCGGCGCAGCGCCGCTTCCGATTCGGCGCGATACAACTCCACGCGCGCCAGTGTGCCGAGCTGGATCTGCTGCTTCGTGTCGTCCAGAAACTTCTGCGCCACCTCGAGCGCGCTCTGCTTCGCCTTAAGGTCGTTGTTGTCGCTCACCAGATCCCAGTAGAGATTGAGCACCGTGGCCACCAGATTGAGCAACTGCGAGCGAAACGTCAACTGCGATGCGCGCGCGCCATTCTCGGCAACACGAATGAAGCGGCTGTTGACGGCGATTCCGAACCCGCGGGCCAGCGCCTGCTGGACGTAGAGCTGCACGATGGGCGCCACCGACGGATTGAGCACGTCGCTCGGGGCGTTCTCATTGAGATAGGAATCGCTTGCCGAAAGCGTCGCGAATCCGCCGGTGAGGAAGCCTTCGCGAAGCGAGGTGTTGTAGATGCGCGTGGCGTCCACCAGCGCGGCCGTCTGGCTTTGCACGGAATTCACCTGCGGCGAGGTGGCGTGCGAAAACAGCGTGGTGTTCTGGAAAATTGGGTCGAGGTTCGGCGTTACCGGGCCGATCTGCGACACGGTCGCGCCGCCTCCACCGCCGCCGCTGCTGCCGCCCCCGCCGCTCACACCGGCGCTGCGCTGGCTCCCCGAAACACCCTGGCCGCTGGCTGTCTGCCCCGCCTGCGATGCGCCCGTGGTGACGCCGCGCAGCAGACCGCCGGCGTCCGCCCGTTCCACGCCCCATTCCGCCGCGGTTGGGCCGTAGCGATCCACTTCAAGGTCCAGATTGTTCTCAATGGCCAGCGCGATGGCATCCTGCACCGTGAGGTACAGCTTGCCGCCGCGAATCAGACTGCGCAGCCGATCGGTGTTTGTCAGGCGTGAAGGCGGCACCTCTGTAGCCATCCAGGGCCGGACGATGAACCGCCCCGAGGGCCGCTCGACAACCACCGACGATTCCTGCGCGTTCGCGTTCATCAGCAGGCAGAAACAGGCGACGAAGGTGGTGATCGCGCGGGTCATTGTTTGGCCTCGCCGGGCTTGACATCCGCGGGCTTAGCCTCCGCGGCGTCGTCGGGAATCGAAGAAGCGCGCGCGACGTGGCCCGATGTCGCCTCCGCCATGGAGATGTCGTTCACTTCCAGAGTCTGGCCGATGGCCTGGTCAAAAGCGACGCGCGCGTGTGTGTAGTTGGCCATGGACTGCGTCTCGGCGCTCTGGTCGTTCGCCAGATCGCGCTGCGCCTGCACCACCAACGGAATGGTCGACTGCCCGAACTTGAACCGGTTCTGCTCGGCCTCGAGCGTTTTCTGCGCCAACTCGCGCGTGGAAACAGCCGCTTCATAACGCGCCCGCGCCTGCTGCAGCCCGATCACCGCATTCTTCACTTCCACGCGCACCTGGCTGATGCTGCGCTGCAGTTGCAGCTCGTTCTGCCGCAGAGCAAGCTGGTCGGCCACGTAGTCGGCCTGGGCCTGGCGGTTGCGGAACGGGATATTCAGTGAAAAGCCGACTGAATAATTAGGAAAATCCCGCCGGAATATCTGCCCCAGCACCCCGCTGTAGCCGGAAACGAAGTAGTTGGCCGGCGGGCCGCTCTCCCCGTTGTAAACTGGGTTCACGCTCCCGGCAAGCGCGTTGTTGGTGAATTCCGCAAATGCCTGCAACTGAGGAAGCAGGCCGTTCCTGCTTCCCCCCAGGTTGATCATTCTGCTTTGCAGGTTGATTCGCGTCTGCTCCAGCTCGGCCCGGCTGGCCAGCGCCTGTTTGATCAATTCGTCGGTCGGCTTGAGATCTTCCTTCTCCGGCACCCGAATCTGGTCCAGCGGAACAATGTGGACGTCGTCGAGCCAGGGGCTGGAGAGGCCGTTCCTGCTTAGCGCGTTTTTCAGGATGGTTTCCTGCTGCGCCACGTTGGTCTGCGAGATCAGCAGGTCTTCCTTGCTCTGAGAAACTTCCGCCGCCGCTCGCGTCACTTCAATCGCCGGAAGCGTGCCCAGCTCCACCTGCTGTTTGTTGTCGTCGTAGAGCTTCTGGGCGGCGTCAAGCGCCTGCTGCTTGGTGCGCATGTCGTCGTTGAAGCTGACCAGGTCCCAGTAGAGATTCAGGACCGCGGACACGGTGGTGACCACCTGCAGCTTCACCTGCAGATCGGTCACTTTCATATTGTTCTTCGCGACGCGGATATTGCGGTTATTCACGCCGATGGCGCGTCCCTGCAGCAACGGCTGGCTGATTTGCAGATCGAGCGATCCCTGATCGAAGGGACTGAGGACAAAGTCGGGACTATTAAAGGCGTTCCGCGAGCTGGTGTAGGTGAACTGATAGAACGTGCCGGTGATGAGTGTCTGACCGTAGCCAAACTGATAGAACTCGTTGTTGTCGGTCAGCGGGTTCACGCCGACAAGGAAGACGTTGCTCTGCGGCGTGGTGGTGTGCGTGTAGCTGGCATACGCGAACAGGTAAGGATCGAGCGATGGCGGCGTGGGCCCGAGCTGAATCACGATGCCGCCCCCCGAGCCGACTCCACCGCCTTCCGCCAGGCCCACGCTGTTCACGCTGACGCCGGCCAGGCTGACGCTCACCGGCCCCGGATTAATGGGCGAACTCACATCGCGCAGGAATCCGCCGCCCTGCGCCCGGCGCAGGACCTCGCGCGCCAGAAACGGCCCGTAACGCTGGATGGCGACGTCGATATTGTTTTCGAGCACCAGAGCGATGACATCGCGAGAGGAGAGATACAGATTCCCTCCGCGCACCAGCGATTGGAGCCGCGGCGTGTTTGTCAGCTTCGCCGGCGACACGTTGCGCTTGTCGATGTGAAAGGGACGAAGCAGGGGGCCAACCACCGGGCGGCCCGCCGGCTCCTCGATAGAGATCTCCGGCGTCTGCGCGCCGAGGCCGGCAGCGATCAGGGCTGTTAGAAATATGATCTTCATGGGAATCGCAAACCATTGAAGGTGCAATTCCCCTTCCAGGTCCATCTGGGGCACGCCCTTACGCTGTGGCGGGCTCCCGGCGCTTGTTGAACAGCGCCAGGCACCGCTTGCTGACGCGCGCGGCTCAGTTTAGTCAGCTCGTCATTGCAGGCAGTTACCGAGCCGCGACCGTCAGGGAGCGTTCCCAAAACGGCGCTTTTCAACAAGCCTCACGGCGCTCCCGTCCTGATATGTCCGATTTCGCCACCCGGTGTCCGATTTCGGGAGCGACTCAGCGCCGGTGGCGTTCGCCCTGGCGGTAGTGCTCGACGGCCCGGTTGTGCGCCGCCAAATCGGCAGAGAACTGATGCGACCCCGAGCCGTCCGGCTTGGCGACGAAGAACAAGTAGTTCGTGGACGCGGGATGCAGCGCGGCGCGAAGCGAGGCCGCTCCCGGACTCGCAATCGGCCCCGGCGGCAGCCCCGTGTGTGCGTACGTGTTGTAGGGGTTCTGACTCGCCAGATCGGAACGATAGATCGTCCCGCGATAGCGGTCATCCAGGAGCGCGGCGTAGATCGTCGTCGGGTCGCAATCCAGCGCCATGCCGCGGTCGAGGCGGTTATAGTACACCGAAGCGACTTCCGGCCTTTCGGCCTCGACAGCAGTCTCCTTCTCCACCATCGATGCCATCGTGACCAGGCGATGCAAATCGATCGCCGCGGGAGGATCCAGAGCGTGCCACTGCCGCCGGAACTCTTCGGTCATCATGCGGCAAAGCTGGCGAACCGTTGCGTTGCGTGTCACACGATAGGTGGAGGGGAAAAGATAGCCCTCGAGTGTCGGTGCGGCGGGCGCGATATCGCGAACGGACGCCGGGTCACGGGCGGCCCGCAGGAAGTCCCTGCCCTGGAGAAAACCGAGCCGATCCACGACGGCGGCAATATCGAACATGTTGCTGCCTTCGGGAACGGTCAGCTCGTAGTAGAAAACATCGCCGCCAACAATCCGGTCGAAGATGTTCCAGGGCGAATCCGGGTGAGCGAACCGGTATTCTCCGGCCTGCAGTCTCGCCGACGGGCGCAGCAGGCGCACGGCGAGGAATTGCCAGCGGGACCGCACCGCGCCGTTTTGCGCCAGCTCGCCCGCGATGTTCCGGACGCTGGTGCCCTTCGCAATCTCCACGAAGGCTTCGCCGGAGAATCCCTGAAACGGCGTGAAAAGGGACCAGCCCACGAGACCCGCGGCCACCAGCGCCAGCAGGAGAACAAGAACCGCGAATCGAAAGCCCCAACGGCGGCGGCGGCGCCTCATACGTGCCGCGAGTCCAGATAGTCCTGCAGGAGAAGTACGGCCGACAAGCGGTCAACCGACCGCGCGCGATCTTTGCGCAGGCGCACCCCGCCTTCCCGCAGCACACGCTCGGCCTGCACCGTGGTCAGGCGCTCATCGCGAAACTCCACGGGAACTCCCGTAGCGCGGTTGAGGCGTTCGGCAAAGTCTCGCGTCCAGGCCACCTGCCGGCCTTCCTGGCCGCTCATGTGCAGAGGCTTCCCCATCAGGATCAGCGAGACGCCTTTCTCGGCAATCAGGCCCGCCAGCTCGGCCACGTCCGCACGAATGTTGGCGCGCTCCAGCGTATCCAGGCCCTGCGCGGTGACGCCCAGCGGATCGCTGATGGCCAGTCCGATGCGCCTTTTTCCCAGATCGAGCGCCAGAACTCGCGTGGAGCCGTGGTTTTGATTGCCCTCTTCCACCGTTCCATTTCATCATAAGGACAGGCGATTCCAGTGTCTGCGCTCATTCCCGATCTCTCCACTCGCAAGCCGGCCAGCCCCTCGGTGGCCATCCTGGCCTTTGCCGCCGCCGTCGCCCTGCTCTACTACGGGCGCATCTTCTGCATCACCATGCTGATCTCCACGATCATCGCCTTTCTGCTCGATCCGCTGGTCTCGGCATTCGTGCGCCTGCGTCTTCCCCGGCCGCTTGCGAGCGTGGTGGTCTGCGGCATCGCCCTGGTGATGCTGTACTTCATCGGTCTCGGTGCGTGGACGCAAATCGCCGGCCTGGTAGAGGATCTTCCGAATTACTCCGACCGGATCAATGCCATAACCGACGCGGTGGTCACGAGAATGGACCAGATGGAGACCAACACCGTTCGGTTGATCGTGCCCAGGCGGTTTCGCGAGGAGGAGCCGGCGGTACCGGCATCAGGCGCAGCTTCCATCACGGGGGTGCTTCGCGGACACCGTCGCGCGCCAGCGACGGTCGCTCCTCCGGCAGCGGCCATTCCCGAAGTTCGCATCCACCAGGAACCCAAGCCGCTGATTGCGTTCCTCTACAGCTACGTGAGATCGATCTACGATTTCGTGCTGATGGCCAGCTTCGTGCCCTTTGTCGTGTATTTCATGTTGAGCTGGCGAGACCATCTTCGACGCAGTTTCCTTTATCTGTTCAGCGGTGCGGACCGGCAGATGGCGCACAAGACATGGGAGAGCATCGCCGAAGCGACACGCGCCTACGTGATCGGAAATTTTGTTTTGGGGCTCATTCTCGCGGTGGCCAGCTCGGCTTTCTTCCTGACCATCCGCATGCCGTACTGGCTGCTGGTGGGAGTTCTGAGCGGGTTCCTGAGCCTGGTGCCCTATGTCGGCCTGCCTCTGGCCATTCTGCCCGCTTTCGCCGCCGGCCTGACCGTCTACGACAGCCCGCCGATTTACCTGCTCATCGTCGCGGTGGTTGCGACGCTGCATTTGATCGCGGTGAATCTGCTTTATCCCAAAGTTGTGGGCGCGCGCCTGCACCTGAATCCTCTGGTGGTCACCGTGGCCCTGATGTTCTGGGGCACGCTCTGGGGCGCGATTGGCCTGGTGCTGGCGGTGCCCATCGTGGCCGGGGTAAAGGCCGCCTGCGACCATATCAGCGGTCTCGAAGCCTACGGGAAGTTCCTGGGGGATTGAGCTGAATCGACGCCCTCGGCGTTACTCCTCACGCGGGAACAGAAGCTGACTCCTGCGGTTGGATCGCCCAGACCAGCATCCGAAATAACGCACCTCGTGCCCGGGTCGCAGAACGCCGATGAGGAACGTTCGTCCGATGTACTCCACAATCAGCCGGGCGTTCTCCGGCAGCTTCGGCGCCAGATCGAAGACGATCGCGTGCAGTTCCGCGGGCACGAATCGCTTGCGGAAATTGCGATACTCGACGCGCTTCCAGTTGGTGGCCATCGCCGAGGCCAGGAAATAGCACCACAACAGCAGTCCGCCAACCGCCGCGAGCGCAATCGCCTCCTCGATAATCGTGCTCTTCTGCCAAACACCGATGCGCGAGAGTAAACCCAGCAGGCAGATCAGCAGCACAATTGAGATCCGGAACCAGCCCAGGCGCTTAAACACCGCCAGCACCCAGCTATAGTGCCGCGCGATGAATCGGCCCACGAAGCCGAGCGACCGGGCCCACGTCTGCTGAACCTCGATCTTGTAGCGTTCGGCCTCCTCAAAGTCCATGAACCGGACCCAGTCGAGAACGGGATCGACCTGCACCATGCGCCCTCCTCGCCGCCGCGGACACAGACATTATGCGGCGTTTTCGCGCGCGATTCCACGAGGAATTGTGTTACGCATTTGTTAATCCGCAAGGCGACGGCAGCGGCTGCTGCACGCCTACAAGCTCGCCGAGCCGATCAGGATGAGACCGGCCGCGTAGCAGACGAACATGGCTGCGACAAACGGGGTCGTTCCCTGGGGCGCTTCACGGAATTCGCGCCAGATCACGACGCCCCAGATAGCTGCGACCAGCGTTGCGCCCTGACCGAGGGCGTAGGAGATGGCGGGTCCGGCGACTCCCGAAGCGATCACGTTCAGGCTGAGCGCGATCATCCAGATGCAGCCGCCCAGGAAGCCAAGCAGGTGCAGACGCGCGCTGCCACGAAAATAGGCGCCGTAGCCCACGCGGCCGGCGCGCATGAAGACGGTATTCACGATGAGATTGCTCGCCAGCAATCCAGCGCCGAACAGCAGCAGCGCGGTGTACGGGGTGAGGCGGCCGGGCTCGATAGGAGCGTTGTTGAAGTCGCGCGAAATGGATCTCATCAGTTGTGGGTAAAAGAAACCCATCAGACAGCCGGCGATGACGGAGAAGACCAGGCCGCGCATCCAGTTCATCCCCGGCCTCCGCGGCAGCCGTCGATGCGCCAGGGCGGACATCACCATGGCAACGACAATCAGCGCGACGCCGGCAAACAGAAGGGATGCGTTCCCCTTCGGGGTTTCGACAAAGCTCTCGACGGTGCCGATCACCAGCGCCAGCCCCACGCCCACCGGAAAAGCCACGGCCATTCCCGCTGCGTCGATGGCCACCACCAGCAGGATGTTGGAGACGTTGAACACGACGCCGCTCAGAAATGCGGTCCACAGGGCGGCGGAGGAGGCGCTGTTGAGGTTCGCCAGCGCGGGCATGCCGGATGAGCCAAAGCTGCCCAGCGTGAACGCGAAGATGGCACCCATCGCGGCCACGCCGATCGCGTAATCCCAGTAGAAAAGTTCGAACGGCCATTTGTCCTTGCCCGCGAGCTTCTGAGTGTTAGCCCAGGAGCCCCATCCGAGCATGGTGACGACGCAGAACAGAATGGCGAGCGGAAGATCGTGGACAGCTAACATGGCTTTATCTGGTTCGCCTTATTCTACACGCGAACACGGGACGGGCAATCGGTTCAGGGGGGGCCAGCTTTGCCACGCCGTAGCGACTCAAGCTCAGCGAGATTCTCGAGGTCTTTGGGGCGGCCCGCCGACTTCTTCGTATGAATGAGAGTCTCAAGATCGAGCACGCGGCAGTGCACTCCGAAAGCGTCCACCGCGATGGAGTGCTCAACCAGGTCGTCGAATCCGCCGCCACCCGCGATCTCGCCGAGAAGGTCGATCCATCCCAGATCAGTGGTCAGGGTGAAGTTCAGACCCGCGCGCAAAGTCGGCACGTCGAAACGAAAAGGGAGCCCTGCCGGCGCTCCGCGCAAATAAGGGCGGTGCGGACCGAGCGCGTCCACGAGCCTCTGGAGGTTCGAATCGGAGCGGGAATAGACAACGTCGATGTC
>Ga0209415_10005922_pt1 | contig 21853 bp, 12 predicted proteins | sample PeaSoiSIISIP2007_FD_187696 | JGI IMG/M metagenome (GOLD analysis project Ga0209415, IMG submission 187696) | Peat soil microbial communities from Weissenstadt, Germany - SII-SIP-2007 (SPAdes) (version 2) | ecosystem: Environmental > Terrestrial > Soil > Wetlands > Peat | place: Germany... | reverse complement strand
CGTGCGCCACAGTCAAACATTAACGTTTTTTAATCTCACGCTCTGACTTTGGTCTGACTGCGGTTGTCTGAATACGCACTACTATCCACGGTGGATCGACTGCTTCAGCTAAAGAGGTATTATGGCATCGCAATCTGAGAATGGACTCACTCGTCGCCGGACCTGGCTTCGCTGCCTGCCGGCAATCCTGTCCCTGCTCGTGCTGGTCACGGGCATCCCCGCGGCGTTTGCGCAGGGCGCCGGGACATGCACCGTAACGGGAACTGTTTATGACGCGCTGGGCGCGGTGGTACCGGATGCGCAGGTGCAACTGCTGCTCCAGACAACGGGCACGGCCAGGGAGACCAAGGCGGATAACCGGGGATTTTTCTCCTTCGTCGGCGTTCCGCCGGGAGCGTATGACTTGCGGGTGAGTTCGAGCGGGTTCGCTCTCTTCACGCAGAAGGACATCGTGCTTCACATCAACGATCAGATTGATCTGAAAGACCTGGTCCTCAAAGTGGCGAGCACCGGCACCGCGATTGAAGTTAAAGCGGAAACGCCCATGCTTCCGATCAGTTCCGGGGAGGCCTCTTACACGCTCAGTAACCAGCAGGTGGATGAGTTGGCGATTGTGGGCCGCAATGCGGTCGAGTTGCTGAAGATCATTCCCGGAGCGCAGAACAGCGGCGGCTGGAACGGCCAGTACAACGGCGAAGTTACGGCATTCAACTCCGGCGCCGGCGCTTACACCGTGAACGGGACCCGCTTCGATCAGATGGCCGTGGTCAGCGATGGAGGCAACGTCGTCGACACCGGCTTCAACGGCGGTTCGATGGTCACGCCGAACGTGGAGATGGTGCAGGAGGTCAAGGTCGAAACAGCCAGTTACTCTGCCGAGAACCCGAACGGCCCTATCGTCATGGAGACGGTCACCAAGTCCGGGGGCAAAGAGTTTCACGGCACGGCCTACTACAACGTTCGCGACGGCAGCATGAATGCCACTGACTGGCAAAACAACCGGTACGGACTGGCCAAACCGGACAGCCGTTTTCAATACCCGGGCTTCAACCTGGGCGGGCCAGTGATCCTGCCCGGCACCAACTTCAATAAGAGCCGTGAGAAGCTGTTCTTCTTCGCCGGATTCGAATGGATGCGCCAGGATGTCGATCTGGGAGTCCACCGGGCGGTGGTGCCGACTGCCGCGATGCGTACAGGCGACTTCAGCGACACCGCCTACATGCAGTCGCTGACGGGAAGCATTGTGGGTACTCCGGTCTGCCAAGGGACGCTCGCAAGTTATTGCTCCGCGCCAGGCACCATCAGTAAGACAGCCATCGACCCAGGCGGCGCCGCTCTGATGAACATCTACCCGCTGCCCAACGCCAACCCGGCGACCAGCGGCGGTTACAATTACCTCACCGATATCGTCAACCCGCAGCCCCGCGCGCAAGACCTGGTCAAGCTGGACTACAACGTTTCGGACAACACGCACCTTTCGGTCCGCTACAATCACGAAGGCGAAACCGATCCTTTCCCTTACGGCCTCTGGCAGACCTGGCCGCAGGTTCCGTACGCGGGCGGCGTGGTCACCTCGGATCACTCGGATTCGGTGGCCATGAACCTCACACATACCTTCTCGCCCACCGTGACCAACCAACTGACCATTACCGCCAATAACCTGTTCTACGGCTCCCATCTTTCGACGCCGCAGAATGTTTCGGCGACGAAACTCGGATACCCGTACTATGGCGTCTACAACAATGGTCTGGGAATTATCCCCAACGTTGGCGGCGATACCGAGGCTACAGGCATCGGCGACATCTTCGATGAGGGTGGCGTGATACCGAATCAAAATACGCCGAAGTGGACTTACACGCTGGCCGAAGATGTTTCCAAGGTGCTGGGAACGCACCTCCTCAAGGCCGGCTTTTACTATAGCCGAGTCACCTGGCAGCAGCGAACCGGCGACAACAGTTACCTGGATCAAGGCGGCATCACCGAAGCCTCCTGGAACTCGCTCACCGGCAACGGCTATGCCGACCTGCTGATGGGCCACGTTTCGATGTTCACGCAGGGCACCCAAGCTCTCGAATTGAACTTCGCCGCGAACGAATACGACTTTTACCTTTTGGATAACTGGAGGGTCTCCCGCCGCCTGACTTTGAATTACGGCCTGCGCGTCGACCACATCGGCTGGTGGTATAACCAGCAGGGAGACATCGCGGTCTTCGATCCGTCCAAGTACAACCCGGCGGCTCCGATATCGGCTTACACCGGCATCGAAACGCACCAGATCGATGCCAGCGTTCCCCTATCTGGCTACAAGCCTGTGGGCTTCCAACTGGCGCCTTCGGTCGGGTTTGCGCTGGACGTAACCGGCTCGGGCAAGACCATGCTGCGCGGAGGATTCGGGACGAATTACTTCCGCGACGAAGGAATCTCGGCTGCTTTTAAACTGGTCCAGAATCCGCCTCTGCAAGTCCTCAACTACTTCTCTCCTTCGGGCGGGCTCTACCTTTCGCAGCTCAGTTCGACTTCTCAATCCGCCGCGCTGCCATGGCCCAACGTCGCCATGCCCAACGAGAGCACCATGCCACACACGTTCTCTTACAGCCTGGCGCTGCAACGCCAGCTCGGCGCCGGCTCGGTGCTCAGCGCGTCGTTCGTGGGCAATACCAGCCGGAACCTGGTCGGCTGGCCGGATATCAACCCGGTGCCGCAGGGATCCGAGACCGGGCAGAACTGGCCGGGCAGCTGGATGGACCCATCCTATCGCCAGTACCAGAACATCGCCGGCATTTATCCCGCGGCCCACGATCTGGGGTCGAACTACAACTCATTGCAGGTATCGGCCTCGCGCACTAAAGGCCCCGTCAACTACTGGCTGTCTTACACGTTCAGTAAGTCGCTGGGGAACAACTCGGCGGACTCGTTTGATCTCTCGCGATCTTATGGCCCGCTCGCCTGGGACCGCAGCCAATCCTTAAAGCTGGCTTACAACATATCGCTGCCCGCATTCAGCAAGAAGTATCTGGGCGGCCATCCGGCCGGGAACGCGATGCTGGATGGGTGGCAGGTGAGCGGAAACATCGAGCTCGACAGCGGCGCGCCGGTGTTTGTGTTGGGGCCGAGTTTCCCGGGCGGATATGCCATCGGCATGGTCGGCACCGGCGACCTCGGCGGCGTTACCCAACTGGGAGGCCGGTATATCGACGGTACACCGGACGAATCCGCCGTACCGCTGCTGACGTGCAATCCGACTGCCGGCCTGGCGGCGCACCAGGTCTTCAACCCGAACTGTTTCCAGTCGCCGACGCCCGGACATAACGGCAACTACGCTATCCCATATATTCACGGGCCTTGGACCAACAACGCCGATGTGTCGCTGTTTAAGAACTTCAACATGGGCGAGAAACGCAAACTGCAATTCCGCGGCGAGGCTTTCAACGTCCTCAATCACCCGTTGTGGGGTTTCGCCAGCAACGACACGGCACTACAGCTGGACTACGCAGCCTTCGGCGCGTCGCCGACCAATACCGCGACGGCCGGTATTCTCACTAATAAGTTCGGCCACCGCATCATCCAGTTGGAGTTGAAGTTCTACTTCTAGCCTTCGGCTCGCCGGATTCGCCGGCCGGCCTGTGAGGACCGACTGGAGTATCACCGTGAAATGGGCCGGGGCGTCCCCGGCCCCTGCAGGGTGACTTTTATGCGCGCTAATCTCAGTCCGCTTCTGCTGCTTTTGACCCTGCGCCCCATGCCGGCGGGAGACGCCAATTATGCGATCGGAGCAGACCTATCGTTTCTGAGGCAGGCCGAGGGCCAGGGCGCCGTCTTCAAAGACCACGGGGAGGCACGGCCCGGGCTGCAGATTCTCAAGGACCACGGTTATAACTGGGTCCGGCTGAGGTTGTTTCATACGCCGACGACCCTGCCCAACGATTTGGACTACACACTGGCGGTGGCGCGCCAGGCCAAAGCGCTCGGCTTTCACTTTCTTCTGGACCTTCATTATTCCGACACCTGGGCCGACCCGGCGCATCAGAACACCCCGAAAGCCTGGGTGGCGAAGTCACATGCCGAGCTGGTCGAAGCCGTCTTTGGGTGGACGCGCGACAGCATCGCCGCTTTTGGTGCGGCCGGCGTTCTCCCGGATATGGTGCAGGTTGGCAATGAAGTGACGGCTGGCATACTCTGGCCGGACGGACACCTGCCGGACCATTGGACCCAGTTCGCCGAGCTGCTGAAAGCCGGCATTGACGGCGTGCGTGCCGGTTCCGCCGGCGCCGCGATGCCGAGGATCATGATCCACATCGATCGGGGCGGCGACGTCAACGGTACCCGTTACTTCTTCGACAAGCTCAAGACTTACGGAGTCCCGTTCGACGTGATCGGCCAATCATACTACCCGTGGTGGCATGGCGGGCTGGATGACTTACGGGCGAACTTAGCCTTTATGGCCGACCGCTATCAGAAGGACATCATCGTGGTCGAAGCAGCCTGGAACTGGAGGCCGGCGGAGTATCAGGGAAAGGCCGCGCCGTGGCCGGAAACTCCTGAAGGCCAGCGGTGCTTTCTCGAAGCGGTGACGCAGGCTGTGCTGGCGACACCCGGCAACCGGGGCGTAGGCGTCTTCTGGTGGGAGCCCGCCGTGACAGGACGACTGCGCAGCCGTGGCTTCTTCGACGACGATGGCAACGCCCTGCCCGTAATTACCGTCTTCGACCACTTCGCGACCCCGAAACCGTTCTGACAGGCAGCTGAAAAGTCCGAACACGGATCGGCGCGCAGAATGCCAGCCGGCTGAGCCGGGTTAAGTCCGGCCCCCAAGGCGATCGAGGAGATCCTTGAGACGGCGGCGGCTGACTTCGAGCCGGGCGCCGGTATTGAGCACGACATCGGCCGTGCCGCCTCCCAGGGGCTGGACCTCGGTCACGCAATTCAGATTCACGATCGCGGCGCGGCTGACGCGGAAGAAGAAGGACGGATCGAGACGCTCTTCGAGGTCATTCAGCGTCGGGTCGAGGACGTACGAACGCTCGCGCGCGCATAGCCTGGTGAGGCCGCCGTCGGAAAGAAAGTAGACGACCTCCTGTTGCAGGACTACCCGGTAGCCGTCGCCGCACCGCGCCAGCAGCCGGGTATTCCTGGTACGCAGCGCCTGGAGCGCGCGCTCGATCTCGCCGACGCCTTCCTGTGGGTCGCCGCCGCGAACCCGCTCGATGGCGCGCGCCAGCCGCACCCGGTTGACCGGCTTGAGCAGGTAATCGACGGCGTTGATTTCGAAAGCATCGACCGCGTATTGATCGAACGCCGTGCAGAAGACGATCTTGGGGCGGGGAACCGGAAGGCAGGCCGCTACTTCCAGGCCGCTGCAACCGGGCATCTGAATGTCGAGCAACAGCAGCTCGGGATGCAATTCGACCACCTTCTGGATGGCCTCTTCGCCGTCGGCGGCTTCGCCCACGATCTCCAGGCCGGGCATGGGCTCGAGCATCTGCCGCAGCCGTTCCCGCGCAGCCTGCTCGTCGTCCACCAGCATGACGCGCATCATTCCACCCTCACCTCGGCGGCCCGGGGAATCCGCAGGCTGACCGCGGTGACGCCGCGCGCGCTGTCCCGTTCGATGTGCAGGCTGGCAGCGTCTCCGAAATGGCCTTGCAGGCGTTCGCGGACATTGCGCAGCCCGTAGCCGCCATTACTGGGCGGGAAGCCCTGCATCGCGGCCGGCGGGAAGCCTGGCCCGTTATCGCGGACCACGATGGAAACCCCGTCAGGAAAGACGCCCGCCTCGATCTCGACCACAGCCTGGGTCCGGATGGCTCCTGCGCCGTGTTTGACCGCGTTCTCGACCAGCGTTTGAACCAGCATCGCCGGGATGCGGACGTTGCGCGCTTCCTCGGTGCACGTCAGGCGCACCGACAGGCGATCGCCGAAGCGTTCCCGTTCGACATCCAGGTAGGCGCGCACGGCCTCCAACTCCTCATCGAGCGTCACCCATTCGCGGTCCGATCGCCGCAGCGTGTACCGGAACATCTCCGCCAGTTGCTCAATGGTTTTCTCGGCGCGGTCCGGGTGCCGCGGGATGAGGCTGGCGATGGTGTTCAGCGCATTGAAGAGGAAGTGAGGATTCACCTGGGCGCGCAGCGCTTTCAACTCCGAACGGTTGGCGTTCAGCAACAGCTCCCGCTCCCGGCTCTCGTGTTCCAGGCGCTTTTCGCGCAGGCGCAGGTTCTCCAGCAGAAACGAGAAGACCTCGGCGAGCGACTCGAGCAGCGCCACATCCTCGCTGAGAAAGCGCGGGCTGTGGGCCCGCGCCCGGACCCGAATCACGCCGCCCGCCTCGCCACCCAGCCGGATCGGCGCCTGCATGGCGTCGCCGCCCTCGTGGGCGGGCTGGCCGGCCGGAACGAGGATGACTTCCGCCTCCGACTGGAAGATGGCGCGCAGTCTTTGCTCTGCCCGCCGGACCAGCTCCGGTTCGCTGATGGCGCCCTGCAAGCCGTCCAGGAAATACTCGCTGGCCTCGACCGGAGAGAAGCGGCGGCCCAGCCACAGCCGGTCGAGCCCGGCGGAAAGTCTTCGGTAGAGCCACGGGTTCACCAGGACAATCGGCCAAGCGGATAGCGCCCACACCAGAATGCTCACTCGGTAGTGAGCCATCACGGGCATCATCCACGTGAAGTACATGGCCAGCAGAAAAAGGGAGATGAAGGCAACCACTCCCTTTTTCATCAGAACATCGAAGAAGGCCAGCCGCTCCACATAGTAGGTGACGACGAAAAGGAAAATCAGGGGACAGATATCCTTCGCCAGAAAAAGAACTGGCGCCTGTGTGATGTGCCAAAGCACCAGGACACACGCCCAGGCGATGCACAGCGCAAGCACCCAACGGCGCCGGCGGCGTTCGATCGGGCTATGGAAGGGACGGCGCGACGCGCACAGCACGCCGACCACGCCGGCCGCACCGAACGCTTCAGGCCCGGGGAACCGTGGGCCCATCTCGATGGGGAGGCGGGACACGATACCCAGGAAGAACGCCACCACGTCCATCGCAACCGCCAGCCCTATCGCGTAAAACAGCACCAGAGACGCTTTCCAGATTTTGCGCCCCGGCAGATACTCGCATTCGTTGTTGTAGAAGGCGTGGAACAGCAGCAGCGTAACGATCACGGGGCTGGCGGTCTCTATAGCATTGAAAAATGCTACGGGATGGCGGCGCGTCAGGCCGGAAACCACTTCCCCAACCACCAGGCCGAGGTACAGCAGCGCGAAGGTTACGATCAAAGCGGAGTAAGCAGGGCCGCCCCACCGCGTTTTGCGAACGCGGTACTCGCGGATCGCGAGGATGGACATCAGGACGTACGAAATCGCGTTGAGACTCCGCACCGAAACCAGCGCCGCATAAAGAAACAAGGTCATCCGCACTTCTGCTCGTCTCCCGTTTCAGAACCGATAACTGGCCACCACCTGGATCACGCGGTTGCCGGTCGTATAAAGCGGCCGGCCGCTGGTCACGGAGTTGGAATTGGTCGTCCCGGCCACCGGGGCTGCGAATTCCAGAAACAGGTCGCTGCAGCCGGACACGCAGAACTGCGGAAGCGGATGGTTCAGAAAGTTGAACGCCGAGGCCCGCAGCTCGATCGGATGCCGGTCTTTGTACTTGAAGGTCTTGAAAATCGAAAGGTCGGCATCGAAATAGCGTGGACCGTGGATGTACGGCCAGACCGCCGGGCCGTTGGTTCCTTGCGGCCCCAGCGCGAAGCAGTTCGGGTTGAAGTACTGGCCCGGTTTCAAATTCCTTCGCGGATCGCAGGTGAGAATCGGAAGGATTTCCTGGGAGTTGGTGCCGAGCCACGCCGAGCTGTTCAGTGCCCCCAGCGTGACCAGATTCAGGCTTCCCCCCGTGTTGGGTTGAATCGGAGCGCCGCTCTGCACCTGGATCGTCCCGGAGGCCGACCATCCGTTGATCAGGCCGCCTAAAAGCCGGTGGCCCCCATGAATGGGCTTGGGCAGATTGATGGTATACGCGGCATTAAAGATGTGCGTATGGTCATAGGCGAGCGGGCCGTAGTTGTTTTTCAGATTCCACGGGTCGGCGGCGGGGCCGCTGCCTGCGCCGTTGTCGGTGTTGCCGTCGCGGATTCCGAGCACTTTTCCAAATGTGTAATTCGCCATGAACGTGGCCGGTCCGGCCCGCTTATTCCAGGTTACCTGCAGCGCATTGTAGTTCTGATATCCGGCATGGGTGGTTAGGTACATATTCTGGTAGTTGCGAAGAGGAAGGTAGTCCTGCCAGGGCAGGCCGCCCGAACTCGGATCGTTCACCGCTCCGGTGATCGGGTCGGGCAGGGAATAAGCGCCGAGCGGAGTCTTATTGAGATTGCCGAGACCGCCCGAGACGAGTAAGTCGCGGCTCCGGTTGCCCGCATATTGGATCTCGACGAGCGACCGCCAGGGTACGCGCTGGGAAACCGTGAAATTGTAGCTTTCGGTGTACGGCGTGCTCGAGTCGCCCTCTTGCATCGCGGCGATATTGCTGCCCAGGCCGGCCACGCCTCCATGGGGCAACCCGTACTGCGCGAAGTTCCACCCCAGGTTCGCCGGGTCCAGGATGTAGTAGTTTGGCCGGTTGGCGGGTTCGTCGTAAATGCCATTGGTGCTGGCGCTGTTGAAAGAGAGCTGGTAGCGGTAGACGCCGAAGCCGCCGCGCAGTACCGTCCTGCCGTTTCCAAAGAGGTCGAAAGCAAACCCGAAACGCGGCTCAGCGAAGAAAGGCCGGGAGGGGAAGCCGGAAAGCGGAATTCGGCTGTCTCTGGCGTGCCACAGCAGGCCGGTCCAGGGTCCCGCTTGCGCGGTATTGTTGTAGGAAGCCGGGTCCCACACCGCCAAACCGGGGCCGCTGGTGGGATACCACTGGCCCATGTGATCCATACGGACACCGTAAGTCAGCGTCAGTCGCCGATGCGCCTTCCACTGGTCCTGCGCGTAGAGCGAATACTGGCTGTACTTCATGTCGTAAACCCCGGCGCCGGGCACCTGCTCGAAGGACTGCACGCGGCCGGTCAGAAAATCGGCCATCAGGTTTCCGCTGCTGGTGGCGCCCGAGTTGTCGAAATTGAGCAGGCCCTGTGGCACGTTGCCCAGACCGCTCGGCTGGTAGTTCTCCGCGAAATCCCAGTAGACCCCGAACTTCATCGAGTGCGTGCCGGCCACCTTCGACAGGTTGTCCGCCAGCGAAGGGTCCAGCGACATCTTGCCAAACTCCCCTCCATAAAAGCTCGTGCCGAACGCCGGCGCATAGTAGCCGGGGACAGCGGCGCCTGTGCTGGTTAGGTTGGGGATTTGCGGCAAATCCGGATTCGCGGTCAGCGGCTTGTAGCCCGTCATCCCCACCGTGGCCGGATCCACTGCCGAAGGATTCGAAAGCCGGACGGGGTTGAGGAACTTCACCAATGTGGCTACCGTCTCGCTGGTCAGCGTGGGACTGAACACGTGCGTGAGGTTGGCGCTGTAGACTTGCGTAACTTCGTGGGCGGGCATGGGCGACGGGTAGGGAAGAGAGCCGTACGGGTAATACCAGACGCCGATGGGGTTCTGGTCGAACTCGTCCTGGCGGTTACACGAGAAAAACAGCTTCGTGCTGTCGCTGATGTTGTAATCGAGGCGGACTCTGAACTCGAATCGATTGATCTGGTAGTCCTGTGTGAAGTAAGTGTTGTAGCCGCTCGCCGGATCCGGCTGCGGGAGCTTCACTGCCGGGAACGTCGCTGCGTAGGCAAGCGAATTCGGATCCAACAGCGACTGAGGGATCAAGCCGCCCGGGTAAGCGCTGGCGGCGCCGTGAAGCGTGGGCTGCAACGCATCCGCGCCGTAGACGGCCGCGAATCCTTTGCCAAGAGTCGCGAGGTAGGCCGGCGAGAAGTTTCCCGCCAGCATTTGCGCCGTGGGAACAAAATAGGCGTGTCCCTGGGGCAGCGGAACCTGGTTCATTCCCTCCGGCGCGATATAGAAGAAGAGCTTGTCGCGCTTCCGGTTGAACTTCGTGCCGGGAATCAGGACCGGCCCGCCGATTTCGCCCCCCGGATACACGGCGCTGAAAGAGACGCGTTCACCCACGCTCCTCAGGTATGAGTCCGTCGAGTCCAGAGACGAGAGATGGCCGTATACATAGAGCGCCCCATGGAATTGAGCGGCCCCGCTCTTCCCGATGGCCTGGAAGGTCACCGGCCCCTTGGCGTATTCGGCGCCATAGGCCGAGTTGAGGAGTGTCACCTCGGCGATCTGGTCCTTGTTGATGTTGCCGACTTGCGTCCCCTGGTTGCCGGGATCCAGCAGATTGGCGCCGTCCAGGGTCATGGTCATCGCCCCGTAGGGCTGCGTTCCATTCGCCGAATACTGGCCGACCGGGCCCGAGTTGCTCTGCGTGGTCAGGCTGCTCCAAGCGCTCTGCAACAGGCCCCGGTTCATTCCCATGCCGGGCATGATTTTGATGAGCTCGGCCGCGTCCCGGCCCTGGATCGGCAGATCTCTCACCATGGCCGCGTCCAGGGTCTGGCGGGATTCGCCTGTGTCGGGAGGCGAAATCGCGCCGGCGTTCGCTGCCACCTCGACCTTCTCGGTGGCTGTCTGGAGTTGAATGACGACCTCTGGCAGCGTTTTGCTCTCGCCCTGATTGAACGCGATGTTCTTTCGCTCCCAGACGGCGAAGCCGGGAGCCGAAATCGTCAACGAATACGACCCGGGCTGAATGGCGGAAACGTCGAAAAAGCCGCTGCTGTTCGAGACCGTTTCGCGGGCGGCTCCGGTGGCCTCGTTCTTCAGCACGACCCTGGCGTTGGGAACCACCGCGCCACTGGGGTCCCAGACCGTGGCGCTTAACGAGCCACTCGCGTTCTGGCCGGACGCGGACACAGCCGCGATCAGCAAAGCCGGAAGGATGATGCCGAGCTGCGACCTGTGCATTGCGACTCCTCTCGTGGATCGTGACGCCGGCTAAACGCGTTCCGCATGCACGCAGGCGCGCAATGCGGAAGGACCGGCGGAGAGGCCGTAGGCAGGGCCACTCTGCGAATCCGGGACAGACGCCCGGCACGCAGCCGGGCCGGCCATTACCACCCATCAGGTGCGAGATACGGAAGAGCGCGGGGCCCGGCTCCATCCGATTCGATTGTACGCGGACGGCCTCGGCGCGCCAAGCTATTTCGGAAGACTGGCGCCGCCTGAGGGATGACCGGCCAGTGGCGCGCCTGGCCGGTGGCGCGCTCCGACCCTGTTTCCCGAAGTTACTGCCGGAACCCTGCCCGGTTATGCCTCTCGGCGAGGCTCCAAAGACGGGCACTGCGCTGCTTGGGCGGCCTCTGCTACGATGAAATTTCCCTGCAATTATGGCCCTGCGCTTTTATAACACACTGTCGCAACGTGTCGAGGAGTTTCATCCGGCGCGCGACAACACGGTGCGCCTGTACACCTGCGGTCCTACCGTTTATAGCTACGCCCACATCGGCAACTTCCGCACCTTCACCTTCGTCGACGTTCTGCGGCGTTGGCTTCGGGCCAGCGGCTATGGCCTGAACCACGTGATGAACATCACCGACGTGGATGATAAGATCATCCGCAACGCGGCGGCGCAGAATAAGACCTTGCAGGAATACACCGCCGAGTACACGCAAGCGTTCCTGGAGGACTGCGCCACGCTGCGGCTGGAAGTGGCCGAGCACCTGGTGAAAGCCACCGACCACATCGGCGACATGGCGCATGCAATTGCGCGCCTCACGGCCGGCCAGCACACGTACTCGAGCGACGGCTCCATTTACTTTCGCATCGCGACGTTTCCTGGTTACGGCAAGCTGTCCCACAACGATTTCAGCGGCAACCTGGCCGGCGCGCGCGTCGATGTCGATGAATACGAAAAAGCCGACGCTCGCGATTTCGCGCTATGGAAGGCGCCGAAGGAGGGCGAAACCAGGTGGGATACCGAGATCGGCGCCGGTCGCCCGGGCTGGCATATCGAGTGCTCGGTGATGGCCATCAAGTACCTGGGCGAGACGCTGGACATACACGCCGGCGGAGTCGACCTGATTTTTCCGCATCATGAAAACGAGATTGCGCAGTCGGAATCGCTCACCGGCAAGCAATTCTCGCGCTTCTGGCTGCACGCCGAGTTTCTGATGGTGGAAGGCCAGAAGATGGCCAAATCGCTCGGCAACTATTTCACCCTCCGCGATCTCATCGGGCGCGGCTACAAGGCGGAGGCGATTCGCTACCTGCTGGCCTCGGTGCCGTATCGCAAATCGCTGAACTTCACTTTCGACGGTTTGCAGGCGGCGCAGATGGCCATCGAGCGGCTGCGCAACTTCAAATTGCGCCTGGACACGGAGAAACTGCCGGAGGGGAGCAACGACCGGGCGGCGGCGCGCACCGCGGCCGCGGCGCAGGCTTTTGTCGCCAGCCTGGACGACGATCTGAACACCGCCGAGGCGCTGGCCGCGGTCTTCGAATACGCGCGCGATGCCAACAGCGCGATGGATGCGGGCCAGTTCGGCGGCGATGACCGCGCGGCGGCGCTGCGGTTCTTCGAAGAATTCGATGCCGTCTTCGACGTGCTCAAACCGAGCGGCGCAAGCGCCGGCACCGACGACTCCAAGATCGAGACCTTGGTCGCCGAACGAAACGCCGCCAAGAAGGCGCGCGACTTCGCGCGGGCCGACCAGATTCGCGACCAGCTTTTGGCGCAAGGCATCATTCTGGAAGACACAAAATCCGGCGTGCGCTGGAAAAGGAAATAGCGGTGAAGATCCACACGCAAGCGGTTCACGCGGGCGACCGGCGCAAGGCTCCTGGAGCGGTTCCGGTGACGACGCCCATTTACACGGCGTCGAGCTTCTTCTACGAGACCACCGAAGAACTGGACCGTGTATTCGGCATGGAGCAGGCCGGCTACTGTTACGCGCGCTACGACAATCCCACCGCGGCGGCTTTGGAAGAGCTGGTGGCGGCGCTCGAGGGCGGCCGTGGCGCGCTGGCCTGCGCGTCGGGAATGGCGGCGGTGCAGATGGCGGTGGAAACCGCGCTCACCGACCGGCGCCCGTCCATCGTAGCGGCGGAAGCGCTTTACGGCGCCTCCATCAAGCTGTTGCTGAATGTACTGGAGCCGCGCGGCGTCGAGGTGCGTTTCGTCGACGTCTGCGACCTGGATGCATTGCGCACCGCAGTCAGCGAGGCCAAACCGGGATGCATCCTGATGGAGACCATCTCGAATCCGCTGCTGCGCGTGGGGGAGATCGACAAGATCGCCGAAATCGCGCGCGCCGCTGGAGCCGCCCTGGTGGTCGATAACACCTTCGCGACGCCCTTACTGGTGCGGCCGCTCGAGCTGGGCGCGAACTTTTCCGTGCACAGCCTGACCAAGTATCTCTCCGGGCACGGCGATGTTCTGGGCGGTGCCGTAGTCAGCGACGCGGCCCATTACGACGGCCTGCGCACGCTGGCACGCGTGACCGGCCCCCTGCTCGGGCCCTTTGAGAGCTACCTCACCATGCGCGGCATCAAGACCTTCCCGCTGCGTATGGAGCGGCAGTGCGCCAACGCCTGCCGCGTGGCGTCCTGGCTGGGCAGCCACCCCGCGGTGGAACGTGTGCACTTCACCGGCGACCCGGCTCATCCCGACGCTGCGGCGATCCGCCGCTTGTTCGCCGCCGGTCTCTATGGCGCCATGGTTAGCTTCGAAATTCGCGATGCCGGCCGGCCCGAGATCTTCCGCTTCCTGGACCGGCTGCAAATGGTGGTGCGCGCCACGTCCCTTGGCGACGTGCACAGCATGATCCTGTACCCGGCCATGAGCTCGCACCGCGACCTCGCCCCCAAGCACCGCGAGCGGGTCGGCATCGGCGACAACCTGGTGCGGCTTTCGGTAGGCATCGAAGCCGCCGAAGATATCATTGCGGATCTCGACCAGGCCTTGGCGTAATCGTGGCGCAGGCTGTCAAGCCTGCTGAGCCGAGAGTCATCTCGGCTTTTCCCGCCGCGCTTGACCATGGATAATCTTCGGGGTTTGCCACCAGTCCGGCCCTCACGGGATTGTTTTCGATATACGCTTTGATGCAGTCCGATTCCCGATCGTCGCGCACGCAATGATCGTACGATTCGGCCTGCCAGAACGGCTGGCCCGTGCGTCCGAGCAACCTATTTGCTTCTCGCGCCGTGTAGCCCTTGACGGTTTGGAGGAACCGGCTGGGCCTGACTCGCGGCAACACCAGCAGATGCACATGGTTCGCCATCACCACAAAGGCGTGCAGCTCGTAGTATCGCAGCTGTTCGGCGTAGTGGCGGACGGATCCAACCATGAGCCGCGCGACAGGGTCCTGCTTGAGATAGAGCGGCCCACCGCGGGCTGAGTCGAGGTATCGGTCCATCCAGGCAAAGGCTTGCCCGGTATTCAGTTTGCCGGAGGGCGGGTAGAGATTGTGGGGGAGACTGCCGTGGAGGTGCCAGGTGATGAACAGGTCCTTGCCTTCCGGGTAGACGTGGGGAAGGCGACGTTGGTGGGAATCCATGAGAAAGGAGTGGCTCTTTCCGGAGAAGAATCTCCGGAGAAGGAAACCCAAAAAAGAAGAAGAGCCGAGACGAATCTCGGCTCAGCAGGCTTGACAGCCTGCGCCACGACTCAGGGGAACCGCATTGAGGTTACGGCAGCTCGCCCAACATGTGGTCGATGTCGGCTGGGCTGATATAGAAATGCGGGGAGGTGCGCACCCAACCTGCACGCGGAGCACAGGAAATTCCGGCCTCGCGCAGGCGGCGCACGATGAGCGGAGCTTCCAAACCGGGTTTGCGGAAGCTGACGATTCCAGAGCCGGTTGCCGACGTTCGATCTCCCAGGACCTCGTATCCCAAGGCTCTGACACCGGCGGCGATGCGGTCGGCCAAATTTTGGACAACCGGGGCGATTTCTCCGGGGCCGACTTCAAGCAAAAACTCAATTGATGCTCTTAAACCAAAGCATCCAATAGTATTTAGAGTTCCGCACTCATATCGGCCCGCGTCCTTACGTAAAGTCATGTCGCGGGACGCGTAGTCCGCATAGCCGGCTACGTTGGTCCAGCCGAATTCCACAGGCTCAATCCGGCCCTGAAGTGCTTGACGAATATAGAGGATGCCGCAGCCCTCCGGGCCTAACAGCCACTTGTGCCCGTCGGCGGCTAGGGCATCGATGTGGCAGGTCTGGACATCGACTGGAAATGCGCCAAGGCCTTGAATGGCATCTACGAAAAAAATGCAGTGGTTGCGCCGGCAAATCTCACCGATTGCTTGAAGCGGAGCACGATAACCGGTCAGATATTGCACGAAGCTGATCGCCAGCAGGCGCGCGCCACGGCAGGCTGCCTCAATCTGTTCCAGGGGGTCGGTAACGCTCAGCCAGGTGACGGTTACCCCCTTGGTTTCCAATCGCTTCCACGGGTAATAGTTAGCCGGGAACTCCTCGCGAAAGCCGACGATGCGATCGCCCGGCTTCCAGTCCAATCCGAGCGCCACCGTCGCAATCCCCTCCGAGGTGTTCTTCACCAAAGCGATTTCCGAGCGGTCGCCGTTGATCAACCGCGCGGCGGCAACGCGCACGCCTTCGTACGCGCTCATCCATTGGTCGTAATGCAGGCTGCCGAAGCGGGTGCAGTCATCGGCCAGGCGCTGCATGGCTTCGGCCGCCGGTTTCACCAGCGGCGCGACGGCGGCATGATTGAGATAGATGAGCTGGTTCCGGACCGGGAACTGGTCCGCGTAGCGCTCCCAAAGGGGGAGCCGCTGTTGCTCTGCAGGCGCGTTGGTCATGGTTTGACGAATTGATTCCTTTCCTGAAATCGCCGCTTTTTTTCGTTATACGGGCAAGCTGAAGCGTGCCCTACCGAGGTCACTGTAGCTCCTCAATTGCGTTCACCAGCTGCCGGCGGAATGCCGCCCAGTCGTCCATGCCGAACAGGCGGTCATGATCGCGGTCGTCCAGATGAAACGGCGCCATCCGGGTGGCGATCAGGCCCTGAGCCGCTTTTGCTGCCGCTGTGCCGCTCTTGGCCTGGACCAGCCGCGCCAGGGTGACGAGCGACCGGTAATCGTCCAGGCCGGCGCTGATGCGGGCATATTCCACCGAGGGCACCAGCTGGCCGTCCGGCGTTGCATTGGCCCAGGCAAAATCGTCTTCGCGGCAATCGAGCGCGTAGTAAGGATCGCCCGTTGCCAGGTTCCAGTGCCACGCCAGGCGGAACTTCAGGCCGAACTCCCTGGCGGCCTTGTAAAGATGAACGCCATAGGTCCAGCGATTGCCGTCGTTGTAAAAGGCCCACTGGCCGCCGCGCTGCCGCAAGAGCTTCACTTCGCGCTCGCTATACAAATTCAGCGCGGCCACGTGCAGGGTCCGGGCGAGAATGAAATCCGGGTCGCCTTCACCGCGCCCAAACAGGCTCAGCGCTGCGGTGAAGAAAGGCGGCCCTTCGGGAAAGGCGCGGCGGTAGGCCCTGGCATTGTCGATCGATTGCTGCAACGCGTCGCCGAGCGGCTCGTCGCCCAGGTTCCAGTACACAGGCAGCCAGCCCTGCTGTTGTGCGTGGCGCTCGATCTCGGTGTATACCGCCTTGATAAATTCGCTGTAGTCGTGGAAGCCGCCTTCGGTCATCTTCTGCGTGTCCTGATGATAGGCGTCCACGCCGATCACGCCGGCCCCATAGGAATTCACGGCCAGGAACCCTAAAGCCTTCGCGTCGCGCATCTGGCGATCCGCGTCCTCGAAATCGAGCACGGGCCGGCCGCCGCGATAACCCTGAAATCCGACGCGCGGAATGCCCGAAAACATGGTGAAGCCGCGCTCGCGCAAGCTGTGCAGGCTCCTGGCGGTCAATTGCGAGCCGAAGGCGGAGGTAGCCGGATCGTCGGAGAACCAGGGTATCCCGATGCCGCCGCCCCAGGGGCCGACAGGGATATCCACCGCGTCCAGCGTCCCCTTGCGGACGGTGAACCGCAGCGGAATCGCCAGCGGTGCGCCCTTCTCCGGCGTGAAGGTCACCTGGCCGGTGTAAAGGCCGGCGCCGGCGGCGGCCGGCACGCGAACGGTCAGCCAGAACGTCCGCGCCAGGGACTGCGGCATGCCGACGGTATTTCGGGGAAGGATGAGCCGCGGCGTGATGGTGTAAACGGCGCCATCCATCGTTACCCGGCTGAGACGGTAGGAGACATACGAGGCGTCGATCGCGGCGGCTGGAATGGCGCCGTAGGACCCGCTCAACGCGCTCGCGGTGACGGAGCCGCGGCCGAGGTCCTTGAGCGGCAGAATCGAGACCGTGACCGGTGCCTCCCGGCCGGCAAATGCTTCCCCGGTCAGCGCATTCGCCAACTCGCCGCGAAAGGGCGTGTCGTTATAAAACACGTCCTTCATGAAATCGCGATGGAAGACCACGTACCCGCGCGCGGCATCCTCCGCGGTTGGCCGGAGTCCGTCGCCGGTGGGCCGGTGCAGCACGCGTTTGTAGGCGTTGTCAAAGTAGAAGCGACGCTTCTCCCGCACGAAGTCGAGGAAGCGGGCGCCCTCGGCCGCCCTGGCGGCGGGGAAGATGACGATGGCGGAAACGCTGCACGCCTGATTCTCACCCTTGAATTCGAGGTAGAGTTGGCCATTGTTCACGGCTACGTCGAACACTTTCTCGTGAAAATGGGCGCGGTCGTACTTGTCGAAGGTGTTGTCGGCGGGCAAATCGTCCTGGTCCCAAAACTGAAAATACTTTTTCCGGAACGAGGCGAAATCCTGGTGTTCGGCAACCATGACCTTGCCTTGGGCCCGGATGGAGCGGTCGCGATAGATCTGGTATTCGCCCCAGAATCCCGCGGGGCTGTCCATGTTGACGAAGACGCGGTATTTGCCATTAGGCACATCGACCGCCAGGCCGCCCGACTCAATGGCGAGAGAATTGCGGTAGAGCGGATCCGGGTCGACCGAGTCCACCGCCCGCGAGACGTGCGCGTTCTTCAGCCCGTATCCGCGGTCCGGAGTATACAAGGTGGCGGGCGTGATGGCGGTGAAGCCGTCCATCGCGGGTCCGGCGCCGAGATGGAACGCGCGCAGCCCATCGAACTGGACCTGCAGGGCGGCCACGTCGCGGCTCAGCCGCAACCTGTCGATGAAGAGCGGCGCGGCAGCAGGGCCGTTGAGGGCGACCACCACACGAGTAATGGCGCTGAGCAGCAGGTTGCGGCCGGGGCGGTTCCTTTCGCCGACCGCCAGCCCCTGCAGGGGAATGCTCAGCGTGCTTTGCCCGGGCGGCGCAACTCCGTAGTAATTGACTCGGGTCCAGTAGTCCTTCGTGTCCCGGTCCCAGAATTCCACCTCCAGCGGCAGCGGCTCGGGCGAATCGGTGTACAGGTCCATCTGGAACAGGTCGTAGCCGGACCAGTCCTGGGGCTGGCGCATCGCGACGTAGCCGCTGTCGATGCGCAGCGCTTTGCGGCCGTCGGTGGAGTGCGCCTCTACGACGACGCCGCCGTCGAAGGGATTGCTCCGCTCAAAGGAAGTGATGAGCCTCTCCGGCGGCCCGGCGGCTCCGGCCGGTTGGTCCGTAGCATCCGGAGCGGTTCGCTCGGTGGCGAGCGGCGCCCAGACGACGACGATCAACGCGAACAGCAGCAGGCGCAAGCCGGCCGGCGCTCTGCTGGCGAGAGACATGCTTCGATTATAAAGGGAGCCAATCGCGGGGCCTCGATTAAGACCTTGCCGGGGCGCGACATAATAGAAGGCATTTACTCGTGTCCGCTGGGCAAGCTAAAGCGTGCCCTACCTTGGGAATACACGATCCTGGTGGGGCCCGATTCAGCTTGCCCTTGACCAACGAACACTTTCGTAGTAAAGTCTTCGTAGATGGCAAAATCAAACGACCTGCCGCGGCCCACCGATGCCGAATTGGAAATCCTGACTGTGCTGTGGAGCCGCGGACCGGCGACGGTCCGCGACGTTCATTCGACGATTTCCCGCCGACGCCCGGCGCACTACACCACCGTCTTAAAGCTGATGCAAATCATGACCGAGAAGGGGCTGGTGAAGCGCGACGAAAAGCAGCGGGCGCACATTTATTCCGCCAGCCGGCCGCGCGAGTGGACGCAACGGCAACTGGCCGGCGACCTGCTCGAACGGGCCTTCGCCGGCTCGGCCAGCAGCCTGCTGGTGGGAGCGCTGGCGGCGCGCAAGGCGTCGGCGGCCGAGCTGGCCGAACTGCGCAAGCTGGTCGGTGAATATGAGGAGGAGAAGCGATGACACTCGATCACTGGCTCGCCACCCCGCTGGCGCACGCACTGGGGCGGGCACTGATGCATTTCTTGTGGGAAGGCGCGTTGCTGGCGGCGGCGCTGGGGGCTGTGATGTTGCTGGGAGCAGGGCGATCCGCGCGATGGCGGCACCAGGTGGCCACGGCCTGTTTGCTCGCACTGCCGCTGGCCTTCGGGTTAACCGTGGCGTTATCGCTGAGCGCCGGCCACTCGAGCTTGGTTGCCCTGCCGCCGGCCGCGCCGCGGTTAGTTCTCAATCCGGTGATCGCAGCAGGCGCACCCGCAGCGCCCATCGACCGGCTGGCGTGGCTCGCTCCGCTGTGGATGGGTGGCGTGATCCTGTTTTATGTTTTCCGCATGGCGGGATGGCTGCGCGTCGATCGGATGCGGCGGCGCGGCGTGTGCGCAGCGCCCGCAGAATGGCAACAGCGGCTCCACGCGCTGGCGGCAGCGGTGCGGGTTTCGCAGCCGGTGGTGCTGCTCGAATCCTGTCTGGCAGGCGTGCCGGTGGTGATCGGCTACTGGCGGCCGGTAATTCTGATGCCGCTGGGAGCGCTCACCGGGCTGAGCGCGGAGCAGGTGGAGGCCATCCTGATCCACGAACTCGCCCACATCCGGCGCGCGGATTACCTGGTGAGCCTGGCGCAAAGCGCGATCGAAGGCTTGTTCTTCTTTCACCCGGCAGTATGGTGGATCAGCGCGGTGGTGCGCGCCGAGCGCGAGTACTCTTGTGACGACGTGGTGGTGGCGCTGCGGCCCGATGCGCGCGCTTACGCCGCGGCACTGACAACGCTGGAACAGAGCCGGTGGGCGGCGCTCGAAGCGGCTCCCGCTGCCAATGGAGGGAATCTGGTGAAACGCATACGCAGACTGTTGGGCGAGCCCGCACCGGCGCGGGTCCCGAATGCGCGAGTCTCGGCGCTGGCCGGAGCGCTGGTACTGGTGGCTGCCGTGGCAACTGCGCTGGTGGTGTGGCCGCCCGCCAGGAGCTTCGCACAGGCAACTTCGAATGCCGTAGCGGTTTCCGGCAAGCAGGAGCCTGCCGAAGGATTTGAGCAGGCGCGCCGCAACCTCGCGGAATTGCAGCAAGAGTTGACTGGCAAGCAAGCGGAGATCCAAGTGGCGGAGAAAGCCATCGAGGATGCGCAGCAGGTGCTGCGACGCAATGCGGCGGAGTTGGAGCGGGCGTTCCAGAACGGCGGTGGGCTTACTGGCCAGTTCGGCCAACACGAGGAGCAATTGCGGCAGGCGCTCCAGCAACTCGAGGCGGCGCTGGCGGGAAAATTCCAGGAGGTTTTCCGGCAGCAGGAACGGGAGATCCAGCGAGCCGAGAAACAGTTGCAGCAGGCAGACAAGGAAATGGAAGCGGCGCAAGCGGGGCAATCGCAGGAACTCTTCGAGCAGCAGGAGCGGGCGCTCCAGCAAGTCGAGAAGCAATTGCAGGAGCTCACCAACGGGAAGCTCGATGCAGTGCTCCGCCAGCAGAAGGTGCAGGCCGAGCAGGTAGATCTTGCGCTGAAGCAAATGCGAGCTGCGATTGGGGAAAAGGTGCAGGCAGAGCTCGAGAAACAACTGCGCCTGGCGCAGAAAGAACTGGAACACGTATCGGGGTCCTGGGGTCAGGAGCACGGCGAACTGCGCGCGCAGGCGCAGGCGGCGGAAACGCCGCGGCCGGAGGCCAAGGCTGAATCGGAGTCCGCCAGCCAAAAGTGGCTGAACGAAGATGTGGTGTACATTATCGCCGATCGGGAACGGCGCGCCTTCCTGGCCTTGAGGACCGACGCCGAGCGCGAGCGGTTCATCGAGCAGTTCTGGTTGCGACGCGACCCGCCGGGCAGCGGGCCGAACGCATTCAAGCAGGAGCACTACCGGCGCATCGCCTACGCGAACGAGCACTACGCGTCAAGCGTCCCCGGGTGGAGAACCGACCGCGGCCGCATCTACATCGTATATGGGCCGCCGGATGAGATCGAAGATCACAGTGCGGAGAGCACGCCGCGCCAGGACTGGCTATACGTCCACATCGATGGCATAGGATACGCCGTCGAGGTTGAGTTCAGCGACCTGGGCAGGACGGGAGACCTCCGCATGGTTGCGGCGCCGGGGTCGCACGGTACTTACTGGCAGGTGATGGCGGACGCCAGCGACGCAGCGGGTTATGCCGCCCGATCGCTTCGCGCGAAGGGGTTCCCCGCGATTACCTATCCTGTCCGTGCCGACCGGCCCAGCTTGATTCGCGTGCTGGTGGGACCGTACGCGGATGAGGCAGCGCTCGCCAAGGCGAAGGCGGCGCTGGAAGCAGCGGGTTACCACCCCACCAAGGTGCAGTAGGCGGGGATGAACTCGTTCGGCGCGCTCCTGATCAAGAAATGTCGAGATGACTCTCGACACGGCAGGCTTGACAGCCCGCGCCACTTAGTTTTCGCGAGACCGAGAATGCGGTAGGAATTGTGGGGCAGACCCCCTGGTCTGCGCGGGTCCCCCTGGACCCGCCCGTTTGCCGACGAATCAAGTGCTTGCCGGGCCCGAAAAGCCGGCCAGGGGGCCGGCTGCAGACGAGGGCGTCCGCCCC
>Ga0209415_10005921_pt1 | contig 21853 bp, 16 predicted proteins | sample PeaSoiSIISIP2007_FD_187696 | JGI IMG/M metagenome (GOLD analysis project Ga0209415, IMG submission 187696) | Peat soil microbial communities from Weissenstadt, Germany - SII-SIP-2007 (SPAdes) (version 2) | ecosystem: Environmental > Terrestrial > Soil > Wetlands > Peat | place: Germany... | reverse complement strand
CTCAAGGTGACCGAATCCTCCATGGGAGGACAAAGTCACAGAACTCTTAGAACGGACGTTTTCTCAGAACGCCCACAGGTGAGCGGGGCGGCCTTGCCGGTCGGAGTCCCCCGGACGTACACTCCCGCGGAATCCGCTCCGGAGGCCGCTCCACGCCCGCGCCGCGGCTCGACCTCGCGCCGCGGGCGGTGCCCGAGCCTCCGGCCACCGGGGGCATCGATGACCTCTGCAGGACCGCCGACCCCGCCGCAGTGGCCGCCGCCCGGTCCGGGTGGTCCGCCGGGTCAACTGCCCGGGTACACCGGGCCCCCGGTCTACGGTGCCCCGCCACCCGGGTACGGCGGCCCTCCCGGCTACCCGCCCCCGTACGGCTACCCCGGCCCCGACCCCCGAGCCCCCTACGGCTGGGACCCCCGGAGCGGGCTGCCATATTCCGACAAGTCCAAGCTGGCCGCCTTCCTGCTCGAGTTCTTCCTGGGGGCCTTCGGAGCCGGTCGCTGGTACCTCGGCTACCCGGGGGTCGCTCTGGCCCAGCTCCTCACCTGCGGCGGCCTTGGCATCTGGGCGCTGATCGACTCGATCCTGATGGTCACCGGCAACGTGCCGGACAGGTACGGCCGCCCGCTGCGTGATTGAGGGCGCCCGCTGCGTGATTGAGGGCGTCCGCCGGGCCCTGGCCCGGCACCCGACCCTGGCTGGGGCGAGCGGATCGGCGCTCGCCCTGCTCGCCTATCTGGCGGTGCGCGACCCCCATCGCCCGGGCGCTCCGCTGGCCTGCCCGGTGAAGCTGGCCACCGGGCTCGACTGCCCGGGATGCGGGGGCCTGCGCGTGGTCCACGACCTGCTCCACCGCGACCTCGACGCCGCCGTCCACGACAACCCCTTCCTGCTCGCCTGCGGGCCCCTGCTGGCGGCGCTCGTGGTCCGCGGCCGCGCCGGCGCGGCGATGCCGCACAACCAGGTCCTCGCCCCCCGCCTGGCCTACGGCCTGGCCGGTGCCGCGGCCGCGTGGATGGTCGTGCGCAACCTTCCCGGGTGGCCGCTCAAGCCCACGGTCGGGTAATCCTGACGCCTACACCAGCTCCTTGATCCGCAGGGCGACGACCTCCGGGACCACCTCGGACAGCTCCTCGACACTCGCCAGCCCGATAGCCTCGACGCTGCCGAAGCGGCGGAGCAGGGTGCGCTTGCGCACCGGCCCCAGGCCGGGCACGACGTCGAGTCGGGAGCGCAGCGCCGATTTCGCGCGCCGGGCCCGGTGGCGGGTGATCGCGAAGCGGTGGGCCTCGTCGCGAACGCGCTGCACCAGGAAGAGGGTGGGCGAATCCCGGGGCAGGACGATCGGGTCCGGCTGATCGGGGCGGAACAGCTCCTCGTTGCGCTTGGCCAGGCCGAAGACGGGGACCTCCGCCAGCCCCGCCTCCACCAGGACCTCGCGCGCGGCACCGAGCTGGCCCTTCCCCCCGTCGATGAGGAGGAGGTCGGGGAGGGCGGCGAAGCTCTCCTCGGCACGGTGCGGGCGGCGGCGCCGGGCACCCGCGGCACCCTCATCCGCGGCACCCTCATTCGCTGAACCCTCATCCGCTGCGCCGTCACCCGCTGCGCCCTCACCCGCTGCGCCCTCCCCCGCGGCGTCCTCGAGTGCCCCGCCCCCGGGGCGTCGCTCCGCGCCGTTGCTGCCGTCGGGGTCGTCGACCGGGATGTCCCCGTCCGCCTCCTCCTGGAGGGCGCGGAGATGGCGGACGAAGCGGCGGCGCAGCGTCTCGGCCATCGACGCGAAGTCGTCAGCGCCCTCCACCGTCCTGATCCCGAAGTGGCGGTAGTGGTCGGGGCGGGGCCGGCCGTCCTCGAATACCACCATCGAGCCCACCGAGTTGGTCCCCATGGTGTTGCTGATGTCGTAGCACTCGATCCGGCGCGGCGGGCCCTCCAGGTCGAGCTGGGCCGCGAGGTCGGCAAGCAGCGCCTCGGTCCGCTCGGCGTCGAAGTCCTCGACCACCCGCCGCTGGCGGAGCGCGGCCAGCGCAGTCTCCCGGGCCCGCTCCACCAGCCGGCGGAGCTCGCCCCGCTGGGGGACGCGGACCTCGACCGGGCCCTCCCGCTCGCCCGAGAGGAAGTCGGCGATGTCGGCGAGGCCCTCCGGCGCGTCCGATACGAGGACGGTGCGGGGGAGCTGCGGGGAGCCGCTGTAGAACTGGGGGAGGAAGGCCTCCAGGCACTCCGCCGGCGAGCGGTCGGCGACGCCCTCGACCTCGTGGGTCTCCGAGCCGATGACCCGGCCGCCGCGGACGGTGAGCACGGCCGCCATGCCCCGCCCCGCCTCGACGGCGACCGCGACCGCGTCGTGGTCGCCGCGCCGGCCGCTCAGCACGTCCTGACGCTCGCTGATCCGGTCGATTGCCCGGAGACGGTCGCGGAAGCGCGCCGCCAGCTCGAAGTCGAGGGCCGCCGCCGCCGCCTCCATCTGCTGGCGCAGCTCACCGGCGAGGACGCCGCTCCGCCCCTCCATGAAGGTCTCGACCTGCTCCAGGAGGCGGGCGTAGCCGGCCTCATCGATGCGCCCCTCGCAGGGCCCGCTGCAGCGCCGGATGTGGTAGTCGAGGCAGACCCGGCCCCTCCGGAAGACCTCGTCGCCGCAGGTGCGGAAGGGGAAGATGGTGCGCAGGGAGCGCACCGTGGTGCGCAGCGACTGGGCGCTGGTGTAGGGGCCGTAGTAGCGGGCCCCGTCGCGCTGCACCTTGCGGGTGTAGTAGGGGCGGGGGAAGAGCGTCGCCCGCTGCCCCGCCTCGCCCCGCGGCGCCCGCAGCGTCTCCCGGGCGGTGCCGGGGGCGTGGGTGTCGGGGGTGCCCGGCGCCGGGATCTTGAGGTAAAGGTAGTTCTTGTCATCCTTGAGTCGAACGTTGAAGCGCGGGCGGTGGCGCTTGATCAGGATGTTCTCCAGGATCAACGCCTCGCGCGGGCTGGCGCAGGCGATCACCTCGAAGTCGAAGACCCGCTCCACCAGCTGGCGGGTGCGCTCGGGAAGGCTCGGGATCCCGGTGAAGTACGAGCGCAGCCGGTTCTGGAGGACGGCCGCCTTGCCGACGTAGGCCACCCTGCCGGCCAGGTCGCGCATGACGTAGACGCCCGGTCCCTGGGGGGCGGCCCGGAGCCGCTCCCGGAGGAGGTCGGGGTTGTCGATCAGCCGGGCCTGGCGTGCGGCCGCGTCGGTCACGGGCACACCTCGGCGGGAAGCTCCAGGTCCCAGACCAGGGCGAAGGGCAGCCCCTCGAGGTGCCGGATGGCGGGGGAGGTGCCCTCGCGGAGGAACGAGCTCACGATCTCCGGCGTGTAGCGCGGCTCCAGGCACCGTCTGATCCGGAGCCCGGCGGCGGCAAAGGCGTCCAGGTACTCGGCGTGCCAGTGGATCTGGTTGCGGATCACGCAGCGGGAGCCGTCCTCTCGGCGGAAGAAGGCGTGGCCGCCGAGCGCCGCCGACACCGGATGGATGTCGGAGAGGACCAGGCGGCCCCCGGGGCGGAGCGCCTGGGCCAGCTCGCCGATCGCCGGTCCGAGGCTGGCGAGGTGGGTGAGCGCCAGCCCGCAGGTGACCAGGTCGCAGGTCGCGGGGGCGACGGGGAGCGCGGTGAGGGATCCGGCCCGGAACTCGGCGGCGGGCAGGTCGCGGCGCGCCCGTGCCAGCATGGCCTCGGAGGCGTCGACGCCGATCACCCGATGGCCGAGACCGAGGAGGAGCCGGGTCAGCCGGCCGGTGCCGCAGGCGGCGTCGAGGGCGAGGCCGGGAGGGACCCCGGCCAGGATCTCGTTCACCGCCGGCTGCTCCGCCAGCAGTAGCTGGTTGACGCGGGTGTCGTAGGTGGTCGACCAGCCTGCGTAGCCGTCCTCGACGTCGAGGACCTCGATGGTGCGGCGCTTCGCCCCCTCGGCATCGAGGCGGAGCTCGGCGAACCTGGCGCGCAGCTCGACCGGGTCCACGCCCGGCCAGGAACGGAGCAGTCCCAGCCCATCCAGGCCGGCATCGAATTGGGCCAGAAGAACCTCGTGCCTCACCGGCTCAGCACCGGCCACGTCACCGCGCCCCTGCGTACCGCTCACCACTCACCACGTCCGCACTGTATCTCCGGGCCGTCGTCGCTGTCGGTCGGTGGCCCGCTGCCCCGAGTTCACGGGGAAGAACGCACGAAGGTCTGCCGAGCACTTCCTGATCGGGACCCTGCTCAGCCTGCTCTTCGCCCTCGGTGCCGCCCACCTCATCCGGGCCGCGCTGTCCAGCCTGCCCAGCGGCTGAGCTGGGACAGAGCACGTAGCGGTGGGTCCCGGGGGGCCGTTACAGTGCGTGGCAAATGCAGGTGGGCAGCCGCACCCGGGGAACCGTGTTCCGTCGCCGTCGCACCCTCCGGACGGCGGTGACCGCCCTCGCGGGTGCGGCGACGCTGGCGGTGAGCGCGTGCGGAGGCTCCACCGCGACGCCCCGCGGGTCGCCCACCGCGACCGGGACGCCGCAAACCTCGGCGACTGCGACCGGCACCCCCACGGCGACCGTGGCGCCGGCCTCCCGCACGGCCGAGCCCACCCCGACACCGGCGGCCTCCGACCTGATGGCGTACGTCGCGGTCAGCGACGGTGAGGTCATCCCCGTCGACGTCACGGCGGGCACGGCTGCGACCCCGATCCTGGTGGACCCGAGCCCGGCCGCCATCGCGATCACGCCCGACGGCGGCACCGCCTACGTGGCCGACGCGGACACCGCCACGCTCACGCCGGTCGACCTCGCGACCGGCGCGGTCGGGACGGCGATCCAGGTGGCGAGCGACAGCTCGCTCTCCGCCGTTGCCATCAGCCCGGACGGCGCCACCGCCTACCTGACCGTCGATCCCTCGGTCGGCGTCACCGGGTCGGTGGTCCCGATCACGCTCGCCGGGGGGGAGGTGGGGACGCCCATCCCGGTCGGAGCCGACCCCGTCGCCATCGCGATCACCCCGGACGGGGCGACCGCCTACGTGGTCAACGGCGGCGATGGCACGGTCACCCCCATCGACCTCGCCAGCGGCACGGCGGATGACCCGATCTGGGTCGGCATCGCCCCCGTCAGCATCGCGATGGCGCCGGACGGCGCCACCGCCTACGTCCTGGGTGGCGCCGGCCTCGGTGCCGTGACCCCGATCACGCTCTCCGCCAATCCCACGCAGGACGTGGCAGGGAACCCGATCGACGTCCAGAGTGGCGCGCCCACCGCCATCGCCATCACCCCCGACGGGGCCTCCGCCTGGGTCCTGGGCGGGAGCGGCGCCGACCAGATCGCGCTCCCGGCTGGAACCGAGAAGGGAACGGCGCTCACCGGGGACTACACCGCCGTCGCCATCAGCCCCGACGGCACCACCGCACTCCTCGGCTACACCCGCGGCAGCGAGGGCGTGCAGGGTCTGGTGCCGGTGGGGGTCAGCTCGGACACAGCCGGCACCCCGCTACCGCTGGCCGGCGAGCCCGTCTCGATCGCCTTCGCCCCCTCAGGCAGCTCCTGAGCTCGCCGCCTCCGCGGCCTCCAGCTCCTCCAGGAACTGGGCCTCGTCGATCACCCGGACCCCGAGCCGCTGCGCCTTCTCCAGCTTGGCGCCGGCAGCGGGGCCGGCCACCACGGTGTGGGTCTTGCGGCTGACGCTCGAGCCGGGGTTGCCGCCGAGGCGGCGGATGCGCTCCTCGGCGTCCGGGCGTGGCATGGCCTCCAGCGACCCGGTGAGCACCCAGGTCTGGCCGGTCCAGGGCCCCTCCCCCACCACCGGCGCCGCCTCCGCCGCCACCCCCACCTCGGCCAGCTTGCGGAGCAGCTTCTGACCGTCCTCGCCGTGGAACCAGCGGGCGACCGCCGCGGCCACGGTGGGCCCGATGCCCTCCACCTCCAGCAGGTCGTCCTCGTCCGCCTCCGCCAGCCGCTCCAGGGAGCGGAAGTGGTTGGCCAGGACCAGCGCGGTGTGCTCGCCGACGTGGGGGACGCCGAGGGCGTTGACCAGGCGGTGCAGGGGCACGCGGCGGCGGGCGGCGATGCTCGCGATCAGGTTGTCCGCGGAGCGGTCGGCGAAGCGCTCCAGGGTCAGCACCTGGTCCCTGGTCAGCCGGAAGAGGTCGGCGGCGTCCTCGACGTAGCCGGCTTCGATGAGGGCCGCGATGACCATCGGGCCCATCCCCTCGATGTCCAGCGCCGACCGGCTGGCGAAGTGGATGAGCCGCTCCCAGCGCTGCGCGGGGCAGAGCGGGTTGAGGCAGCGGCGGGCGACCTCGCCCTCCTCGCGGACGAGCTCGGAGCCGCAGACGGGGCAGCGGCTGGGGACGGCCCACGGCCGGGCACCGGGGGGACGCTTCTCGAGCACCACCCGGACGATCTCGGGGATCACGTCGCCGGCCTTGTGGACCAGCACCGTGTCGCCGGCCCGGACGTCCTTGCGCGCCACCTCGTCCTCGTTGTGGAGAGTGCAGCGCTGCACCGTCGAGCCGGCGATGAGCACCGGCTCGAGCGCGGCCACCGGGGTGCAGGTGCCCGTGCGTCCGACGTTGACGAAGATGTCGAGCACCCTCGTCTCCCGCTCCTCGGGCGGGAACTTGTAGGCGATGGCCCAGCGCGGGGAGCGCGACACCGCGCCCAGCTCCGCCTGCTGGTCGCGCGAGTCGACCTTGATGACCACCCCGTCGGTCTGGTAGTCGAGGTCGTGGCGGGCGTCCTGCCACCGCTCCAGGTAGCCGGCGATCCCCTCGCCGTCCACCTCCCGCCAGTCGGGATTGACGCGGAAGCCCATCTCCCCGAGCAGGGCCAGGACCTCGGACTGGGAGCGGGCCGGACCGGGAGGGTCCAGTTGATACATGAAGGTCTGCAGGCCCCGGCTCGCGGTCACCGAGGAGTCCAGCTGGCGCACCGCACCCGCCGCGGCGTTGCGCGGGTTGGCATAGGTCTGCTTGCCCTGCTCCTCGAGCTGCTGGTTGAGCGCGGCGAAGCTCCTCTTGGGCATGTAGACCTCGCCGCGCACCTCGAACTCCGCCGGCATCCCCTCGGGGAGGTGGCGGAGCCGGACCGGGACGGAGCGGATGGTGCGCACGTTGGCGGTGACGTCCTCGCCCTCGACGCCGTCGCCGCGGGTCGCCCCGGTGATCAGGTCGCCGTCGCGGTACGTGAGCGACATGGCGAGGCCGTCGATCTTCAGCTCGCAGACGAAGCGGTCGACATCGGGCACGATCCGCTGGATGCGCTTGCGGAAGGCTTCGACCTCCTCCAGCGAGAAGGCGTTGGAGAGCGAGAGCATGGGGGTGCGGTGGCGGAACTTGGAGAACGACTCCGAGGGGGCGGCACCGACCCGCCGGGTGGGCGAATCCGGCGTCTGCAGCTCCGGGTAGCGGGTCTCCAGATCGAGCAGCTCGCGGAACAGGCGGTCGTACTCGGCGTCGGTGATCTCGGGGCGGTCGAGGACGTGGTAGAGGTGGCCGTGGTGGTCCACCTCCCGGCGCAGCGCGGCGGCGCGCCGGCGGGCCTCCTCGGGGGCGGGCTCGCTCTCTGGCTCGGTCATCGGTCCACCGCCTCGTGACGGGCTCGGATCTCCGGCCGATTATGGACAAGCGGTGGGCCCGGTCCCACCGGCCCTGGCAAACGGCCCGCTCCCACCGGCCCGGTCGCGCCGGCCGCGCTGCTACCGTTCTTCCCCATGTCCCACGCCTCGCACTTCCTCGACCCCCGCCTCAGCGACTACCTGGTCCGTCACGCCCAGCCGCGGGACCCCCTGCTGGAAGAGCTCGTCGCCGAGACCAACCTGCTGTACCCGGACCTCGACCTCCAGGTGAGCCCCGACGAGGGGGCCCTGCTCCGGATGCTGGTCCGGCTGTGCGGCGCCCGGCACGCCATCGAGCTGGGGACGTTCACGGGGTATTCGTCCATCTGTATCGCCCGGGGGCTCCCGCCCGGGGGCCGGCTGCTCTGCTGCGATCCCAGCGCCGAGTGGACCGCGGTCGCGCGTCGCTACTGGGACCGGGCCGCGCTCACCGACCGCATCGAGCTGCATCTCGGCCCGGCGCTCCAGATCCTGGCCGGCCTGCGCGACGAGCCGCGCTTCGACTTCGCCTTCGTCGACGCCGACAAGGCCGAATACATCGCCTACTACGAGGCGCTGGTGCCGCGGATGGCGCCGGGAGGCCTGATCGCGGTCGACAACGTGCTCCGCCGCGGCAAGGTGGCCGGGCTCTCGGCGCCGGACGAGCGGACCATGCTGATCCGCGCCTTCAACGACCACGTCCTGGCCGACGCGCGCACGGAGTCGGTGATCGTTCCCATCGCGGATGGATTGAGCCTGATCACCGTGACCGGGGGATAGCCGCGGTCAGCCCTCGGCCGGGTGAAGCCTGGCGTCGGCGACCGCGAAGATCCTCATCCCCGCCTCGTCGAAGCGGATCACCACCTCCTCGCCGGCCCGGGTCATGGTGCTCTTGAGGATGGTGCCGGTCCCGTACTTGGGGTGCTGGACGCGCATCCCCTCGGCGTAGCGCTGGGGAGCGACCTCCACCGGGTTGGCCCGGACGGCGTGAGCGTGGACGGCCTCGCGGACCGCGCCCGGCTGGCGCGGCGCCGTCACCGGGGGCCCGCCGGGGCGGCGCACCACCTCCAGCATGCCGGGCGGGATGTCGGCCAAGAAGCGGGACGCCTGGGCCAGCTGGCCGCTCCCGTAGAGGTGGCGCCGGAAGGCGTGGAGGAGGTAGAGGCGGTGCTGGGCGCGGGTCACGCCGACGTAGACGAGCCGGCGCTCCTCGGCGATCCCCTCGTCGCCCTCCTCGAGGGCGCGGACGTGGGGCAGCAGCCCCTCCTCCATCCCGGCCAGGAAGACGACGGGGAACTCCAGGCCCTTGACCTGGTGGAGGGTGATCAGGGTCACCCCGCTCTTGGTGTCGTCCAGGGTGTCGACGTCGGAAACCAGGGCGACGTTCTCCAGGAACTGGTGGAGGCCGTCGGGCGGGGGCACGTCCGCGTACTCCTCCGAGTAGCCGATCAGCTCGGTGACGTTGGCCCAGCGCTCCTCTCCCTCGGGAGTGCCATCCCGGAGCATCGCCTGGTAGCCGGTCTCCTCCACGATCCGTTCAAGGAGCCGCGGGACCGGCAGCCTTCCGCTCAGCTCGCCAAGGCGGGCGACCAGGGCGGCGAAGCCGGCGAGGGCCTGGAGGGCGGTGGTGCCCAGCTCCGCCTCCTCGCCGAGGTGCTGGACGGCCTCGAACGGCGAGATCCTCCGGCGCCGGGCGATCCGCTCCAGCTCGGCAACGCTTCGCTCGCCGATCTTGCGGCGGGGAACGTTGACGATCCGGCCGAAGGAGACCGGGTCGCGGGGGTTGGCGACCAGCCGCAGGTAGGCGAGGACGTCCTTGACCTCCTTGCGCTCATAGAAGCGGAGCCCGCCCACCAGCCGGTAGGGGACGCCGTGCCGGAGGAGCACGTCCTCGAAGGCGCGGGACTGGGCGTTGGTGCGGTAGAGGACGGCGAAGTCGGAGAGCGAGAACTCCGCGGTGCCGATCAGCCGCTCGATCTCGCCGCAGACGGCGAGCGCCTCCTCCCGCTCGTCGTAGACGGGGATCAGCCGGACCGGCTCGCCCCCGCCGCGCTCGGTCCAGAGACGCTTGGCGGCACGGTCCTCATTGACCCGGATCACGGCGTGGGCGGCGTCGAGGATCGGCTGGCTGGAGCGGTAGTTCTGCTCCAGGGTCACCACCCGGGCGTCCGGGAAGTCCTTCTGGAACTCCAGGATGTTGCGGATGTCGGCGCCCCGGAAGCGGTAGACGGAGTTGTGGGTGATCAGGCCGTTGGCGATGAAGTTATGGGTGTGCTCGACGTCCAGGTCGAACACCTGCGCGCGCCCAGTGACGCGCTCCACGCTAACGACGATGTCGTAGCCGCAGGTCCCGTCGAACATCGTCATCCCGGGGAGCACCGAGTCGGCACGGGTGGCGGGGAGCGAGTTGGACTCCCGGTCGGCGTCTCCGTTGATCCCGAACCGTCCCTTCATCACGATTACCCCGTTCAGGGCATCAGCGAGCCGGCTGGCGGTCTGCATGAGAGTGGCCATGTCCTTGAACACCGTCTCGTACCGCCAGCTCCGGGGCGAGCTGGCGTGAGCAGGACGGACACGAAGGCCCAGACCGCGGATGATCTCGGCGCCCTTCTCGTCGTTCCCCCCCACCGCGATCAGGTGCATGGGCGTCGCGCCGCGTCGATCGGCGCAGAGGGTCACCACGATGTTGCGGCGACTGCTGTTCCGGGATCGCGGGTGATGGTGGGGATGCTCTGGTGACAGACCACGATCGTGAAGCAGCCGCAGGGCAGCGGTTTCAGTGTCGAAAGCCGCGAAGACGGCTCGCAGTCGGGCCGGGTCGTGGACCAGCCCATCTCCGGAGCCCTTCCGGGGCACGAACGGCAGGGTGGGAATCTGGTAGCGGAGCGACGTGACGTACTCGTCCTCCCGCGCGTCGTTCTCCGACCGGTGCACCGCGAGTATCCAGAGGGCATCGGCGTGCTCCTGCACCGCCCGCTGCCGGAAGCCGACCACCGCCTTGACCCGGCCTCTCGTGTGAACCTGGCTGGTGCCGACCCGGTACCCGAAGCCATCCTTCTGCATCAGGTAGACGAAGTGGTAGTTGGGGGTGAGGCCCAGCCGATATCCGGCGAAGTGAACGTGCTCGGGGGTGCTGACCAGCTCACGGCCCCCGGCCGTGCGGATGCGGACGACCTCCGGCGTCCCCCGTTCGGAGACCCGCAGCACCTGGGCCGGCCTGACGGTGCCGCTTCCGCCGGCCGAGGAGACCATGTCGCCCGGCCGGATCGCTTCGATGGGCCGACGCGAGCCGTCGGCCATGCTCACCAGTGACCCCGCCACCAGGCACTGGTCATCATCCCCGACAACCGTCAGGTTGCGGTGAGTTGCGGCCAGTAGTGACACCATCAGGTACTGGGCGTGGTTGGTGTCCTGGTACTCGTCGACGAAGAGGTGGGTCCAGCGCTGGCGGTAGTGGTCCAGCACCGGGGGGATGTCGCGGAGGAGCTGGACGGTGCGCATCAGCAGGTCGTCGAAGTCGAGTGCCGCGGCGGCGGCCAGCTCGGCCTCGTAGGCGCGGTAGATACGGGCGACCTCGCCCTCGAAGTAACCGCCGGCGTGGGCGGCGAACCCCGCGGCGTCCAGCAGCTCGTTCTTGGCGGTGCTCACCGCGTGGACCACCTTGGCAGGCGCGATGCGCTTGTCGTCGACGCCGATCGACTGCATCGCCCGCCGCATCGCCGCCAGCCGGTCGGCCTCGTCGTAGATCACGAAGTTGGCGGGGATGCCGATGGCGTCGCCGTCACGGCGCAGGATGCGCGCGCCGACGGCGTGGAAGGTGCCCAGCCACATGCCGTTGACGCCGGTGCCGAGCAGCCTCTCCACCCGGCCGCGCATCTCCCGGGCGGCCTTGTTGGTGAAGGTGACGGCGAGCACCTCCGGGGGGCGCACCCCGCGGGCGGCGATGACGTAGGCGATGCGGTGGGTCAGCACCCGGGTCTTGCCGCTCCCGGCGCCGGCGAAGATCAGGAGCGGACCGTCGGGCGCCTCCACCGCCTCGCGCTGGGCCGGGTTGAGGGCGGCGAGGAGCGCATCGGTGTCGGCGACCACCCGGCGATTCTACGGGCCGGCGACAACGCCCCCGAGAACGGCGCCGGTCTCCCTCGCGCGGTTCAGCGGCTCCGGGGGCGGCCCGCGTCACACCGGCCGGCGTCAGACCGGCCGGGACGGGACCAGGATCGGGTTCGAGGGCTCCCGCCCGCCGCGCCCGTGCATGCCCTTGTGGGTCGCGGCCTCACCGTGGCCCGCGTCCAGCACGTCGCGCAGCCGCTTCGGGGTGCCAAGCGCCCACCCCTGTCCGAGGACGGCGCCGAGGCCGAGCATCCGGGCGCAGTCCTCCGTCGTCTCCAGGCCCTCGGCGATGATCTCGCCGCCGAGGCTGCGGGCCACCTCCACCAGCCCCCGGATCACCGCCGCCGAGCCGGTGTCCTGGGCCGTGACCACCAGGCTCTTGGCGACCTTGATGAACTCCGGGCGGACGACCGCGATCGCCTCGATGGTCGACAGTCCCTCGCCGACGTCGTCCATGGCGAAGCGGAAGCCGGCACGCCGGTAGCGGGCGCAGGCCTCCGCGAAGCGTCCGAAGCGGGTGATCTGCTCGTTGACCTCGAGGACGATCTGGGTCGGCCTGAGCCCGGCGTCGCCGAGGTGCCCGAGGATGACGTCGAGGTCGCGATCGGGGTCGGTGAACGCCCCGACGCTGATGTTGATGAAGAGCGAGCCGCCCCGGGCCAGCAGCTGCTGGGCGCCGCTCATGGCCGAGACCTGGCAGAGGGTCTCCAACTCGCGGGAGACACCCAGGCGCCGCGCCGCCGCGAACATGCCCTCGACCTCGGTGTCGTTGGGGGCGCCGGTGGGGCGGGCGAGGGCCTCGTAGCCGATCAGCCGTCCGGCGGTGAGGTCCCGGATCGGCTGGTAGACGGATTCGATCTCGCGGCGGGCCACGATGGCCGGCACCAGCTCCAGCCAGCTCCCGGCGCGGGACCCGGCCCCCTCGTCGACGACCACCCGGCCCCCGCCCATGGCGCGCCCGGCGGCGGCGAGGGCGCGCTGGGCACGGTTCATCAGGTCGTCGGCCGGCTCCCGGCGGTCCCAGAAGGCGATCCCCACGCTGACCGTGCAGCCGGCGGGGAGGTCGCTCTCGACGTCGCGGACCACCTGGGCGACCGCGTTGGTGGTGAGTCCCTCAAGGACGACCGCGAACTCGTCGTTGCCCACCCGGGCGAGGTAGGAGAGGCCCGGGGCGTCCGGGTCGCTGCTCTGGCTGAAGCGCAACACCGTCGCCACGTCGGTGAGCAAGCGGTCGCCGGCGGCATGGCCCCAGTCCTCGTTGAAGGCGCCGAACCTGTCGAGATCGATGATGGCGAGGGCCAGGGGGACGTCCCGGCGGGCCGCGGACTCGAGCCGGCGCGGCAGCTCCTCGGTGAGGGCCCGGCGATTGGGGCAGGTGGTGAGGAAGTCGGTGTAGGCCACCGAGGCGAAGCGGGCGCGATCGGCCCCCTGGCCGCTCAGCGCCTTGATGCTGAAGGCGACGACGATGGCCGCGAGGGTGGCCACCGGGGCGTAGGGGTCGCCGACCACGGCCAGGGAGACGGCGCACTCGACGAGGGCGAGGCCCACCCCGATGCCCAGGGCCCGAGCCCCGTGGCGGAGGGCGAGCCAGGCCAGCGGGAGGGTGAGCAGGGCGGCGACGTCCACGGCCCTCAACCGGAAGCCGACCTGGACGGCCAGCACCAGGACGATGGCGATCCAGGCCCCCACCGCCTGCCCGAGGCGCGGAACGCGCTCCAGGGGAAGAGCGACGGCGAGCGCGGCGACGACGATGAGCACGATCGGGAGGCCGGAGAGGAAGCCCAGGCGGGAGGGCTGGACCCACATCCCGACGGCGATGAGCACCGCGGCCATGGCGATCCAGGCGGCGGTCGCCCCCCGGACGGCGAGCCGATCAGGGCGCTGTGAAGCGGAGGTGTAGGGCGTCGCGACGTGCAGCGTCCCGGATTCGAACATCGGCGGGCTCAGAGTAACCGTGACGCTTGCGTCACAGAGAACGAACAGGTCGCGTCCCGGTCACGGTTCCAGCGCCACGATAAGATTCTGACATCTGAATCTGACAGTCTGTTACGCCAGCCGCCGGAGGATGCAGAAAGGGGTCTGCTCGTCGGTCTGTCCCATGGGATTGTCGGCCAGCACCCCGGCGATTGCCCGCGGATCCAGGTCGAGACTGCTGCCGAGGACGTCGGCGGCCAGGTCGTTGGTGTCGACGACCGCGACCCCGATGTCCGCCCCGGTTCGCGCCCGCAGAGCCCGCCGGACCCGCTCGGCCACGCCATCCGGGTCGCTCGGCGCCTTGCTGGCGTGGGTGTTGTAGGGGGGCAGGGTGTAGGCGGTGGGGCCGTCGATCGCCGACACCCGGGAGCCGGCTACCCGGTAGAAGACGCCCCGGATGCCGAACGGCCGGGTGACCGCCGCACACCACGCGGCGAGGAGGATCCGCGGCGCCCCCGCCTCCTCGAGAGCCAGCTGCATGGTCTGAGGCCGCCCCAGGCCGATGCCGATCGGCACCCGGCTGACGAAGCGGGAGAGCACGCGGGCCAGCGGGGTCACCGCGATCTCGTCCATGGGGAACGATCGCCCCTGGGTGATGGCGACGACCTTCTCGCTCATGGCGATGACGTCGCCGGGCTCGAGGGTGACCCCCCCGGCCCGCGCACCGTCCAGCGCCGCCCCCAGCGCCACCTCCAGGTCGTCGTGGCTGCGCACCAGTCCAGCCCGGACCGGCACGCGCGCCCAGGTCTCGCCGTCTCTCCGGATGATCAGGTGCCGGCCGGGGTTGGGGCGGGCGGCGGCGACGAGGTCCTCCACGCCGAGGGTGGCGGCTGCCGCCCGGTCGCCGTGAGCGGTGAAGCCGAAGCGTGCCGCCTTGCTCTCCGGCACAGCCGGGACGGGGATGGAGCGCGGTCGCCGTCGCGCGCCGCCGCCGGCGGAGGGCGCGCCGCGCGCCGCGACAGCCGCGGTGCCGTCCAGGGAACCGTGGGCCGCTCCCTCGAAGTACACCCGGAGCCAGAGCTCGACGTTGACGGTGCGCCAGAAGAAGAGCGACTCCTCACTGCCCCCGACGCAGGCGACCCGGAAGGCGTCGGCGACCGCGCCGGCGTTCCAATACGGCCGCGACTGGAACGACGGCGAGCGCATCAAGGATTGGATCGACGACCGCTGCTGCCGGAACCAGCGGAACTCGGGGGTGGTGAAGCCGATCTTGCGACGCCGCTCGCGGATCTGGTCGGGCAGGATCCCCCGCATCGCCTCGCGCAGGATGCGCCGCGACCACCCGCCCGAGACGATCGCCGAGGCGGGCAGCCGGAGGATCCATGCCACCAGCTCCTGGTCGAGGAAGGGCAGCCGCGACTCCATGGAGTGGGCCATGGAGTTGCGGTCCTCGTAGCGAAGCAGCGAGGGCAGCGAGAAGGTGGTGAGGTCCTGGAGCAACCGCCGCTTGAGGTCGTCCTGCACCCGCGGGTCGTGGGGCCGCTGCTTCCCGCTCGTCCACCCGGGGCGGAGCAGGGAGCCGGCGTCCACCCGGTGGCGGCTCTCCCACACCCGCCGGCGGGCCAGCCGTCCGACGGTGTCGCGCGCCTTCGCCGACTCCACCGCGAAGTCGCGATAGCGGCGCTCGCGGAGCAGCTGGCGCAGGTAGACGTACTGGTAGGGGACGTAGCCGGCGAGCAGCTCGTCGCCGGCCTGCCCGTCGAGGAGGACGGTAACCTTCTCGCTGGCCGCGCGCATCACCGACCACATCGCGTAAGGGGCGGTGGTGATCATCGGCTCCTCCGCGTGCCACACCCAGGTCTCCAGCTCGCCGAGCCACTGCTCCGAGGTCGGCTGCACCCAGGTGGGATCGGCGGAGGTGACCGCGAGCACCGCCTCGACGTAGCGCCGCTCATCGATGGGGTCGCCGGGGAAGACCGCCGAGAAGGTCTTGAGACGATCGCCCAGGGAGACCGAGTCGGGCACGTGCTGGGCGAGCAGCCGGTCCATGACGCAGACGATGGAGGACGAATCCAACCCTCCCGACAGACAGGTACCGACCGGGACGTCGGCCACCAGCCGGCGCTCCACCGCGCGGGTGAAGAGGCGGAGGAACTCCTCCGGGTCCGGGTCCGCGTCCTCGCCGAGCTTCGGCGTCCAGTACCGGGTCTCGTGGATCCCGGTCGCATCCACGCTGACGTAGGCGCCCGCCGCCACCTGTCGGATCCCCGCGAAGAAGGTGAGGTCGTTGTGGTCGTAGAGGCCGAACCCGAGGTACTCGTACAGCTGCTGCTCGTCGACGCGGCGGGGAAAGGTCGGATCCTCGAGGATCGCCTTGATCTCCGATGCGAAGACCACCCGGCGGTCGTGCTCGGCGTAGAAGAGCGGCTTGATGCCGAAGTGGTCGCGGCAGAGGACGAGCCTCGGCTGCGGGCCGCGCAGGTCGAGGAGGGCGATCGCCCACATGCCATTGAACCGCTGGAACGCCGCCGGGCCCCACGCCGCGTAAGCGTGCAGGGCGACCTCGGTGTCGCTCCTGGTGGTGAACCGCCGGCCCTCCGCCTCCAGCTCGGCGCGCAGCTCGCGGTAGTTGTAGATCTCGCCGTTGTAGACGATGTGCAGCCGGCCCCCGTCGGTCGACATCGGCTGGGCGCCGGTGTCCAGGTCGATGATGGCGAGGCGGCGGAAGCCGAGCGAGGCGTCGTCGGACTCGAAGAAGCCGTCGTCGTCGGGGCCGCGATGGCGGAGCGACGCCGTCATGGCCCGGAGCAGGGCGTGGTCGCGGCGGCCGCTGAAGCCGCAGATGCCGCACACCGACTCTGCCTCAGCCCAGCTCGGTGAGCGGGCCGCCGAGCCCGAGCGCGGCGCCGTCCGCCGCCACCGGGGGCTTGCGCTCGAACCCCGGACAGCCTCGCTCCCAGAGCAGCAGCTCGCCCTCCGCGCTGCGGCGCCGGCCCAGCTGGCCGAACCCGATCTTCTCCAGCACCCGGGCAGAGGCGAGGTTGCTCGCCAGGCACTCGGCGGTGACCCGGCGCACCTCGGGCTGGGCGATCCCCCAGGCGACCAGGGCTCCGGCCATCTCGGTGGCGTAGCCGCGACCGCGCTGTGAGCGGTTCACCGCGTAGCCGATCTCGACCGTGCCGGTGGTGTCCGGGTGCGCCTTGAAGCCCATGCTTCCCACCGCCAGGTGGTCCTCCCGGCGGACCACCACACCGTCGCACCACGGTCCCGGGTCGGGAAGCCGCTCGCGCCGGGCGATCCAGATCGGGAGCATGGTCAGGGCGTCCTCTCCCGGCCACTCCTCGGGGAAGCGCACGCTCAGCCGGCTGCCGGTGGCGGCGGTGGCGGTGGAGCTGACCCAGACGTCGGCCAGGAAGTCCTCGCTGACCAGCCGCGCGCGCATCACCGAGATCGGCGTCGAGGCGAAGAGGAGCCGGGAGGTCTCCAGGGTCAGCACGCGGGCAACTCTACCCTGCAGGCCGCGTTCGCGGGTCGAGCCTCGGTTGGCAGCGACCGGATCACGATCGCTCGGGGATATATCCTGTGCCCCAGCTTCCCCACCGGCCACCGGCCTGCTGAGGTGCTGCGCCATGGATGGTTCGTCGTCTCGGCGGCGTCGCCCTCTCTCGAGTGAGGGGACGCCCCTTCCTCGAGGGAACGTCACCAGCGGGATGGTGCGTGTCGGAGACACGGTGCGGCGTCCGGCCGGACCATGGACGCCGGCGGTTCACGCGCTCCTGAGACATCTCCATGCGGTGGGGTTCGGCGGAGCTCCCCAGCCTTACGGCGTCGACGAGCGCGGCCGTGAGGTGCTGAGCTTCGCGCCCGGGGTCGTTGCATGGCCGGATCACTTCGAGCTGCTGGCAGAGGATCGAGCCCTGGCCCGGGTGGGACGCCTGGTGCGCGACCTGCACGACGCCGCGGCAGGCTTCACCCCGCCCCCGGACGCCCATTGGCAGGTCGGGATCCCCGCCCCCGACGGCGACCTCATCGTCCACGACGACGTGGCCCCCTGGAACCTGGTCATCGGCGACCAGGGATGGGTGCTCATCGACTGGGACGGGGCCGCCCCTGGCTCGAGACTGTGGGACCTCGCCTATGCGATGCACGGCTTCGCGCCCCTGTCCGCTGCAGGCGGCCCCGACGGCGTCGCGGTGCAGGCGCACCGTGTCCGTGTCCTCGCCGGCGCCTACGGCCTCGACGAGGCGGAGCGGCGGGGTCTGCTGCCTCTCCTGGCCCGTCGGGCGATGTCCATGCACCAGTTCCTCGCCGAGGGGGCGGCCAACGGTGTGGAGCCCTGGGCGAGGCTGTGGGCGGACGGCCACGGTGAATCCTGGCGCGCCGACGCCGAGCACATCGAGCGTCACCAGGCGGAGTGGGAGCGGGCCCTTTTGGACTGAGGCGGGCTTGCGCTCGCCGCATCCGCGGAGCAGAGGAGCGAGGGCTACACTCGCGGTATGTCCCTGCGCTGGCAGTGCCTCGTCATCGACTGCCGGGACCCCGAGCGGGTTGGCCGGTTCTGGAGTGCCGCACTCGGGCGGCCGCTGCAGGTTGATGAGGACGGCGACCGGTGGCTGGAGCTGGGCGAGGGCTCGCCGGACATCCTCTTCCTCCAGGTGCCGGAAGGCAAGGTCGTGAAGAACCGGCTCCACCTGGACTTCCGGCCGGACGACCAGCGGCGAGAGGTGGCGCGCCTCATCGGGTTGGGCGCGCGCGAGAAGGACATCGGCCAAGGGCAGGTGACCTGGGTGGTGATGGCGGATCCCGAGGACAACGAGTTCTGCGTGCTGCGCGCCACGACCCCGCCGGGCTGAGGATCGGAGCTCGATCCTCGCACCGGCATCCCATCAGGAGCCGGACAGCATCTCGAGCAGGTTGCCCCCGACCGCATAGCAGTCACCGGCCGCCGCCGGACACGTGACCTCGTACACCCCCATGGCCTCGCCGCCGGCCTGGGGACTGGGGACGATCTCCCAGGAGCCGCCGGAGTAATGCTCGATCACGTTCTGGTTCGTGTCGGGAGGTGGTGTGCCGATGCCATCCATGATCTAGCTGGACCCCTCTCCTCCGCCCACCGCCCAGCAGTCGTCCTGGGACATGCAGGCGACGCTGTCGAGAACACTACCGTTGGCCGTGCCGATCTCGGGGACACCACCGTCCAGCCGCCGCCGGTGTAGTGCTCCACAAGGGGCTGCTCGGTCGCCTGCGCGGATTGCCCAGTGCTCCCCACCGCCCAGCAATCGTTGACTGCCGGGCAGGAGACGGCGTCGAGCGCGTCGCCGGGCCCGCCTCCGACCGGAGGACTGCTGACCAGTGCCCAGCCACTGCCCGAGTAGTGCTCGAAGAACACCCCACCCTCGAACTCCTGCCCCGCCGCCCAGCAGTCCTCGGCGCTGACGCAGAACACGGCCGACAGCTGGCCGTTCGCCGAGGGTGCCGGGACCGTCACCTCCGTCCAGCCCGTTCCGTTGTAGTGCTCGACCAGGGGGTTCGAGACGAGGGTCTCCGTCGCGCTGCTGCTCCCTGGGTTCTGAACGATGCTCTGCGAGCCGTATCTCCCCACCGCCCAGCAGTCGTCAGGGCCCGGACACGCAACGGCGTTCAGCTCGTCCAGTCCGGTCATCGGCGGGCTGCTCACGGCGCTGAAGCCCTCCCCCGCGTCGTGTTCGATGAGTGGCTGAAGCACGCCGTCGCTGGTGGTTCCCGGCGGCACCAGAGAACCGACGGCCCAGCAGTCGTCCGTGGTCACGCAGGCCAGGTCCGCAAGCCCGCCCGCCCCAGAGATGCTCGCGCTCGTCCATGTTCCGCTCGCGTATTGCCAGATACTTTGAAGGTTGCTGCTACTGCTGTAACCCATCAGCCAGCACTCGTCGTGGCCGACGCAGGAGACACGGCTGACGCCCTCGAGGCCGGAGGGAAGGGCGACCGCCTGCCATTCCTGGGGGGTGGGGGTAGGCGTGGGAGTGGAGGTGAGGGTGGGCGTGATGGAAGTGGTGCTGGGGCGGCCGAGGATCCCCAGATGGACAGCGGTAGCCGCGCCGCCCGCCACCAGGATGGCGCCGATCACCGCCACGCTCCCAGCGAGCCGGGCCACCCGCGCGCCGCGGTGTCGCCGCCGGACGGCATCCACCACCTTGTCCTGCAGCCCAGGGGGCGGCACCTGGCGGCGCAGGGTCCCGGCGTAGGCGCGGACCAACCGGACCACCCCATCGCCGGCACTGGTGGGATCAGGCATATTGGAGCTCGCTCCTGAGCTTGACCATACCGGGGCCGAGGTGGCCGCGGGCCGGGTGGGACTCAGAAGTCCATGTCGTCGTCGTCGCCGCCGAAGCCGCCACCGCCGCCGTAACCGCCGCCCCCACCTCCGTAGGAGTGACCGGGGCCGGTCTCCTCGGCCTCCTCGGGTTCGGGGGCGTCGGCCACCAGGGCCTCGGTGGTCATGATCATGGTGGCGATCGAGACGGCCGACGTGAGGGCGGCGATGACCACCTTGGTGGGGTCGATGATGCCGCGCTCGACCAGGTTGCCGTACTCCTCGGCGACGACGTCGAAGCCCTCGTCCCCGGTCAGCTCGGCGACCTTGTTGACCACCACCGCGCCCTCGAGGCCGGCGTTGGAGGCGAGCACCTGGAGCGGCGCGGCGAGCGCATGGCGGACCGCCCGCGCCCCGGCGAGGGCGTCCCCCTCCAGGGCCAGAGCATCGATCGCATCCCGGGCGCGGATCAGGGTGACCCCGCCGCCGGCGACGCAGCCCTCCTCGAGGGCGGCGCGGGTGGCGTGGAGGGCGTCCTCGACGCGCCCCTTGCGCTCCTTCATCGCCACCTCGGTGGGGGCGCCCACCTTGATCAGCGCGACACCGCCGACCAGCCGGGCCAGCCGCTCCTGGAGCTTCTCCCGGTCCCAGTCCGAGTCGGTCTCCTCCACCTGCTGGCGGATCTCCTCGCAGCGGGCGTCGATGGCCTTGCGATCACCACCACCACCGACCACGGTGGTGTCGTCCTTGGTGACGGTGACCCGGTCGGCGCGGCCGAGATGCCGGGCGGTGACCGCCTCGAGGCGGAGTCCCACCTCCTCGCTGACCACGGTGGCCCCGGTGAGGATCGCGAGGTCTTGGAGCATCGCCTTGCGGCGGTCGCCGAAGCCGGGGGCCTTGATCGCCACCGCGGTGAGCGTGCCCCGCATGCGGTTGACCACCAGCGTGGCCAGGGCCTCGGCGGTGACGTCCTCGGCGACGATCAGCAGCGGCCGCTTGTCAGCGGCCACCAGCTCCAGGGCCGGCAGCAGGTCGCGTACCGCGCTGATCTTGGCGTCGGTGATGAGGATGGCCGGCCGGTCGAGCTCGGCGACCATCTCCTTCTGGTCGGTGACCAGGTAGGCGGAGACGTAGCCGCGGTCGAGCTGCATCCCCTCGACCACCTCCACGGTGGTGTCGATGCCGTCGGCCGACTCCACCGAGACCACGCCGTCCTTGCCCACCTTGGCGAAGGCGTCGGCGAGCATCTCCCCGATCTCGGGGTCGTCGGCGCTGATGGTGGCGATGCGGCGGATGTCCTCGTTGCTGTCGACCGGGTGGGAGCGCTGCCGTACCGCCTCGGCGGCGACCGCGGCGGCGTCCAGCATCCCCCGGCGGAGCTCCACCGGGAAGGCGCCGGCACCGAGCAGGCGCAGCCCCTCGACGATCATCGCCCGGCTCAGCACCGTGGCCGTGGTGGTGCCGTCGCCGGCGATGTCGTTGGTCTTGACCGCGACCTCACGGAGGAGCTGGGCCCCCATGTTCTCGAAGTGGTCCTTGAAGTCGAGGTCACGGGCGACGGTGACCCCGTCACTGGTGACCAGAGGCGGTCCGAACTTCTTGTCCAGCACCACCGAGCGGCCCCGCGGGCCCAGGGTCACCGCGACGGCGTCGGCCACCGCGTCCACACCCCGGCGGAGCAGCTGGCGCGCCTCGGTGTCGAATCGAAGTTGCTTAGCAGGCATGCTCTCTCAGCTCCTCTGACGGCGCGTTGCGGCGCGACCGTCGATCGGGCCGCGCCGCCATCAGAGCGCGCGGCGGGCCGATCGCCGGCTCAGGCCTTGCCGTTGCCCTGGACGACGGCGAGGATGTCCTTCTCGGACAGGATCAGGTAGTCGACGTCGTCGATCTTGACCTCGCTGCCGGCGTACTTGGCGTACATCACCCGGTCGCCGACCTCGACGTCGAGCTTGATCCGCTCGCCGGTGCG
>Ga0209415_10005920_pt1 | contig 21854 bp, 21 predicted proteins | sample PeaSoiSIISIP2007_FD_187696 | JGI IMG/M metagenome (GOLD analysis project Ga0209415, IMG submission 187696) | Peat soil microbial communities from Weissenstadt, Germany - SII-SIP-2007 (SPAdes) (version 2) | ecosystem: Environmental > Terrestrial > Soil > Wetlands > Peat | place: Germany... | reverse complement strand
CGGCGTGGGCTCACCGGCCGGCGTGGGCTCACCGGCCGGCGTGGGCTCACCGGCCGGCGTGGGCTCACCGGCCGGCGCGGGCTCACCGGCCGGCGCGGGCTCACCGGCCGTGGACGGGACCGGCTCGACGACCTCGACCTCCTCCAGGATCACGACCTCCGTGACGACCTCGCCTGGCGCCCCGGTGCCCCCGGCCCCTTCGGTCGCCGGCGAGCCGGCAGCCTCGTCGCTCCGCTCGGCAGCCTCCTCGGCACGTACGTCGGGTTCGGCCGGCTCGGGCGCGTTCGCGAGCGGGGTGCGCTCCGTCGGCGTGGCGGTCGGGGGCTCGGCCAGCTCCCCTTCGCCGGCCGGCGCGCCGCCGGCTTCGGTTGGCACCTCGGCCACCGGCGGCTCGGAGCCGGCGGGGGCGCCCTCCGTCTCGGCTCCCGGCGCGGGCTGCTCCGCCGGAGCGGCCTCTCGGGCCGCCTCCTCGGGCACGCCACCGGGCCGTGGCTCTCCGTGCTCGCCGCCGAAACCCGTCGTATCCGTCATGGCAGCTCCAGCTCTCCTGTCGGCCCCGGCGCGGCCGTGCCGCCGAACGCCTCGTACTGCTCGAGCAGCTCGATCAGGGACCGAACCCCGAATCCCGTCGCGCCCTTGTGAACGTAGCCCGACTCCTCCTCAGAGCGCGCCGGCCCGGCGATGTCGAGGTGCGCCCAGGGGACGTTGCCGACGAACTCCTTCAGCAGCAGGCCCGCCGTGAGCGCGCCGGCCTGTCCAGGGGTGCCCTGGTTGTTCATGTCGGCGACCTCGGAGTCGATGAGCGTGCGGTAGGCGGTCGGCAGCGGGAGGTGCCAGGTCGGCTCGCCGGCCCTCGCCCCCGCCTCGCGCACCGCGGCGACGAGCCGGTCGTCGTTGCCCATCACCCCGGCGATCGAGCGCCCGAGCGCAACGACGCACGCGCCGGTCAGCGTCGCCAGGTCGACGATCGCGTCGGGCTGCTCCTCTGCCGCGAGGCTGAGCGCGTCGGCGAGGACGAGCCTGCCCTCGGCGTCGGTGTTCAGCACCTCGATCGTCTTGCCGTTGCGCGTCGTGAGGACGTCGCCAGGCTTGGTGGCCCGGCCACCCGGCATGTTCTCGGTGGCGGGCAGGAAGCCCACGACACGGACACCGATGCCGAGGCGCCGGCAGGCGCCGAGCGTGGCGAGCACCGCCGCGGCGCCGCTCATATCGGTCTTCATCGTCGTCATGCTCCCCGCCGGCTTGAGGGAGAGGCCGCCCGAGTCGAAGGTGATGCCCTTGCCCACAAGGGCCACCGTGGGGACCGTGGCTCCCTCGCCAGCCGACGGCGGCTCGTAGGCCAGGCGGACGAGCCGCGGCGGCTCGTGGGAGCCCCGGGCCACGCCGAGGAGACCGCCGAGCCGCTCAGCGGTGATCTCCTCCTCGCCGAGCACCTCGATCGAGAGCCCCTCGCGCCGGGCGACCTCGCTCGCCGCGTCGGCGAGCGCCGCGGGCGTTAGGTCGGCCGCCGGGGTGTTCACCAGGTCGCGTGCGAGGACGACTGCTTCGGCGACCACGCTTCCCCGCTCGACGCCCCGGCCCGCCGCGTCGGCGTCGCCGGCCACGACCACGAGTCGCTCGAGCGCCGGCGGGTCGTCGTTGCTCTTGTACCGCACGTAGCGGTGGGCGGCGAGCGCCGCCCCCTCCACCACCGAGCGCGCCGCCGTGGCGGCGTCCAGATCGGCCGGCACGGCGCCGTCGAGGTCGAACGAAGCCGAGGCGCACTCCGACGCCGCCCGCACGAGCGCCGCGCCGGCGCGCCGCAGCCCGTCGCGACCGAGCCGGCTCCGCTCACCGAGGCCGACCAGCACCTCCAGGTGCCCCCCAGCGCCGTCGAGCGCAAGGGTCTGACCCACCTTTGCGGTGAATCCCCGCCGCTTGCAGTGCGCCGCGTCGAGCCCGACACCGTCGGCGCGCTGGGGACCGTCGTCGCCCGAGAAGACCGGTACCCCGATCGCGTCGACGTCCGCCGGCCGGGTGCCGGCCGCGCTGCAGCTGAGCGTCACTGACGAACCTCCCTCTCGGCGCCTCCCGGCGCGTCCTCACGGTGTGGTGCCCCGCCTCGCCGTCCCCCCTCGGACGCTCCCCCGGCCCGTGCGACACCAGGCCGGGCGCCCCGGCGGTTGACGCGGTGCTCGTCCTCGGCACAGCGCGCCAGTGCCCAGCACAGGTCGGAGAGGCGGTTCAGGTAGGAGACTGCCTGCGAGCTCTCGAGGTCGAGTCCGACGACGAGGCGTTCGGCCCGGCGAACCACCGTCCGGGCGAGGTCGAGGGCCGCCGACAGCCGGTTCGCGCCCGGCACGGCGAAGGCGCGGTCGAGGTCGAGCCGCCCGGTCATCTCGTCGATGCCCGATTCCAGGCGTGCGACCATCTCGGCGGTGGCCGCCGTGACGCCGGGCTCGAGTCGGCGCCGCTTCGCGGGTGCGGTGGCGAGCTCGGCCATCAGGATCCACAGGTCGCGCTCGACCCCGACGAGCAGCTCATCGAGCTCGTCACCGCGCTCGCACTCGGCGCGCGCCAGACCGAGCGCCGACTGGGCCTCGTCGACCGCGCCGATCGCCTGCACCACGGGGCTGTCCTTGCGCACACGCCCCCCGGCGAGCAGGGCAGTCGTGCCGTCGTCGCCCTTCTTGGTGTAGATCCTCACGGTGCCGCGGCGAGCAGCGGCACGAGCATCTCGGCCGACGTCAGCGACCCGTGGCGCGCCACGAGGCGGAGCTCGCCGGTGTCGCTCGGGTCGAAGAAGGCGACGCGCTCGCGAGCGACGAGCGCGACGTCGCCGAGGCGTGCCTCCAGCTCAGGGCGGAGCGGGCCGCCGAACCAGCCGTCGGCCACGACCTCCTCGCGGGTGCGCACCCAGGCGACGCCCGAGTAGTGCTCCCGGCAGGCCTCGGCGAGCCGTCCCGTCCCGCCGGGCGCGGCGTGGAGCCAGCGGAAGCGGCCCTCGCCCGACAGCATCACGACGTCTTCGGTGACGTCCGGCGCCAGCACGATCGGGTCGGAGTCGACCTCGACCTGGCCGTGGTCGGCGGTGACGACCAGCGCGGCACCCCGTGGCAGCACGTCCAGCAGGTCGCGCACGAGGCGGTCGGTCGCGTGCAGCTCGGCGGCGAAATGCTCGCCGAGTCCCCGGTCGTGGGCGATCTTGTCGATCCCGTCGTAGTAGGCGTAGACGAACGGCTCGCCGGCTCGCAGCAGGTCGGTGACCTCCACGCAGATCGCCGACGGCATCCGCCATCCGACCAGGCGGGCACCGGGAAGGTGGGCGTCGGTGAAGCCGGTCCCGGCGAACTCCGCCTTGGAGACGACCGGCGGTCGCCGGCCGAGGAAGGGCTCGTTCGGCTGCAGGCTCGACGGAGGGAACGTGCGGCGGGCGTCCTCGCCGTCGACCGTCCAGCGCAGCACGTTCAGCACCGAGCCCCCGGCGCGCAGGCGGTAGCCGACGATGCCGTGGGCAGCCGGGGGGAGCCCGGTCGAGATCGAGGTGAGGGCCGCCGCGGTGGTGGTCGGGGCGACGGAGGTGATCGGGCCGCCGGACATCGCGCACAGCGTCGGCGCGTGGGCGCCGTTGGCGACGAGCTGCTCGTAGCCGAGGCCGTCCAGCACGAGCAGGACGACCTGCCTCGCCGTGAGCGCCATCTCGGGGAGCCACGGGGGGGGCGTCCGCACGGCGGCGAACTCGGCGCGGCGCAGCAGCGCCGGCACGACGGAGGCGATGCACGCTCCGCCGTAGTCGGGCAGCACGAGCCCGGAATCGCCGCCGCCCGGCTCGGCGGTCTCCTGGGCCACGACGGAACCCCTCGCCATGTGGTCCATCGGCCCGAGCATACGACCGGCAGCCCCTCCGCCGTAGCATGGTCCCGTGAGGGTCTCGACGCGAGGTGACTACGCGAGCAGGGCGCTGCTGTCGCTCGCGCTGCGCAGCGACGGTCTCGGCCCCACCTCGGTGCGCGACATCGCGGAGCGCACCGGACTGCCCCAGCCCTACCTCGAGCAGATCCTCCTCGCGCTGAAGGGCGCCGGGCTGGTCCGCTCGAAGCGCGGCGTCGGCGGCGGCTACGTCCTCGCCCGGCCCCCAGAGGAGATCACGCTCGGCGCCATCGTCAGCGCCGTCGACGGGCCGATCGTCGTCGGCGACTTCGGCGAGCCGCACGCCAACGGCGCCTGCGACCACGAGGGCCAGTGCGCCCTGCTCGCCGTGTGGGCCGAGGTGGGCACCCACATGCGCGAGCACCTTGACTCGTTCACGCTCGCGGACATGGTGGCCCGGGCGCAGGGGATGGCCCCGATCCTCCAGCCGCTCGACTGAGCACCTCCCACCGGAGCTCCTCGCCAGCTTCGACCGGCGGGCGTCAGGTGTTCCATTGGTCGATGACGCGGACCTCGCGCTCGTAGCCGAGCTCACTGACGCTGGCCGGGGTGAGCGTCAGCAGCCGCCCGTCGGTGGAGGGCAGCCCCAGCCAGCGCGCCGCGAGCACCCGGAGGAGGTGGCCGTGGGCGAACAGGACGACGCTGCAGCCCTGCACCGGCGGATCGCTCTCGAGGCGCGCGATGACCCGATCCGCGCGCCTGCCGACGTCCTCGGCGGCCTCACCGTTCGGGCAGCCGTCGCGAAAGAGCTGCCAGCCGGGCCACTCGGTCCGGATCGAGGCTGTCGTGCGGCCCTCGAAGTCCCCGTAGTCCCATTCGGCCAGGTCGTCGAGGATCTCGACCTCCTTGCCGAGACCGGCCAGGCGGCACGTCTCGAACGCCCGCCTGAGCGGGCTCGAGTACACCTGGGCGAAGCGGTCGGGCTCGAGCCGGGCGGCGAGGCGCGCCGCCTGCTCGCGCCCGCTCTCGTCGAGGGGGACGTCGGTGCGACCTGTGTGGCGCCCGGTCGTGCTCCACTCCGTCGAGCCGTGGCGTACCAGCACCACCTCGGCGGGACCGGCGATCGGTTCCCCAGTGGCGTTGACGGCCTGCTCGGGGACACTTTTTGGCGCCTGCTGGTCCCGCAGCGACGCGTCGCGCCCCACGATCCGCCCTCCTCGCCCGCTACGACCTCTCGCTAGTTCTTCCCGATCGGGCAGGTCGGCCCCCACATGACGCACCCCGTTACGGTCGCACCCCTACCGGGGTAGTCAACCACGCGACGTGCACCGGAGCCTGATCGTGGCCGTTCGGCAGGGCGCGACCCGTCCCCAGGAATTCTCGGCTCCGAACTGGTGTTGGAACGATCGCGACCTTGGAACGAGGCCAAGGTCGGTCGTTGTACTAGGGGACGGAGGCCTACGGGCCCCCGGATCGAAGGAGGCGAACCTCAATCTCCACGATGACGAACACTGAAGAGACAATCGAGCGTACCGGCGGTGGGCCGGATCTCATGCGTTTGTACCTGGACGACGTCGGTCGTCACCCACTGCTCACCGCTGAGCAGCAGATCGTGCTGGCGCAGCGGATCGAGCAGGGGGACCAGCAGGCCCGCGACGAGATGATCGCCGCCAACCTCAGGCTCGTCGTGCACTGGGCGCGCCGCTACCAGGGCCGTGGGGTCGACCTGGTCGACCTGGTCCAGGAGGGCACGTTTGGACTCATGCGCGCGGTCGAGAAGTTCGACTGGCGCCGCGGCTTCAAGTTCTCCACCTACGCCACCTGGTGGATCCGCCAGTCGTTGCAGCGTGCCGTGCAGTCGAAGGGTCGCGCCATTCGGCTGCCCGAGGACGCCGTGGCCGCTGAGGCGGCCGCCGAACGTGAGGGCGACGACCACCAGCCGCACTTGCCCCGCGTCGTGGCCAGCCTCGACCAGCCGCTCGCCAGCGAGGCGACGGCGACCCTCGGGGACCTGCTCGCCGGCGACAACGAGCCGGTCGACGAGGAGGTCACCCAGACGATCTCGCTGGAGCGTCTGGAGGAGGCGATCGACCGGCTGCCGGAGCTGGAGCGTTCGGTCGTACGGCTGCGCTTCGGCCTGACCGGCAAGCCACCCGCGTCGCTCGAGACGACGGCGCGCGAGCTCGGGATTGGCGTGCGCCGCGTGCGCAGCGTCGAGGCCTCGGCGTTGCGCTTCCTGGCGGAGCAGCCAGAGGTCGGCGCGCTCTATTTCGCCGCCTGATCCCGCTGGCTGATCCGAGTGTTTGACGCGTTCGGACGCCCGGGCCTTGTGGTTGGGGCGCGAGCCGAGTGGGGCGTGACGGCGAGGCTGGCACGTATGTCGTGCTCCGGCCCCGGAGGTTCTCGCCCAGCCCTGGCGCCTGCTTAACTCAGCTGCGCGAGCACGCCGGCGAGGTCGGCTGGCAGCCCGGAGGCGAGCTCGACCACCCCGCCGTGCGACGGGTGCGTGAAGCGCAGCCGCTCGGCGTGGAGGAACGGCCGCTCGAGGCCGAGTTCTCGCGCCCTACCGCCGTAGCGGGTGTCCCCCGCCACCGGATGGCCGATTGCCGCCAGGTGGACCCGGATCTGATGCGTCCTGCCGGTCTCGAGCACGACCTCGAGCAGCGTCGTCGGGACGGGCCGGTCGAAGCGGCGCAGCACCCGGTAGTGGCTGCGCGCCGCCTTGCCGGTCGTGCTCACCGTCATGCGCGTCGGCTGGCGCGCCGAGCGGCCGATCGGGGCGTCGATCGTGCCCTCGTCGGCGACGACGTGGCCGAGCGCCAGCGCCAGGTAGGTGCGGCCCATGGACCGGTCGGCGAGCTGCGCCACCAGGGCGTCGTAGGCCTGCGGCGTCCGGGCGATGACGAGCAGTCCTGAGGTGTCCTTGTCGAGCCGGTGCACGATCCCCGGCCGCTCGGGATCGCCCGCTCCCGCACGCGCCGCGGCCGCGAGATCCGGGTAGCGGGCGAGCAGCCCGGAGACGAGCGTGTCCCCGGCGTGGCCCGCCCCGGGATGGACGACGAGTCCGGCCGGCTTGTCGACGACGACGACCGACTCGTCCTCGAGCACCACGTCGAACGCGATCACGCCGGCGACGTCGACCGGCACGGGTTCGTCGGGCGTGGCCACGAGGTCGACCTCAAGCAGCTCGCCCGCGTGCACGCGCCGGTGGCGAGACGAGACGACCTCGCCCCCAATGCGCACCCCGCCGCGGGCGATCAGCCCGGCCACCTCCCCCCGCGACTGGCCGGAGAGGAGCGCGATGGCGCGGTCGACGCGCTCGCCGCTCAGGGTGCCAGGGATCTCGATCGCCTCGCTCATCCGCCCGACCCCGTCTCGCCAAGCCCGTCGCCCGAGACGCCCGTGCTGCCTCGGCCAGGGGCGACCGTGCCCGGCCCGCCGGCCGCCCCGCGGCCGCCGCGCCAGAAGACGACGCCCACGACCGCGCACCCGCACACGATCGAGGCGTCAGCGAGGTTGAACGTCGGCCAGAAGCTCGTGTGGATGAAGTCCACAACGGCGCCGCCGTGCCCCCGGAAGAGCCGGTCGCCGAGGTTGCCGAGCGCGCCTCCGAGGACCATCCCGACGCCGACCGCCGCCGGGTAGCTCGGCGCGCCGCGCGCGAACCAGACGATCAGCACCACGATGACCACGCCGACGAGCACGATCGGCAAGGTCAGCCCGGTCCCGATCGAGAAGGCGACACCGCTGTTGTAGGCGAGCTCCAGGGAGATCGGCCCGACGAGGTGCCTCGGACCGTCGACCAGGTGCGCCACCGCCAGCGATTTCGTGGTCTGGTCCAGCGCGAGAACCACCAGCGCCGTCGCCGTGACCACGAGTACCCGGCGCGCCCGGGTGCGGGACACCCGATGGGCGCGCCGACCCGCGGTCAACGGCGGGACAGTCCTCCGCTCTTGCAGGCGATGCACAGCCGGGCGAACGGGAGCGCCTCGAGCCGGGGCTTCGGGATCAGCTCGCCGCAGCCTTCGCAGATCCCGTACTTGCCGTTCGCGATCTTCTCCAGCGCGTCGTCGATCTCCTCGACCGCTGCGAGCGCCTGCGCCGACAACGCCAGGTCGCGTTCGCGGTCGACGGTCACCGTGCCGCCCTCGCCGGACTCCTCGTCGAACTGGATGTCGCCCGGCTCCATCTCCTCCACCAGCGACTCCGCCTCCGCGCGCAGGCTCCGTGCCTGCTCGAGGTAGGTCGCTCGCTCGCTGAGGAGCGCCTCGCGCTGGTGGGCAAGGAAGCGCTCGTCGCCGACGTAGCCGGACGAGACGGGCTTGGCGGCCGGAGCCGCCTTCGCCGGAGCGGCCTTCGCCGGGGCGGCCTTCGGCGGGGCGGCAGCTGTCGCCGAGGCCTTGGTGGCGGTGGCCTTCGACGTCTCGGCCTTCGCCGGGGCGGCCTTCGCCGGGGCGGCCTTCGCCGGGGCGGCCTTGGTGGCGGTGGCCTTCGCCGGGGCGGCCTTCGCCGGGGCGGCCTTCGCCGGGGCGGCCTTGGTGGCAGTGGCCTTCGACGTCTCGGCCTTCGCCGGGGCGGCCTTCGCCGGGGCGGCCTTCGCCGGGGCGGAGTTCGCCGGGGCGGCCTTCGCCGGGGCGGCCTTGGTGGCGGTGGCCTTCGACGTCTCGGCCTTCGCCGGTGCGGCCTTCGCCGGGGCGACCTTCGTGGCGTTCTTCGACGCTGGGGACGCGGAAGCCGGGGCGGAAGCCCGCCTGGAGGCGCCGTTACCCGACACTGCCGCCTTCGCCGGCTGCGCCTTCGCGCCGGCGTCCTTCGACTTGAGTGGACCCGCCGCCTTGTCGCCCGTGGTGCTCGACGACGACCGGCTCGTGCCTGCGGGAACGCTCTTCGCGCCCGTCGAGGTGGTGGTGCGAGGCATCGTGCTCAGCGTCTCCTCTCCGAGCAAGAGTGCGCGACGATAGCCGATCGTCGCGCCGTGGTCGACAATGCTCTTGCCGGTGGTCAACGCCTCCGATGGGCGCCGCGTTCCCGGCCCGTCCTGCCGCCCCCCGCCTCGGTGACGGCCTCGTCGAGCAGGCGCCGCACCTCCTCCGGATCGACGTCGCTCACGCGGAGGCGCTTCTGGCGCGAACGCTCGCCGCCGACGAGCTCGATGCGCGAGCGGGCGACGTGCAGGACATCCGCGATCAGCTCGACGACGGCGTCGTTCGCCCGGCCGTCGACCGGCGGCGGCGCGACCCGGACGTGCAGCGCGTCACCACGCCGCCCGGTGACGGCACCGCGGCCGGCGCCCGGCTGCACGTAGAGGCGGAGGACGATCGCGCCGCGGTCGGTCCGGGGCTCAGAACCCCCGTCGGGCGCGGCGCGCTCGACGTCGAACAGCTCGTCGGCCATGTCCGCATACTCTAGGGGCATGGCGGAATCGACCGGGTCGAGACGGTACCCGCGCGTGACCGCGCAGCCCCGCTACCCCGAGCTCGAGGAGGAGACCCTCGCCTTTTGGGAGGTTGACGGGACCTTCCAGGCGTCGATCGACCGGCGGCGCGAGGCCGAGGAGCTCGTCTTCTACGACGGGCCGCCCTTCGCCAACGGCCTGCCCCACTACGGCCACCTGCTCACCGGCTTCGTGAAGGACGCCATACCCCGCTACAAGACGATGCGCGGGTGGCGGGTCGAGCGCCGCTTCGGCTGGGACTGCCACGGGCTCCCCGCCGAGACCGAGGCGGAGAAGGAGCTCGGCGTCTCCGGGCGCGGCCCGATCACCGAGTTCGGCATCGACCGCTTCAACGACTACTGCCGGACCTCGGTGCTGCGGTACACGAAGGCCTGGGAGCGCTACGTGACCCGCCAGGCGCGCTGGGTCGACTTCGAGCACGACTACAAGACGATGGACCCCTCCTACATGGAGAGCGTGCTCTGGTCCTTCAAGTCGCTCCACGACCGAGGCCTCGTCTACGAGGCGTACCGGGTGCTCCCCTACTGCTGGGAGTGCGAGACGCCGCTGTCGAACTCCGAGACCCGCCAGGACGACGCCTACCGCGACCGGGTCGACCCCGCCGTGACGGTCGCCTTCGACCTCCTCGCGGACGGGGAGGCCGACGACGCCGGCGAGCTCGCCGGCCCCTTGAGGCTGCTCGCCTGGACGACGACGCCGTGGACGCTTCCGTCGAACCTCGCCCTCGCCGTCGGGCCCGACCTCAACTACCTCCTCGTCCGTCGCGACGGGAAGGTCCTCGTCGTCGGCGAGGACCGCTTCGACGCCTACGCCGAGGAGCTCGTCGGTGGCGAGGTGATCGGCAAGGTCCCCGGCTCGGCGCTGCTCGGCCGCCGCTACCGTCCGCTGTTCGACTACTTCACGGGGTCCGACTTCGGGACCGAGAACGCCTTCGTCGTCGTCCCCGGTGACCACGTCACCACCGACGAGGGCACGGGCATCGTCCACATGGCGCCCGCCTTCGGTGAGGACGACCAGCGGATCTCAGAAGCCCACGGCATCCCGGTGATCTGCCCGGTCGACGACCGGGGCCGCTTCGACGAGCGCGTCCCCGACTTCGCCGGGCTCCAGGTCTTCGAGGCGAACCCGCTCATCGTCGAGCGGCTCGGCGCGGCGGGCGCGCTCGTGCGCTCCGAGGAGATCCACCACAGCTACCCGCACTGCTGGCGGACCGACACGCCGCTCATCTACCGCGCGGTCAGCTCGTTCTTCGTCCGCGTCACCGCCATCAAGGAGCGGATGCTCGAGCTGAACCGCCAGATCAACTGGGTGCCGGGCCACGTGCGCGACGGCGCGTTCGGAAAGTGGCTCGAGAACGCCCGGGACTGGTCCATCACACGCAACCGCTTCTGGGGCGCGCCCATCCCGGTCTGGAAGAGCGACGATCCGTCCTGGCCGCGCGTCGACGTCTACGGCAGCCTCGACGAGCTCGAGCGCGACTTCGGCGTGCGCCCGGCGGAGCTCCACCGTCCCGGCATCGACGAGCTGACCCGGCCCAACCCCGACGACCCGACGGGCCGCTCGACGATGCGACGCGTCCCCGACGTCCTCGACTGCTGGTTCGAGTCAGGCTCGATGCCCTTCGCACAGCTCCACTACCCCTTCGAGAACGCCGAGCGCTTCGAGTCCCACTTCCCTGCCGACTTCATCTGCGAGTACGTCGGCCAGACGCGGGGCTGGTTCGACAAGCTGCACGTGCTCGCCACCGCGCTGTTCGACCGGCCGGCCTTTTCGAACTGCATCGCCCACGGCGTCCTGCTCGGCAACGACGGCCGCAAGCTCTCCAAGCGGCTGCGCAACTACCCCGACCCCGAGGAGTTCTTCGCCACCGAGGGCGCCGACGCGATGCGCTGGTACCTGCTCTCCTCGGCGGTGCTGCGCGGCCAGGACGTGGTGCTCGAGGAGAAGGCGATGACCGAGCCCGTCCGCCAGGTGCTCAACCCCATCTGGAACTCCTGGTACTTCCTCGCCCTCTACGGCGGCACCGACGACATCGTCGGGCGCTGGCGCACCGACCAGCAGGGCCTGCTCGACCGCTACATCCTGGCGAAGACGCGCGTCCTCGTCGAACAGGTCACCGCGGCGTTCGACGCCTACGACCTGGCCGGCGCCACCGGTGCCGTCACCGGCTACCTCGACGCGCTGACGAACTGGTACGTGCGGCGCAGCCGGGACCGCTTCTGGCGCCCGCTCAGCGGCGACGAGGCGCTCGACGCCGACAAGCACGACGCCTACGACACGCTGCACACCGTGCTCGAGGTGCTCTGCCGGGTGAGCGCGCCCCTGCTGCCCTACCTCACCGAGCACGTCTGGCGCGGGCTGACCGGCGCGCGCAGCGTCCACCTCACCGACTGGCCGGACGCCGCCGCGCTCCCGGCCGACCCGGTGCTCGTGGCGGCGATGGACCGCGTCCGAGAGGTCGCTTCCGCTGCGCACTCGGTCCGAAAGGACCGCGGGCACCCGGTTCGACATCCGCTTCCGTGCCTCACCTACGCCGCACCCGACTCGCCGCTCCTCGAGCCGTACCGCTGGCTGCTCGAGGAGGAGGTCAACGTCAAGCGGGTCGAGCTCGTCGGAGGCGTCGGCGACCACGCCACGACCGTGCTGAGCGTCGTGCCGGCAGCGCTCGGGCCCCGGCTCGGCCCGCGGACCCAGCAGGTGATCAACGCGGTGCGTCGCGGCGAGTGGACGCGGCGCGGCGACGGCTCGATCGAGGCCGCCGGCGAGGTCCTCCTCCCCGACGAGTACACGCTCAGGCTGCGCCCGCTCGACGAGGCCGCGGGCCGCGTCCTCCCCGGCGACGCCGGCGTCGTCGTCCTCGACCTCGCGGTCACGGCGGAGCTGAAGCGCGAGGGCATCGCGCGCGACGTGGCCCGCATCGTGCAGCAGGCGCGCAAGGACGCCGACCTGCAGGTCACCGACCGCATCGAGGTCGTCGTGGAGGCTCCGGGCGACATCGTCTCGGCGGTCGGCGAGCACGAGGAGCGGTTCCGCGAGCAGACGCTCACGACCTCCCTCTGGCTCGTCGGGGCCGGCGATGCGGCGGGACCGCCGGTGTTCGCCGCCGAGTTCGAGCACGACTACACCCTGCCCGACGGCAGGGTCGTCACCGTGCGCCTACGGCGCTGGCGGGAGGAGCCCGCGGCCGGGAGGGACTAGCCCCGCCCGGCTCCCCACCGTCCCCCGCGCCCGGTCGGGCTCAGGCCGACCAGCTGCCGCCGTCGCTCCCGAGCCGGAACTGCTCGGTCAGGTGGACGCCAGCCTCTGACCCGGGCGGTGCCACATCGAGGTCGCGACCCGCAGCCCAGCGCGCCCAGAGGGCCTCGTCGGGATCCGCGGCGTCCGAGGCCGGACCGCCGTGGGAGGGGCTCGACCCGCTCCAGCTCTGCTCCGGGTCGGTGACGGGCTGCAGCGAGGTCGCGCCGTAGCCGAAACCGCCGTCGCGCGGCCCGCCGCCGTAGGCGGAGGCGGCGTCCTCGCTGATCTCCGACTCGACGTCGGGGAGGTCCTGGCCGGGCTCGGCCGGGGCGGCGGGCTCGGACGGCGCCTCGCCGTAGCTCCCGGGCGACTGGCCATAGCCGGACGGTGCCGGCGTCGCCGGGACCGACGGCGGGGATGCCGCCTGGGTGGCGAAGGCGTCCGACACCGTGAGCGCGTCGCCGACGTAGCGCAGCGCCGAGGAGAGCGCCTGGGTCAGCCGGTCGCGCTCGGTCTCCATCAAGGTGCCGAGCGACTGCACCTCGCGCTCGAGCCGGTCGCGCTGGTCGCTCAACCGCGCGACCCGGTCGTGCATCTCCTGCTCGGCCTCGTCGCGCATGTGCCTGGCGGACTCCCGCGCCTGGGTGACGAGCGCGTCGGACTGGGAGCGTGCGTCTTCCAGGATCCGTGCGGCTTCCTCGCGCGCCTCGCTCACCGCCAGGTCCGCCGTCCGCTGCGCGAGCACGAGGGTCCGGCGGATCGCGTCATCGTCCGCGGTCGGGAGGTCGTCGCCCTGTCGGTCGGTGCGCCTGGCGCGTTCAGCGAGGTCGGCGAGCTGGGCGCGCATCTCGTCCACCGCGACGGCGACCTTCTCGAGGAACTCGTCGACCTCGTCCGTGTCGTAGCCGCGCAGACGGTCCCTGAACTCGACCTCACGCAGTACCTTCCCGGAGATCTCCATGGGCTGATGCTACCCCCCGGTCATCGAAAATCCGTGGATGGCACGACGCGCGACGGCTGGGCGAACGTGGCGCCGCGCCACGATCTTCTCAGCGCGTCTGCAAGATCGACAGCAAGACCTCCAGCAGGATCAGCACGACGAGCGGCGAGAGGTCGATCCCCATCCCACCGATGCGCACCGGGCGGAGCACCCGCCGGACGGGGACGAGCACGGGGTCGGTCAGCTTCGCCAGCACCGTGACGACGCGCGACCACTTCGACCAGGGATCGATCGGGAACCACGAGAGGATGATCCGAACGAAGAGGACGACCAGGTACGCCTGGAGGATGTCGACGATGATCCGCAGGATCACGCCGTCGACCCCGCCGCCGCGGCCGCGCTCAGCACGGCCGGCCCGACATCACGCTCTGGGCTGGAACAGGCCGCGCTCTTGCAAGCGCAGCCGCTCTTCGTCGGAGACCTCGACGTTCGACGGGGTGAGCAGGAACACCTGGTCGGCGACCTTCTCCATCGAGCCTCCGAGGGCGTAGGTGAGCCCCGAGCAGAAGTCGATCATCCGCCGGGCGAGATCGCGCTCGCTCATCTGGAGGTTGACGATCACCGGGCTGTTCTGCTTCACGAGGTCGCCGATCTGCTGGGCGTCGCTGAAGCGCGCCGGGGCGACCACGTGCACCTTCGCTCCCCGGTTGGGGACGAGCGGGCGGACGATCGCCGCACGCGGGCCGGACCCGGTGCCGTCGCGCTCCTCGCGCACGAGGGGGCGGACGGTGCCTGGCAGGGGGTGCTCCGGCGGCTCGGGCACGTCGTGGTCGGGGTAGACGATGTGCCCCGCCCGGTGCATGGCCAGCTCGTCGGCGGCGTCGTAGGCGTCGTCGTACAGCTCGTCGTCGTCGACGTCCTTCAGCCCTAGGTAAGCGAGTGCTCTGTTCATGAACGTTGCCATCGGACCCCTCCTTCGGGCACCCTATTGTGGCACTCCTGCACGAGCAGGGCGGGGACCGAACAGCGCCCGCCCGACCCGCACCATCGTCGAGCCGGCGGCCACCGCCGCCTCGAGGTCGTCGGTCATCCCCATCGAGGCCTCGGCGAGCCCGAGCTCGCCGACGAGGCCGGCCACGGTCGAAAAGGCGCGGCTCGCGCCGGCCGGGTCGTCCTGGGGCGCGACCGTCATCAGGCCCCGCACGTCGAGGCCGAGCCCGCCGAGCCCGGCGACGAGCGGCGCCACCTCACCGGGCGCGACCCCGCCCCGGTCGGGCTGCCCGGTGGTGTCGACCTCGACGAGCACGCGGGCGCCCGGCGCGTGGCGGGCGATGGCCCTGCCCTCCTCCAACCGGTCCACGCCCTCGTACAGGGCGACGAAGGGCGCCACCCTGGCGACCTTGTTGCGCTGGATCCCTCCGAGGAAGTGCCACACCACCCCGTGGCCCGGCTCGAGCGCCTCGAGGGCGCTCGCCTTCCGGACGAGCTCGCCGGCGTAGTTCTCGCCGATGTCGACGAGGCCGACGGCGAGGGCGGCGCGCACGGCCTCGAGGCCGAAGCCCTTCGTGACGGCCACGACCCGGATGCGGCCGGGATCGCCGCCGGCGCCGGCGATCCGCCCGCGCACGGTCGCGAGCCGGGCGGCGACCTGCGCGAGGTAGCCCTCCTCGAGCGGCCCGGGCAGGGGTGGCTCCTCCGCCGGCCTCGAAGCCCCGGGCGGGGCATCGACCCGGCCGGGCTCGGGCCCGCTCATCGCCCCCCCGCCGATCCGGCGGCGGGCGCCTCCTGCCACACGGCGAGGGCGTGGCGAGAGGCGTCCCGGCGGCGCCGGTGGGAGAACCACCGGTCGCCGCAAGCGGTGCAGGAGCCGGCGTCGACCGCGAGCTCGGCGCCCGCCCGGGCGAGGGCGCCCCGGACGGCGGCCGGGAGGTCGAGCGCGGGGTCGCCCGCGGCCGTCGTGGCGCGCACCGCCGGGCCGAGGACCGCGGCCGCGGCGTCGAGGTCCGCCTCGCCGAAGCGGTAGCACTCCGGATGGATGCACGGCCCGAGCACCGCGGCGACCCGGCCGGCGCCGAGGGAGCGCATCGCCGCCACCGTCGCCTCGACGATCCCGGCCACGAGGCCGCGCCAGCCGGCGTGGGCGACGCCGGTGATCCCTTCGGGGCTGGCCAGGCCGACGAGCGCGCAGTCGGCGCCGAGCACGGCGAGGCACGCGTCGGGCGAAGCCGTGACGAGCGCGTCGGCCTCCGCGTCGAGGGGGCCGGACGGCGCCCCGACCACGACGACGCGCGCGCCGTGGACCTGTCGGGCGAACGTCCACGGGCGGTCGACGAGGACGCGCCGGCGCGCCTCGGCGGCGTCGTCTGGCACGCCGGGCGGTCGCAGGTCGCCGTCGGCACGGGACGTCACGAGCACGCGAGCACCCCAGGGGAGGGCGACCGTCAACGGCTGGGACACGGCGTGGCGCGCGACGCTCGTGGCCACGCCCCCGAGCGCGCTGACGTCCCGGTTACTTGAGGAACGAGGGGACGTCGAAGTCGTCGTCGCCGAGGTCGAGCTCTTCCTCGCCGACCGCGAAGACGTCCACGGGGGCGGTGTCGTCCCCGACGCGCTCGCGCCCGCCGGCCTGCGGCTCGGTGCCGCGTCGGTGGGCGCCGCCCGGGCGGGCCGGCTCCGCGCCGCGCTCTTCGACGCGGTCGAAGCCCGAGGCGATGACGGTGACGCGGACGGTGTCGCCGAGAGAGTCGTCGATGACGCTGCCGAAGATGATGTTGGCATCGGGATGCGCGTGGGTGTGGATCTCCTCGGCCGCCTCGTTCACCTCGAACAGGCCGAGATTGCGGCCACCCGCGATGTTGAGCAGGATGCCCTTGGCGCCTTCGATCGACGCCTCGAGCAGCGGGCTCGTGATGGCGTGCTTGGCGGCGTTGAGCGCCCGGTCGTCGCCCGACGCCGTCCCGATCCCCATGATCGCGGTGCCGGCGTTGTTCATCACCATCTTCACGTCGGCGAAGTCGGTGTTGATGAGGCCCGGCACGTTGATGAGGTCGGTGATGCCCTGCACACCCTGGAGGAGGATCTCGTCGGCCATCCGGAAGGCGTCGACCATGGAGGTCTTCGCGTCGGCCAGGGTGAGCAGCCGCTCGTTCGGGATGATGATGAGGGTGTCGACCTTCTCCTTCAGGCGCTGGATCCCCTGCTCCGCCTGGAGCGAGCGGCGGCGCCCCTCGAAGGCGAACGGGCGCGTCACGACGCCGATGGTGAGCGCCCCGAGGCTCTTCGCGACCTCGGCGATCACCGGCGCCGCGCCCGTCCCGGTGCCGCCGCCCTTGCCGGCGGTGATGAAGACCATGTCGGCGCCCTTCAGCACCTCCTCGATCTCCTCCAGGTGCTCCTCGGCGGCGATCCGCCCGATCTCGGGGTCGCTCCCCGCCCCGAGCCCGCGGGTCAGCTGGCGGCCGATGTCGAGCTTGATGTCCGCCTCGCTCATGAGCAGCGCCTGCGCGTCGGTGTTGACCGCGATGAACTCCACGCCCTTCAGGCCGGCGTCGATCATGCGGTTCAGCGCGTTGACACCCGCGCCACCTACGCCGACGACCTTGATGAGGGCGATGAAGCTCTGCGATGCGCCGGTCATGGCTGCCCCTGTCTTCCTGCTACGAGATAAGTGGGCGCAGATGGCACCAGGGCCGGCGGACGGCTCCTTCGTCCGGGGCCCCGCCGCCCGCGACCGCCGTGTGCACCGGGACCGGACGGTCGACACCGGCGCCACACCGGTTCACGGTAGCTGAACCTCGGACTCCAGAGCGGGCGGCTGGAGCACCTCAGCGACCAGAACGAGACGAAACATAGGGCCGGTACCTCACGGGGTCAAGACCGGTGAGGCGGGAACCCGCAGGTCGATGGTTACAATTCCGGCCAGCGACACACGGGCCAGGACCGTAGCGAGCGAGACGATCTTCTGGTGGAGCTCGGCCGTCGAGCCGAGCACGACCAGCGGGCCGTGCAGCAACCGGACGACCACCCCGTCGGTCGTGCTCGAGTCGATCGACGCGACCCGCCCGGCGATCGAACCGGGGAGCGCCCGGGCGAGACCGAGCAGCGGCGCGTCGCCCGCACCGAGGTCGCCGCCGGGCACCGGCACGGCCCCGACGCCCGCCAGCGCCACGAGGCCGCTGGGCGGCGCCGCGACGTCCTCGAGCACTCGGCCCGTGCCGTCGACGACCGCGTTGCGGTGCCCGCCCAACGGGACGTAGGCGAGCGGGCGGCGCTCGACGATCCTCACGGCGACCCCGGAGGGCCAGCTCCTCGAGACCTGGGCGCTCAGCACCCAGGGCAGGCGCTCGAGCGACGACGCCGCGGCCGCGCCGTTGACGTCGATGAGCGGCGGGTGCGCGGCCAGGCCGGTGACACGCAGCACCTCGGCGCGGGGCTCGTGGACGGCGCCGGCGATGTCGATCGAGCGCGCGGCGAAGAGCGATGAGTGCACGAGGACCAGGCCCGTGACGACGAGCGCCACGAGCACGAGCACGACCGCGACGATCCGGAGCCGGCGCCGGCCGGCCTCGCGCTGCACGGCGAGCTTGCGGGCGCGCATGCGCGGGTCCGTCTCGCTCGCCCGCCGGTCCGCGCCGGGCCGCGCCCCGGTGGCCGCCGCGCTCACGGCGCGAAGCCCACGAGCCGCAGCTCCGTTCGCAGCTCGACCCCGAGGCGCTCGCCGACGAGCCGGCGCACGGTGGCGATGAGGCGGTGGACGTCGTCGGCCGAGCCGCCGGCGTCGGCCTGGACGAAGTTGGCGTGCTTCTCCGACACCTGCGCCGAGCCGATCCGGAGCCCCTTCAGCCCGGCCGCCTCCACGAGCCGGCCCGCCGAGTCCCCTTCGGGGTTCGTGAACACCGAGCCGGCGTTCCGGCCGCCCGGCTGGTGCTCCCGGCGCCAGGCGACGATCTCGGCGATCGCCTTCGCCGACGTGTCGGGGTCGCCGGACTCGCCGGCGAAGGTCGCCGAGAGCACGAGGTCGCCAGGACCGACGCGGGAGCGCCGGTAGCCGAGGGCGAGCTCGGCCGCCGCCACGACCCGGTCGCTGCCACCGCCGAGGTCGACGATCCGGCACGAGCGGAGCCGGTCGCCGGTCTCGGCGCCGTGCCCGCCGGCGTTCATCGCCACCGCCCCGCCGACCGACCCCGGGATGCCGACGGCCCACTCCATCCCCGCACAGCCAGCCGCGGCGGCGCGCCGGGCGAGCACGGGGTAGTAGGCCGCGCCGCCGGCGACGATGCGCGCGCTCGCCGCGTCGATCTCGACCTCCTCGAACGCGCCGACGAGCGCCACGCACAGCCCGGCGAAGCCGCCGTCGGCGACGAGCAGGTTCGACCCACGGCCGAGCACCAGCACCTCGACGCCGCTTGCCGCCACGGCGGCGGCGACGCGCTCGAGCGAGGCCTCGTCGGCGATCTCGGCGAAGAGCGCGGCACGCCCGCCCACGCGGTAGGTGGTGCGAGCCGCGATCGGCTCGTCCCGGCGGGCGAGCGGGCCGAGGAGCACCGCCGCCCGCTCGACGGCGTGCAGGGCCTCGGAGCGCCCGTCGGCGTGGGCGGCGCCTGCCCGCCCCGTTGGGCTCACCAGGCCGGCTCGGCGAGCAGCTCGTCGGGCAGGGTCGTCAGATCGCCGGCACCGAGGGTGAGGCAGCAGTCGCCCGGGCGCAGTGTGCGGCGCAGGTAGGCGACGAGGTCGCTCCGCTGCGGCAGGTAGGCGGCGTGGGTCCCCGGGTGGGCGTCGAGCACCGCGTCGAGCACGAGCTTGGCGGACACCCCGGGCGGCGGCGACTCCCCCGCCGCGTAGATGCCGGTGACGACGACCAGGTCGGCGTCGCCGAAGGCGTCGCCGAAGTCGCGCGCGAGGGCCGCCACCCGCGAGTACCGGTGCGGCTGGAACACGCAGACGACCCGGCGCCATCCGCCCCGGCGTGCGGCTGCCAAGGTGGCGGCGACCTCCCCGGGGAGGTGCGCGTAGTCGTCGACGAAGGTGACGCCGCGGGCCTCGCCGCGGAACTCGAACCGCCGAGCCACGCCGGCGAAGCGGGCCAGCGCCCGCGCCGCGACGTCGACCCCGACGCCGACGCGGAGGGCCGCGGCCACGGCTCCTGCCGCGTTGGCGGCGTTGTGGGCTCCCGGCACGGGGAGGGCCAGCTCGCCGAGCACCTCGCCGCCGCGCTCGAGCGCGAAGGCGATGTCGCTGCGCCCGCCGCGAAAGCCCGTGACGCGAAGCTCGGCGGCGTCGGCGAACCCGTACGTCGTGGCGCCGGCCGGGGCGAGGCGCGAGGCGACCGGGTCGTCGGCGCAGACGATCGCGCCGCCCGGCGCGTCCGCCATGAAGCCGGCGAACGCCGCCTCGAGTGCGGCGATCGAGCCGTAGTGGTCGAGGTGGTCGGCTTCGACGTTCGTCACGAGGGCGAGCTCAGGGTGGAGCGCGAGGAACGTGCCGTCGCTCTCGTCCGCCTCGACGACGAGCCACTCCCCGTCCCCCCAGACGGCGTTGGTGCCGATCTCGTTGACGTCGCCCCCGACGACGAAGGAGGGCTCGAGACCGGCCTCGACGAGCACGAGCGCGAGCATCGAGGTCGTCGTCGTCTTGCCGTGGGTCCCCGAGACCGCCACCGTCCGGCGCTGCGCCGTGATCGCCGCCAGCGTTTCGGCACGCGTGTGCACCTCCAGGCCGAGCCGGCGCGCCTCGGCCAGCTCGACGTTGCGCTCCGGGATCGCCGTCGAGATCGCGACGACCTCGGCACCGGCGACGTTCGCCGGGTCGTGGCCGAGGGCCACGCGCACGCCGAGCGCGCGCAGGCGCTCGAGCGCCACCCCGTCCTTCAGGTCGCTGCCGCTCACCTGATGGCCCATCGTGACGAGCACCGCGGCGATGGCGCTCATCCCGGCCCCGCCGATGCCGACGAGGTGGACCCGCCGCGCTCGCCCGAGGTCGAGGGGGCTCACGGCGCTGCGCCCCCGGCGCCGTCCGGGGCCCGGTCGCCCCCTTCCGCTCCGCCCGTCGCGCGAGCCTCGTCGGGCGGCGCGCCAGGCTCGTCGGGCGGCGCGCTCCGGCCGGCGCGGCGCGAGAGGATGCGCCCGACGCGCCGGCGGGTGCCGGGCCGCCGGGCGATCTCCTCGACGAGCACGGCGACGCGCACGGCCGCATCGCGCCGGCCGAGCGCGAGCGCGGAGCGTTCCATGCGCTCGAGGCGGCCCGGGTCGGCGAGGAGCGCCTCCAGCTCGGTCACCAGCCGGTCGCTCGTGGCCTCGGCGTCGGGCACGAGCAACCCGGCCCCCGCAGCCGCCAGGACCTCGGCGTTGCGGCGCTGATGGTCGGCGGGGGCACCCGGCAGCGGCACGAGGATGCTCGGCGTGCCGATCACGGTCAGTTCGGCGACCGTGGAGGCGCCGGCCCGGCAGATCACGACGTCGCTCGCCGCAAGCAGCTCGGGCATCCGCTGCTCGTACGCGACGACCCGGTAGTCCAGGCCGGCGGCGCCGCGGGCGGACAGCCGGGCGTGCGCCGCCAGCACCATCTCGTGGTCCCGCTCGCCGGTGACGTGGTAGATCGTCAGGTCCCGGCGCTCCGCCAGCAGTCGGGCGAGCCCGAGCGCGGCCTCGTTCAGGCGCCGGGCGCCGAGCGAGCCGCCGGTGACGGCGACGACGAGCCTTCCCTCGTCGATCCCGAGCAGCCGCCGGGCGCGGGCGCGCCCCTCGGGGCTGCGCTCGACCTCCAGCACCTCCGGACGCACCGGTGCGCCGGTCAGCACCGCGCGAGGCAGCGCCGTGCCGGGCAACGCCACCGCGCTCGCCCGCGCGAAGCGGCCGACGAAGCGGTTGGCGGCGCCGGGCACGGCATCGACGTTGACGACCACGACCGGTACCCCGAGCGCGAGCGCGGCGAGCGAGCAGGGGACGCCGGCGTAGCCGCCCACGGTGACGACCGCGGCGGGCCGCCGCTCGGCGACGAGCCGGACCGCTCGCGCTGTCGCGGCCAGCAGCCCGACGACCGCCCCCACGTTGTCCGCGGTGAGTCGGCGCTGGATCCCGCGCCCGGGGAGGAGCACGGATCGGAAGCCGGCCTCGGGCGCGAGCTTGGCCTCCAGGCCGTTCGCCGCCCCGACGTAGCAGATGCTCGACCGGTCCCGGCCGCCGGCGACGAGCGCCCGACCGACGGCGATCGCCGGCAGCACGTGGCCGGCGGTCCCGCCGCCGGTCACGATCACCTCGCCCTCGGCCGGTGGCTGGGCGTGGCTGTTCATCTCGACACTGCCTTCATTTCGACAGCCTTCATTTCGACAGCCTTCATTTCGACAGCCTTCATTTCGACAGCCTTCATTTCGACAGC
>Ga0209415_10005919_pt1 | contig 21855 bp, 14 predicted proteins | sample PeaSoiSIISIP2007_FD_187696 | JGI IMG/M metagenome (GOLD analysis project Ga0209415, IMG submission 187696) | Peat soil microbial communities from Weissenstadt, Germany - SII-SIP-2007 (SPAdes) (version 2) | ecosystem: Environmental > Terrestrial > Soil > Wetlands > Peat | place: Germany... | reverse complement strand
GCCGCTAGCCCCACCGCAGGTGGCTGGCGCGGGTCACGCCGAAGGCCGCTAGCCCCACCGCAGGTGGTTGGCGCGGGTCACGCCGAAGGCCACTGGCCCCACCGCAGGTGGCTGGCGCTGGTCACGCCGAAGGCCACTGGCCCCACCGCAGGTGGTTGGCTGTGCCGTAGGAGGTGTGGTATACGTTTTCACATGACTTTGCGCACGTTTTCTCTCGCCGCTGTGGTTTTGGTTCTTGCCTCCATCCTCTGCCCCGCGCAGACGCTTGCTCCCACGCCGCCGATGGGCTGGAACAGTTGGGATGCCTACGGGCTCACCATCAACGAGGCGGATTTCCGCGCCAATGCCACGGTGCTGGCCGGTCTGCGCCAGTATGGATGGCAGTACGCGGTCATTGATGAAGGCTGGTACATGCGGAATCCCTTCGGTTCCAATCTTGCCGAGCGCGACTATCTTTGGAACGCCAATGGAATCCTGATCCCGGTCGAGAGCCGCTTTCCTACCTCCGCGGATGGTGCGGGCTTCAAGCCGCTGGCCGACTGGTTGCACAAGCAGGGGCTGAAGTTTGGCATCCACATTGTGCGCGGCATTCCTCGCCAGGTAGTCAAGCAGAATCTGCCCATTGCCGGTTCCGACTTTCATGCCGCCGATGCGGCTGATACCTCCGATACCTGTCCCTGGGACGACGGCAATTACGGCATCCAGGACAATGCGGCCGGTCAGGCGTATTACGATTCGATGCTCAAGGTTTATGCCGGATGGGGACTGGACTTCATCAAGGTCGATTGCATCAGCAACAACCCTTATCGTCCCACCGAAATCCGTCAGCTTGCAGCGGCGATTCGCAAGACGGGCCGCCCGATTGTGCTGAGTCTTTCGCCTGGTCCCACGGGGCTGGTGCACGGCGGCGAGGTGGCGGAGATGGCGCAGATGTGGCGCATCACCAACGACCACTGGGATGCATGGAGTTTTCCGCGCAGACCCGGCGACGGAGAGTTCCCCTTTGGCTTGCGCGAAGAGTTTGACCGCTTGGCCCAGTGGTTTTCTTACACGCGCGCGGGCAACTGGCCGGATGCGGATATGCTGCCCGAGGGATCGCTGACGCCGAATCCAGGTTGGGGTGAGCCACGGCAATCGCGTCTGACCCACGACGAGCAGCAGACGGAGTTTACGCTGTGGTCCATTGCGCGTTCTCCGCTGATCTTCGGCGGCAATCTGACCAAACTCGACGACTTTTCGCGCTCGCTGATGAGCAACCAGACTCTGCTGTTCATGAATCAAAATGCGACGTATAGCCGCCCGGTTGCCCTCGGAGCCGGATATGAGAATGCGCGCGTTTGGCGGGCCAGCATCAACGAACCCGGCGCGCGCAATCACGACGAGTTCATCGCCTTCTTCAACCTGGACGACAAGCCCGTCACGCTGCACGCCAACTGGAAGCAACTGGGTCTGGAGGGCGTAAAGCATACCGCCAAGAGCGCCTGGAGTGATGCGGCGGGCAAGGAATCCAAGGAGATTGTGGTGACGCTGCCCGCGCACGGCAGCCAGTTGTTCGAGGTGAAATAAAGAGAAACAAGGGATCAGGGATCAGTTTTATGCGCGGCGGGTCGGTAACGCCGGTGGGGGACTGGAGAGCGGGGTGTGATGCGGATGCGCTCGATCAGGCTTTCGCTGGCGCTGATTGCGGGCACGGTTGCCGCGGGGCTGGCGGTGCGGTTTGTGCGCGTGGGGCTGCCGCAGACGGTGACCAAGTACGGCGGGTCCATGCTGTGGGCGCTGATGATCTATTGGATCGTTTCGACGCTGCGCGGGCGTTGGCGGCCACAGTGGGCCGCTTTGCTGGCGGGCGCGGTGGCGACGGCGGTCGAGTTCTTCAAGTTGGTTGATGCGCCGAAGCTGGATGCCTTTCGGCTGACGCTGCCGGGCATTTTGCTGCTGGGACGATATTTTTCCGCGTGGGATCTGCTGGCCTACGGGGTGTCGATTGCAATGGGCGCGTGGGCGGATGGTCTGATCCGCTTACGCGCTTCTTCTTTTTGAAACGGGGCACGTCGCACCGCGAAATTCCGGTTTTGACAATTTCAATCGTGGGTAATGGGCGGCTGTGATGAGGTTGATTTTCAAGAAGATGAAGTTGGGCATATACTGTGCTCCACAACCTCGGATTTGTTTGCCGGTCAACTGATCCGGCATTCGAGGATCGGGCGGCGGCCGAGCCAGGCCGACCGTAGGCTTTACACGCATTACGAGAGAATCCGCGGCATGCGGCGCGAGGCGATGCGGCGCAAGGCCGGGGAGCGGAGGCTGACCATGGAAGTGGAGTTCACCGCCAGACAAGTGAAGATCCCGAAGGGGCTGCGCCAGCAGGCTGAAGAGGGACTGGAACGGATCGCCCGGCATCTGGGCAAATCGGCACATGCCAGCGTTACCTTTGCCGAGCAGAAGCGGCTGCAGATCGTGGAAGTGACGATCCAGGCGCGGCTGCATACGATTGTGGCCGAAGGCAAGGCGGAGACGCAGGGGATGGCGCTGCGTCAGGCGCTGGAGCACGCCGAGAATCAGGCCAAAAAGCACCGCGATCGGAAGTTGGAACTGAAGCGGTTGCCGAAGGAAGAAAAGGAGGTTGCCGCGCCCCCGGTGACTCGATCAAAGACGCGCGCGGCGACGCCAGATGAGGTGGAAGCGAAGCCCGGCAAGGCTACCAAGGCGCGAAAAACGCTGGTGCAGCCGCATATCGTCAAGAGCACCGAGGCGATTGCGCTGAAGCCGCTGACGCTGGAAGAGGCGGTGAAGGAAGCCGAGTTCCAGGACCGTGATCTGCTGGTTTTCCGCAACAAAGGCGGGGATACGTTTGTTCTGCATCGCAAGCGGGATGGACAGATTGAGCTGGTCGAAATCCCCTAACCACCTGCGGTGGGGCGGGGTCATTGTGGCAGGACCCAGGGAACCTCCGAGCAAGTTGGGGTAATTGAAGAATGCATTTCCTCAGGGGCTGAAGCCCGTACCCTTCAAAATGCCGACTTGTTCAGAGGTTCCTTCGAGATGTGTTCTCCCACCCTGGACGCGAAAAACAAGAACGCACCCATGATGGGGCACCCGAGCATCTGTAACGATGGTGGGAGACGACGCGGACCAGGAGGTCGGCGCTACGGGGCAACTGCTACAGTTCAACTGCTTGTGGTTTGGTAACGCCAGTGCGCTGCTGGCTTGAATTGAAAAGTGACTGCAAACTGGATCGGTTGAGAAGAAGGAACGAGGCCAGAGAGCTTCCAGGAGCACGATGAGCCTGAATCTATCGGAGAACGCGGACGCGGAGCAGCGGGAGGAGCCGGGCGGCTTGCTGGACGAGCTGTCTGGGGAGAGTCTTGCCGAGTCGGTGCTGTCGAGCCTTGCCGAAGCGGTGGCGATTGTGCGCGCGGACCACGTGCAGTACATCAACCCTGCATTTACGCGGTTGTTCGGGTACTCGATCGAGGAATTGGGCGGTGAGTTTCTTTCGGAGATCATGATTCCGGATACGCTGCGCCAGGAAAAGGCACGGGTAGAGGCCAGCCTGGAGCGTCATGGCAGCGCGGCGCTGGAGACGGTGCGGATTCGCAAGAGTGGCGAGCCGCTGGACGTGGCGCTGATGGCCACGCCGCTGATGGTTGACGGGAAGCGGCAGGGAATCGTTCTGAGCTATCGCGACATTGGTGAACGGAAGCGCGTGGAAGCGCGTTTGCAGCACGATGCAATGCACGATCCGCTGACGGGATTAGCCAATCGGGCGCTTTTTCTGGATCGCTTGACCCAGGCGCTGGCGCGCAGAACTCGCTGGCGCGAGCAGAATTGCGGCGTACTGTTTCTGGATCTGGACGGCTTCAAGCAGATCAACGACATGCTGGGACATGCCGCCGGGGATCTGGTTCTGACGGCGGTGGCGGATCGTCTGAGTCGTGCTCTGCGCCCGCAGGATACGGCGGCGCGGCTGGGCGGCGACGAGTTCGCGGTGCTGGTGGATCACATGGAATCGGCCGCGGCGCTGGAGACGGTGGCGGGGCGGGTACAGCAGGAGATGGAGCAGCCCTATGAGGTGTTGGGGCGATTTGTTCATGCCGGCGTTTCCATTGGCGCGGCCATGGCCGGCACGGAGCACATTGCGCCGGAGTTGCTGATTCGCGACGCGGATATGGCCATGTATCGCGCCAAGCAGAAGGGCGGCGGGCAGTTCGAAATCTTCGACAAACGCTTGGAGGTGCAGGTCACCAGCCAGGAGGAGCGGAACCGGGAACTGCGCGAGCTGATCGAGAAGCGGCAGTTTGAGTTTCGCTATCAGCCGATCTTCCGCTTGGAGGGCGGCAAACTGGAGGGCTTCGAGTCGCTGCTGTGCTGGCAAAAAGACGGTGGTTTGGCCGAGGACCAGCAGGGGCTGGCGGCGATGGCCGAGGAGACGGGACTTTCCATCAGCCTGGGGCGAGAGACGCTGGAAAATGCCTGTCGGCAACTGCGCGTATGGAGTGAGGCGCTGCCCAAGTCGGACCTGACGCTGACGGTGAACGTGACGGGACGGCAGTTCTATCACCATGAGTTGGTGGCGCAGATCCGGCGGGTGCTGGCGGCGACGGGCGTGGAGCCTGGGCGGCTGCTCTTCGAGATTTCCGAGGGGACGCTGAATGAGAATTCAGAGGCCGCGTTGACGATTTTGACGCAGATGGCTGGATGCGATGTGCGGCTGGCCGTGGATGAGTTTGGTTCCCGACTGGCACCGGTGAATTTCCTGATGCGATTGCCGATTGAGGTGGTGAAGCTGGACCGCTCACTGACCATGGCCGCGACCAGTCGGCAGAGAGCGGTTTTGCAATCACTGATTCAACTGGGACGCGGGCTGGGTGTGCAGATGGTGGCTCAGGGTATCGAGAACGCAGAGCAACTGAAGCTGCTGCGCGGGCTGGGCTGCGAACTGGGGCAGGGAACTCTGCTGGGTATCGCTCTGGAGCAGGCGCGCGCGCAGGAACTGGCGGCTGTGGGGCGTTGGGGAATTTGAGGAGGCTCTGCCGTACCGGATGATTTTATCTGGGCTTTCGGTGTAGCATGAGGCCATGATGCCTTCTGATTCGCCCACCTCCCCGGAGAGCACCGTACCGGACCGCGCAGAGCAGGCTGCTCCCGCGCGGCCGCACAAGGAACTGGTCATTGTCACCGGCATTTCGGGCGCGGGGAAGGCCTCGGCGCTGAAGGCCTTCGAGGATCTGGGCTTTCATGCGGTGGATAATCTGCCGCTGGAACTGCTGCCGGATTTTGCTTTGCTGGTGCGCAATTCCAAGGAGATCTATCAAGCCGCGATTGTGGTGGACGTGCGCGAGGGGCAGACGCTGGACCGGCTGCCGGAGATTCTCAAAAGCGTGAAGCTGCACCTGCCCACGCGCGTGGTCTTTCTGGACGCGCAGGATGCGGTGCTGGTGCGGCGCTTCTCGGAGACGAGGCGTCCGCATCCGCTGGGGCGCACGGAGACGGTTTCGCGCTCGATTGTGGAAGAACGGCAACTGCTGGACCCCATTCGCAACGTCGCAGACACGCTGATCGATACCTCGAATTACAACGTGCATGAGCTGCGCGCGCATATTCTGGACCGCTTTGGCCATGAGGAGCAGAGCAAACGGCTGTTGGTCTCGTGTCTCAGTTTTGGCTTCAAAAACGGTGTGCCTCTGGACGCGGATCTGGTCTTCGATGTGCGTTTTCTGCCCAATCCGCACTTTGTGCCTGAGTTTCGCAAGCTGACGGGCAAGGATTCCGGGGTTGCCAACTTCGTGCGCGGCTTTCCGCAGACGCAGGAGTTTCTGTGCCGCGTAACCGACCTGCTGCTGTACCTGCTGCCGCATTATGTGCAGGAAGGAAAGAGCTATTTGACGGTGGCCTTCGGCTGCACGGGCGGTCAGCACCGCAGCGTGATGATGGTCGAGGAGATCGCCAAGGAACTGAAAAAAACAGGCTACGAAGTGAAGGCGCTGCATCGGGATATGAAGAGCTGAGGTCTGCGGTACGGCGAGATGACTCTGGGCAGGCGCTTCGGGAATGCAGGCGATTTCTGTCTTGCGAACCAACTGTAAAATTCGAAACTTACTTCTCCCGACGAAATGGCCGCCCCTTCACCTGGCCTACGCCTTCGCGTAGCGTCAGCAGTTGATCGACTTTGACAGCCTTCATCGTTTCGACCAGGCCGGAGGGCCAGCGCACTTCAATCTCCACGCTGACCGCGTTGCCCAGACCGAAGTGCAGGCGCGGATCGTTGGCGCTGAAAAAACTCGACTGACTCAGTAACTCCTGTGCCTGAATCTTGCCTCCGTAGCGAGCCAGCACACGCGCGCCGATGGCGCTGCGATTGCTCTTCGTGCCTTCGAGACGAATCTTGATCCAGTGATTGTTGGAGGGCGCATCGTTGCGCAGCAAAGTGGGCGGCTCATTCACGTTCATAATCAGAACATCCATATCGCCGTCGTTATCGAAATCGCCAAAAGCCGCGCCACGACTGCAATGCATGGCACTGATGCCGGGACCAGTCTCCGCGCCCATCTCGACAAAAGTGCCATCGCCTTGGTTGCGAAAGAGAATATTCGGACTGCGCACCGGAAACTTCGGACTCACTCGCGCGACCTCGGGATACACGGTGCCGGAGGTAAGCAGAATATCCGGGTTGCCGTCATTGTCAAAGTCCACAATCCCCGCGCCAAAACAGACGAATCGCGTCTCTTTGTTCAGACCCGACGGAATGGTTACATCATCGAAATTCCCTTTGCCGTCGTTACGATAAAGCCCAGTGGGTTGATGATAGAAGTGAGTCTTGACCAGATCGGAGTGGCCGTCCAGATTGTAATCCCCAACCGCCACGCCCATGCCGCCCATCTGTCGTCCATCGCCGCTCAGAGCAACGCCGCGAAACAGTGCCTCCTCGCGAAACGTGCCATCATGGTTATTCATCAATAACAGCGAGGGCGACATATCACAGGCCACAAAGATATCCGGCCAGCCGTCTTCGTCGGCATCGAAGCTCACCACCGAAAGTCCGTACGATCCGCGCAGCGCGGCCACGCCCGACTCGACGGAAACGTCCGTAAAACTGCCGTCGCCATTGTTGCGATACAGGTAATTGCGCGCCTTCGGCAATCCCTCCGGGCCGCACATTGTCGCCACCCCTTCGTAGTTACAATTCGGCACGGCCAGAGAGGGTTTCGGCGCTGTGGCCAGATCGATTTCAAGATAATTCGAGACAAACAGATCGAGCAGCCCATCGCGGTTGTAATCCACAAAGGTACAGCCGGTGCTATAGCGCGTGGTGGGATGCAGCAATCCAGCCTTCGCAGTTACATCGGTAAAACTGCCGTCACCATTATTGCGATATAGCTTATTCTGTCCGTAGTAAGTAAGAAACAAATCCTCGAAGCCGTCGTTGTTATAGTCACCTACGCAAACGCCCTGCGCCCAGCCACTGCCCGATAATCCAGCTTTGACAGTGACATCGGTGAAGGTGCCGTCCCGATTATTTTTGTAAAGGCGATTGCTGGCCGAGGCTGGAGTATCCTTCAGACGCTGCCCACCTGGAATGAAGATATCCATCCAGCCGTCGTTGTCGTAGTCGAAAAATGCGCACCCAGTAGCCATCGATTCGACAATGTACGTGAAACTGTCCGTCTCGCCGTAGACCATCGTCTCCGTCAGCCCAGCGGCTTGGGCTACGTCCACAAAGCGCGAAAACGGCGCTGCCTGCTTGCTCGCAGCCATCAGTTGGGCGGGAAGAACGAACGGGGCCAGCGCGGGGGGAAGCGCGCGCAGCAATTGGCGGCGCGTCCAGGATGCTGTGTTCTTGTAACTCATCGCCACCCTTTCAAGGCATAGTCGCCTGTGGTTAAAGTCGAAACTCCCAGAAAACGTCCCTCAGTGGCTAAATCTACATTGATTCTGATGCTTTACGGCACGACTAAAGTCGTGCCCTTTCAAAACTAGTCTCTTGACTGTCAATTATTGTGAGTTACCGCGCTCAGCCAGTTTCTTGCTCAATGCCAGAGCGCCTGCGTGATTCGGGTCGAGTTGCAGCGCGTTGCTTACCGCCGCCCGCGCCTCGTCAAAGCGGGACTCCGAGGCCAGTGTCGCCGCCAGAGACAGCCACGCCTGCGCATTCTCTGGAGCCGCCTTCACCACTGCGCGGAAATGCTCTTCGGCAGCGGAGTGATTGCCGCCGCGAAATTCCAGATAACCCAGATCGTATTGCGCCCGCACAAACTTGGGATTGATCTTGACCGCCTGAAGCAGGGCCGCGCGCTGCCCTGCCTCGTCACCTGACTCGCCCAGCACCACGGCCAACCGATAAGAAAAAGCGGCATTCTCCGGCTGCGCCGCGCAGGCCTCGCGATACAAATCGGCGGCCTTTTGTTTGTCTCCATCCTTGTCGGCCTGCGCCGCCTCGGTAGACTTCAGCACTGCCAACGACTCATCCGATTCCTGTTTCAGCTTCTGCCGATATAGCTCGAGTTGACGCTGTGCCGCCTCGGTTTGGCCCAGCGCTCGCAGCACTTTGGCTAACTCGAAACGTACCTGCGGTTCCAGCGCACCTAACTCGATTGCCTTTTCCAACTGCGCCTTGGCCCCGGCATTCTCCTGTAACTGGGCGAGTACCAGACCGAGATTCACACGGGAGTTATAGTCGTTCGGGTCAATTGCGATTGCTGCTTCCAGATGCTTGCGCGCCGCTGCATACTCGCCAGCCTTGCGCTCCAGAAACCCATTCAAATTCAGCAGGTCCGCATCCCGCGGAGCCAGCGTCAACAGCTTGCGCCCCAACGGCAACGCCGCCTCGTTTTCGCCCGTATTCACCAGTGTGCGCAGATAGATGCGCTGTGCCTCAATATCGTTGGGATTCAGATGCGCAATTTTCTCCGCCAGCGCCGTGGCCGCCTCGAAATGTGATTCGCGCAGATACAGCGGGATCAGCGCGGCGGTCAGCGCATCGGAGCGCGGAGCACTCTTCAGCCCCTCCGCTAGTACCGCTTCCGCATCGTCAAACTGGCCGGCCTTCTTGTACGCGGTCGCCAGATCCAGCGTGAGCGCCTGGTCACGCGCTACTGAGCGCAACCGCTGAATCACCGCCTGATCATCGCCGCGCGCCAGCAACTCCCGGGCAAGCCCGTCCAACGCCGACTTTGACGCGGCATCGAGCTTGCGCGCTGCCTGAAATGACTTGATGGCGCAATTGTCCTGATGATTATTAATGAACCAATCCCCCAATGCGGTATACGTCTCGGCATCGGGGTGAGCCTGCAATCGCGCCTGCAACTGCGGCGGCCCTGTACAATCTTCCGCCCGCGCGCCCAGAGCTGCTACCGCCAAAACCGCTGGCAGCAGCCACGCGCTGGCGCGCGCCAGCGCCGCAAAAACTCTTTCGGTTGAAAAACTCATAAAAATCCAGCCCAGAGCATACTTGAGCTGCCTTATCCCCCGCAAGCATCGGGTGCTGTTCGCGCTGGGCTGGCTGGTTTGGCGCGCTGTGAGTTTTACGGTATCCGAAACAGGCGTGGACCGGGAGGTCGGCGCAATGGCTTTGGCGCTACAGCGTTGTGCTCTGTGGGTTGGCTTTGCCGAGGGGGCGACTCTAAGAACCTCTGAACAAGCACAGGTGATTGTGAATGCATTCCCTCAGTGGCTAAAGGCCCATGAATTTGCAGGTATTATGTACGGGCTGAAGCCTGTACCCTTCAAAATGCCGACTTATTCAGAGGTTCCCTACCGAACGGGTTCCCCAACAACTGCGCTGGCGGTCACATCGCATCCCAATCGGCGGTGTTTATAATTGCATCGTTTGGCGGGTGATTTTCTCGCAAAATATGTCCTCGCAATCGATTGGCCGTCGGCGAAATCTGCTTTGACATTGCTGGCTTTGACAACAACTGGGGACTCGTGTGCCGACGCCGCGGGCCATCGTCCCCCTCTGAAACTGGCTGTCCATGAATCGTCAGGGATTTGAATTTTCAGGGATTTTTCCGACGTCATCGAACTTTTTGAAGTGCTTGTCCTCAACCCAAACGAACAAAGGAGCGTAACTCCAGATGCATACACACGAAATCGAACAGATGTGCGTGGTTGCCAAGGGTCCGAACCACGGCCCGGCACCAATTCCGCAGGAAGGCCGTTGGACCAAGGCCAAGGAAGTCAGCGACATCTCCGGCCTGACCCACGGCGTGGGTTGGTGTGCTCCCCAGCAGGGAGCTTGTAAACTCACGCTCAACGTGAAAAAGGGCATCATCGAAGAGGCCCTGGTCGAGACCATCGGCTGCACCGGCATGACTCACTCGGCCGCCATGGCCGCAGAAATTCTCCCCGGCAAGACCATCCTGGAAGCCTTGAATACCGATCTGGTTTGCGATGCCATCAACGTGGCGATGCGCGAGCTGTTCTTGCAGATCGTCTACGGGCGCACTCAGACCGCGTTTTCCGAGGGCGGACTGCCCATCGGCGCGGGACTTGAGGATCTGGGCAAGGGCCTGACCAGCGTGACCGGCACCATGTACGGCACCAGTGAGAAGGGCGCGCGCTACCTGCAACTGGCCGAGGGCTACGTCACTGAACTGGCTCTGGATGCCGACAGCGAGATCATTGGCTACAAGTTCGTCCGCCTCGGCGTGATGATGGAGTCGATTGCCAAGGGTGTGGACCCGCAAACCGCGCTGACCAAGGCGACCGGCACTTATGGCCGCTTTGCCGATGCCGTTAAAACCATCAACCCCCGCAAGGAATAAGGAGAAGATCATGGCTTTATTTGAAGGATATGAACGACGGATTGCGCAGATCGACTCCTTTCTTGCCGCCAACGGTATTGAGTCGCTTGAACAAGCCGAGAAGATTTGTCTCGACAAGAATGTGGACGTTCGTAAGATCGTGAAGTCCATCCAGAACATCGCATTTGAGAACGCTGGCTGGGCCTATCTGATTGGCGCTGCCGCGGCCATCAAGAAGAACCAGACTGTCGCCGCCGAAGTGGCGGAAACGCTCGGCTCGGGCTTGCAGGCTTTCTGCATTCCCGGTTCCGTCGCCGACGACCGCAAGGTGGGCATCGGCCACGGCAACCTGGCCGCCATGCTGCTGCGCGAAGAGACCGGCTGCTTTGCTTTCTGCGCCGGCCACGAGTCGTTTGCCGCCGCTGAAGGCGCAATCGGCCTGGCTCGCTCCGCCAACAACGCCCGCAAGACGCCCCTGCGCGTGATCCTGAACGGTCTGGGCAAGGATGCCGCTCTGATCATCTCCCGCGTCAACGGCTTTACCTACGTGCAGACCGACTTTGACTATGCGACCGGCAAGCTGTCCATCGTCAAGGAGAAGGCCTACTCGACGGGCGAGCGCGCCGCTGTGCGTTGCTATGGTGCCGACGATGTGCGCGAGGGCGTGGCGATCATGCACTTGGAGCGCGTCGATGTGGCCATCACCGGCAACTCGACCAACCCCACACGCTTCCAGCACCCCGTAATGGCGGTCTACAAGAAGGAGCGCTTGCTGGACGGCAAGAAGTTCTTCTCCGTAGCCTCCGGCGGTGGCACTGGCCGTACCCTGCATCCCGATAACATGGGCGCAGGTCCTGCCTCCTACGGCATGACCGACACCATGGGCCGTATGCACTCCGACGCCCAGTTTGCCGGTTCCTCCTCGGTGCCAGCGCACGTGGAGATGATGGGCCTGATCGGCATGGGCAACAATCCCATGGTCGGCGCATCGGTAGCGGTTGCGGTGGCCATTGAACAGGCGATGAAGAAGTAGCTGGAACCGCTCGCGGTTCGTCTCAATCCGGCCATCGGCGTTCCTCTCCGCTGTTGCGGGCAGGAACACCGATGGCCGGAATATTTTAAAGAGAAACAGACGTGGACCGGGAGGTCGGCGCTATAGTTTCATGTGCCGCAGGTCGGCGCTACAAATTAATTGATTGCCTCATCACGCGGTCACAGAACTAGTTGGAACTGATGGCCGTGGCGTGGTTCTTGACGAAGGTGATGGTCCAGCGTTTTCCAGCCTGGTCGTAGTTGACCGTGCGGTTGCCCACCGTGGTGCTGTCGGAGTGCGATTTCTGCCCAATGGCCATTTTGGTTTGCAGCTCATTCATCCCTGGCAGGACGTGATGAATGTCGATGGCCGACCAGATGTCATCCGGCCAGTTGTTGTAGATGGTGTGCGGATCGTCATAGAAGAAGAGTTGATCGCAGTAGTAGGCCTCCTGCGTATCCTCGACGTTGACGTAGCCGATGGGCACAGCAAAGAGCTGCTCCTTCTCGCTGCCGGGCACGGAAAAGATGACAAAGACCTGTTGCGCGCCGTGCTCCATGCCGTCATCCTCGTCGGCGGGAACGTCGGACTTGATGACCTTCTTGATGCGCAACTGCATGGCTGCGGGAATCAGGCCCTCTTTGTCGGCAAACTGAACCTTGTCGCCATCGTAGGAGTAGTAAGGGATGGCGTATCCGTCCTTCATCCAAACGGTAGTGCCTGCCATCGCCGCCACATCGTCGAAATGTGCTGGAAACATCAATCGAACCACTGCCACATCGTCCCGGTTCACCACCTGGGCCGCTTTTGGGGCGCTGGTATCCTGACGCTGATACCAGATGAAGAACAAATAGATGAGGCAAAGAGAGGCGACAGCCAAGGCGGGGACTACAAATTTCTGCCAGTTACGCATGGGATCTCCAGAATGGGTCTGATGTATTTAAGCGAATTCTACCCGACCGTGTCCAAAACAAGCCAGAAAAAGATTTTCCATGCTGGATTGTAGCGGATACATTTTTGGTTACTCCGGTGTTGTTTCATCCTGCGTCACAGTCGGTGATGGGGGCTGGGCTTCAGGATTGCGTGAAAACCGATCATCAATTTCCGGGTATCCAGCTCGGGTTGAAGTCAGACTGAAATAGTCGTATATTAATCAAGGACTAAATCTGTCGGATATCGATCTGTGCGTTCGCTCGCTCTCTTTCGAGGCACGCTACTGCTTGCTATCTGAAGGTATCCCATTCCCCAGGAGTGCCTGTTGAAATTCGTTTGTCGGATCCTATCTCTTTCATTTTCCTTGATTTGCCTGGTTCAGCCTTTGGTTGCACAGTTTGCGTTCAGCATCTCCGGCATTGCGCGCGACGGAAGCGGCGCGCGCATCTCCCACGCTCATCTTCTGCTTCATCCCCCTGCTGGTGGTGCTGTTCTGCGGGCGGAAAGCGGTGATCAGGGCGAGTTTCACGTTTCGGTTCCCGTAGTCGGCGAGTATTCGCTTGAGGCGAGCGCGGCGGGATTTGATCCGCTTATCGTTCAGGCGACAGTGACCGAGCAAGTGCCAGCGGTCAAGCTCGATTTCTCCCTGCAAGTTGCCGCGCAGACGGAGACTGTCGAGGTGACTGTCGACGCCTTGGCGGCCGAGACCACCAGTACGCAGTTGGGCGAGACGCTGGAGACGCAGAAGATCGAAAGTGTGCCGCTGAATGGACGCAACTTTACGGATTTGCTGGCCGTGCAGCCGGGGATTGTGCCGGTGAATACGGCCCAGCCCGGTGCGGTGATTATGACCGGCGTGGCCTCGACGCCGCCCTCGGGCAATGCGAATCCGGGCACGGTTTCCATCAGCGGGCAGCGCGAGGCTTCCAATGGATTCAGAGTGAACGGCAGCGATGCCGAGGAAGACGTGAATATGGGCACCTCGATTGTGCCCAATCTGGATTCGATTGAGAGCTTTCGTGTGCTGACCTCTAACTTTGACGCCGAGTACGGCAACTCCAGCGGGGGGCAGGTGCTGGTGGTGACCAAATCCGGCAGCGAGCAGTTGCACGGCAGCGCCTTCGAGTTTCTGCGCAATACGGCGCTCGATGCGCGCAATTATTTCTCGCAGGAGCGTGCCGCCTATCGGCAGAACCAGTTCGGCGGCACGGTCGGCGGTACGCCCTTTCACAAGAACATCGCTTTTTTTGCCGACTATCAAGGTACGCGCCTCACCGAAGGGATCGATACCGGCGAAATCACGGTGCCTTCGGAGGCGGAGCGGGGAGGAAATTTTCTTTTGTCATCGAGCAATCAAAGCGCGCTGACAGGCTGCGTGAGTGGCGCCAATATGGCCTCGATTCTTACGCAGGAACTCGGAACCAACGTGGCCGCAGGAGACCCCTATTCCCAGCAGTCACAAGGCTGTGCGGCGCAAAGACCGGCTGTATTCGCCAATGGAATCATTCCGCAATTGGCGTGGTCCGCTCCGGCAAAATATTTGCTTGCTTCGATTCCGCAGCCCAACCCCGGCGCGGCGTACTTTTCTACAGCAGCCGAGGCCGAGACCTTGCAGGACGACAAAGGCGCGTTGCGTCTGGATTGGACGAAAGGGAAGGGAAGACTTACCAGTTACTACTTTGCCGACAGTTACTCCTTGGATAACCCCTATCCCACCGGCACGGGCGGGGCCAGCGTTCCAGGTTTCAACGCAACTTCAAACGGTCTGGCGCAATTGGCCAGCCTGGGCCACGCCATGACCTTTGGCCAGTCGGCGCTGAACGAGTTTCACCTGAGCTTCATGCGCAACGCGAACCACGTGGGCCAGCCCAGAGGTGGCATTGGACCCACTCTTGTGACGCAGGGGTTTACGGGCATCAACGCGCTCAAGCCCTCGACCGAAGGCATCGAAAATGTTGCTTTCAACGACTTCACGCTGGGCGTGGATACCACCGCTCTGGTGCAGGTCGAGAACATCTACGAGATCAGCGACGCCTTCAGCCGCATTGTTGGCAAGCACGGATTCAAGGCCGGTGGCGAGATACATTGGAACCAGATCAATACCCATCCCGACGTGATCTTCAACGGCAGTTTCGCCTTCAACGGCTCGGAGACTGGCCTGGACTTTGCCGACTTTCTGCTGGGGGTGGCCTCCAGTTATACGCAGGGCCAGGCGCGCAGCTTCTATAACCGCAACCAGTACGCGGCCGGCTTTGTGCAGGATAGTTGGAAGGTTCTCCCGACTCTTACTGTGAATTACGGCGTCCGATGGGACCGCATTCGCCCGTGGAGCGAAAAGTACAATCAGCTTCAGACGCTGATCGAAGGTGAGCAGTCGCAGGTCTTTCCCGGCGCGCCGCAGGGGCTGGTCTTTCCTGGCGATCCCGGCGTTCCTGCATCGCTGGCTGCCGCGCGCAACAACCTCTCCCCGCGCCTGGGCATTGCCTACTCGCCCGCATTCTCTGACCCGTTTTTGCGCAAACTCACCGGTTCAGCCGGCCAGACCAGCATTCGCTCCGGCTATGGGATTTTTTTTACCGCTTATGAAGGGCTTTCCGCAGGCATCATGAGCGCCAATCCACCCTACGGCTATACCTACACCTCCGCCGCGCCGCCGCTGTTTGCCTCGCCCTTTACCGTGGCCGCAACCGGCGCGCCCATCACGCAACGCTTTCCGCTGCAAAGCGTAGCCTATGGCGCCAGCCGCGCCAATCCTAACTCCACTGTGGACTGGAGCCAGTTCGAGCCGCTGGTCGGTATTCCCGCCGTCGATCCCCGCGACGTCTCGCCGTACGCCGAGCACTGGATGCTCAGCATCGACCGTCAATTCGCTGCCTCGACGTTGGTTTCCATCAGCTACATCGGCGCGGCTGCGCATCATCTGCTGGTGCTGGAAGAGGCTAACCCCGCCAACCCCGCGCTTTGCTTGAGCCTTGGCGCAAGCCTCTGCGGCCCCTTCAACGAGCAGGCCGCGCGCACGGAATTCGGTCCCGCTTTTGGTAGCGTCGAATTGCAGCGCACCATTGCCAACTCCAGCTACAACGCCCTCGATGCCTCGATCACTCACCGCGCCCACGGCCTGAATCTGCTGGCCAGCTATACTTGGTCGAAGTCCCTGGACCAATCCGCTGGGCTGCCAGAGCCGGTCAATCCGGCCAATCCCGCGCTCAGCCGAGGACTCTCCGCCTTCGATCTGCGCCAGAATTTCGTCGCCAGCTTCGAGTACCAACTGCCAACTTTCAAAACCAGAGGGCTGCTCCATGCAGTGGCCGAGGGCTGGACGCTGGCCGGCATTGCGCGCTTCACCTCTGGCCTGCCAATCACACTGCTGAATAACAACGACACTTCGCTGCTGGGAACCATTCCCAACGGCATCAACAACAATGGCGTTGATACGCCCGATTGGAGCGGGCAATCGCTCAGTCTCAACCGCAATCCGCGCGGCGGCAAGCCGGTCTTCGATGCTACGCAGTTAACGTTGCCCGCGCTGGGCACACTGGGCAATGCGCGCCGCCGCTTCTTCTCCGGTCCCGGCATGGAGAATATGGACGCAACGCTCTCCCGCACTGTTGCCTTGCCGCGCAAAGAAACCCTCGAACTGCGCGTTGAAGCCTTCAATCTGGCCAATCACGCCCAGTTCTTCGGCTCTGCCTCGGTCGCGGGAAATATCTCCAGCGGCAGCTTCGGTCAGGCCGTCAGCGCCATGCCGCCCCGGCTGATGCAAATGGCCGTCCGTTACCGCTTTTAGAGCCACTTCGCACCTCGGTTTGGTCTTGTCGTGCAGGTTCCTTCTGCCGTGATTGGGAATCAGGTAGACTAAGCACTGGCAGGAGGACTGGGCGGTCGCTGCCGGAGGCTTTGGCGCAAGCTGGGGACCACCGGGGGAGGAAAGTCCGAACTCCGCAGGGCAGTGTGCCGGATAACGTCCGGGACGCGAGCTTCAAGGCTCGTGGACGGCCAGTGCCACAGAGAAGATACCGCCTCGGTTACCCCTCTTTCGGGAGGGCGACCCTGGAGCAGCTTGCTGCCTCAGTACTGGGGTAAGGGTGAAAAGGTGCGGTAAGAGCGCACCGCTCAGTCTGTAAAGGCTGGGGTCAAGGTAAACCCCACACGGAGCAAGACCAAATAGGGAGGGAAGCGTTCGCATCGAGTCATGCGGCGCTGCGCACCGGCCCGGTGCGCTCAGGCGACTCGTAGCACGTGCCGAAACCTCCGGGTAGGTCGCTGATGAACGTCCGCGGCGACGCGGCGTCTAGAGGAATGACCGCACACGACAGAATTCGGCTTATAGGTCCTCTTGCCGAAGTTTTGATCCATGAAAAAGCGGAGTTAGCAAAAAACAGCGGAGTTAACGGTGTTAGCCAGGCAGGCGGCAACTCCGCTCACCCCGCTCACAACGCTAACTCCGCTTTCCTTCTAGCCCCGCTAACTCCGCTTTACGGCAAGAAATACCGCAAGCTGGTGAAGACCATATTCTCGACGCCTTTGGCCCCAACGCCGCCCGCGCCCGACCATCCCTCACGAACCACGTAGCTGTACTGGAATCCCTGGCGCAGTCTGCCCCGGTCGCCCTTGTAAAAGTCAAACCAGTAGCCGCCTGTGACTTCCTGCACGTTGCGGGTTTGCGCGCCGCAGGAAGCGCCGGGATAGTAGCCGGTGGAACTGCCGCTGTAGCCCGGTGCCGCATTGACCATGCAGGTCGAGTTGTCCAGCAGGCGCGATCCATAGCCGACTGGCTTGGCCGCCGGTGCTGCCCAGTGCGCGCCCCAGCTTCCGCCAGCGGCCATCTGCACTGCCGTGGGGGTGGTTGTGCAGGTCGCCGTACCGGTCAGGCAGAACTCAGCCGTCGGTGCGGCCAATGAAGTGGTTGCCGCGCTGCCGAAGTCCTCGCGGCCCGCATAGTCACCGCCGTAATACAAGTACGTCAGCAAGCGCGGAATCGGAGTTGCCTCGACGGTCAGCAGTCCAGACGCGTTGTGAACCGGCTCCAGAGCACCTGAGGCGTTCGCCGTCACGTCGGGCAGCGTAGACGGTCCATAGCGTCCCACGCCAGGACCGAACAATCCCTTGGCACCCACGGTCAGCTTGTTCAGCACCACGGGTACGCGCAGGCTTCCGCCCAACCCGCCCAGCACGATGCTGTCTGAAGTGGCTCCAGCCGTGCTCAGCGCCGGAGCAATCACCGCGCCGGAGACGATGTCCTTGAGGCCGCCGTAAAGATTGCCGTTGGTGGTTTCGCCCGGATAGATCGTCTCATGCGCAAAGCGCGCGATTCCGAAGATCTCATAGTGCCCGCGTCCCGGATCGAAGGCCGCCTTCAGCAGCATATCCGGCGCTTGGTTGAAGGAAATATTGGCCAGATTGGCGCAGGAGTTCACCGTCTTGTAGACCGGAACGGCAATATCCGTCGCGCCGTCCACCTGATTGGTGTAATTCACCACGGAAGTGGCCGGTGTGCAGGAACTGATGCCCGCGTTGAAGAAGGAGGTGCTGGTGCCAGCGCTGCCCAGTACGGCGTACGGCGTATTGCCAGCCAGTGAGGCCGTATATTGCAACTGCGGATTCTCCGCCGAGACCGCAAAGGCCATCTTGGCAAAGCTCTTGGTCAGGCGGATATTGCCCCCGCGCAGCCACACAAAACCGGCTTCGAAGTTGGGATCGATCTGCACCGGATTGGCAATGTTGGCCGGCGCAATGGAAATGCCCTTGGCGTTTTCGGTGGCCAGTGTCCAGCCCTGCCCGCCGGAAATCGCCAGGTGCGAGTTGGTCTCCGCCTCGCCCATGGTCACGCGCTGACGAAAGAAGTAGCTGTTCGACTCGACGGCATTGGAGGTTGCGCCCGAACCCAGGAAGTCGCCTTCCGCATAGGCGCGCAGCGTGCCCCAACTCACCTTGCCCGTCAGCACCAGGCCCAGCCGCGATTGCATGCCCGTCAAACCCGACTCGCTCAAGGAATAGGCATCCGCATGTTCGTACGGAAGTACGCTGAATGGCGTGGCCACACCGCCGCCAGTGGCGTGAGAGCGCCAATAGGTATCGCCGGTCAGAAATCCCGTCGGCGTCATGGTGATCGCCTTGTAGCGCAGCGCGGTGGGATTCTCCAGCGCGGCCTTGATCTTCGTCGTCTCGGTGGTCACCGTTGTCGCCAGTGCGCCCTGACTGGCCTTCAAACCGCTCACCGCCGTTTGCAGCGTATTCACCGCTCCGGTATTCTCCGTGACTGCCTTCTGCTGCTGCGTCGCCGCTGCTTCTGCCCGCGTCGCGGCCGCCTGCGCCTCACCGGCAGCCTGCTGCGCCTGCTTCAACTGCGCATCCTTCTCGGCCATGCCGCTCTTCAGACTGTTGATCTGGTTTGCCTGATTCTCCAACTCCTGACGCAGCGCCTGGATCTGCTCTTCCACGTTGGGAGGCTTGGGCGTCTTGGCCTTCTTCGCCACCGCAGGCTTCTTCGCTGCTGTTGAAGCAGCGCTCTCATGTGCGAAAGCGCAAGTACCGATAAGACTCGCTGCCAAAATCACGGCTGTTATTACCTTGAAAATCATGGGGCCTCTCTTCCTTTACTCGCTTTCATTTCCGCATAACTCGGATTGCTGGACGGCCTGTAGATGGCAGGCTTGCATTGATTGTCTGATCTGTCTCATATGGATTGTTGGAAAACAGTAATCTCAACAAAAGACGATCCCAAAATGAGCGGAGAAAATTTCTACAGCCCAAAAAAGGAAGATCGCGCTTCAAAATGCGCGACGGGTGAGCAAATTTACTTATAAATGGCAAGCAATGCCGATAGAACAAATCGAGGAATGCGATCTTATGCGATGGACGATCAAACGCAAGCTCTATCTAGGATTTGGGCTTGCAGCAGCGCTTACGGTGGGCTTTGCGGGCATAGCCCATTGGGCGCAGATGAGCGCTCAGAAAACTCAAAACGAAATTGAAAAAACCGCGGGAACCCTGATCGATATCGAGCATCTGATCAGCTATATATGCGAGGTATCTTCGGAGCAGCGTGCTTACTTGATTTCCGGCAACGATGCTGCCATTGCCGCTATCCCCGCACAGAGGCTAGACGCAAAAGCCACAGCCGCGCATATTGAGGCTTCCATCACTGAGAACGAAGTACAGAAGACTCACTTCGCCCAATACCAGCAATATGTTCAGCAGCGGATTGTCTTTGTGAACAAGTTGAATGCAGCACGCAAAAACCAAGGATTCGAGGCTGCAAAGACGCTGTTTGAAACCGGTGAGGATAATCGTCTTCTTGCTTCGATTCTGGGTGAGTTTGATGCCATGAGAGCCACGGCGAGAGCAGAACTGGATGCCCAGGAGACGGCAAACCGCAAGTTGCAGCAGCAGATCGCTTGGGCAGAACTGGCAGGCATCTTATTAGCTCTGGCGTTCTTGATCGTCATTGCCATCACGCTGACGCGCTCGATCAACACGAATGTGCGGATTTCCGTTGATATGCTCGAAGCAATGGCGCAAAAGGATCTTTCCGAAGCGGATGGCTGTCCAGTCAGCGATGATGAATTGGCGGTTGCCATCCAGGCGATCAACCGGCTCAAGCAGTCGATGAGTGAAGCTCTGGGCGATGTTTCCAAGTCGGCGGCGCAGGTGGCTGCGGCCGGATCTGAGATTGAGTCTACAGCAGCGGAGATTGCCAACACCACGAAGGCTCAGGAGAGCGACGTAGCGCAGTTCGCGTCTTCCATTGCGGAGATGAATGCCACTGTCAAGGATGTGGCTGAACATGCGGAACGCGCCTCATCGGCAGCTATTGACGCCGTTTCAAGCGCAACGCAAGGCTGCGCGGTGGTCGATCAGACGCGTCAGGCAATGAATCGCATCAGCGACACGGTTAAAACTGCATCGGGTGACATTACCAAACTGGGAGAGGTAACAAAGAGCATCGGTGAAGTTGTGCGCATTATTCAGGAGATAGCGGAGCAGACAAATCTGCTGGCGTTGAATGCAGCCATCGAAGCGGCGCGCGCCGGTGAGCAGGGTAAGGGGTTTGCCGTGGTGGCGCAGGAGGTGCGCGTATTGGCGGAACGCACAGGCAAGTTCACCAAGGAGATTGCTGACAAAATTCAATCCGTACAGCAGGGAGCAGAACGTGCGGTTCAATCCATGCAACAAGGGGAACAAGTCGTGAATGAAGGCGTGAGTCAATTCAACGAGGTGAGCACATCTCTTGATACAATCACCAAGCGTGTCGAGGCCGCGCAACAGGGCATCGCCATGATTGCCACCGCCACAACACAACAATCTGCGGCCACGGCAGGGCTGACCGAAAATATTCATCACATCGCGTCACAGGTAAGTCAAACTGCGCAGCAGTTAAGCCAAACAGCCATGGCCACTGCCGAATTGGCCAAGTTAGCCTCGGTAATGCAACAAGTGGTGGACGGCTTCAAACTGCCGGTAGCCGAACAGGTGCAGTCGAATTACAGGCAGTAAAACTCATATCGGATGGCGGCATAGGGATTCCTTTCGGAGCCTGTTTGCGATCTTTGGACCTGATTTGCCGTGGTCATCAAGGTAGTTATTCACAAATGCATGTGGGTGACGGTATTTCTGGGGAATGAAGCCGAGAAATCCGTATCCGAGCGATATAGCCCTGAGTAGTTTGCGCAGATTCGTCCCTTGCTGGAATCGGTGCGCAAGCACACAAAACTTACTACGGTGGATTTATACGAGGTCTTCAACGCCGTCTTATATCTTCTCAAGAGCGGCTGTCAGTGGCGTATGCTTCCCGAAGGCTTTCCCAAGTGGTGTATCGTGTATTCGTATTTCGCCAAGTGGAGAGAGCCCGATCCGCATGGAACCAGCGCCCTGTGGCGGGCCTTAAGGGAACTTCTGACTTTTTCCACGCCATCGCTTCCCCACCTCCGCGCGAACGAAAGTGTAAAGGATGTCCAGAGACAGAGACAATGTGTAAAGGATGTCATGGAACTGAACACTGGCGACACCTGGGGCACCCGCCGAACTGATCTCAGATCTCTATCACCGATCTCTGCATTTACAATCAAGAGAGCCTCTTGCAAAATTCAATTGTGGGGGCAAGAAGCGTCAGGGCACGACTTCAGTCGTGCCGAAAGATCAGCAAAA
>Ga0209415_10005918_pt1 | contig 21859 bp, 18 predicted proteins | sample PeaSoiSIISIP2007_FD_187696 | JGI IMG/M metagenome (GOLD analysis project Ga0209415, IMG submission 187696) | Peat soil microbial communities from Weissenstadt, Germany - SII-SIP-2007 (SPAdes) (version 2) | ecosystem: Environmental > Terrestrial > Soil > Wetlands > Peat | place: Germany... | reverse complement strand
GGCGGCCGAGCGGGTGAAGAATGCGCTGATTCCGGCAATCAAGACGGTGCGCGATGCGATCGCGGCCAAGGCTCGGGAATTCGACTCCGTGGTGAAGATCGGACGCACGCACTTGCAGGATGCTGTCCCGCTGACCATTGGACAGGAATTTGGCGGCTGGGCCAATCTGCTGGATCGCGACATCAAACGGTTGGAGATGGTGCTGGAAGGGCTCTACGATCTGGCGATTGGCGGGACGGCGGTGGGCACGGGGCTGAACACGCATCCGGAATTTGCCGAGCGGGCCGCGAAGAAGATTGCCGAACTGACGGGACTTCCCTTCCGGTCGCATGGCAACAAGTTCGCCGCGCTTTCAGCGCACGACGAGATTGTGTTTGCTCAGGGCGCTATGGAAACTTTGGCCGCCTCGCTGATGAAAATCTCGAACGATATTCGCTGGCTGGCTTCCGGTCCGCGGTGCGGTCTGGGCGAGCTGGTAATTCCGGAGAACGAGCCGGGATCTTCGATCATGCCGGGCAAGGTCAATCCCACGCAATGCGAAGCGATGACCATGGTCTGCGTGCAGGTGCACGGAGCTACGGCCGCGGTGGGATTCGCCGGATCGCAGGGCAACTTTGAACTCAACGTATTCAAGCCGGTTATCATTTACAACTTCCTGCATTCGGTCACTTTGATCACCGACGCCTGCCACGGCTACGTGGAGTACATGGTTAAGGGCATTGAAGTCGATCGCGCCAAGGTCGACTTCTACGTGAAGAATTCGCTGATGCTGGTCACGGCGCTCGCTCCGAAAGTGGGATACGACAAGGCGGCGCAGATTGCGCACGCGGCACACGTTGAGCACTCGAGCCTGCGCGAGTCGGCGTTGGAGCTGGGATATCTTACGGGAGAGGAATTCGATGCGCTGGTTAAGCCGGAGAAGATGACGCATCCGTAGGCTGATCACGAGTGCGCGTGCCGGTGAAAGACGTGATGGCGCGCGCACCCACACATTCGCAAAGAACGCGAATGTGTGGGGCACCCGTACCACCCGCAGGAGGGTTGCAATCAGGCTTTCGGTACTCGGGTCGGCTTGCCACTGGGCGACGTAATCCAGCGGTCGCCGCGCATGTCGAGCTACTCGCCCTCGGGCTGATCAGACTTTTGATCGGACCCGAGCCGCAGGATGTTTCCGTCCAGGTCTGCAACCTGCATTTCATAGGCCCACGCGTAGTTCGTCGGAGGATGGCGGACCTGCGCTCCCTTTGCGCGATACTCGTTAAACAAAGCATCTGCGTCTTCGACGCCGATCCATACCCAGGAACCGGGATTGCATGTCATCATACTTCAAGACGCCGATTGAGCCATATCCGCCCATCAAAGTTGCCCGCGCCAAAAGCCCGCTCAGCGGCCAGTTTAAGCGATTCCCAGCACCCGGTTAAGGAATCCCACAACATACTTCCAGATGAGGTAATAGATGGCCACGACGATCAGGAACCAGGGAGCGAGCAAAGAATATGGGATGCTGATCGCCTGGAACCAGGTGACGCCGTGCACGCCGATCGTCAGGAAGCCGCCACACACGGCGGCGGCAGCGCCTGCGGGCATCATGACCACTGGCAGGAGCGCGCCGTGGAAGCCGATGGGCAGATGCCGGTGCGGCCGCAACCATAAGTAGAAAATGTTCCACAGCCCAAACAGATTGGGCACCAGCGCCATCGGGAATATGAGGACGCGCTCCAGCGGAATCGGAACCTGCAGCACGAGGCGCGTCAGAATGAAGATTGTCAGCGCGACCAGCAAACCCAGGCTGGGCGCGAAAACGCCGGCCATGTAGGCGCGAAGATAAGGATGCGGGTTCATAATGTCCTCCTCATTACAGGTGATAAAACAACACCGGAATCGCTCCCGGGAAAAATGCCAGCCACGCGGCAACCGTTGCGAGCAGAGCCCAGTCAAACCACGGCACCGCGGCGAGACGCGCATCATCGTCCAGGCGCTTGAGCATTGCGGGCCACAGGTCACGGCGGAGTTCCGCGCCAGCTTGGTCGCCGACTGGCGGCAGTGACTGTTTGAGCAACTGCTCGATTCGTTTCTGTTCCGGTTCATTCATAGTCGATTCGTCTTTCGATTCAGGATTCGATTCCTTGTCGTCGTAATTCCTTTCTCAGCAGCCGGAGCGCCCGGAAGACGCGCAACTTCACGGCTCCGATGGAAATCCCCAAAGCCTCTGCGATTTCCTTGTACGGCTGCTCTTCGATCAGCGCCAGCGTGGCCGCGACCTGAAGCTTCGGCGGAAGCCGCTGGAACGCGCGCGCCGTCTTCCGCCGTAAGTCGTCGGAGACATCGGGATCCGGCACCGGCGGCGATGCCAGGTTGTCGGGAAGTTCCGTGTCATGCCGCGCCGTCCGCAGGTGATCGAGCGCAGCATTGGTGGCGATGCGTCGCGCCCACGCCTCGAAGCTGCGTTCCGGGTCGAAGCGGGCATGCGCGCGGTGAATGCGCCAGAAGGTTTCGATGGTGAGGTCTTCGGCGGCCGCGGGATCGCGAACGATGCGAAGGATCCAGCCGAAGACCGCGCTCTGATGCTGGCGAAACAGCCCTTCGAAGGCGTCGAGGTCGCCCTGGCAGAATTGCTGCAACACGTCGTGCGGCTGTCCCAGGGATGGCTGTTCCAGCACCGGCATCGTCTCCTCCTTCTATATACGCTTACGGCGGGGAGACGTTAAGGTTACAGATTTGTTGGCTGCCTTAAGTGGGAGACCGAGCGAGCCGGCGTTGATGTGACTTCTAGTCTTACTTACAGAAGTAACTGCAAGCTACTGATTTTGCGTTACCCAGGGACGTGGGTGCAGCCTATCATTTTGACTGACGCTCATGCTCTTTCACCGCACCCACTGGCGACGGCTCGCAGCGCTGTGCCTTTTGTCTGCCTGCATCAGTTCGCATGCGGCAACTTCGTCCTCTCTTTCTGCCCGGCCGATTTTCAAAGATAGTGGCAACGTGACATGCCGCTACCGGCTCGAAGGTCTGCAAACCGAGTACACCAAAACCGATCTGCAGGTGGCTCATTATTCTTCGTTGCCCGCGGGCGACTACACGTTTCAGGTGATCTGCGATTCCCCTCGAATGGAACAGGCCCAGTCGGCCTCCTATTCCTTTACGATTCCAGCTTCATGGTGGCAGAGGTGGTTGCCCGAGATTGTGGGCATCGGCGGAGTGGTGCTTCTCGTTTTTGGGATCTCGTGGAGCCGGTATCGGGATCGGCGCGAAAATGACCGTCTGGAGCGGGCCGTGGCCGAGCGCAACGCGGAACTCGCGCGGGCGAACCGCGAACTGCAAGAGGCCTCGCTCTGCGATCCGCTCACTGGCGTTCGCAATCGCCGATTCTTCCAGAGCATGATCCCGGCCGACGCCAGCCAAGCCGTACGCGCTTATCGCGGAACGGAAGTCTATCGCTTGGTTGCGGCCTTGTTGTTTTGCGATATAGAGTCCGCGGTCGGCCAGGCGGAGCACTTCATCCACCGGCAGATCGGAGCACGCTGGCGGAAGCCACGGAAATGCCGCCCAGCCCACCGAGCACGAACGCGCCAAACGCCGCTCGTTTCCCAGATCAAATTCCATGCTGTTGATGGCCTTCAGGATTCGGGAGGCCAGCAGCGCGCCATCGTTGCGCTCGGCGGCGCGAAATACCACGAGGAATTCTTCTCCGCCCCAGCGAATCAGAAAATCGGACTCGCGCACCAGGCGAGTGCTGAAGTACGACGACATCGAGCCGACCGCCTCGACTCACCTCAACCGGCGGCGATTTCTGAAGAAGAACTAAACCTGTGGAGTGACGGGCGTCCCCGCCCGTCGACCGCGAAGGTAAGCGATCACCCAGCCACAGCCGCCGCGATTTCTCCCGGCGTGTGCACTTCGCGGATCAGCTTGTCTTCCAACAGTTGCTCCAGGGTGCAATACTTGCCGGGTTTGGTGAGGACATTGCCGCCCGCAGTATTTACCGCTGGCGCGGTGATTGCCGGAGTAGTGGTAGCCGGAACCATGCCCACACTAATGGAGCCGTCGCACTCCAGCACCGCCAGCGCCGCTTGCTTGTAAGTACCGACACCGTGTTCCCGCAGCGCGCGTTCCAGTTCATCCATACTGACGTGCTCTTTCGCCATGTGCGCCTGGATAACCTCGCCATCATGCACCAGCAGGCTGGGCTGCCCCTGAATATATTTTCGGAAGCGGCGATTGCCGCCGGAAAGCTCGGCTACCAGATAGTTGAGTACGAGCAGCGTAGTGGCAGCCACCGCGCCTCCAGCGAGCGACGTATCGGGCCCGGTCATGGCATTTTGCACCGAATTTGAAAGCAGCAGAAGAAGCGTGAGGTCAAAGGGAGTCATCTGGCCGACTTCGCGCTTGCCACTGATGCGGATTCCGATGAGCACGAGAAGGTAGATGACTCCGGTACGGAGTGCGATTTCAAGCAGCGTGTGCGCGTTCGCGGGCAGCATGGAAGGTCAGAGGTTAGAGGTCAGATTGCAGAGGTGAAACCCCAGGATCGCCGCCTACCTTTGTTGCGGGATGATTTTAACCTCTGCACTCTCACCTCTGACCTCTAACTTCGCTTCTATTGTGGCGTCGCCGTGATCGGCATCGGCGCATTCTTCGGCGTGCTCAGGTAGCCGGTGATCTTGTTCTTGGCCACCGTCCAGACCACGAGTTCATAGAGCATGTGATCGCGCCCAGTGTAGAACTGCACCGGCTCGCTCTGGTTCTTGTCTTTCTTCTCGATGGTTTTGTCGTCGGCGCTCACGTTTAGCGTGTACTTGCCCCGTTTGGGATCGGTTTTCTTGAGCTGCAAGGCCACGGTCGAGAAGGCCTGTGGTTGAGCTCCCTTCAACAACGTGAACTCGTAATACTGGCGGTCGCCTTTATGCTTGAGGGCTTCGAGATCGCTGCGCGTGTTGGCGATCAGTCCGCTTTGCACGCCAAGGTCGCCGATGGTGCCCTGCAGTTTCGCGATGGTCGCTTCGAGAGACGCCTTGGTGGCGGCCACGTCGGTCTTCACGCCGCCAACGTCGGTCTTGACATTTCCCACTTCTCCGGAAACGGCGCTCACATCTTTTTTCTCTTCCGCCGCCTGGGCGGCGATGCGCGCCGCCGCCACTTGTTGCTGACGCTGCAAGGTATCGGCACGCGATGCCAGTTCTTTCTTGGTCATACCTAACTGCTGCGCCAGAGTCTCAGAATCGGCTTCAGCGGCCTGCATGCGCTTGGTCAAATCGCCGACTTGCTTCTGGCTGGCAACTTGATCTTGCGTCAGCTTATCGAGCTTGCCGTGCTGGTCGTAAATAAAGAACGACGACGCGCCGGCGTAAGCGACGGCCAGCAGAATGAGAACCCATTTCCCGATACTGCTCTGCGGCTCGGGGTGGTAAACGGTCGGTTGCTCGCCTTCAGACATAAGGGGGATCTCCGTTTGAGGTGGACTATAGAACCTATTGTTTGTGAGATGCGGGTCGCTGTCAATTGCGTTTCAGGTTCGAGGGTGGACGTGACACTGCCTTCCCCTGTGTACCTCTTTGTCCCCCGTGGTTAAGATGTTGACCTCCCGAATCGGCAATCGAACTCCAACGACATAGCATGGCCCGAACTAGAATAAAGACGTGAAGAGTTGGGACGCGATCGTAGTTGGCGCCGGCATCATCGGCCTTTCGCTGGCGATTGAACTGAATAAGCACGGGCTGCGAGTGCTAGTAGTGGACAAAGGCGAACCGGGACGCGAGGCTTCGTGGGCAGCGGGTGGGATGCTCGCCGACTTCCCCGCTGAGACACCGCCCGCACTGCGGGAACTCGCTACGGCCAGCGCCCTCATGTATCCCGAGTTTGTGCGTGAGCTCGAGGATGAATCAGGTCTGAAGATTGATCTGCGGTCGGTGGGGACGCTGATCTTAGCGGGTGTGGAAACAGGGCAAAGCCTTACCGGCACACAGACCTATGCTCTGCCCCGACCGCTCGCGGAACTCGAACCGGTGCTACTGATAAGGGATGGTGCGTCGCGCTTCACTGTGCTGTTTGCAAAAGAACGCTGCGTCGATCCCCGTGATTTAACCTTGGCCGCTATTGCTGCCGGACGACGTCGCGGCATTGATTTTTCCTCGGGAGACCAGGTCTTGGCCGTCGAAGTGGCCAACGGCAAAGCGTGCGGAGTCCGCGCCAACAAAACGAAGTTTCCCGCGGGCATGGTGGTGAATTGCGCCGGCGCGTGGGCTGGGCAGATCGGGCCGCACGCGTTTCCGACGCGTCCGGTAAAAGGGCAGATGCTGTCGGTCATCATGCCGCAGAAAGAACTTGTTCGTCATGTAGTACGCACGCCTGACGTGTATCTGATTCCGCGCAGCGACGGGCGACTGGTGATAGGAGCGACCAGCGAAGAAGCGGGATTCGACAAGCAGACCGTGCCGGAAACGATCCAGAAACTGCGGCAAGCGGCGATCGATCTGGTACCGAAATTGGCGGAAGCGCGCATTCTGGAAGTATGGGCCGGTTTGCGTCCGGGAACGCCTGACGGAGTGCCGATTCTGGGCGCAACCCCGACGCCAGGATATTTTGTGGCCACCGGCCATTTTCGCGATGGAATACTACTGGCGCCGGTGACAGCAAAGCTTGTGGCACAAACGATGATCGGGCAGACGGCTGAGATCGATGTTTCGAAATTCTCGGCCGACCGCTTTGCCAATTGAGCGCAAGCGGGCTTCTGCGCGCCAATACTTTTTAAATTGCAACTTTCGAATTACCATCCAATCGATGACCTCTCGCCTCAGACAATGGCTGCGTGAACCGCTGTTTTTGTTGTGTTTGACCGCGGGGCTGCTGGCTTTTGTGGTGCAATCTGGCGAGTTGGGGACGTCCGACACGACGCATCGGCTGCAAACCACGCATTGGCTCTGGACTTCCCAGCCACAGGTTTTTCCGAATGAGTATCCCGAATTCGGCCTGCACGGCCGTGGCGGGCGTCTTTACAGCTGGTATGGCATCGGCCAGTCGCTGCTCATGCTGCCGGCTGATCTGGTGGGAACGTGGATTGCGCACTGGTCTGTCTTTTCAAACTACGGTGACGAGGACCCAGCGGTGCGCAGTATCGTGGTCACCTACAGCACCAGCATTCTGGTGAACATTCTTACCGCGCTGATTGCTTTCCGTCTGCTCCGGCAGTTGCGCTTTGGCATGAAAGAGTCGGTAGCGGGCGTGCTGGCGCTGATGTTCTGCACTACGCATCTGCACTACACGCAGAACATGATGGAAAACAACTACATCATGCTGCTGACGCTTACCGGGTTTTCCTTCCAGTACGAGTGGCTGCGCACCGACAGCCGCCGCGCGCTTTTCATCGGCTCGTGCGCGCTGGGGCTGAACCTGCTTACGCGTCTCACTACCGGCTTGGACCTGATGGCGGCCGGGATCTTTCTCTTGCTCGTGCTTTGCTTCGAAGGATTGCGCGGTCGCGGTTTGTGGCAGCGGTTCGTCGGCTTTTGCAAAGTCGCCGCGCCGGTCTACTTATTCTTTTTCCTGGCCGATCGCATCTACCAGTTTTACCGTTACGGGTCTTTCACCAATACCTATGTAACCGTATTCGCCCGGGAATTTCGCCAACTGGATCCCTCCTTGCCAGCGAACTTTCCCTGGAGCACGCCCTTTCATGTCGGCGTGATCAGCCCGCTCATTCAGCCGGAGAAATCGATATTTCTCTTCGACCCTCTGCTGGTGCTGGCGATCATCCTCTTGGCGTGGCTGTGGAAGCGCCTGACTCCGGAGCTGCGCGCGTATGGGGCGACTTCCCTTCTCCTGCTGCTGGCCTATATCTGCTTTTACGCGAGATATACCTTCTGGGCCGGCGACTTCGCCTGGGGAGATCGTTATGTTTCGACCACCGTGGAACTAGTGGCGCTGCTTGCCGTGCCGCTGCTCATGCGCTATCGGGAGTCTCTGGGAACAACGGTCTGGCGCGCGGGATGCGCCTTGATCGCGGTCAGCCTGGTGATTCAGCTGGCATCGTTAGCCTTCTGGCTGCCGCTCGAAATTTACCAGATGGAAACGCTCGGGCATCCAACGTTCGTGATCGCTCTGCGCTTCAAAAACATCTTCGCCTTCGCGTTCGACAAGATGGATGCCTGGGGCTTGAACACCGAGGCCATGACTCAGGACCCGTGGGATTATGTTCACATCACGACCTGGAATTTCCTGCCGTTTCTACTGCGCCGCGTTGGCGCAGCGCCGCGCTGGGTGGTCACTTCGGCGTTTGTCATGTGGCTCGCCGCGATCGCGGCGCTGGGATGGGTTTTGGTGCGCTTGCGAAACAGCTTGCGAACGACGGCGTGAGGGCAAGGCTCGATGCCTGCCCACGCGCTGCCCGGCATTCGACTCGAAAAAACACCCCGAGTAACCTCGGGGTGCGAGAGCGATTTCGGATCCAACCTTGCTTTCGAGATTTACTCTCCCGGAGGCTTTTCTTTCTTCTGCCGTTCCTCTTCCTGCTTTTTCTCCGCGGGGGTTTGCGGCTTCTGTTCCTGGCGCGGCGGTGGCGGCTTCACCGCCGCAGGAGGAGGAGTGTGCTGCTCCGGACGCGCGCTCGGCGGAGGAGTTTGCGGCCGTGGAGCGGGTTCGTTGCGGTTCGGCTGTAGCTGGTTGCTCTCCGGACGCGTAACTTCCGGGCGATTGGCCTCCGGGCGATTGTTGGGCTGTGCCGCCGGACGATTCGCCTCAGGCTGCGGAGCGGGCTGCGAGTGTGCCGGCGGCGGCGCGGGAGGACGGTTTGCTTCCGGCCGATTCTCAGGCAGGTTAATTTCCGGCCGATTGTTCTGTTGTGCTGGGAAAGGATGAGGCTGAGGATTGCCCATTCGATTCGCCGGCTCGTTCGCCGCTGGTGCTGCGGCGGGTTGACCCGGCCGTCCCGCGCTGGGCTGGTTTCCAGGTTGGTTACCCATGCGACCCGCGTTCGGCGCGTTCGATTTCGCCGGAGGCGCCTGCCTCACCATGGGGCGCACTGCCTCGGTATTGGCTGGACGCAAGTTCTGCACTTCGCTCCTCGCCAGCGGTTGTCCCGGATGTGCTGCCAAAGCCTGCTGCTGTTTCGCAAAAGACACCGGCGGAGGAGGCGGCATCTTCTTCGCCACCACCTGTCGGTTCGTTACCGCCGGCGGCGGCGCAGCCACACGATTCGCCGTCGCGGCATTTGCGCCCAGCACGCTAGACCGTGTCGGAACCACCGCAACCCGCGCACTCATCGGCGCCGCGGCGATATCGCGTGCGTTCATCGTAACCGCCGCTTTCGCTACCGGCTGTGCGCTCACAAACGCCTGTTGCGGAACCGCCATCACGGCGCCCGCAACATTCCGGTTCGCATACGTAACCGTCGTGATATTCGTGGTCCGGTTGATGATGGTTGTGTTGTAGACGTTCGTCACGGTGGTGACGTTCACCGTCGTATTACTGATGTTAACCCTATTCATGTACGCCGCACTGACCTGATACGACGGCACGTAAACTTCCCGCGGACCCAGCGGGAACCATCCCACGTTGCCGCCAAAGCCCACTCCGCCACCGATAAAAGCCACGAGCGCGGGAGCATACACTGCCTGTACTGCCACCGGCCCAGGCACCCAGCCCCAGCGTCCCTCAATAAATGCCCAGCGTCCGTAGTGGAAAGGTGCGTAGCCCCACGGAGAATCGTCGACCCACGTCCAGCCCCAGGGAGAGATCCAAGCCCAGTGGCCTTGATGGTAGGGCGCCCAACCGAAGCCGACCTGGGTTGGGAACCAGACGTGTCCGTAGGCGAAATCGTTGCGCCACTCGCCGTAGCTGTCCAGATCTTCGTAGCCGATCACGTCGTGCGACAGATACTGCGCCGAGGGCGAGAAATCGTAGCGGCGATCTCGGTCGTAGCTCCACTTATCGAAGTCGTCCGGGTCGCCAATATCAACCACGTTTGCGTGCAGCGAGTCGGTCCCGCTGAAGGTTCCTCTCTGCCCCTCTTCGATCGTAAACGTCTCTCCGTTGCCGGTAGCCTCGCCTTCGCCCAGTCGGACGCTGATAATCGTATAGTTTCCGTCCGCGCCCGCCTCGACTCGATAGTGTCCGGGCCGGAAAACCGTGAACGCCTGATTGGGTGTGTCCACCTCAAAGTCATCGTTATCACCCAGCCTGCGCACGTTGATGCTGATCGCACCCGAGGTAAGTTGAATCTGAGTTGTGTTGTCATCCAGATTCAGGAAAGAGAAGCCGGTGTTAGCGGCCAAACGAATCACGGCCGATCCTAGTTGCACTTCGGCGCGTGAATCCCGGTCCGTCCAAAGTTGGTCGCCAGTGGTTAGCGGGCGGTTGGTCACTGCCTGCACCCAATCCGTTTCACCGGCCGGCTGAAATGAAACTGAGCCTTGCAAGTAGCCGAGGCGAGCGACGCGGCCGGGCGGGTCGTCTTGATTCTGATCTTGCGCGGAAACTTGAGTTGCTAAACAAATCGATGAAAGCGCTATCGCGAACACACTACTCCACCGGAATAACTTCTTTGTTGTTTTTGTCATGCTCTAAGGATAACAGTCCGGCGAGGGATACGAGCGTTCGCATTGTCAGCTTAAGGAACGAATCAAGTGAAGCTTACAGAGCGCTGCGACTCCCTCTTGTGTTCTCATAGTCCGAGTCGCGGATTCCCAGCCTGCCGCCACCGAAATTTATGAAGATCCTTCGACGAGCGTTGTCCGTCACGTTATTGCTGGCCGCGAGTCTCGCTCACGCCAGTTCTTACCAATACTTTCGCATCGGGAACAAGAACGACCTCCCGACCAAGCCCGCAGCGGGCATTGCCATGATGGGAGGCGGCAGCGATCTTGACGAAGCCTTTCGCTGGCTATGTCAGAAAGGAAATGGCGGCGACTTCCTGATTCTCCGTGCGCGAGGAGACGATGACTACAACTCGTACATCCAGAAACTGTGCCCGGTGAATTCAGTCGCCACGCTAATTATTCCCAATCGCCAGAGTGCGCAAGATCCCGCCGTGGCGGAGATCATTCGCCACGCGGCCGTCGTCTTTATTGCCGGAGGCGATCAGGCGAACTACATCCGCGGCTGGACAGATACTCCAGTTGAAGACGCGATCAATGCGAATGCAGCGGCAGGCAAGGCCATCGGGGGAACCAGCGCTGGCCTCGCGGTGCTCGGCGAATTTGTCTACGGCGCGCTCGGAGACGAGCCCGATGACCACGACCTCGCCTCGACCGATGTTTTGCCCAATCCGTACCTTGAGCGCGTAACGCTGGTTCGAGGATTTCTAAAGATTCCGCATCTGGAGAACTTGCTGACCGATTCGCACTTCGCGAAGCGTGACCGCATGGGCCGCACTCTGGGCTTTCTCGCACGCATCATGCAGGATGGATGGTCCGATGCTCCGCGAGAGATTGCGATTGACGAAAAATCAGCGGTGCTGGTCGAAGGAAATGGCCAAACAACGGTAGTAGGCAGCGGCAAAGGCGGGTACTTCCTTCGCCCCACGCGGCGGCCCGACGTTTGCAAAACCGGGCAGCCTCTCACCTTCCATAACGTCAGCGTCTACCGAATCCCGGCGGGTGGGCACTTCGATCTCACCTCGTGGACGGGTAACGGAGGAACGGCTTATTCCCTCTCAGTTGAGAAAGGAAAGATCGAGAGCACGCAGGCGGACCGCGCCATCTACTGATCAATCTTCTTATCCTAACTTTCGTCCCAGAGCACGCAACACGAAGCGTATCCGGTCCGGCCAAGGCAACCGTCCGAAATTAGTGCGCACCACGCCGCGCGTGAAGTAGGTCTTCTCCGAATAGTCGATGGCGACCTCGACGACGACCGGACGGCCGGATCCAGTAAGTGTGAGCGCTTGTTTCAGAATTACCTCTGCATCGTTATTACTGCGCAAGGCCAGGTACTCGACGCCGACTCCCTGGCAGATGGCGGCTAAGTCGTAGTCGGGAAGCTCCGTGCAAGTCTTCCGTCCGAGTGCGACTTGCTGAAACTGCGCGATCTGCGCCAACTCGCGGTCGCGCAAGACCAGCACCATCACCGGCAGATTGAGCTGGCGCGCGGTGAGCAGTTCCAACCCCGTCATCAGGAATGCGCCATCGCCCGCGAGCGAAATCACCTGGCGATCGGGACAGGCAAGCGCGGCTCCGAGTGCGGCGGGCACGGCGTATCCCATGCACGAGTAGTCGACCGGCGCCAGAAACGACCGCGGATGTTGGAGGCGCAAGCACTCCATAGCCAGAAAAGTGCCGTTGCCGCTGTCGGTGGTATAAATCGCGTGGTTCCCAACCAGCCGTTGAACGGTTTCCAAAAGATGAGGCGGGTATACTCCCTCAGAATTTCGCGCTTTCCAATTTTGCCTGACTTCATCGTGCCCGGAGCGGATGTCACGCCGCAAAGCTTCATCCACTGGCCGCGACTTCAGATGAGGAAGCAGAGAGGCGACAAAGCTTGCTGCATCCGAGACTACAGACAAATCCGCAGGGCAGTTCTTTCCCAGCACCGCCGGATCTATATCCACGTGGATCAATTTTCCGGGCGGTGTCATGCCATAGCTTCCCGTGCCAACCTCCGAGAAGCGGCAACCGATGGCCAAGGTAAGATCGCAAGACGCCGCGATCTTGCGCACAAACGATGGCGCGGCCGAGCCAAAGCCACACCACAACCACAGGGGATGGGTTTCGTTGAAAACGCCTTTGCCTGAAATGGTGGTCGCAACCGGAGCATTCAGCCGTTCGGCCAAAGTCGCGAGGTCAGCGCTGGCCTCGATGGCCCCGAGCCCGAGATAGATCAGAGGCCGGCGGCTGGCTTCGATCCATTGGCGCGCCCGCTCGACATCTTCGGCCCCGGGCGTTGAAGTTGTAGGCAACGGCTCCGAATCAGGCGACTCGAGAACAGCCTCGTGACGAAAGATGTAGTGCTCCGCGGGAATCTCGACCAGCGCCGGCCCGGCCGGAGCGCGGCGTGCGATTCGGCAAGCGCGGCGAATGGTCGCGTAGATTTCCGATCCCTGCTCCGCGCGTAACTGTGCCTTGGTCACGGGCCGCGCAATGGCGAGTTGATCCACGTCGTGGAGTTGGAACGCCCTTCCCGTATCGCGCCGAATCCCACAAGCAAGCACGAGCATGGGGATTCCATCGAGATAGGCTTCGGCAATCCCCGAGAGCGCGTGCGTCAGCCCCGCTCCGGGAACGACGTTCACTGCCGCCAGTTGTCCGGAGGCGCGCGCGACTCCATCGGCCATAAAGGAAGCGCTCTGTTCATCGGTGACGAGCACCGGGCGCACGCTCGAGGAACGCGCGAGTGAATCGTAGAGCTCGATGTTATGCGTGCCCGGAATGCCGAAAGTGAAACGTACACCTTCATTTTCCAGCGCGCGTACAACGATGTCACCGCCCGTCATTTTGCTCATATGATCGAGCTCACAGGAGCGCCCTTGCATCCTTCCGCACGGTCTCCGCCACACGATCGGCCAGCGCCATGATGGTCAAGTACGGATTGATTTCCAGCGAATTCGGAAACAGGCTCGAATCGGCCACGTACAGCCATGGAACTCCATGCACGCGGCCATAAGAATCGGTCACCGAATCTGTGGGACCGGTGCCCATGGCGCAACCTCCCTGCAAATGCGCGGAAGAAATAGAAAGCTTGCCAGGTTTGAAATCCGGATTCTGCGCAATTAGGTCAAGACGTCCCGCATCCGCGCGTTCGATTGTCGGAGAGTGCGACACCGGAACATGCGCCCGCACCGCCCCGGCTGCAAAAGAGATTTTCGCCGATGTAATCGCACCCCGCACCAGGCCGTGAATCGCCTCCCGCGTGAAGCGGTAATGAACCACCGGGCGCCCGTCGCCACCGATCGTCACGCGATTATGCTCATTCACCTCATCGCATGCCAGCACGAGGATCATCTGCAGCCGCGGAAAAGCGCGCATAAGACGACTGTGTTCGCCGCCGAAACCAACCATTGCTTTAGCAGTGGTAAACGGAAAGTACATGCAGGTCTCAAGCAGAAAGTGGTCGCTCTCGGCGAACTGGTCGAGGTAGAAACTCTTGGGGTGACCGACCGCGTTGGTGATCGGCCGGTCGTGTTCGGCGACCATGATGAACGCGGGATGACAGGTGAAGCCGCGTCCCAGGCGCGGCAGGCTGCGGCCAAATCCAGAGCGCAGCAGCAGCGCCGGAGAATTCACCGCGCCGCCACAAACCACCACAGCTGTGGCGTCGATTTCGTAGTCGCCCGCCTCCCAGCTTGAGGCCTCGCCTTTACTGCCTTCCGCTTTGTCGCTCACCCGGGCAAATACTTTCTTGTTTTCGATCCGCTGCACTTCGCAGCGGGTCACCACCTCCACTCCATTTTGTTCCGCGCGCGGCAACTGGAGTCGATTCGTCCCCTGCTTCGCCTGGTTCGGACACCCTAGGTTACACAGGCTCGATCCGCGGCATCCTTTCAGGTTCACGGGAAACTGCTGCACGCGATATCCCAACTGCCGGCAACCCGCAACGAACAGCCGGTTGTTTTCGTTGAGCAGCGATTCCTCCAGCAGGTGGACGTTATTTTCCGCCACATACTTGCGCGCGCGCTGTTCTACATCCGCAAAGCTGAGCCCCGGCACGTTCCAGCGCTCGAGCACTCGTTGTGGCGGAAGCAGCGACGTGCCCGTGTACACGACCGTCGAGCCGCCATACGCGCTTCCGAAAGCCAGTGTCATGGTTTGTTCGGCGGTCAGGAAGCCTCCGCCATCTTCGTAGAGCGCGGTCGCCATCTCCACTTCGCGGCCGGTAAATTCCTCATCACGGAGTTTCGGCCCCTTCTCCAGAACTGCTACGCGCACGCTGTCGCGGCACAGCGACGACAGTTCCTGCGCCACCGTCCCTCCGCCGGCGCCGGAGCCGATAATCACGATGTCATAACTACATCGCTTCATCGCCGCATCGCCTCCCAGCCGCGCGCATCGGGACGATAGCCGATGGCGTACGCCGCTTCCGGTCTCCCGTAATAACCCAGCAGCGCAAGAGTACGCAGGCCCCAGAATCCGCAGCGGATGCGTTCCACCGGATGGTCCTGCAAGTAAAGAAGGATGCGGCTGCGTTGCTCGTCCCCCAACGCGGTGAACTTACGGCCATAGCGCACGACCGGCAGCCACTCGATTACGCGCAGAAAAAGTTGCAGCTGCCGATGCAGAGCTGGCGGTCGAATCGCGAGCGCATCCTCCACCAGCGCTTCCAGCGCCCGCCAGCCGGACTCGTCTAATTGTTTGGCATCGGGCACAACCGTCACGACCACGGCGCGAAATATGGCGCGCACGGGCGCGAGCACCGACTGTGACTTTTCCATCGTTGCACCTGGCATGGTGGCACGTGGCGCGGCTGGCATGTTCTCCTCGCCCTGCTGAGTGTAATAGACCAGGATGTCCTCTGGTCTAGCGGAGACACTTTAGGCCTTGTGATTTTGATCGCTGTGTCTTGTGATTCAAATCACATCTCATTCACGCGAGTGAATAGGTCGTTTCAGCTCAATCACTTGCACGCCACTACTTTACAGCAAACGGAGTTAAGCTTAGATTTAGGTTGCAACCACGGAGTTTGCATCTTGCGCCCGTCGTCCCATCCTGAAGAGCGCTCGTCTTCGCTTCCGGCGAAAACCATGGTCGAATTTCTGCTTTCGAGCGAGCTCCTGGAGACGCTGCCCGATGCCATTGTCGCCGTCGATCGCGACGGAACCATCATTCAAGTCAATACCCAAACTCAAGAGCTCTTTGGCTATCTCCGCGACGAACTGATTGGCCGGAAAGTCGAGATGCTCGTCCCGGAGAGCTATCGCGCCCAGCACCACCACCATCGCGAGGGTTTCGCGGCCGCACCCAAGACGCGGCGCATGGGAGCGGATTTGGATCTCTACGGCAGACGGCGCAACGGCTCGCAGTTCCCGGTGGAAATCAGCCTCAGCCCTGTCTCCACCGCGGACGGGACGGTCGTGTTAAGCGCCATCCGCGACATCAGCGATCGCAAGCGCATTGCAGAAGAATTGCGCCGCGCCAACGAAGCGCTGCACCGCAGAACGTCGGAGCAACTGGGAGAATACCGCGCGCGGCTGGCTTCGATTGTCGATTCCTCCCAGGACGCGATCATCGGCAAAGACCTCGACGGCATCATCACCAGTTGGAACAAAGGGGCGGAGCGCATTTATGGTTACACGCCGGACGAGATCATCGGCAAGCACATATCGCTGCTGGCACCCAGCGATCGCCCCGACGAAATTCCGGAGATTTTGCGAAAGATTGCACGCGGCGAAAGCATCGAGCACTATGAATCGACGCGCGTAACCAAGGACGGGCGCCAGCTCGACGTTTCCATTTCCGTGTCTCCCCTGCGCGATGCGACAGGCGACGTTGTGGGAGCTTCCGCCATTACCCGCGACATCACCGCGCAAAAGCGAGCGGAAGGTCAGCTTCATCAATCGCAAAAAATGGAGGCCATCGGCCGCCTGGCCGGAGGCGTAGCCCACGACTTCAACAATATTTTAGGCATCATCAATGCCTGCGCCGAGTTTCTTCGCGACCGCATTGATCCCTCCGCCGAACCGTCGCAGTACATCGACAACATCAAGAAGGCAACCGAACGCGGTTCCTCTTTGACGCGCCAACTGCTGACCTTCAGCCGGTCCTCCACCGTCCAGCCCCGTGTGCTCGACGTGAACGAGCGCTTGAAGGACGTAAGTAAGCTCCTGCGTCCGCTGATGGGAGACGATGTCGAGATTCTCATTGTCGCCAAATCGCCGGCTGCGGTGGTCGAGGCCGATCCCGGCCAACTCGACCAGATCGTAGTCAACCTGGCCGTAAACGCGCGCGACGCCATGCCGCGAGGTGGCAAGTTCATTCTAGAAACTCGCTCCGAACAATTTGACGAGGCCTTTGCCGAACAGCATCAAAACATGGCGCCCGGAAAATACGTTCTGCTCGCCGTCAGCGATACCGGCAGCGGCATGGACTCGGCCACGGCATCCCGCATCTTCGAGCCCTTCTTCACCACCAAGGAGCAGGGCAAAGGAACCGGCCTGGGCCTGTCAACCGTCTATGGCATCGTGAAGCAAAGCGCCGGACACATTCTTGTCTACAGTGAACCGGGGCACGGGACGACGTTCAAGATCTATCTGCCCAGTGCCGATCACAAGATCGGCCTCGAATCGAAAGCTGAGGTCGAGACCGTCGCTCCCAAACGCCAGGGGACGACCATCCTGCTGGTGGAAGACGATGAGATCATGCGCAGCCTGACCAAAAAAGTCCTCGAGGAGCACGGCTATACCGTGATCGAGGCCGACGACGGGAAGTCTGCCATCGAATGGGCCGAGTCTCATCCCGATCCCGTCAATCTCTTGTTAACCGACGTAGTCATGCGCCGGGTCAGCGGTCCGGAACTGGTCGACCGCCTGCACGCCTCCCGCCCCGACCTGAAGGTCGTGTACATGTCGGGTTACACGGGCGAACTCATCGCGGAACGCGAGGTATTGAACCGCGGCATCACCCTCCTCGAAAAGCCCTTTAGCCGAACCGCGCTGCTGAACACCATCCACGATACCCTGGGCTGAACCCGGCCCTTCCCCAACCACCGCCGCAGACGACCAGTATCCGTGGTCACATAACCGAAGAGTTGGTGATGGAGATCACACATCGCTGTGGGAAAGCACGCACCAGCAGCCAGGGCTGGGCCTCCCGCGAAAAATAATGTTCGCTATCGTACAAAACAAATGCTATTCTTTTCTTCTACTTAGACAACCCCTCCGAAACTGGGCCCTTGCAGCACGAATGGCGAGGCAGTTGCCAAAGCATGTGTGAACGGAGGCAACACTATGGCCACACAAATCGTAAACAATGCCCAGAGGTTTGCAGCAGCGGACAAGACGTTTTGCGATCTTCCCCCAGCCGTAGCCAATGCTTTAGAGCAAGAGGCCCTCACCACCAGCTATCCCACGGGAGCGGTTTTATTCGCCGAGGGACAGGCGCCGCGCGGCGTATTCATTGTGCGTCGCGGCCGGGTGAAGCTCTCCGTATGCGGTAGCGACGGCCGCACTTTAATTTTGCGCATCGTCGAATCCGGCTGCCCCTTGGGCGTGGCCGCCGTAGTTTCCGGTCGCCAGTATGAAGCGACGGCCGAGACCCAGGAACCCTCCGAGATCAGCTTCATGCGCCAGAGCGATTTGCTCCGCCTGATGCGCCAGCATGGCGAGTTTGCCCTCTGGGTAACGCAGCACATCAGCGCCGATTACGCCACCACCTGCCGCGAAATTCGCGACCTGATCCTCTCCGACTCGGCCAGCGAAAAACTAGCCCGGCTGCTGATGGCATGGCTCGACCAGAACACCAAATCCAAGAACCCCAGCTCGATGAAGTTGGCTTTGACTCACGAAGAGATCGGACAGATGATCGGCTCCTCGCGCGAAACCGTAAGCCGACTTTTCGCCGGATTCAAAAAGCAACGCATCATCCAGCAAACCGGCTCAACGCTGGTGATCCCGGACCGCGTAGCCCTGGAATCGCTGATCACCGCCTAAAGTTCTAAGGAAGTAAAGCACTCGTCGGGGCCGGGCATCCTCCTACCGGCCCCGTTTCTTTTTGCCATCCATAAAGTTGCGCCACCGTTCGGCGATCAGGGGCTCCCTCGTCCTACAATGGTCTCGTAAGCGGAGGGAGATGCAATGAATTCGGCGATGGAGCAAAAGACATGCGCCGCCGCAGACGGCGTCACCATCGTATATTCAACAGCCGGGGTGAGAGAACCGACCCTCGTATTCATTCATGGCGGCCTGGCAAACAGGAGTTTCTGGGATGGCGAGCTCAACGCTTTCGCCACGCGCCACCGAGTCATTGCTCCCGATTTGCCGGGGCATGGCGAGTCGGGGGTAAACCGCAAAAACTGGGGAATACCGGAATTCGGCGCTGACATTTGTTCCGTCATCAAAGCCGAAGGTGCGACGAGAGTTATTCTATTCGGTAATTCGCTCGGCGGGCCGGTCGCCATCGAGGCGGCCTTGCTTCTTCCGGACAGGGTGGCCGGCGTTGTAGGTGTGGATACTTTCCAAAGCCTCACCTATACGATGACGCCCGAGGACGCGCAGAAGCGGGCTAGTCCCTTTCGTACCGATTACGGAACAAGCCTCAAGCAAATGGTGAAACAGCTCTTTCACAGTGATGCCGACCCCACACTCTTGGCCGACGCCGAACAGCGGATGGCGTGCACCTCACCGGAAGCGGCTTACAGCATGTTCCTATCGCTGGCTGGTTACGCCCCAAGCCAATCAGCGCGACGCTTGAAGGTTCCGCTGCGCGCGATCAACGGTGATCTTTACCCGACCGACGTCGAAGGTGTGCGAAAAGTGAAGCCGGATTTCGAGGTTGTGATTATGAAGCACATGGGCCACTACCCGATGCTCGAACGCCCGGAGGAATTCGACCGCCATGTAGCGGAAGTTGTCCGCGCGCTACTCCACTGAGCCGCTTTTGATGAAATGATTCAGTTGCGAGGCCGCGGTAGCGTTACTATCATCTCGTGATTAACAAAAGGTTTGCTTTCCATGCAGCCGCAGTCGCGGCGACGATTCTTTGCGCCCTTAGCCTTACGGCACAGACTACTTCTCCACCATGGTCCCCGGCAACTCTCCAACAACTGCAGCAAATACAGCAAACCGCACTTCAAGACGACTACGCCTACCGCCAGGCGGCTCATCTTACCGACAACATCGGCCCGCGCTTGGCAGGTTCTCCGCAGGCCGCTGGCGCGGTGGAATACGTCGCAGCGGAATTGCGCAAACTAGGTCTTGAGGTCCGGCTGGAGAAGGTGACAGTCCCGCGTTGGGTTCGAGGTGAGGAACGCGCCGAGCTGGTCGGCTATCCCGGCCAGGTTCCGAACACTCAGCAAAAAATTGTCGTCACAGCTCTGGCATCGATCGACGCTGCCACTCCGCCGGAGGGCATTACGGCCGAGGTCGTGGTGGTGAACAACTTCAGCGAACTCGCAGCGATGCCGCGCGAGAACGTGCAGGGGAAGATTGTTGTTTTCAACGAGGTCTTCGACCAAAGCATGGCCGCTACCGGATTTGCACTCGAAGCCTACGGGCAAGCTGTTGCCTATCGCGAGGACGGTCGTGCCGCGGCCGCCCGCCAAGGTGCCGCAGCCGCGCTCGTGCGCTCAGCCGGTGGCGCGGAATTCCGTCTGCCCCATACTGGCGAGACGGGATACGACCCAAAACTGCCCGGTATCCCCGCTGGCGCCATCACGGCAGAAGACGCGGAGCTCATGGCTCGGCTTTCGGCGCAAGGGCCGGTGCGCCTGCACCTCGTCCTGACGCCCAAGCTGCTGCCGGAAGTCGACTCGTATAACGTAATCGCTGATCTCAAGGGCAGCCGACATCCCGAGCAGGTTGTCGTCGTCTCCGGACATCTGGACTCCTGGGATCTGGGCACCGGGGCGCTCGATGATGCTGCGGGAGTCGCGGTGGCGATGGAGACCGCGCAAATCTTGAAGCATCTCAACCTGCAACCAGAGCGCACCATTCGGATAGTTGCCTGGATGGCAGAGGAAATCGGAATTTTCGGAGGCAGGGCCTATGCGAAACAGCACGCGGCGGAGATGGGCAATCATTTCGCTGCCATTGAGACGGATCTCGGCGCCGGCCATCCGATTGGTATCAACGCGTGTTGCGATGCAGGAATGTTGAGGATGCTGCAGCCGATCGCCAATGTGCTCGAGACTTCCGGCGCCGGCCTTCTGCGCTCCTCCGAGGAAACCGGCGCAGACATTATTCCCCTTAAGGTCGCGGCAGTGCCGACCTTCAGCCCCATCCAGGACGTGAGAAAGTATTTCGACTACCACCACAGTGCCGCTGATACGCTGGACAAAATCGATCCGCACGAATTACAGGAGAATGCAGCGGTGGTTGGTGTGCTGGCCTACGCGCTGGCCACGATGCAGGCGGACTTGCCTCGCACCCCACAATCGGTGCCCGGCTGGCTGAAGTAACGTCTGAATGTAAGCAATTTGATTTATAGCGCTTACGCGAAATAGCGGCATGGGTCCCCCCTCAGCCGCTAGGCCTTGCCGTGAGGTTTGCCGCCGGAATTGTCGTCGTCCTGCTCATCCACATAATCCGCGGGATTCGTGGGCAACTCGATCAGGTGCGCGCGTTCGAGAGCGCGGTAATATTCCGGACGCGCATGGCGGTAATGATCGGCTGGAACTTTGCCGTCGATGAAAGCCGTATCCATCGGGTAGACGAGCGGATCGAACATCACCATGTAGGAGTGCCAGATCAGAATGGCAAAGGTCGCGAGCACCGCCTCATAATAATGGACAGCAGTCGCCGCGTCCGTAACCCACTTGGGGAAATGGCGCAGCATGAAATTGTTGAACCACAACGCGACGCCGGAAACGGTCATCACCAGCGTCCCCCACATGAAGGCCAGGTATTCCAGCTTCTCCGCGTAGTTGAATTTCGAGAACTTCGGTTCAACCTTCGTGAGTCCCAGATTGTACGTGAACACTTGCACGATATCGGTCGCGTCTTTGACTTGCGGAATCATCGCCCACAGGAACATGCGGTCACGCTTGTTCAAGGCAAGGTGAATCACGTGATAGAGCGTGGAGGCAACCAGGATCACGGCCGCAGCGCGATGCAATCCGCCGCGGAGGCCGTAAATATTCTCCCCGAACAAGATCTGACGCGACAGCCAGGCGTCGGGATACTTGAGGGCAAAGCCGGTAACTACCAAAGTTGGGAAGCTGAGGATCACTCCCCAATGGGCAATGCGGAAGTTGCGATTCATCCGCGTCACTTTCGCCCCGCTGA
>Ga0209415_10005917_pt1 | contig 21863 bp, 18 predicted proteins | sample PeaSoiSIISIP2007_FD_187696 | JGI IMG/M metagenome (GOLD analysis project Ga0209415, IMG submission 187696) | Peat soil microbial communities from Weissenstadt, Germany - SII-SIP-2007 (SPAdes) (version 2) | ecosystem: Environmental > Terrestrial > Soil > Wetlands > Peat | place: Germany... | reverse complement strand
GCCAGCACCACCTTCGCTTCTTCGGTCTGGATCATCTGCGCCGCGCTGACAATCGCCTGCATCCCCGACCCGCACAGTCGATTTACCGTCAGCGCCGGAGTCTCGATCGGCAACCCCGCCTGCAATGCCACATGCCGCGCTCCATAGATCGCATCGCCCGAAGTCTGCTGCGCGTTGCCGAACACGGCATGATCGAAGTGTTCGGGATCCACCCCCGCGCGCTGGATCGCCGCCTTCGCTGCCACCGCGCCCAGTTCCTGCGCCGTGTAATCCTTGATCTTTCCGCAATAGCGGCCAAAGGGCGTGCGCGCCCCGCTGACGATGGCAATGTCTCCAGGTTTCAACATGAATCCTGCTTATGTAGAAGAGATGGCTGGCCAGAAGCCAACCTGTGAGTTTATCAGAGCAGCTCTCAGCTCTCAGCCGTCAGCTCTCAGCTCTTGGGTTGGAACGCACGGAGATTTCTCAGGCACACTCTGCGTTTTAGGTTGGATTTTCCGGGCTAGTGAAAAGAGGCTACGCCACTGCCGCCGATGCGGCGAATTGCGGCGCCTGGCTCACAATCTTGCCTCCACCCTGCGCCACTGCCAGCTCCAGCGCGTGGTCGGCGCGGTTGGCCACTTCGGTCACAATATCCGCTGGATCGAAATGTTGACGCATCACCGCCTGCGCCAGCCCAGCGCTGAACTCGACTCCCTTGTCCTTGCCTGGGAAACGCACTTCCCCAAGCAGACGCTTCAATTTCTCCACCGCCAGCAGCGCTTCTTTTTCACCCGTATCGCCGAGCAGCAACGCGACCGTTGTCGCCTCATAGCGGAACGCCAGATCGTTGGTTCGTATGTTCTGCGAAAACAGCTGCCCGATCTGATCCATCACCGCCGTCACGGCCTGCTCGCCATATTCCCTGATCAGCGCGCTGCGCCGTCCAAACTGCATCAGCAGAACTGTCACCGTCGTTCCCTGCTGCAGCCCGCGCCGGGTTTCCGCCTGCAGAAGATCCAGATACGAAGCCCGCTTCAGCAGCCCTGATTTTTCGTCCGTCACCGAAAGATTCTTCACCAACCGCCGCAGCCCGGCGTTATTGAGCGCGATCAGCACCTGGTCGCTCAACGTCCGGATCACCAGCACCTCCGAAGGCTGCCACAGCCGGTCCGTGTTCTGGGTCAGGATCAGCACTCCGACTTGATCGTTGCCTTCCGTCAGCGGCAGAGCCAGCAGCGATTTGATCTGCAATTCCTCGATCGCGCTGCGCACACCGATCAACTCCGGAGCGTTACCCACATCTCCCATGGTGACCGTGCCCCGCGCTACTGCCAGATCCTGCAAGGCTTCCACCAGGCTAACCATCGAGGCCGAATTCGCTGGAATCAGCCCATCCATGTGATATTCCTGCACGGCCGATGGCGGCAGGCCGGGCTTGCGCAGAGCCGCAATACAACGCGCCGTACGCCAGTTCGCGCCGATCTCGCTCGCCGCCGTCTTCAAAACACCTTCGGCGTTCCCCTGGTGATACAGCTTGCGTGTGATTTCCGCCACTCTCGCCAGACTGCTGACGTCAGCCGCCTCGCTCGCCGCCGCTGCCGTCGCTGCCGTCGCAGCTGATGCCGGATCGCTGCTCGCTGCAGCCGGCGCGGCTGGCGCTGGCGGCATCGCTGACTTCGCATATTGCGGTTCGATGCCGGCAGAAATGTAGAGCTTCTGCAGGTCATGGTTGTGTTCTTCCTCACCCGGAAACAGTTCCTGAATGCGCTGCAAACGCTCGATGGCCTTCGAGCGCATCCCGTATTGCACCAGTATCTCAGCTTGCAGCATCAGATCCTGCAGTGCGGCCGCTCCCAGCGTCGGCTCCTGCACCCTGACCTGCTGCTGCTCTTCTCTTTCTTTCTTCCCGGTCGTGAATCGCGATGCGATGACGTTGAAACGTTGATCAGCGATCTTGCCTCGCAGCTCCTCCAGCCGTTTCTGATGTCCCGGCTCGTACGGATCCACTTCCGCCGCCCGGTCCAGACATTCCGCCGCTTTCTGGTAATCGTGCTTCGTGCAACACAGATCAAACAGTTTCAGCAGCGCCTGCGCATAGTCATTTTCACGGTTCGAGGCGTTGAACAGCTCCGCCAGAAATTCCAGCATTTCAATCGATGGACGATGTGCTGCCAGCAACTCCTGCATGGTAGCGATGAACGATCGCCGTTCCCCGCGCCGCCGCTGAAAAGCTTCCAGCTTCCGCGCCAGCGCCACCGCCTCCGCATCCAGTTCGGAGTCGATCATCTTTCCGATCAGGCCTACCACCTGGTGCATACGTGCCGGATTCTGCTCGAACAACTGCCAGATCATCGGCTCGCTCTCCAGGCACCGGCCCGCGGAAAGCAATGCCTCGGCATACAAGTCGCGCAGCTCCGGCGATTCGTCTCCAGCCTGCACCATCGGCTCGAAAATAAAAATCGCCGCCCCCGCCTCGCCTCGCGACAGCAGGCTCTTGCCATAGGCCACCGCGATCTTCGAATCCTCCGGATTCTCCGTGTACGCCCGCTCCACCCACGAACTGGCGTCCCCCCCCGCAGTTGCCGCTAGTTCCGCCACTTGCAGAAATGACTGCGCCGCCATCACGTGCTCGCCCAGTTCCGCGGACAGTTCCGCGATCCGCAAATGGTTGGCCTGCGATGGCTCCAGACTCACAATCCGCCGCATGACCAGCAGCATTTCTTCTTTCTTCCCCTGCCGCTGCAATTCTTCCAGCGCATTTTCATACGTCCCAATCGCCAGCTTCTTGTTCGAACGCTCCAGCAGCTGACCAAAGTGCACTTTCTGTTCCCATGTCGGACTGGCATAGCGTGCCAGCTTCTTGTAGGTGAGGCTCGCCCGGGTTGCGTCCGCCGCCGCCACCTGCCGATCAAACAACTCTCCCAGCAGCCGCACCGCCTGCGGCCCTTTGTTCAAGGAAAGACACAGATCCGCTGCTACCTGCCGCACGTTGTCATTGAGCGGATAGCCTTGTAGAATTTCCAGATATTCCGCCAGCGCGTCGGCCGTCTTTCCCTTCTGCAAGAGCTTCTCCGCCTTTTCTACGCGGCGGGCGACTTCGGCACGATTGGGATTTTCCGGCATGGGCGGTCTTCGGACAGAGAGTTCCGTCCTTGATTCTAGGATTCACACCCCCCACCAGCAACGCGCTTCCCCCACCCGGCGATTACGAAAGTCACGACCGACTTGGTCGCAGATGTGGTGCAAAATGACTTCTGGCTGACCTGCGCTCAGTAGTCCCAAAATGGGAAAACATCGCACCTGCCCTTCTAATTCAGGGGCTCAATTTCTATTGATAATTCTCTCTTTTTTGATATGCTCTACAACGTTTCGGGACCCATCTGAACGGCGGGACGAACCCGGACTTCCCTACCTGTGCGACTCCCAGTCGCGACCAGTTCCTAGCCGGTCTGTTCCCCCGAAACGAAGGAGTATCTGTGACTTCCGCTAGAAAATTCAGCATAATTTCAGGTAGTGAACGCCAGCCAGTCCGTGGTGCGCGCTTGATCCACAATTCGCATCCGGACCAAACCATCGAGGTCTCTATCCGGCTTCGGCCAAAATCAGAAGTCAAGCATCGGGAGTTAAAGAGCGCCCTCGAAAAACCCGGTTTCAAGCAGATGTCGCGCGCCGAGTACGAGAATGCCCACGGCGCCGATCCTGCTGATCTCAACCAAATCAAAAAGTTTGCCCAGGAATACGGGCTGACGGTCCGCGAAACCGGCACCGAACTCGCGCGCCGGACCGTAATGCTCTCGGGGACCGTAAGCAATCTCCAGAAAGCCTTCAACGTGGAACTCAAGGACTACAGCCACCCCAAGGGCAATTTCCGCGGCCGTGTCGGCGCCATCAGTGTACCGGCCGACTATGCGGACATCGTCACCGGTGTGTTTGGCCTCGACAACCGGCCGCAGGCAGAACCCCATTTCCGGCGCTTGCCGCAGCCCGACAAGCATAAGCATAAGATCCCTGCCTCCACCGCCTCGCATGATCCCAATGAAGTCGCCCAACTCTATGACTACCCGGCAGCGGACGGAACCGGCCAGTGTATCGGGCTCATCGAGTTAGGCGGCGGCTTTCAGCTCGACGACCTGAGCAACTATTTCGGCTCGCTCCATATCACCCCCCCGCAAGTCATCTCCGTCTCCGTCGACGGAGGCAGCAATAGCCCAACCACTCCCGACAGCGCCGACGGAGAAGTCATGCTCGACATAGAAGTGGCGGGAGCGATTGCTCCGGCCGCCAAGATCGTCGTCTATTTTGCCCCGAATACCGATCAGGGCTTTCTGGACGCGATCACCACCGCCGTGCACGACAGCACCAATCAACCCTCGGCCATTTCCATTAGCTGGGGGTCCTCCGAATCGAATTGGACCTCGCAGGCCATGACCAACTTCGACGACGCCTTCCAGGCGGCAGCGGCCATCGGCGTCACCGTCTGCGTCGCCTCGGGTGACAATGGTTCGTCGGACGGAGTCAACGACGGCAACAACCACGTTGATTTTCCGGCTTCCAGTTCGTTCGCGCTGGGCTGCGGCGGCACCACCCTGCAAACTTCGAACGAACAAATTGTCAACGAAACTGTCTGGAACGACCTCCCGAATGGAGGGGCGACGGGTGGCGGGGTCAGCAATGGTTTCCCGCTTCCAACCTGGCAGGATGGCTTCGGTGTGCCGGCGCCAACCCTTCAGAGTGGAGGCCGGGGCGTGCCCGACGTCTCCGGCGACGCCGACCCCAACACCGGCTATAACATTCTCGTCGATGGCGAGAGTGCTGTCTTCGGTGGCACCAGTGCGGTTGCGCCTCTATGGGCAGGTCTGGTGGCGCGCATCAACCAGCAGATGGGGAAACCGATCGGCTTCCTCAACCCGTTAATCTACGCGCAAGCGGTTGAAGCCTCAGGATTCCACGACATAACCCAGGGCAACAACGGCGCGTTCAAAGCAGCCCAGGGATGGGACCCATGCACCGGACTCGGCTCACCCGATGGAGTCCCGTTAGAAGCAGCGCTTACCGGAAAACCTGCCGGAGCGGCTGGCATACACGCAGCCGCGTCGGTGAAGTCGCGCAAATCCAAAGACAAAGAATCCGCAGCCTAACCGCAACCCGGGGGCGAGCCTCGCTCGCCCCCGATTCCCGCCTTTTTCCGCGCGTTGAACAGCGAACACCATCTCCAGATCACACCGGGTAACCATTACTTCCGTAAGCCCAGCCTGCCGCTTTCTCCGTGTCCTTTCGAGATCTCTTTTCTATCCTCATATTGGATCGTCTTCCTGTTTGATCGGGAGGCAATCCAGGTAAGCATTGTGACCTTCTGTTTTTTCCTCTTTATCCCGATCAACCACCTCACGATTCTTTCTTCATTCGCGACTGCCGGCGGCTTGTACATTTTCTTTGCCGGATTCCGCCTGCTCGCTCGCAGGCGCTTATTGCTGGCCACGCCGACCTCCAAGATTGACAGCGCCGCCCTGGGGCTGGTCGAGGTCACAGGAGTAGCTGCCGGCCCCTACACTACGACCGCGCCTATCACCGGTAAGCTTTGCTTTCTCTACCAGACCACCGCCTGGCAACAACGCAATGCTGATAAAGACCAATGGGAGAAGATTGCGGAGGAAACTTTGCATCTTCCCTTCTTCCTCGACGACTCGACCGGCCAGTTGCTGATCGAACCTCTTGGAACCGACCTCGATCTGCGCCGTGACTTTCGCCAGGAGTATGCCGCATCGCTTTTCTCGTCGGACTTCTCCGGCCAGAATGCCGTTCCGCCGCGGGTCAGCGTTTTTCTGTTGCGCCACGGCATCGCTCCGGCTGGCCGCTTGTGCATCGAGGAACGCGCGGTCAAGCCCAACGACGCGCTCTTCGTTACCGGAACCCTCATGGAGAATCCCGGCGTTCAGGTGCGTCCACTTTCGCCGCACCGCGACACCACGCCCAAACCTGCGTCCAGGTTGTCGGAGCAGAGCGCTGTCCCTGGCCCAGAGATCATCAGGCTTTCTCCGGACTCGGCTCCTTCCACCACTCCGGCGATGAGCCAGCAGGCCAGAATCGCGGCTGCGCTCACTCGCGCCGGCATCACCAAGCCAGAGGCCTGGTCCGCCGCCCATGTCCCATACGCAAGTGTGGCCGTCGAAGAAAACACGCCACCCGAAGCCATCTCCAACCCTGCCGATGAGGCCCGGCAAGCAAACCAGCCCAAGCCATCCGAGTTCGATCTCGCTCCGCCCGTCGTATTGATGAAAGGCACGAATCCTCCCACATTGGTGATCTCCTTCCGCAGTCAGAAGGAATTTGCCATCGCTCTCGGCTGGAAATCCACAGCTATGATCTGGGGAGGCGCCGCCATCACGCTGCTCGGCCTCTACACGCTGTGGGTACAGATGGCGTCGCTGTAATAGACTCTTGCCAACCTTGGAGAAACCGGTAGCCAACTGCTTAATGCCAAGTGCAGACCGCTAATTTAGAATGTCACTTGTGAGCGAATCCGTCCGGATCGGCATTATCGGCGACTTCAATCCCGAATTCCGTTCCCATCACGCGACCAACGATTCGCTCCAGCACGCGGCGCGGAAGCTCCAACTCGAAGTGGAATCGGAGTGGCTTCCCACGCCTTCGCTGCTCGACCCGGGCGCCGTCACCGTGCTCGATTCTTTCGATGGCCTGTGGGCCACGGCGGGCAGTCCCTACAAAAGCTTCGACGGCATGTTGAAAGGGATCGAGTTCGCCCGTGTCCACGACCGGCCATTTCTCGGCACCTGCGGAGGCTTCCAGTACACCCTCATCGAGTGCGCCCGCAACGTGCTCGGCATCGTGGACGCCACCACCGCCGAAGAAGACCCGCAAGCCAAGAACATCGTCATCTATCCCGTCGCCTGCGCCATGCCCAACTCTGATCCGAAGGCGCCCAAGCTCTCGGGAGTGGACTCCCAGATCCGCCTCCGCCCCGGCTCGTATCTCGCGGCCTTCTACGGCAAGGAATTGATCGAGGAAGAATTCTTCTGCAACTACGAACTCAATCCCGAGTTCGAATGGACCGCCATGGAAGCGGGCTTTCCCGTGGTAGCCCGTGGCTCCAAAGAAGAATGCCGGGCGATCGAATCTCCCGCCCACTTGTTCTTCATTGCAACGTTGTTCCAACCCCAACTTTCATCAAGCGCGAAGAAGCCCCATCCGTTGATCACGGCCTTCGTGCAGCACGTCGCCGACTTCCGTCGCAAACGGCTCGACGATTCCATCCTCGCCTGAGGGTGCGCACCCTCCTAAGTGGAGTTTGGTGATTGCCTCTACCCCTTGACGGCGCCCTCTCGGCTGGCTGCGGCCGCGGTAATCACTACAGACCGATGCCGGAGCCGAGCAGGCTATAGAGCAGCACGGCGAGCACGATCAGGGTGAAAGCGACGTACATGCGGTCGCGCTCGATGGCGAATCCCACGATCGAGAGGACTACGCGCGCGATGGGCGTGGCAATGAGGAGGAGCAATCCAAGTTGAATCAAGCCCCGGCCTCGGCCGTTCATGACGCTTCGGATGACTCCGGGGATCGTGCGGTATTCGGAGGGCTCGCCGCGAAAGACACGGTAATCGGTAGGTTCGTGCGCGTGGCGCGAGAGGTAGACACAAGCTCCACAAAGAACGACCGCCGCCGACAGCAGAACTCCGGCGCGGAGCGCATTACCGAGGATGATCTCGATGCGGCGATCTCTCCACGGCTGGGGTTGGAACGGCTTCAGCAGGCGCGCTGGCATCAAATGTTCCCCCAGATTCCTTTGTAGAGCATCTGCAGGCCGAGAACGAGAATCACTACGGAGAAGACCAGCCGGAGAGACTGCGTTTCTGCTTTCACCAGGATACGGCTGCCCAGTAACGACCCGCCCAGAACTCCCAACATGACCGGCATGGCCAGCCCGGGATCGACGTATCCACGGCTCAAGTAGATGCCGGCGCTGGCCGCTGCGGTCACGCCGATCATGAAGTTGCTGGTAGTGGTGGAAACCTTGAAGGGAATCTGCATGGCCTGATCCATGGCCAATACCTTGACGGCTCCGGAACCAATACCGAGCAATCCCGAGAGTGCACCTGCGCCGAACATCAGGCTGAACCCGGTGGGAACGCGCTGGACGTTGTAAGCGCGTTGACCTTCCTCGTCAGGGAACTTGCCGTTCAGCCGCAAACGGGTGGCGAGCGGATCCGGCGGCAGGCTCCGTTGCGCGGGCGGGCGCGGCTTGCGCGAAACAAACGCCGAGTAGAGCAGCACGGCACCGAAGATGATCGCCAGGGCGCTGGTCGGGATGCGGGTTGCCAGGAAGGCTCCGAGCAACGCGCCGAAGGTGGTTGCAATCTCCAGGAACATGCCGATGCGAATGTTGGAGAATCCTTCTCTTACATACGAGGCGGCGGCCCCCGACGAGGTAGCGATCACCGAGACCAGCGATGCTCCGATGGCGTAGCGGATATCCACGTGAAAGAAGGTGGTCAGCAGAGGCACAAGCACCACGCCACCACCCAGCCCGGTGAGCGATCCGAGAAGTCCCGCCACAAAGGAGACGATGGCGACAATGGCGGTGAACTCCAGGATGGTCATTGAAATGCACCTAGCTTAACATTTCTGCAAAATGAGAAATCGTCCCCAAGAAATTCGTTGACATTCGTGAAAATTGCGCTATAAGTAGCTGCAACACGAGGGGAAATTTCGCCGCTGGAGGTGCACTATGCGCCGTCCTGGGAGATTCTTCTCGTTGGAATCTGTCCCCTGTGTTGTACCCACGTCCCCCCTACTTCGTGTAACGGCCATTCTCCTAGGTTTATTTCTGTGCCTCGCTCTCGTCTTGGGAACGACGGGATGTGCCATGAAGGCCGCAAATCGAAGCATATCCGGTCCCGATATTCCACGTGCACTGCGGATCGACAAAGCAGCCGACACGAGCGTTGTAGCTGAGATAGCGAATTTCAAAAAGGGAAACTGTCTTGATGGCACCACGCCAACCTTAACCTCACCCTGTCCCCAGAGTGGAGAAGATGAAAGGAACACGATTATCTATGACCTGAAACTGATCATTGATCAGAACTTTGAGGAGTATGGGAAGAACTACGAACAGGTCGCCGATACAACGACCTTCGCCGGGGAGGTCTCGGCTGCTAGCCTCTCAGGCGTTGCAACCATAGTCGGCGACGCGGGTGAGAAAGCTGTTCTCGCTCTCGCGTCGACGCTTACGCAATCCACGCTCACCAGCGCACAAAAGAACTTCTATCAAAAACAAACTGCATACGCGATTCTCTCTGTGATGGATTCGCAGCGGCTTGACAAGTGGAAAGACATTCTCCAATCGATGAAACAAAAACTAGCCGACTATCCCCTGTCGGCCGCGCTTGCGGACTTGGCAGAGTACAGGCGGCGGGGCACAGCCGTGGCCGCGCTGGCGTCCATTCAGCAGAGCGCGGGAGCAACACAGGTTCAGGCAACGGCGTCCATCGATGCGACCAAGGGCATAAACCAGCCCCAGACTCAGCTCAGCGTAACCACGAATTCGCTGCCGGCGGGAGCGGTCAATTCCGCCTATTCTGTGACTTTGAAGGCTGCGGGCGGACTGTCGCCGTACACCTGGGCGGTAACAACCGGGAGTTTACCGGCTGGCTTGTCTTTGAATAGTTCCACTGGGACCATCTCCGGGACGCCAACCGCGGCTGGAGCGCCGAGCTTCACCATCACCGTGACCGATTCCGAAAAGCCCACTGCCAAGGCAACCGCGATTCTGAGTATCGCGGTTAACTAGCCGACTGCTGAGGGGAGTGGTTCCGCCGAATCCGGTGACCGATGCGAAGAAAGCGCCCGGGGGGACTTCACTCCGATGGAAAGATTTTCGTGCTGGCGCTGAAGAGTGGAGAGGCGGGGAGTCAGTAGATTGCCCCGGACCGCGGTACTCGTGTAGAGACGGGGCTTACCCCGTCTCAGACCGCTCTACTGGTTGACCCAGACGACGCGGGCTTTCTTCAACTGGGCATGTTGCTGCCTTAATTCGCGGGCAATGGTGCCGAGAGAAACCGCTGCTGGCTGGGGGAATTCCGAAAGCGGTCTTTCTCCCTGGGCGTAGAAATAACTCGTGCCGCCGAGCACAGTCTGTTCCTGAGACATCGGCGCATACGACGCATGTGCCGGATGACTCGGCGACTGGTAGACCTGTGGCTGACTGCTAATGGACGCACCGAGTTGCGCAAATGCAGCGGTAGTAGAAAGCAGGCAAAGCAGGAAAAGGGTCTTTTTCATCGTAGGGTCTCCGGGGAAACCGGGAGACGCATTTGCAGCTAAGGCGGCAGACGCTCTCCCCCAGCAAGAATAAGAGCAAGCCCGGTACCAAACATGGACGGTGCGAAATGGCAGCTTGCGCGGGGGTTGGCAGCGGTTAGGCAATTGTTTGCACAATTGTGGAGGGCGCCGGGGACAGTCCGGCATACCGGCGAGGCCGCCGTCATGGGCAAGGAGGTACAATTCTTTCCGCTGCCGGGATGGATTGCGCCAACCGCCCCCGGGGGAACTTCTTCTAAATTACGATAGGTGACTGACATGAAAATGCGAACAGGGTTACGAATCCTCTTGATCGTGTTGGCGGCCATGGTTGCGCTGCCAGCGGTCGCGTCCGGTGCGGACTACAAGGTCGTTAAAACATGGAAACTGGGCGGCGAGGGCGGCTGGGATTACCTGACCGCCGACGGTGCCGGGCACCGCTTGTTCATTGCGCGAGCCACCCGGGTGATGGTCATTGATACCGAGTCGGGCAAGCAGGTAGGTGAGATTCCGGACACGGCAGGCGTGCATGGCATCGCGCTCGATCCAGAAATCGGCCGCGGATTTACCAGCAACGGCCGCGAAGATACGGTGAGCGTGTTCGATCTGAAGTCGCTGGCAGTAGAGAAGAAAATCAAGGTGGGCAGCGGGCCCGACGCGATTCTCTATGACCCGTTCTCCAAGCGGGTATTCACCTTTAACGGCAAAGGTCAAGACAGGAGCGCCACGGCCATTGATGCGTCCAAGGGCGAGGTGGTGGGCAAGCTCGACCTGGGCGGCAAGCCGGAATTCGCGGCCACCGACGAAAAGGGCACGGTGTTCGTGAATATTGAAGACACGTCGGAACTGGTCGCGCTCGATCCGCAGAAGCTGACCGTGAAGTCGCGCTGGAAACTGGCGGACTGCGAAGAACCGACCGGCCTGGCGATCGACCGGAACAACCGGCGCCTCTTTGCCGGCTGCAGCGGAAACAAGAAGATGACAATCGTCGATGCGGACAGCGGAAAAGTCCTGGCCAGTCCCGCCATCGGGGAGGGATGCGATGCCACCGGGTTCGATGCCGAGCTTGGTTTAGCGTTTGCATCCGCGGGAGACGGCACCATCACCGTGATCAAGGAAGACGGCGGCGACAAGTTCAGCGTGGCCCAGACAATCACGACCCAGAAGGGAGCGCGCACCATGGCGGTGGATGCGAAAACCCATCAATTGTTCACCGTAACCGCCAACGTGACCGGCACTCGGCAGGACAGAAAAGTCGAGCCGGATTCGTTCGTAGTGCTGGTGGTGGAAGCAGCGCACTAGCAGCGAGCGCTACCAGCGAGATTCGTATCAGGGCATCGCTCTGCACCCCGAGGGAAGACTCTAACTTCTCCACGAACGGGAAGGGCACGAGTTCACTCGTGCCGTTAAGTCGCTAATGTGTCCGCGCTTTAGCGCCTGAGGTGTGTTTCCCGCCTCTTGGGACATCCCTTTGGTAACCTCCCTCTTCATGCCCCTTTAACAGTTCACCATTTACAATATTCATAGACAAATGAATGTGGGGTATTAGTCGTGGATAGTGTAACCAGAACTCGTGAACGCCAGAAACTGATGCTGGAACTACTGGAAAGAAAAGTACGCCTGCGCGCGCGCCAGCTTTACGAACAGCGCGGCAAGATCGAAGGACGAGACGTGGAAGACTGGGTCAAAGCCGAGTCGGAGATTCTGCAATCGAGCATTCTCGCGCCGCTGTGGAACAAACGCCAGGGACGGGAACTGGCGGAAATAGAGCAGAGCGCAGAGTAAACCTACCGTCGCCGCGCATCGAGTCGTCCCACCAACCTCCGGACGGCGAATCCAACATATTATTGATTCAAGTCTCTCGGTCACGTTCGCCCCGGCCACGCTTGGCTTTTGCGGAACGAATCTGTTAGCTTTCAGCCGCAGTGTGTGGCAGAACTTTTTATTACGGCAATCTCTTTGGAGGATCAACGTGGGATCTAGGAAATTGTGGTTGGGCCTGTTTTTTTCGGTGATGTTTGTGGTTTCAGTACAAGCGCAGCAAGTATCGCCAGCCGACGAAGCGACGCGCAAGCTGGCCGTCGAGATGTTCAAACAGTTGATCGAAATCAATACCACCGACTCGGTGGGCAGCGTGACCGCCGCCGCGGAAGCCATGGCACAGCGTTTTCGCGATGCCGGATTCCCCGAAAGCGACATTCATGTAATGGGTCCTAATGACCGTAAGAAGAACGTGGTAGTCCGCTTGCATGGGTCGGGCAAGCACAAGCCGGTTCTGCTGATCGGCCATCTCGACGTAGTAGAGGCCCGCCGCGAGGATTGGACGACCGACCCGTTCCAGTTCATCGAGAAGGACGGTTATTACTACGGCCGCGGCTCGAGCGACATGAAGGATGGCGACGCCATCATGTCGGCCACGCTGATCCGCATGAAAAAGGAAGGATACGTGCCGAGCCGCGACATTATTCTCGCGATGACGGCCGATGAAGAAGGCGGCACATCGAATGGAGTGGACTGGCTGATCAAGAACCATCGCGAACTGATCGATGCCGAGTTCGTGCTGAACCACGACGGCGGCGGCGTGCTGGCCGATCACGGCAAGCCGGTGCTGATGGAGGTGGATTCCACCGAAAAGCTCTATGGCGATTTCGTGCTCACGGCAACCAATCCCGGCGGCCACAGCTCGCTGCCACGCCCGGAGAATGCGATCTACGAATTGGCCGATGCGTTGACCAGGATCGCACACTACCAGTTTCTGTTCGAGCTCAACAACATCACGCGCGCGTATTACGAACGGCAGATCAAGATGGCAACCCCGCAGCGGGCAGCCGATCTGAAAGCGATGCTGAAGACCCCTCCCGACATGGAAGCGGTAGCGCGGTTGTCAAAAGATCCGCTGGACAACTCGACCATGCACACCACCTGCGTGGCCACACGGCTGAGCGGAGGCCATGCCAACAACGCCCTGCCGCAGATGGCGCAGGCGAACGTCAATTGCCGCATCGAGCCTGGACACACGCTGGAGGAAATCCGCCTCACCCTAGAGAAAGTGGTGGCCGATCCCAAGGTCAAAGTACAGTTCCGCGAGAACACCAATCAGCTTCTCGATCACGGGTCAGACCGGCATAGTTATGTCCCGCCCGCTCCGAGGAAAGAAGTCTTCGATCCGCTGGATAAGGTTGTCGCACAAATGTGGCCCGGAATTCCCGTGCTTCCGGACATGAGCACAGGCGCCTCCGATGGCGTGTACACGAATGCCGCCGGAATGCCCACCTACGCGATCTCGGGTGAAGAGTACGACAAGGACGATATCCGGGCGCACGGAAAAGATGAGCTGATAGGAGTCGAGTCATTCGCCCGCGGCGTGGATTTCTATTACGTGTTCTTGAAGGGAGTTACGGCGGAGTAGGAGAGTAGCGGGGGAAACCTGTGGCGATTCGATTCAGCAGCCAGAAGCTCGAAGCCCGGTCTGCAACCCCAGATGGGTCGCAAACTAGCGTGCGATCGGTCGAGGTTCGTTTTGATCCTCTGCTCGGCACCACTTCCAGAATCGCCGAAGGCGTGAAGCTGCAGACGGCGGATGCCGCGGCCCTGGAGCGATTTAAGGCGCCGGATGCATCGTGCCCCTTCTGCGCTGAGCGGGTCGGTCAGGTCACTCCCTGCATCGATCCGAAGCTGAGCGCTGAACCCCGCATCCGCGTCGGGGAGGCCGTGCTCTTCCCAAACCTCGTGCCCTATTCGCAACACGCGGCAGTCGCGATATTCACGTCGCGCCACTGGCTGAGTGTGAATGAATTCTCTCCGAAGTTGATCGCCGATAACCTGACCGCCTGCATGCGCTACATTCGAGCCGTGTACGCATCCGATTCGCAGGCCCGCTACTGCGCATGGAACATTAATTATCTGTTTCCATCCGGCGGATCACTGCCGCACCCGCACGCGCAGGTCTTTCTCGACCCAATTCCCACAACCATGATGCGCTTTCAGTTCGAGGCAGGCGAGAAATACTGGCAGGAAAATGGCACAAGCTTTTGGCAAGACCTCGTCAAAGAGGAAAAGAGGAGAAACGAGCGTTTTGTCTGGGACGTCGGCTCGACGGCCTGGATGACCGCTTTCGCCCCCATCGGTTTCAACGAAGTGCGCGCCGTGGTTCGTGAACGCGAGACCTTGTTGCAACTGGACGACGCAGATATTGCCGCTGTTGCGGCTGGCATATCGCGAGTGCTGTTATGGTACGGCGCCCTGGGATACGACAGTTTCAATGTCAGCCTGTTTTCCGGCCCGCTCGAAGGTGCAGCCTGGTTCCGCGTGAACCTGGTGATGGTGACGCGAACCGCCATGCTCCCGTACTACAGAAGCGATTCGATGCACCTGGAGCGCCTGCATTGGGAAGCGGCGGTTGACCGCGCGCCAGAAGAAATCGCTGCCGAACTCCGCAACCGTACCTACGACCCGTAAGCCAGTCGACTGTGGGGCTTAGTCCCCTACGCGCATATTGACATTTTGCCGACGATTCGCCTATGCGTTTGCCCGCGGCGTGGATTTTCATTACGTGTTCTTGAAGGGGGTTACGGCGGAGTAGGGCGAAGCGCAATCGTCAGATTCGGGTTGGGGCGACGATGGCTGGGACAGCTATCGCCCAGAAAGCAGCGAAGAAGCACTGGTGGTCTTCCTCTGGTTCTGGGCCGTGAGTGGTAGATCCAATTGTTCTTCTGATTTGTCTTCCTCTACAATGTCCATTACACGGTGTGCAAAGTATATTCTGCCCCGTTGCCGTCCCGTTACCTCTGTTAGCATCCCTTCGGCGACCAGTTTATCAATGTTCCCTTGCGCCGCTGGTTGAGATATTTTCAGTACACGCTGAGCAATCGCCACGTTAACAACTGGGCGAGTAAATAAATAATCCGCTAATTTCAAGAGCGTCGCGGAAGCGCGTGCATTTTGAAGTTTCTCTCTGCACTTCTGAGAAAGTTCCAGCAGTTTGCTCGCCCTGACAATGGCATCCTGCGATTGTTCAGCAACACCCCGGAGGAAAAAAATCATCCACTCCCTCCAATTGCCGTTCTGACTCACCTCCAATAAGAGCCGATAGTAGTCACTTCTGTGTCGCTCGAAAAATGCGCTCAGATAGAGGAGGGGCTGAGGCAACAGCTTTTCGGAGACAAGCAGGAGAACAATCAATAATCTCCCGATTCTGCCGTTGCCATCCAAGAACGGATGAATTGCTTCAAATTGATAGTGAATAAGGGCCATTCTCACCAAGGGAGGAAGGTGCGTAGTGTCGTGGATGTACTTCTCTAGTGATCCAAGAGCAGCCGTCATATCGTTAACGGAAGGGGGGACAAACGTGGCGTCTTCGATCTTGCAACCTGGATCACCGATCCAGTTCTGGCGCTTTCTGAACTCTCCGGGGGTAAGATTCTGTCCACGCACTCCCTTCATGAGACGCTCATGCAACTCGCGCATGAGTCTCAGACTGACAGGAATCTCGTTGAGACGCTTGAGGCCGTATTCCAAGGCGGCGACGTAGTTAGCAACTTCCCTAACATCACCCCGATCATTGGGGACTGTGCCGAGCGCTTCAAAGGAAAGCAGGTCCGACAATGATGCAACTGTTCCCTCGATTTTGCTCGAGAGGACTGCTTCCCTCCGGCTGAATGGTTCTATGAGAAGATGGGGGTTCGGCAGCGTGCGAGCAGTTCCTGCTAGTTCACTTAACTTGCGGTCGGCTTCGCTGATCTCCCGCGCAAGTGCCCAATCAACTTCAAGCTCTGGCGGCAATTCATAGGGAACAAAGGACCAATGTCCATCGCTATTTTTCAGCAAATTCCCCGCTCGGTTTTTTGAGAACTTTGATGTTTGCATGTGGAAAATACGTCAAGTTATGCTATCACGAACTAATTAACGTTTTGCGCGAAAAACTTATATTAGCCATTTAGGCCTCTTTTTTCAATCTTTCCCACCTCCTTCTACGTCTTGACATTCGCCATACATTCGCCTATGCTCCCGGCATGGCGATCACTCGGCGTCAACGCGAGCTCTATGACTTCATTTCGCGCTTCGTGACGGAGAATGCCTACTCCCCTTCGTTTGAAGAGATCAAAGTGGGCATGGGGCTGAACTCTCTGGCCACGGTGCATAAGCACGTCACCAATCTGGAGAAAAAAGGACTGCTGACGCGGGATTACAACCGCAGCCGCTCCATTGATCTGCTGCCGCCGCGGGGAAAGTTGAAGCAGTCGATGGCGGTGAACACCGCCATGGTGCTGCCGCTGGTGGGCAGGATTGCGGCCGGGCGTCCGATCGAGGCGGTGGAGCACAATGAGACCATCTCGCTGGCCGATTTTGTGCGCTCGAAAGAAGTGTTCGTGCTCGAAGTGCGCGGCGAGTCGATGCAAGATGAGGCGATTCTCGATGGCGACTACGTGCTGGTCGAGAAGACGAAAACGGCGCACAACGGGGACATCGTCGTGGCCCTGCTCGAGTCGTCGGATGCGACCCTGAAACGGTTTTTCCGCGAGGGAGACAACGTCCGCCTGCAGCCTTCGAACGCGGCCATGAAGCCGATCATTGTGCCCGCGGCGGCGGTAGAGATTCAGGGGCGGGTCATTGGCGTACTGCGGAAGTATTGAGAACGCAGAAAAGGACGGGCGAGGCGCCCGTCCCTCCACAAACTTTCTCGCTCAACCTACGTGTTTATCCAGCGCTTTCTGAATGTCGTCCTTCGAGCGATAGCCGACGAGCTGTTCCACGACCTGCCCGTTCTTGAAAACCAGCAAGGTAGGAATGCCGGTGACTTTGTAGCGCATAGGCGTGGCGCCGTTGCGGTCAACATCCATTTTGCCGACCTTGACTTTGCCCTGATATTCGCCGGCGAGCTCTTCCACGATCGGAGCGATCGCGCGGCACGGACCGCACCAGGCGGCCCAGAAATCGATTAGCACCGGCTTATCGGACTTCAATACATCGGAATCGAAATTAGCGTCGGTGACTTCGACGGTGGCGTTGCTTCCCATTCATCCTCCAGGTTCTATGTCCCGCAAGGTAAACCGTTTGGTCTCCGTAGGGCGGGACCTCTATCGTAGCACTGTTCATTGGATGCTCCGCAAGTGCAGAAGTCGCAACCGCCGCCCGGAGCCTGAGCACCGTAGAATGAAGGTCTTACATCGTTTTATATCAATGACCGATCTCGATCATCTCCGGGTGGTGCTGGTGGCAACGCGGAATCCGCTGAATATTGGGGCGGCAGCGCGAGCCATGAGTAATTTTGATGTCCGCCGATTGCGAGTAGTAAATCCGTACGACGCAGCCTTTCGCGAGGCCCGTTCGGCGGTAGGCGCGTCGGAGTTACTGGCAAAGGCGGAGCAGTACGAGAACGTGGCCGAGGCCGTCGCGGACTGCAAGTTGGTCGTGGGCACAACGGCGGCAAAGCGGCGAGACTTGCAGCATCGGTTGCTGCGTCTGGATGAGGGCGCAAGGACGATCAAACGGCAACTGAAAGCGGGGCGGGTAGCCTTGCTGTTCGGCTCGGAGCGATACGGGCTATCGAATGAGGAAATGAGCCACTGCCATTGGGTGATGCGGATTCCCACGCGAGAAGAACACGCCTCGATGAATCTGGGCCAGGCGGTGGCAGTCTGTCTCTACGAACTCGTTCGCGGCAAAAAGGCAGCGCCAGCAAAAACTGCGCTCGGGAAGAAAGATAAGGCCGCCACGTCGAGAGAGGTGGAGCGTCTGACGCAGGTGCTGTTTGAGGTTCTGCGCGTCAGCGGATACGTGAATCCCCGAGCCGCGGCTGCTGAAGAAAAGTTGCGGCGCCTGGTCCGGCGCATGGAGCTAAACGCCAGTGACACCGAGGTGTGGTTGGGAATGCTGCGTCAGGTGGCGTGGAAGCTGGGCGCCAACGAAAAGAACGGCGGATAGCCTGAACATTCTGCAGCACAAAAATCCTCAGTTCTCATCCTGAGCGGGACACAATTACAGACGTTAAATGTCAATTGTGCGCACCCAATCCCCCGCTAACCCTTTGCCACTTCCAAGAGTCGAAGTATTAGCTGACCTCGAGGTGGCAACATGCGCATGCTCCTGGACACCTTCGCGCAAACCTTACAAACTTTGTGGGCGCACAAACTGCGTTCCTTCCTAACCATGTTCGGAATCGCCTGGGGCGTCGGCTCCCTGCTCTTGTTGGCGGGCGTGGGCGAAGGCTTCCGCAACGGCAATCGCAAGCAGCTGGAAACCTTCGGCAAGAACATCATCTTCTTTTTCGGCGGACGCGCTCCGGCAGTCGAGGGCAGTTTCAACTCGATGAAATGGTTCAACCTCACCTATGACGATTACCTCGTCATCAAGAACGAATCCAAGCTCGCCATCAACATTTCGCCGCTAATCGCGCGCGATGACATCCGCGCCGTCAGCGATTACACCAGTACCAACGGCCAAGTCTCGGGCGTGCCGGCAATCTACAGCCAGGTGCGGACGATTCCGCTGGCGGTTGGACGCTGGATCAATGACGACGACAATGATCAGCGGCGCCGCGTGTGCGTCCTGGGACGCGAAATGACGCGCAATCTGTTCCCGGGGCGTCCCGCGGTGGGCAATACCATCCTGCTCAATGGCGTGCGTTTCCAGGTGATTGGCGTGCTCTCGATGATCGGCCGCGAGGAGAATAACGCGACCAACGTTCGCATTTTCGTGCCCTTCAACACCATGCGCGAACTTTTTCCGCTCACCGGCGACAACTCGAAAGAGGGCAACGCGATTTCGTTCATCAACTATCAGCCGCGCAGCTTCGACGAGAATGAAGATGCCAAGGACGAATTGCACGCCATCGTGGCCCGCAACCATGGCGGATTTGATCCGAAAATCGCCGACGTCTGGGAAGAATGGGACACGATTAAGAATCAGAAAACCATGGGTAAGATTTTCACCGCCATGGATTGGTTCCTGGGCGGGGTTGGCCTGGTGACGCTGGCGCTGGGAGCAATCGGCATCGTGAACATCATGCTGGTGGCCGTAACCGAGCGCACCCGTGAGATCGGTTTGCGTAAAGCTCTGGGCGCAACTCACCGCAGCATCCTGTTCCAGTTTTTCCTTGAGGGCGCATCCTTGACCTTGCTGAGCGGAGCCGTCGGAGTCGGCGGCGCGATGCTCGTCATCCACCTGCTCTCCGGCGTGCAACTCCCCCAGGGCTTCGATACTCCGAGAATCGTTCCGGTGTCGGCCATCGGTGCAGTGCTTTCGCTGGCTCTTGCCGGAATAACAGCCGGGCTTTATCCGGCGCGCAAAGCGGCCATGCTGGAACCGGTAGAAGCCTTGAGGCAGGAGTGAAACCGCCGCTACTAGCCTCTAGCAGACTCTGCCTGCTAGAAGCCAGGAGCCAGCCGCCAGAAGCTATTCGAAGGCGAGAAAACATTATGACCAACGATTTGCTCAAAGAGGCTTACGGTGCCATGCAGCACAATCGCCGCCGCACCACGCTGACCATGCTGGGCATGGCCTGGGGAATTGCGACGGTAGTCATCCTCCTGGCCTTCGGCTCAGGATTCGAACGCGCCATAAATTTGATTTTCAGCTCCTTTGGCACCGACGTGATCGGAGCGTTCCCGGGACGAACCTCGCTGCAAGCGGGCGGAGCCAAGGCAGGCAGCGAAGTGCGCTTGCAGCTGGCCGATGTGGACTACATCCGCAACGAAGTGCCCATGGTGAAAGGGGTCACGCCGATCCTCGACAAGCATGGCGTGACCATTCAGCACGACACGCGCACTTTCACCAATCTTTTTCTTACCGGCGTGTACCCGGTGTACGAACGCATACGCGGATTTAGCGTAGCCAGCGGCCGCGGTCTGAGCGAGCAGGATCAGGTGGAGCACGCTCGCGTGGTGGTGATCGGGGACGAGGCGAAGCGCAGGCTTTTCTCCGGCGAACAAGCGCTGGGGCAGAGCATCCGGATCAACGGCGTGAGCTTTCAGGTGATCGGCGTTTACCAGCACAAAGTGCAGGGCGGCGACGACAACGACAACAGCATGGTGGTAATCCCGTTCAGCGCCATGGGCGATCTCTACGATACCCAGTACATCACCGGCATCTTCATGGACTACGAAGGGCAGGATCATGAGCAACTGGCGCGCGTGGTGCGCAGCGTGCTCGCCGGCCACCACAACTTCCGTCCCGATGATCGCCGAGCCGTGTTCATCGCCGATTTCAAGCAGGATTATGACGAGTTCGCCATCGTGACCGCTGCGCTGAAGATATTGCTGGCTTTCATCGGCGCCCTGACCTTGGGTATTGGCGGCATCGGGCTGATGAACATCATGCTGGTTTCAGTGCAGCAGAGAACCCGCGAGATCGGCGTAGAAAAGGCGCTGGGCGCGCAAAAGAGCCACATCTTGTTTCAGTTTCTCGCGGAGGCGCTGGCCATCACTTTCGCCGGAGGAGTGGCTGGCATCGGCATCGCCTATCTGATCTCATGGGGTGTCGGCGCATTGCCGTTGATGAGCGCATTCGGCGACAACTCGCAGGCCGGCGACATCCATCTGCATATCAACGTCAGCAGCCTGGCCGTGGCGACCATGATTCTCAGCTTAGTCGGTATCCTCAGCGGAATGGTGCCGGCCATTCGCGCGGCCCAACTGGACCCGATCGAGAGCCTGCGCTACGAATAGACAGAGTTCTCAGCTCTCAGTTCAGATCGCGGGCCTCGGGGAAGGCCGACTGCGAAACGGTGAGTATTGGGATTCCGAGTGCTATCGCCTGTTAACAGCAACAATCTCCTATAATCGGAATGATGCAAGTCACCTACGCACTAAGCCAGCGCGACTTTTTCGACTCGATGATTGCGATTCGAACTGAAACCGTTCATTGCGATCCTAGTTCTGTTTTTCTTAGCGCCTTCTGAATCGCCTTATCCGCTAGGGACGCCATGATCTTATACCCAGCATCAGTCGGGTGCAGCCCGTCGTCCGCCAGAGCGCGCTTCAGCATGCCGCGCTCGTCTACCAGGGCGCTGAAGTAGTCGAGATACACGAAGCGGTTCTTGGCGCAGTAGTCTTTGAGCCACTTGTTCAGCGCCAAGATTCTATCGCGCGGACGCAGCGCAAAGGACTCCTCGGCATCGTGCGTGTAATTGTGCACGGGGAGGACGGACGCAAACACCATCCGGATGCGGTGCGCGCGCGCCAACTCGGCCATGGAAGCGTAGTTAGCCTCGATGTCCTCGTTAGACGTGTGCCCGGTGACGCCGGCGATGTCGTTGGTTCCCGCCAGCACGACTACCACTTTGGGGTGCAGATCAATCACATCCTGGCGGAAACGCACCAGCATCTCGGGCGTGGTCTGCCCATCGATGCCGCGGTTGATATAAGGCTTGACAGGAAAATAGTCTGGTAACTTCCAGTAGTCGGTGATGGAGTCGCCAAGAAACACGACTCGGCTTTCGCCCGCCGCCGGCGGCGCGAGCGCGGCGTCGGCCTCCCGATAGCGTGCCAGTTGCCCGAAATCGTCCGTGTAAATTGAAATCCGCGACGCCCGGTACTGATCCAGCCCGCCGAAGCCAGTGGAAGGGATGG
>Ga0209415_10005915_pt1 | contig 21864 bp, 19 predicted proteins | sample PeaSoiSIISIP2007_FD_187696 | JGI IMG/M metagenome (GOLD analysis project Ga0209415, IMG submission 187696) | Peat soil microbial communities from Weissenstadt, Germany - SII-SIP-2007 (SPAdes) (version 2) | ecosystem: Environmental > Terrestrial > Soil > Wetlands > Peat | place: Germany... | reverse complement strand
TGAGGAATGCGAAATGTCAAACGCGACGCTCCACAACCGTAGGTTGCCCGCCTCTAAGAAGGATCACCGGGTGCCGATCTCAGCTACCGATCACAAGGAGCTTGAACAACTGTACGACGTGCTCCGGAGGGGCCAGGCAAGACTGGTCGGCCCCAGTCGTGAGGCGCGCCTGCTCCCCGAGTCCCTGCATTCCTTCCTGACGGAATTGACCGGGCTTCTGACCGAAGGAAAGTCTGTCATGATCGTCCAGGATCAAGCCACGTTTACGACGATGGAAGCCGCGGCCGCGCTTGGCGTATCTCGACAGTTCTTAGTCAATCTCCTGGAGAAAGGAGGGTTCCCCTACCACATGGTCGGAACTCACAGACGGGTATACGCTCAGGATTTGTTCCGGTACAAGGCTCAGCGAGACCGTCAACGTCGACAGGTTATCCGCGAACTGGCCCAGGCAGAGGCCAGAGAGGGGCTCTATGACCGAACTTCCGCACGATGATTAGTCAATACGTGTCGGTCTTGGACGCTTGCGTTCTGACGCCGATGCCCGTTGTGGATACCCTGTTGAGACTGGCGGAGGCTGAACGTCCTTTCTACACGCCGCAATGGTCGGCTCAAATATTGGGCGAGTCAGCGATGGTGAGTGGATACGAGTCTCTCATTCCTGCGATGACTAACCATCCAGGCGACCGGCACATTCCGGCCGTAGCGGTAAAATGTGGCGCTGATTCCATCGTCAGCGATAACACCAGGCATTTCCCACCAGAGTCACTGGCCCCGTACGGATTAGAATGTTTCTCGGCCGATCGCTTCCTGGCGCATCTGTATCACCTGGATCCCGCTGCCTTCACTGGTATTCTGTTGGAACAGGCGAGGGATATCGAGCGGACGCTGCCACAGTTACTCGCCCGGCACGTCCCCTCGCTCTCGAAGCTCATCAGGGAGTAAGTGACTCGGGCAATTCTCCGAATTCGTAGTACCGGTGCGACACTCCGCTGTCCGAAGCCGTGGCGATGCGCAGCCCCGATTTCCCGCTCTCGAGCGGCATGCCCACCGGGCCGGACGTGATCATTTCCAGATCGCCGTCGCGGCCCTGGGAATTGCGGTGGTAGTGGCCGGCGAAGACCTGGCGCACGCCGTACTCGTGCAGCAGCTTCAGGTATCGCCGGCGCGTCTCGCCCGGGATGTTGAAATACTGGTCCGGCTCCTCGGGGTCTGTCAGAAAGAACGGAATGTGCTGGAACACGATGAGGTGTTTCACACCCGCGCTCTGTGCCTTGGCCAGCTCCGTGCGGAGCCACGCTTCCATCCGCGCGGCCTCTTCCGGCACGTTCTGCGGATGCTGCTCCAGGCTCGAATCCAGCACGAAGCCGGCGATGTCCCCCACATGGAACGTGTAATAGTCCGGCCCGAAACGTTTGCGGTATCGCGCCAGCGTTTCCCGCGTCGGCTCGTTCTCGACATCGTGATTACCAGCCACGTTGAACAGCCGGATCCGGCGATCGAGCTTCGCCGCGATGCGCTTGTACTCGGCGGCCTGCGCGGCGTTGGACGACTGATTGATCAGGTCGCCGGCCACCACCACAAAGGCGGGCTTCAGGCGGTTGGCTGTCGCGATGGCGAACTCGAAGTTGGCCGTCTCGTGCTCGAATCCCTGGTTCTTGGTGTACATCCCGAACTGCGGGTCGGACATCTGGATGAAGGTCTGGGCCGCCAGGGTTCCCGCGAGCGCCAGTCCCAGTACGAGGCGTGGAATTGTCATGGCTTCAACTACCAGATTGCACCATTGTACCGGCGCCCGCCGCGTACTTGTGAGGTTTCATATACAGGACAGCGGATTGCTCGGATTCCACCTGAAAGGACCCTATATGAGAACTTTGTTCGCTGTTGTTGCCTTGGCCGGCCTGATTTCCCTGCCGGCTCTTACGCTCCAGGGCGCCCAGGATCGCAAAGACGAGCGCAGCGCCAACCGTGAAGGCGAGCGTGGAAAAGCCGCGGAATATCATTTTCGCCCGGAGCATGCCGAAAAACTGCGGCAGAACTATAAGCACATCGAAAAGGTCGATGTGGCGCATCGGCCCGAATATCGCGCCGGCGGCCGTTTACCCGACGACTGGAGAAAGCGGATGCATCCGGTTCCGGTAGCCGTCATTCGCGAATTGCCGCCGCTGCCTCCGGGCTACGCCGCCGGCTATTTCGATGGCTACTGCGTGGTTTACGACCCCACCACGCTTTTGGTCGCGGACGTAATCGACCTGGCCGCCGGTCATTAACTCATGGCTTCAATTGATACGCCTGCCCCATGGCGCCCGCCCCCGCCAGGTACTTGCGCGCGCGCACCAACTCGGCCACTTGGCGCACGTGCCCCAGATCGTGCAAAGCCCATTCGTGCAGCATCTGCGACAGCGTGATCGGCCCGGCTTCCCGGTGCAGGGCCAATCGATCTCCCGCTTCGCCCGGCAGGCTCCGCAGATACTCTACGTTGGTTTCGCGCTGCTCCTCGAAGTGGTCGAACTCGTCCTCCGGGTCGGCGTCGCGATACAGGTCCAGGTGGAACTGGGCGTCGTCGGGCTCGAACTCGGGGCGGTCCTCGCTAAGGAAGCGGTCCAGGCGCATGCGGTAGCAGTGGCCTTCGCTGTGCGAAAGATGCGCCAACACTTCGGCGATGGAGAAACGATCGGGCGCCGGCTTCCAGCGCGCATCTTCTCCGGAAACTTCGCACATCAGGCCGCGCAGGATCTCCGGAGTAGCCGCCAGCAGGTCGAGGCAGGGCAGTTCGGTCTCTTTCATAAGGTCATCCCACAATGTTCTCCCCGCCATCCACGTGCAGGGTGTTGCCAGTCATCCAGTAGGTGGCCGGATGGCACAGCGCGGCGATGCAGCGGGCCACATCCTCGGGCGCCGTGAGGCGGTGGTGCGGATTGCGCTGGCGCGCGATTTCGATGAGCTTTTCGTGCCCCGGGATCAGGCGCAGCGCTGGGGTATCGGTGACCCCTGCCAGGATGGCGTTGGCGGTGATGCCGGCGGGGGCCAGTTCCAGCGCCAGTTGCCGGATGTGGGCTTCGACGATCGCCTTGGCCGCGCTGACGGGACCGTAGTTGGGGATGGCCCGCGTGCCCCCGCTCGAGGTCATCGCGAAGATGCGGCCGCCCCAGTCGAAGAGCCCGGCGCGCAGGCAGTCCTGCACCCAGTAGACCAGCGAGTGCCCCATGGTGTCGGCGGTCATTTCGAGCTGCTTCTTCGAGACTACCTCCTCGGCCCCGGCCAGCGGCTTCAGCGAGCCGAACGCCAGCGAATGCATCAGCACCCGCAGCACCCCCGGAGGGTCGGCCAGGCGCTGCCGGATCTGCTCGACGGTGTTCTGGCGCATCTCGTCGTCCGAGGCGTTGCAGTTGAAGAACTGCACCTCGCGTCCCAGGGCGCGGATCTTCTCCTGTATCTCGGCCACGTGCGGCAGCTTCTCGCGCCGGTCGAGGTGCACCCCCAGGATGTGCATCCCGGTGCGGGCCAGCTCCAGCGCGGTGGCTTCGCCGAAGCCGCTCGAGGCGCCCAGAATCAGGGCCCACGGTTGCTTACTCATGCCGTTTACTCATGTCGCTCCTTGGTGAGGCAGGCGGGGTACCCTCTGGGTCCGCCTGCCAACTTCCCGGTGTTTCGCTCATTTCAATTCGGTGACTGCAATTTCCCTTTCGTCGTCCGCTAGAGCCTGGATGCGAATCTCGGTCCTCTCGCGCGGCAGAATTTGCGGAAAGCGCTCCCCCCACTCGATCAGCACGATGGCCTCCCGATCCAGGATTTCGTCCAGTCCCAGAGTCGCGACCTCGCGGAGTTGTTCGAGACGGTACAGATCGATATGGTACACCCGCCCGTTGCCGTACTCGTGAATCAGGGTGAAGGTGGGGCTCGAGACTTCTTCGGGAGACGCGGCACCCAGGCCGTTCACGATGCCTTTGGCCAAGGTGGTCTTGCCTGCGCCCAGCTTGCCGATCAGCAGCACCGTGCGCCTGGAGGGCAATTGGCGGGCGAGGCGTTCACCCAAGGCGATGGTGTCGGACTCCGAGCGGGTACGGTACGTTGGCACAGCGGGACCCCATATTGTCCCACAGCGCATCCCCCCGGCCCCGGCTCAGTACCATTACCCCCCACACCCGGGCCTTTCATCTGTATCCTTTTCCTCCCTTCCTGCGTCCAATCAACAGGTATTCCAGACCCGAAACGTCTGGCAGGCTCCCTGCCACCAGGATGTCGTCTGAAACCGAAATTTGGCAGAAAAACAACGGGCTTGCTTACGGGCCCGGAACATTTTAAGATAACGGAGTAACGTTACTCCGAATTTAGCGGGGGAAACAGAATGATTTATTCTCGATCGGCCGAATATGCCATCCGCGCATTTGTCCACCTGGCCCAGGTGCCCGAAGGCAAGTACGCCATGGTAAAGAACATCGCGGAGCAGGAGGATATTCCCGCTCACTTTTTGGCGAAGATCCTGCAGCAGCTTGCTCGCAAGGGTCTGCTTCGCTCCAGTAAGGGTCCGACCGGCGGCTTTGCCCTGCGCGTCGAGCCCAGCGAAATCCGGCTGCTGGATATCGTGGAATCCCTGGATGGCCTGGCCCCGTACCAGCAGTGCGCCAGTGGACTCTCCGAGTGTAATGACGACATGCCCTGCTCCATGCACGATAGCTGGGTAGCCCTCCGTTCGCGTATCATGGATTATTTGGGGAAGAATTCAATCGCCGACCTGGCCAAGGCGCTGGACCAGAAAAAGAAGGCTCTGGCCGTCACCAAGCAGCGCAAATCCAGGCGCACGGTTGCCGCAAAGCGAGCCTGATTCGCCGAGCATTACATTCCGGAGGGACAATGGGTAACTCTGTGTTGGTCCCCATGGTGGTCGAACAGACCTCCCGGGGGGAACGCGCCTACGACATTTATTCCCGGCTGTTAAAAGAGAACATTATTTTCCTGGGCACCCCGATTGACGACCAGGTCGCCAATTTGATCATCGCCCAGCTTTTGTTTCTGGAAGCGGAGGATCCCGAAAAGGATATCTCCATCTACATCAATTCGCCCGGCGGCTCCATCACCGCCGGACTGGCCATCCTGGACACCATGGCCTTCATCCGCCCCGACATCGTCACCATCTGCGTCGGGCAGGCCGCGTCCATGGCCGCCGTCCTGCTGGCCAAGGGCGCCAAAGGCAAGCGCTTCAGCCTGCCCAATTCCCGCATCATGATCCACCAGCCCTCTATGCAGGGTCTGGCCGGACAGGCGGCGGACATCGACATTTACGCCCGCGAGATCCTGCGCATGCGCGAGATTTTGAACACCATGCTCGCCGACGCCACCGGCCAGCCCATCGACCGCGTGGCCAAGGATGTGGATCGCGACTACATCATGGAGCCCGACCAAGCCGTTCAATACGGCATGATCGACCGGGTCATCGCCAGCCGCGATCTTGCCCCGGTCCCCATCAAAGGCTGAGGTAGCACAGGCATTCTTGCCTGTGTGTCTTCTCCGTGGGGCAGGCCATCGCCTTTTGTGGCCTGCCTTTAGCGCCACACTCTTAGCGCCATGTCTTGAGTTCCAAGGCGTCCACTTTCCTTTCGACCGCAGAGAGCCGATTCTCGATGGCGAGCAGCCGATCTTCGATCCGGCCGAGGCGTGCGGACATCTCGTCCTCAATTCGGCCTAGCCTGGCGACGATATCGTCAAGGCGCTTGTTGTTGGTCGAAACCAAAGCCCATACCGTGGCCACCATCGTGACCATGATGGGAAGGGCAACTTGAAAAAAGGGCTGATTCAACACCTGGGTTCTCCTGGCGCCTGGTTGCCGCCTACATTCTTAGTATGCTTCAATCCGACGTGAATGAACAGAGATGAAGGCGTCCACCGGCGGTTTTCAACCCTGCTCGGCCGATGAGAAATCCTGGTCAGCGCCACGCCTTGAGTTCCAAGGCGTCCACCTTTCTTTCGACCGCAGAGAGTCGGGTCTCGATTGCAAACAGCCGATCCTCCATCCGGCCAAGGCGTGCGGCTAAGTCGTCAAGGCGCGTGGCTAAGTCGCCGAGCCGCTGGTTTACGGCCCGCAGGCCATCGTCGAACCGCTTGCTGAGTTCGTCCAGGCGCCTGTTGTTGGTCGAGATCATAGCCCAGACTGTGGCCACCATCGTGACTATGATGGGGAGAGCAACTTGAAAAAATGGCTGATTTAACAATCGGTTCTCCTAGTGCCTGGTTGCCGCTTTCATTTCTTAGTATGCTTCAATTTGACCCGAATGGACACACATAAAGTTCCCCGCCTGGTAGCGCTCGCGCTCGCCCTGACCCTCGCCCCCGCCGCCTTCGCCCAAGCCCCCCTCACCCTCTGGTACCGCCAGCCCGCGAACCTCTGGGTCGAGGCCCTCCCGGTCGGCAACGGCCACCTCGGCGCCATGATCTTCGGCGGCATCGCCCACGAGCGCATCCAGTTCAACGAACAGACCGTCTGGACCGGCGAGCCCCACCACTACGCCCACAAAGGCGCCTACCAGTACCTGGGAAAAATCCGGGAGCTTCTCTTCGCCGGCAAGCAGAAAGAAGCCGAAGACCTGGCCATGCGCGAGTTCATGAGCGTGCCCATCCGCCAGAAAGCCTACCAGGCAGTCGGCGACCTGCTCCTGGACTTCCCCGATATCCGCGAACCGGAGATTACCAGTTACCGCCGCGATCTCGACCTCGACACCGCCGTCTCCACCATGCAATTCGTTTTCCAGGGTGTCACCTACCGGCGCGAAATCTTCGCGAGTTATCCGGCGAAGGTGGTCGTCGTTCGCCTCACCGCCTCGAAGCCCGGCAGCCTTTCCTTCGAGGCCGGTCTGAAGAGCGCGCATGAGGGCTCGACCGTGACCTCGTCCGGCGGTACGATATCCATGTCCGGCAAGGTCGAGGACGGCGTCATCCAGTTCGAGGCGCGCCTCCAGGTCAACCCCGAAGGCGGCACGCTCGCGGCGCGCGACGGCAAAATCATCGTCACCGCCGCCGATTCCGCTACCCTGATTCTCGCCGGCTCGACCAACTTCAAAAACTACGAGGACGTCTCCGCGGACCCGCGTGAGCGCAACCAGACCACCTTTTCTACTCTTCACGGAAAGTCCTTCGACGCCCTCCGCGCCCAGCATATCGCCGACTACCAATCCCTCTTCCGCCGCGTCTCGCTCGATCTCGGCTCGACCCCTGCCGCCAGCCTCCCCACCGCCGAGCGCATCGCCCTCTTCGCCAAGGCCAACGATCCGGCGCTGGTCGCCCTGCTCTTCCAGTACGGCCGCTACCTCATGATCGCCTCCAGCCGTCCCGGCGGCCAGCCCGCCAATCTCCAGGGACTCTGGAACGAATCCAACAACCCGCCCTGGGACAGCAAGTACACCGACAACATCAATACCGAAATGAACTACTGGCCGGTCGAGGAAACCGCCCTCCCCGAGTGCCAGCTTCCGCTGTTCGACGCCCTCCAGGACCTCTCCGCGTCCGGCGGCAGAACGGCCCTCGAGCATTACGGCGCCAACGGCTGGGTGCTCCACCACAATTTCGACCTGTGGCGCGGCACCGCCCCCATCAACGCCTCCAACCACGGCATCTGGCAGACCGGCGGCGCGTGGCTCTCCACCCACCTTTGGGAGCATTACCTGTTCACTGGCGACCGCCAATTCCTGCGCGACACCGCCTACCCGCTTATGAAGGGCGCTGCGCAGTTCTTCGCCGATACCCTGGTCAAGGATCCCCGGACCGGCCTCCTCATCACCGGCCCCAGCAATTCCCCCGAGCAGGGCGGCCTGGTCATGGGACCCACCATGGACCGCCAGATTGTCCGCGCCCTCTTCGGCGAAACGATCGCCGCCGGCCAAATCCTGAATGTGGATTCAGATTTTCGCAGCCGCCTGGCCAACCTGCGCAAACAGATTGCCCCCAACCAGGTCGGCCGCTACGGCCAGTTGCAGGAATGGATGGAGGACAAGGACGACCCCAAGAACGAGCATCGCCACGTGTCCCACCTCTGGGGCGTCTACCCGGGCTCCGAGATCACGCCCTACGGCACGCCCGACCTGTTCAAGGCCGCCCGCCAGTCGCTCGTCTTCCGTGGCGACGCGGCCACCGGTTGGTCCATGGGATGGAAGATCAATCTCTGGGCGCGCTTCCTGGATGGCGACCACGCTTACAAGATCCTGCAGAACCTCATCACCCCGGCGTCCGACAAGCCCGCCCATGCCGGCCTCTTCGCTAATTTGTTCGACGCCCATCCGCCCTTCCAGATCGATGGCAACTTCGGCGCCACCGCCGGCATCGCCGAGATGCTCCTCCAAAGTGACGATCCTTACGGGACCCCCACCAGCCTGACGCCCGTCCAAACCGGCGATGCCGCCTTCCTGCACCTGCTGCCGGCGCTGCCCTCGGCCTTCCCCGAGGGCGACGTCCGTGGCCTGCGTGCCCGCGGCGGACTGGAGGTCGCAATCGCCTGGCAGGACGGCAAACTGGTCAAGGCGACCTTCAACTCGAAAGAATCCAAGCCCGTCAAGATCCGCTACGCCGGCCGCGAAAAGGAAATCCAGGCCAAGGCCGGCCAGACCTACGAACTCGGTCCGACCCTAACCGTACCCTAACCGGGATTTCTCGCGCCCCGGCAGCCGACGTGGCGCGGGCACTCGTGCCTGTCGGTTACGCCGCAGGTGACGTGGCGCAGGCACTCGTGCCTGCCGCGTCGGCAATCATGCCGACGCCTGCCGTCGTCACCCCTTACTCCGGTACGGGTACGGCTAACCAGTCTGAAGTATTTTGCCCCGGTACGACCAGCCTGATCGAGGTTAACCGCCGCTTCCACCTATAGTTAACATCCACAAAACGTAAAAATATGCGGTAAATTCAGTTCCAGTGAACGCTAACCCTTGACTCCTGTCCATTAACGCACTAAAATCGATCAAACTACTCTTATGCTTGCGGGGAACCGTGGGTATTAGTGTTTTTAGCAGGCCTACGTAAATATTTCGGTCTACGTATTTGGAGGGGATAACGATGAGGTTAAGTTCTCGCTTTTTCTCTGGACTGTTGGTTCTGTGCCTGGGCATATTCCTAAGCCTTGGCGCGACACCGGTCTGGGCACAATCATCCACCGCCGGCACGGTCGCCGGGCAGGTCACCGACGAAACCAATGCCGCCGTTCCGGGCACCAGGGTCAAGATCACGGAACCGTCGACCAACGACTCGCAGGAGACCATGACCAACGATGCGGGCCGCTACGTCTTCAGCCAGGTGCCGCCCGGCACGTACAACATCTCGTTCACTAAAGCGGGTTTCTCCACGTATGATGTGAACGCGCAGGGGGTGGAAGTGGGCGTTGTGCTGACGCTCAATGCCAAGCTGAAAGTTGGCTCCACGTCCACCACCGTGGAGGTCACGGCCGCCACCGGCGCGGAGTTGCAGACCATGAACGCCACGGTCGGCAACACCCTCACATCCCAGTCGCTGCTGCTGCTGCCGAACCTGGGCCGCGACGTCACCGCGATGGCGGTGCTGCAGCCGGCCACCACGCCTGGCGGCTACACGGCGGGTTCCTACCAGGACGCCAACACCTACATGCTGGACGGCATGAACGTCACCGACGACATGGCCGGCAACACCATCGGCTACCAGACGAACTATTCCGGCATCGGCGGAAGCCAGGGCGGCGGTATCCCTTCGGGCGTCATCCCCTCGCCCATTGAAAGCATCGAAGAATTCAAAGTCTCCGTCGCCAACGGGACCTCCGACTTCAACAATTCGTCGGGCGCCCAAGTCCAGATGGTCACCAAGCGCGGCACGAACCAGTTCCATGGCTCGGGGTATGGATTTTATTTCGACAACGCCATCGGGAACGCCAATTCCTGGACCAACAACCACACGCCCTTCACTTTCGGCAGTATTTCGTTCCCGGATACGCCGCTTGACTATCCGAAGAACCATCGCTTCCGCTTCGGCGGCGCCCTCGGCGGCCCTCTCACTCCCAAGCCTTTCTTGGGCGGCAAGTGGTATGCCTTCGTTAACTACGAAGGGCTGCGGTTTCCCAACGCAAACCTTTTCTCGAAGAACTCGCCCACGCCTCTGTTCCGGTTGGGCGTCATCCAGGTGCAGAACGCGGCTGGGCAGTACGTCGCCTACAACCTGAATCCGACCCCAGTGTCATACGGTGGTGTGACCTACCAGCCGGCCGTCTGCCCGGCGGGCCTCTGCGATCCGCGGGGCATCGGCATCAACCCCATCGTCTCCCAGATCTGGAATAAGCAAATGCCGCTGCCCAACAATCCGCTGGGCGGCGACACGTACAACACACAGCAATTTCTTTCGCCGTATCGCTTGCCTCAGACTTCCAACAACTACGTGGCGCGCATCGATCACGATTTCAGCGATAAGTGGCACTATTACCTCACCTATCGCGACTACAAGCTGGTCAACCTGACGAACAACCAGGTGGATATCGGCGGCGTGCTGGCAGGCTCGCTGGGAACACCCACCGCCGTCGCCCCCCGGCCCCAGCAGCCTTCGGTCTGGAGCACCGGCATGTCCACCACCATTAATGCCTCCACCACCAATACTTTCGTGTTCGGTTACACCCGCACCTTCTGGCAATGGGGCAGCGATAACGGTCCGGCGCAGCTTCCCGGATTGGGCGGTGCGCTCGAAATCGGCGGCGAAAGCTCCGGCGCTCTGATTCCTTACAATGTGAACACACAGAGCGTCCGCCAGCGCTTCTGGGACGGCCAGGATAAGCAGATTCGCGACGACCTGACCATGCTCAAGGGCAACCATCTGTTCGGTTTCGGCGGTACCTACCTGCGCAATTTCGACTACCATTCGCGCACCGACAACGGCTCCGGCGTCAACAACCAGATCAGCTACCTGAACTCCAATTCGGGATTCAACTGGGCGTCCTCCCCCACCGCTCCCGGCATCGCCAACCCGTACATTCCCACCACGGTGCCGGCTTCTCAGTACTCCAGCTACGAGACACTCTATGCCGAGGCTCTCGGCTTGCTCAGCTCTACCCAGGTAATGTATACGCGCGCCGGCCCGCAACTGAACTTGCAGGCCCTGGGAGCTTCCGCTACCGATAAATCGATCATCCCCACCTATTCCACATACTTCTACGACACGTGGCACGCCAAGCCGTCCCTCACCGTGACGTATGGGCTTGGATGGAACCTCGAGATGCCGCCCTACGAGCTCACTGGAAATCAGGTCGCGCTGGTGGATTCCAACAACCAGCCCATCAACACTACCGACTTTATCGCACAGCGTCAAAACGCGGCGTTGCAGGGGTCGACCTATCTCCCCACCATCGGCTACACGCTCGTCCGCAACGTAGGGTCAGGGCTCAAGTACCCCTACAACCCGTACTACGGTGAATTCAGCCCGCGCGCTTCTCTGGCTTGGAGCCCGCATTTTAGCGACGGCATTCTGGGCAAGGTATTCGGCAACGGCAAGACCGTCATCCGCGGCGGATACGGCCGCATCTTCGGCCGCCTCAACGGCGTCGACTTGGTTCTGGTGCCCCTCCTTGGCCCCGGCCTGCTGCAAGGCGTCACCTGCGTCAACCCCCTCAGCAACGGAACCTGCGCCGGCAGCGGCGTGGCCGACCCGACTTCGGCGTTCCGCATCGGCACAGACGGCCTGAAGGCCCCCTTGGCCGCCGCTACCCCGACGCTCAGCCAGCCGTTCTATCCCGGCGTCGGATCGAATCCCGAAACCGTCGATCCCGATGCCCTGGACCCCCACTTCAGGCCGGACCGCACCGACCAGTTCACCCTGACCATCCAGCGCGAGTTGAACCAGCACATGCAACTCGAAGTTGGCTACATCGGGAAAATCATCCGGAACGAGTACATGCTGATGAACCTGGATGCCGTGCCGTACATGACCACCCTCGGCGGCCAGTCGTTCGCACAGGCATACGGTCAGATGTGGCAGCAGTTGGTCTTCTCGCAAATCAATCCGGCCAACGTCGCGGCTCAGCCCTTCATTGAAAACGCATTGGGCGGGCCGAATGCCGCTTATTGCCAGGGCTACGCCAATTGCACCTCCGCCCTGGCTTCCAAGAACACCACCCTCATTAAGGAAACCGCCGTCTCCGACCTGTGGGCCGCCATGAACAAAGTGCCGAGCTGGACTTTGGGCCGCACCATGATCAGCCAGGCGTTGCCCGGCGGATCGGGTCAGGCCACCGCGGTTGGCATCAACGCCGCCCTTGGTTATGGCAACTACAACGCGATGTTCGTGTCCCTCCGCACCAACAACTGGCACGGGCTCACCGCCATCTCCAATTTCACCTGGGGGCGGTCGCTCGGCACCTCGCAGTTGGCGCAATACAACAGCGCCTCCACGCCGTTGTCGATCTTCGATCTGCAGTCCAGCTACGGGCCGCAGAATTTCGACTACAAGTTCCTCTACAACCTCTCCATGTACTACCAGCCGCCGTTCTTCCGTGGGCAGCACGGCGTGCTGGGGCACATCCTGGGCGGATGGACCATCTCTCCGCTGTTCACCGCGCAGTCGGGCGGCGGCGCGGCAGTCGGCTATAGCGAAGGCAGCGGCGCCGGCACCCAGGCCTTCGGTGAAGTCAGCACCGGCAGTGGCACCGGCTCGACCTCGGAAGAGGCGGTCGGCTTCGGTCCGTATACCGGAACTACTTCGGTGAAATACAACCAATATGGCGGCACCGGATACAACGTCTGGCAAGGCACCCAGAGTGTCGGCACCAAGACTTCCGGCACCTACGGCCTGAACATGTTCAGCAATCCGGCCGCCGTCTACGCCGAGTTCCGCCCCTGCGTCCTGGGATACGATACAAGCTGCGGCGGATACTACAACCTCCGCGGCCTTCCCACCTGGAACCTCGACGCGCAGATCATCAAGGATATCGGCGTATACAAGGAGCGTGTGGGCGCCACCTTCTTCTTCACGTTCACCAACATCCTGAACCACTTCCAGCCGAGTGGTCCGTCGCTCAGCCTGACCAGCCCGACCACCTTCGGCCAGATCACCGGCCAGTCCAATACGCCGCGCCAATTGGAGCTCGGACTCCGCATCCGCTTCTAAACGAACGTTGCACAGGCATTCCTGCCTGTGTTTCCCAGGGGCCGGTCGCAAGACCGGCCCCTTTTCCTTTGGTAACGCCGGGCTTCGGCCCGCAAGCGGGGTCTTGCCGCCAAAATTCGATTAGCTTCACGTGGCCCATGTGGCCCTGCGAATGCCGGATGCCTTCCCCCAGTCGAGGCGCTACACTATAACCAGATTCATTTATTCCCATGACCGTCACCGTCAAAACAAAAACCGAACTCACGGTGCCGAGGAGCATCCGTCTCAAGGCCGGGTACCAACCAGGGGACCGGGTCGAGTTCAAAGTTTCCGGCCGGACGATCACCATCGTTCCCAAACTTACTCCGGACGAAATCGAGGACGAGCGGGAAATTCGAGACCCTAAAATCCGGGCAATGATCCGGCAAGGTTACCAGGACTTCCTTGCCGGCAAGACCCGCCCAGCCGAAATGCTCCAAGAAGAGCTGGTAAAGATTGCCGAAGCACAAGCCGCAGGCGGGAGATCTGTTTCCCGGCGGCGCCCGAAGGCATGACATCGGCATTCACCGTTCGTACGAACTCGCGGTATGATCGGCTCGCCAAGACTCTTCAACGGCGGCATCCAGAGTTTATCGCCCACCATCGCTCCACACTTCACATACTGGCCACGGACCCATACAACCGATCCCGATTACACCACATCAAGAAACTGGAAGGTGTGCCGCACGGCGACGGGCAATACCGGCTCTCCCTCGGCCGCTGGCGTTTCCGCTACGACATCGTAGGCCAAGTGGTGTTGCTCAGCTATTGCGGCCTTCGCAGGGAGGATACGTATTAGTCTCCGGTGAACTCGCCCCTCCTCATCCCTTCCATTTTAGACTGGACTTTCGGGGCTTCCTGGGCTTTCGGCCGCTCCGGCCGCTCGGCCGCTCACCCACTCTTTTCTTCGCCCAGAAATGGCGGTATAATGTGGCCTGCGGGGCCAGGTGTTGCGGACACCCAGCCCCGAGGTTTGGGCTACCGACCCTTCCGGATCGTGAGCTTAACCCTCGCCGTTGGCGAGCCTGACCGTCATGAACATCGTGACGATCTTCAGCCACAAAGTGAGCATGGGGCCTCACCTCCTCCTGCTTCGTAGATTGGGAAGCCCGGGACGTCAGCCCGGGCTTCTCCTTTGAAGCTCTGGTGCTTCGCCGGAAAACAACCCGCCCTTCTTCCCAATCCGCTTGGCCGAGGAGTACCGCCGGAATGGTAGTGCCGCGCGGAATCAATTTCTCTCTGGGTTTCGGGTGTCTCCGATGGTTTCCGCTCTGTTTATATCAGGTGGGACAGACGATCTAGCGGACCAAAGCCGATGAAAACTCGCTTGTGGGGCAGGGGGTGCCCTCTGGGCCCGTGCCTGCAGCCGCCTTTCAGGCGGCTCTCCGAGGCCGCACATCCTGTTGGGCCAGAGGCGAGGTTTTTCGAGAGTGTCTCCTTGCCCATAAAAACTAAAAATACGCCCCAATCAAAATTCCATTAGCGTTAACCCTTGACTCCCGCCCCGGAGAGCACTAGAATCGATCAAACCACTTCGTGCCTGCGGAGAACCGGAGGCATTAGTGTTTTTTGGGTCTGCAAATTCCTGGGGACCACGTAATTGGAGGGGACAACAATGAGGTTAAGTTCGCTCTTTCTTTGGACTGCTCATTCTGAGCCTTAGCATCCTGCTAACCCTTGGCAAGACTCCAGTCTGGGCACAAACATCTACTGCCGGCACGGTTGCCGGGCAAGTCACCGACGAAACCAATGCCGCCGTTCCGGGCACGGTCATCAAGATCACCGACCTGTCGACCAACGCTGCACAGACCACCGTGTCCAATGACGCGGGCCGTTACGTCTTCAGCCAGGTGTCTCCCGGCACCTACAACATCTCGTTCACCAAGCAGGGATTCAGCATTTATGATGTGAACTCCCAGGCGGTGGAGGTCGGCGAGGTGCTCACGCTCAATGCCAGGCTGAAGGTCGGCTCCACATCCACCACCGTCGAAGTCACCGCCGCCACCGGCGCGGAATTGCAGACCATGAACGCCACGGTCGGCAACTCGCTCAGCGGTCAGGCCCTGCTGATGCTGCCCAATTTGGGCCGCGACGTCACCTCCATGGCCGTGCTCCAGCCCGCCACCACCCCCAGCGGTCAAACCGCCGGCAGCGCTCAGGTGGTGTGACCTATCAGCCGGCGGTCTGCCCCGCCGGACTCTGCGATCCCCGCGGCATCGGCCTCAACCCCATCGTGAACCAGATCTGGACCAAGCAGATGCCGCTGGCCAACAATCCGCTGGGCGGCGACACCTACAACACGCAGGCATTTCTGGGGAGCGTCCGCACGCCCCAGACTTCCAATAACTACGTGGGGCGCATCGATCACGATTTCAGCGACAAGCAGCACTTTTACCTCACCTATCGCGACTACAAACTGGTCAACCTGACCACCAACCAGTACGACATTGGCGGCGCCCTGCCCGGCGATACCTTCGGCACCCCCACCGCCAAGGCGCCCCGGCCCCAGCAGCCCTCGGTCTGGACCGCCGGTCTCTCCAGCACCATCAATCCCACCACCACCAACACTTTCGTGTTCAGTTACCTCCGCCAATTCTGGCAGTGGTCCGACGCCAACGGTCCGCCGCAGCTACCCAGCCTTGGCGGCGCCCTCGAAATCGGCGGCGAAAGCTCCTCCGCGCTGATTCCCTACAACGTCAATACGCAGAGCGTCCGCCAGCGCTTCTGGGACGGCCAGGATAAGCAACTGCGCGACGATCTGACCATGCTCAAGGGCAATCACCTGTTCGGCTTCGGCGGCAGCTATCAGCGGAATTTCGATTACCACTCGCGCACCGACAACGGCGCCGGCACCAACAATCAGATCAGCTACCTGTCGCTGAATTCCGGATTCAACTGGACCTCGCCCGGCGTCCAGTACATCCCCACCACGGTCCCGTCATCCCAGTATTCCACCTACGAGACCGAGTATGCCTACGTAACCGGCATGATCAGCTCGACCCAGGTGATGTATACGCGCGCGCTGCCGGCCCTGAACTTGTTGCCGGTCGGTACTCCGGCCACGGACAAAAGCATCATTCCCTACTACAGCACCTACTTCTACGACACGTGGCACATGAAGCCGACTTTTACCCTTACCTACGGGTTAGGATGGAATCTCGAAATGCCGCCCTACGAGTTGCACGGATCGCAAGTGCCGTTAGTGGACGCCAATGGCCAACCGATCGTCACGGCGGATTTCATCGCCCAACGCGAAGCCGCGGCGTTGCAGGGATCGTCCTACGCCCCGACACTCGGCTATTCGTTGGTAAGAAACGTTGGCGCCGGGCTCAAGTATCCCTACAACCCGTATTACGGCGAGTTCAGCCCGCGCGCATCCTTCGCCTGGAACCCGCATTACAGTGACGGCATCCTGGGGAAGGTGTTCGGCAACGGCAAGACCGTCATCCGCGGCGGCTACGGCCGCATTTTCGGACGCCTCAACGGCGTCGATCTCCTCCTGGTGCCGCTGCTCGGACCCGGGCTGCTGCAAGGCGTCACCTGCACCAACCCAACCAAGACCGGAGCATGCGCCGGCAGCGGCGTGGCCGACCCGACCACCGCGTTCCGCATCGGAACCGATGGCCTGACGGCTCCGTTGGCGGCGGCTTCGCCCACCATTTCGCAGCCTTTCTATCCCGGTGTCGGATCGAATCCCCAAACCATCGATCCATCCTCCCTCGATCCGCATTTCAAGCCCGACCGGACCGACAATTTCACCCTCACCCTCCAGCGCGAGATCAATCAGCACACCCAGTTCGAAATTGGCTATGTGGGTAAGATTCTGAGGAACGAATTCATGGAGATCAACCTGGATGCGGTTCCCTACATGACCACCCTGGGCGGTCAATCGTTCGCCCAGGCTTACTCCCAGATGTACCAGCAGATGTTCTTCAGCGGCGTGAGCGCGGCCAACGTGGCGGCGCAGTCGTTCTTCGAAGCGGCCATGGGCGGGCCAGGCTCCGCCTTCTGCAAAGGCTTTGCCAATTGCACCTCCGCCGTGGCTACCAATTACGGCTCCCTGGTCACGGAGACCGCCGTCTCCGATCTGTGGAACAAAATGAACGCGACCTCGAGCTGGACTTTGGGCAGGACCATGTTCAGCCAGCCGGTGGCGGGCGGAACGGTGGGTCAGGCTACCGCCCTGGGCACCATTACCAGCCTGGGTTGGGGCAACTACAACGGCCTGTTCGCTTCCTTGCGCACCACCAACTGGCACGGCCTCACCGCCATTTCCAATTTCACCTGGGGGCGTGCGCTGGGCACCGGCCAGCAGGTACAGGCCACCAGCAGCGCCACCCCGCTTTCGCCATACGATCTCGGCGCCAACTACGCCCCGCAGGGCTTCGACATCAAGTTCATCTACAACCTCTCGATGTACTATGAGCCGCCGATCTTCAGAGGGCAGCACGGCGTCCTCGGGCACATCCTGGGCGGATGGACCATCTCGCCGCTGTTCACGGCGCAGTCGGGCGGTCTCACTTCGGTCAGCTACAGCGAGGGGAACTGTACCGGATGCGAGGCGTTTGGGGAAATCGGCCAGCCTGGAAACACCAACTTCGGCTCCACATCGGAACGTGCCGTCGGCTTCAGCCCCTACACCGGAACCACTTCGGCGAAGTACGGCGTGGCCGGCGACAACGGCACCAACGTCATTTTCGGAACCAACGGGGTCGGCACCAGAACCTCCACGCCTTACCTGCAAATGTTCCCCGACCCGGGCGCTGTGTACTCCCAGTTCCGGCCCTGCGTGCTGGGCTACGACACCAGTTGTGGAGGCGTCGGCAACCTGCGCGGCCTCCCCACTTGGAATCTCGACGCCACCGTTGTCAAGGATCTGGCCGTCTACAAGGAGCGCCTGGGCGCCATGATGTTCTTTACCTTCACAAACATTTTGAACCACTTCCAGCCGAGCAATCCGAGCCTCAGCCTCACCAGCCCGACGTCCTTCGGACAGATCACCGGCCAGGCGAACAATCCGCGCTCGCTGGAGTTCGGACTCCGCCTCCGCTTCTAAACGAACGTGGCACAGGCATTCCTGCCTGTGTTTCCAGGGGGCCGGTCGCCAGACCGCCCCCTTTCCCTTTCTAGGCGCAGGCAGTTCCGCCAGGCGGTTCCCGCTGCGCATCGCCTGAATTCCTCCAAAGATCGCCCAATTTGCGTTTATGTAGGCTTTGATCCGGGGGCAGGAACTTCGCATAGCAAGTTCCTTCACGCGATGCAAGTTCCTTCACGCGATGATAGTTGCCGATCCAGAGCCGCACCTTCTCCACCTGCTCGGTGGCGAGCGTACTGCCGGTAATGCGACCCGGCCTCAAAGTGACGGTGAGATACCAGACCGGACCGTGCCGGCTCCCGCCCCTGTATTGTTCCCGCCTCCTACCGCCGATAGATGGTTGTTGGAGGAATCATGAGCGAAGTCTTCGCACGACCGCAAGCACCTTGGGCGCTCCGCCTGGTGCCGCCGTTCCCCGCCGTGGCGCAGCGCGTTCTCAAGCTCGTCAGCCGCGAGGATGCCGGCATCCACGAGGTGGGTGAGCTGGTCAGGATGGATCCGTCGTTCTCCGCCGAGTTGCTGCGCTTCGCCAACTCGGCCCTGTTTGGCGCGCGGCGCGAGGTGCGAAGCCTGACGCACGCCATCATGATGGTTGGCACGGAGCGCGTGAAAACCATGGCCACCCTGGTGGTCATGAACCGGATGGTGCGGTGTTCGGTCCGCTTGGATGCGCTGCGGAAAGTGTGGATCCACAGCCTGGTGACTGCGTTGATCGCGGAACAGGCAGCCAAGGTCGCTGGCGTCGCCTGCGACAGCGCCTACACCGCGGGACTGTTGCACAATCTCGGCACGCTCGGCCTGATGTCGGCCTTCCCCGACGAGTACTCGCGCATGCTGGAAGTCTCCAACGACTTCGGCTTCGACCTGCTTCGGACCGAACGCGACCTCTTCGAGATCGACCATTGCGAAGCCGGCTGCTACCTCGCCCAGGATTGGGATTTTCCCGACGAGCTGGCCGCCGCCATCATGACCCACCACGACGAACCGGTCCCTGGCGATGTCAGCCTGGACAACCTGATCCGCGTGAGCTGGCGTCTCAGCGACACGCTGGGCTATGCCGCGTTCTCTCCGGATCGGGACTGGGCCTACGAGGAGCTGATCGCTTTCGTGCCCAATGCCGGGGCCAGTTGGCTCGGCGAGTCGGCGGAGACCGCGAAGGAACAAATCGCCGCCCGGCTGGCCGCAGCACCACTTTAGACTCAATACTGTTCACTTTATGAACTGCCGGGCAGCCACCATTCTGACTCCTGACTCCTGACTCCTGTTTTTGTGGCCTGCCCTGCGTGACATCGACTCGTGCGGATCGCGCCCAGAGTTTATCGGGGTATGCTACCCGTATTGGTAGCATGAAGGGGTGCCCCGTTACGCAGCCATCGACGTCGGCAGCAATTCCATCCGCATGGAGGCAGCGGAAGTAGTACCGGGACAACCGGTCCGGATTCTGGCCTCCGAGCGCGAGGTCACCCGCCTGGGTGAGAGCGTGTTTCGCAGCGGTTCCGTCAGTGAAGAGGCGCTCAAAGCCACCTGCGCGGTCCTGGCGCGCATGTGCGGCATCTACCGCAGGCTGGATGTGGTGGGCGTGCGGGCGGTGGCCACCAGCGCCATCCGCGATACGCACAACCAGAGGGAGTTCGTCGCCCGCGCCTCCGATGCGGCCGGTGCGCCGGTCGAGATCATCTCCGGCCGCGAAGAAGCCCGCCTGATCCACCTGGGCGTGGAGAGCAACTGGCCGCAGGCGGGAAAGCGCACCCTGATCCTCGACATCGGAGGCGGCAGCGCGGAAATTATCGCCAGCGAAGGCGGCCGGCTGCGCGAGGCCTTTTCCAAGCCCCTGGGGGCGGTGCGCCTGCGCGAGATATTCCTCAAGGACGATCCGCCCGCCCAGCGCCAGCTCCACCAACTGCACGAGTACATTCAGGAGAAGCTGGCGAATGCCGTGGCGCGCCTGGGACACGCCGGCTGGGACCGGGTGATCGCCACGTCGGCCACTGCTTCGGCGGTGGCCAGCGCGGTGGCGCGGGTGCAGCGTGCCAAGCGCGACGAAATCGACCGGTTGCGCGTCTCCACGTCGCAGGTGCGCCGGCTCTACGAGAGGATCGCGGAGCTGAACCTGGTGGGCCGCCGCGCGGTCACGGGCATCGGCCCGCGGCGCGCCGAAATCATCGTGCCCGGAGTCGCGGTTCTGCTGGAGTTCCTGAACGAATTCCACCTGCCCGCGTTCTTCTACTCCCGCGCCGGCGTTCGCGACGGGATCATTGCCGACCTGGCGGCACGCAATGTGGGCGCCGAGCTTTCCCGTCTCGACCGCGATCAGCGCCGCGAAGTGGAGGAGATGAGCCGGCGCTACGGTGTCCCGCTGGAGCGCGCCCGCCGCGTAGCCGAGCTCGCCAGCCTGTTGTTCACCGCGCTGCAGCCGTTGCACGTGCTGCCGCCGGCCAACGGCAAGCTGCTGGAGGCGGCTGCCTACCTGCACGACGTGGGCCATTTCGTTTCCAACATCGGTCATCACAAGCATTCCCACTACGTGGTAGCCAACTCGGACATAGCGGGTTTCACCGAGCGGGAGCGCATCCTGATCGCCATGCTCTGCCGCTATCACCGCAAGTCGCTGCCCAGCCCCATGCACAACGCCTTCCAGACCCTCTCGCCGGACGAAAAGCGCACGCTCATGATGACCATCCCGATTCTGCGGCTGGCGGACAACCTGGATCGCGGCCACGAGCCGCACATTCAGCGCGTGGAGTGCCACCTGCGCGATGGCGAAGTGGTGCTGCAGGTCCATTCCCGCGGCGACGTGGACCTGGAACAGTGGGCCGCCGAGCGCGTGGGCGAAGCCTTCCGCCAGATCTACAACCGGTCCGTCACCGTGGAGAAGGCGCGGGCTCTGCGAGCCTGATGGTGGGGCAGGCGCTTTCGCCTGCCAACCGGTTTTCAAGTATCCTTGGCTATGGAGTGACATGCGAGAGTATGCGCGTTTGCAGACGGCGATTCTGCTGCGCCGGTTCGCCTTCCAGGTGAACCGCGCGGCCCGTTCCGGCGATGCCGAGTCGATCCACGACCTGCGGGTCGCCATCCGCCGCCTGAGCCGCTGCCTGCGGGTGTTTTCGCAATTCTATCCGGACCGGTACTGGAAGAGGATTCGGCGGCAACTGGCCCAACTGATGGATGCGGCGGGAACCGTGCGCGACCGCGACATCGCGGCCGAGTTGCTGGCTGCCGCCGGCATTCGCCAGGGCGCGGCCATCGTTACCCGGCTCCAGGCCGAGCGCCGCCAGGCGGCCGCCCAACTGCTCCTCGAAATTCGGCGGTGGAAGAGCCGGGACCTGTCGCGAAGATGGCGGAGCCGCCTGGAGTTGTAGCTGTTGGCAGGCGGAGCCGCGACCGTGACTCGCCCTTGGCGAGCAAGGGAGCGGTTTCTCGCGAAGCGCCTGCCCCACCCGGCCCTCCCGCATTCGCTATAATGAATTTTCCCCTTCTCACACAGGAGTTTTCAGAGAAATGTTTGATCTGTTTCGCAGCCGAGATAAAGCCGTGCGCATTGGCCTGGGCGCGCTGTTGGTGCTGGTCGCGCTTTCCATGCTCACGTACCTGATCCCGAGCTATAACACGGGCTCCAGCCCCACGGACGTGGTGGTGGCAGAGATCGGCGGGGACCAGATTAC
>Ga0209415_10005914_pt1 | contig 21866 bp, 25 predicted proteins | sample PeaSoiSIISIP2007_FD_187696 | JGI IMG/M metagenome (GOLD analysis project Ga0209415, IMG submission 187696) | Peat soil microbial communities from Weissenstadt, Germany - SII-SIP-2007 (SPAdes) (version 2) | ecosystem: Environmental > Terrestrial > Soil > Wetlands > Peat | place: Germany... | reverse complement strand
GATGAAGCCCACGTTCCTGGCGCGGAAGTCCGAGACCGCGTTGTCGGAGAGTTTCGCCACCTTCTCGCCGCACACCTCGACCGTGCCGCTGGTGGCGGCATCGATGCAGCCCATCAGGTTGAGGAGCGTGGTCTTGCCGCTGCCCGAGGGTCCGACAATCATGGTGAAACGCTGCCGCGCGATGACGAGGCTGATGCCGTCGATCGCCTTCACCAACAGGCCTTCGTCGTCATAGACCTTGACCACCTCATCGAGGCGAACCACCGGCTCCCCATCCTTGATCGGCGACACTTCGCTCATGACGGACTCTCCTCCGCGGTACGGGCGATAACCGCTGCTGCGCCGACGCGATAGAGCATCGCGAAGCGCGCCAGCCAGCCGAAGAAATAGCCAGCCGCCAAACCCGAGACCGCGATGTCCCAATAGGCGAGATGCGCGGCCGCGTCCGGATTGATCGCCGCCGCCACCGCGAGCCCGTATTTGGCGGCGAAGATGGTCACGTTGCGCGCCAGTGGCAGCGGGCTGCCCGGCAGATGTACCCGGCCTGCCGCGCGATCAGCATAGGCGCCGGCGAGGCGCACGGTGACCAGCGCCAGAGCGGTTCCGGCGGCGGCCGCGGACAGCCATTCGCCGGCCAGCAAGGCCGAGAAGCTCGGCTTGGTGGCGAGGCTGATCAATCCCCAGGCGATGAACACCGCGGGCGTGATCACGGCCCGCCATGGGCGCACCGCGCGGGGCCGGGCCGCCTGCGCGCCGAGAAATAGCAGAAGCGCAAATACGCCGAACACCCAGGCCGGGGTGTGCGCGAGGATCGCTCCGATCATCGGCATCGCGTTCATGGTCTTGGCCTTCCCTGGCGGTTAACTCTGTGATTCAGAGTACTCTGTCTCTGTACCACAGAGTTCAATGACCGCCAAGCGAATTTTTCGAGAATGCCGTACGTGCGGGTCTCGGTCGTTGATCCCCGTCAAGAACGGCCGCTGGCGCCCGGCGGTCCGGTTCCGTCACGCCGTTTTCGTTTGAACAGCGCGGAATTTCTGGTATTTACGCCCCTGGGAGAGCGCACCGTGCAGATGGCCCTCGAAGCCTGCCCCGCCTTGGTGTTGAACGCGGATTTCCGTCCGCTCAGTTATTATCCGTTGTCGCTGTGGTCGTGGCAGGAAGCGGTCAAGGCCGTGGTTTCGGGCCGGGTGAACGTGGTTTCGGTCTATGAGCGCTTCGTCCGGTCGCCCAGCCGCGCCATGCCGCTGCCCTCGGTGATCTCGCTCAAGGAATACATTCCGGCCGCGCGGCGCCCGGCGTTCACCCGGTTCAACGTCTTCCTGCGCGACCGCTTCTCCTGCCAGTTCTGCGGCGAGGCGCTGCCCACGCACGAACTCACCTTCGACCATCTGGTGCCGCGATCGCGCGGCGGCCGCACCGTGTGGGAGAACGTGGTCACCGCCTGCTCGCCCTGCAATCTTTCGAAGGGCGACCGGCTGCCGCACGAGGCGCGCATGTATCCGCTGGTGGCGCCGGAGCAGCCCACCACCTACACGCTGCAGGAAAACGGCCGCGCCTTTCCGCCCAACTATCTGCACCACAGCTGGCGCGACTTCCTGTATTGGGACAGCGAACTCGATCCGGTGTGAGATCGCCCCTACCGACCCGCCGCGGGCCGGCCGAACTCGCAGGCACGGGCGTGCAAATCCTCGAAATCGCGCCGCCACTGTTCCAGGGCGAAGCCGAGCGCGAACAGGCCGGCGACCGTATCGTCCGGCAGCTCGCGCGTCAGGCCCTCGCGGCGAATCTCGGCGAGCGCCGCGCCATAGGAGTCGAGCGCCGCCGCCATCGGTTCCAACGGCGGCGGCATGCCGTTGGCCGCCATGGCGTCGCCGGTCCCCGCCATCAGCCGGCTCGCCGTCTCCATGGCGGGGCGCAAGGCCGGAGCCAACCGATCCCGGATCGCCGGGGGCAACGGCTGCGCGGCGGCGCGGCCGACCATCACGAGATCGCTGCGCACACGCCGGAGCGTGCGCACCACCGGTTCCAGATCGCCCGCGCCCGTGAGATAACTTGCGCGCTCGTGCTTGGCGTCGTTGGCCAAGTTCTCGAGTCGCGCCTGCGCCCGCCGGATATCGTTGTTGAGGAGCGCGGTCGCCGCGGCGTCGGCCTCGCCCAGAACCTGGGCGCATTGCAACAGGATCTGCCGCGACAGCAGGGCGAGCATGCGCCCGGCGGCGCGCAGCGCGATGCTGTGCGCCCGGGCCGGCAGCACCAGCAGCGAGACCGCGAGCGCGACGACGCAGCCGAGCGAAATCTCGAGCGTACGATAGGCCGCCGCTTCCAGCGGGCCCATCTGGCTGGCGCTCGACAGCAGCAGGATGCTGGCGGTAACCGGCGCGATGCGGAACCTGGGATAGATCGCCGCGAGGAAAGCGAGCGGGGCGAGGGTGAGCGCGAGCACGCCGAAGAAGGCGAGCGGATCGGAATGCGGCACCAGGGTCGCGACCACGCCGCCGAATACCGCGCCGCCGACCGTGCCGATCAGCCGGTCGACACTTGCCTTGAGCGAGCCGCCGACGCTCGCCTGGGTGACTATCAAGGCGGTGAACACGGCCCAATAGCCTTGCGGCAACCCCAGCGCCTGAGCCAAGGCGAAGGTGCCCAGCCCGGCGACCGTGGTTCTGACCCCAAGGCGAAGCTCGGCGCTCCGCCGACGGAGAAAGGCCCGCAAGCTAGATCCGCTCGGAGAGCCAGATCGCCAGGCGCGAGCCCGTCTTGATGGCGGCGGTGAGCGCCGCGTAGGCCGGCGCCTCGCGCGCGCCCGCGGCCAGCGCGGTGTCGCGATGCTCGATCTCGGCGGCGCGGGCTTGTTCGATTTCGTGCAGCAGCTTGGTCTCGCCCCCGCCGGCCAGCGTCTCGGCCTGGCGGCCGTAATGTTCCTCGATCACCTCTTCGATCGCCACCGTGCAGGCCATCGCCGCCCTCTCCCCCATCAGCGCGGTTCCGGCGCCGAGCGCGAAACCGACCAGGTGCCACAGCGGCTGGAGCAGAGTGGGGCGGACGCGGCGCTCGACCATGAGCTTGTCGAAGGTGGCGAGGTGGGCCCGCTCGGCTTCCTCCATGTGGGCGAGCGCGGCGTCGGACGCGTTCCGGCCGAGCACCGCGCGCTGGCCTTGATAGATGCGCACGGCGCCATACTCGCCCGCCTGGTCGACCCGGATGATGCGCGCCACGCGTTCGGCCGGCGGCAGCAGATCCGGCATCGAGGCGCGTTTCGGTCGCTCGCTCATTCGGTCCACCATGCGAAGAAGGCCCAGAACGCGGCCAATTGGGCAAGCGCCAAGGCGGCGATCAGGTTCATGAACGCCATCGAAAACCCGAACAATGCGAAAGGCACGCTGTCGCAGGCCGGCGCGGCCTTGCCCTGGGCGAGCTTGGCGAGCAGTCCCGAGGCGCTCTTGGCCAGGCTCTCGCTCCCCGAGCACGCGGATTCCCACCAATGCTTCTCGACGCCGACATGATAGAACGCCAGCCCGGCATCGGTGAAGAAGGCGAGGGCGCAGGCGCCCAGCAGCAGCGCGCGCAGCCGGCGGTCGGTTTCGAGCGCCGCGAGCATGGCGAAGACCGCGGCGAAGCCGTAGGGAATCCGCTGCAGTATGCACAGGTGGCAGGGCTCGAACCCGAAGCCGAACTGGGCGACCAGCGCGGCGCCGAGCACCGCGGCGCTGGCGGCGGCAAGCAGCAGGGGATAAAGCCGGGCGTACACCGTCAGGCCAGCCTGAGCACGAGGTAGCCGCCCACCAACAGCGCGGCGAACGCCGTGGTGACCAGCACCAGGCGGCGCTCGACGAACGCCCGCACCGGATCGCCGAAGCGCCACAGCAGCGCCGCCACGACAAAGAAGCGCAGCGCGCGCGAGCCGATCGAGGCCAGCGTGAAGGTGAGCGGGTCGAGCCGCGCCACGCCCGAGGCGATGGTGACCAGCTTGTAGGGAATCGGCGTCGCGCCCTTGATCAGCACGATCCAGCCGCCCCAGCGGGCGAAGGCCATCGTGAAGGCGTCGAACTGCGGTTGCAACTGGTAGAAGGCGATGACCGCGCGCCCGAACTGCTCATAGAGCAGCCAGCCGATGGCATAGCCCAGCCAGCCGCCGGCCACCGAGGCAAGCGTCGCCACGAGGGCATAGCGCCAGGCCCGCTCGCGGGCGGCTACCACCATCGGGATCAGCAGCGCGTCGGGCGGAATCGGGAACACCGAGGCTTCGACGAAGGAAACGCCGGCCAGCCACCACACCGCGTTGCGGCTGGCGGCGAGGCGCATCACCCAGGCATAGAGGCGGTACAGCACGCAGGAATCCCCGATCTCGGCGCGGGAGATGTATCGCCATGGCCGCCGTCGCGCAACCGGCCTCCCGCTCCGACTGTCGGGGCCGGGCCGGGCCGACGAAAGAAATCGGCCCCCGCCGGGCGGCCCGGCGGGTCGGGATGGGGACCGGAAACCCGTTTCCGCCGGGGCCTTCGGCGGTTGCGCCCCCTTCGCCACTCCCCTATATAACCCTGGGCGAGCAGGGCGGTAAGGCCTCCGAGGCGGGGCCTGCCGCCCTCTCGACGGGAATTGATAACCGGCGGGGGTTCCGGTGGTCGCCAACGCAAGCTCATTGAGCGGGACCCAGGGAACCGGCCGCAACCGATAGAGGAATGGAATGAGCAAAGTCATCGGCATCGATCTTGGCACGACGAATTCTTGCGTGGCCATCATGGAAGGCAAGAACGCCAAGGTGATCGAGAACTCGGAAGGTGCACGCACCACACCCTCGATGGTCGCCTTCTCCGAGTCCGGCGAACGGCTGGTCGGCCAGGCGGCCAAGCGTCAGGCGGTAACCAATCCGGCCAACACCTTCTTCGCCATCAAACGGCTGATCGGGCGGCGCTTCAGCGACCCGATGGCCAAGAAGAGCGCCGGGATGGTGTCGTACCGCATCCTCGAGGGCGACAATGGCGACGCCTGGGTCGAGGCGCATGGCAAGAAATACAGCCCCAGCCAGATTTCCGCCTTCATCCTGGGCAAGATGAAAGAGACCGCCGAGAGCTATCTCGGCGAGAAGGTCACCCAGGCGGTGATCACCGTGCCCGCCTATTTCAACGATTCCCAGCGCCAAGCGACCAAGGACGCGGGCAAGATCGCGGGCCTCGAGGTGCTGCGCATCATCAACGAGCCGACCGCCGCCGCGCTCGCCTACGGCATGGAGAAGAAGGGCAGCGGCACGATCGCGGTCTACGACCTGGGCGGCGGCACCTTCGACATTTCGGTGCTCGAGATCGGCGACGGCGTGTTCGAGGTGAAGTCGACCAACGGCGACACTTTCCTCGGCGGCGAGGATTTCGACGCGCGCATCATCGATTACCTGGCCGACGAGTTCAAACGCGAGCAGGGCATCGACCTGCGCAAGGACAAGCTGGCGCTGCAGCGCCTGAAAGAGGCCGCCGAGAAGGCCAAGATCGAACTCAGCGCGTCGATGCAGACCGAGGTCAACCTGCCCTTCATCACCGCCGACGCGGCCGGGCCGAAGCACCTCAACATCAAGCTGACGCGGGCCAAGCTCGAAGCGCTGGTCGAGGATCTGATCGCGCGCACGGTCGAGCCTTGCAGGAACGCGCTCAAGGATGCCGGGCTCAAGGCCAGCGAGATCGACGAGGTGGTTCTGGTCGGCGGCATGACCCGCATGCCCAAGGTGATCGACACGGTGCGCGAGTTCTTCGGCCGCGAGCCGCACAAGGGCGTCAACCCCGACGAGGTGGTGGCGGTCGGCGCGGCGATCCAGGCCGGCGTGCTCAAGGGCGAAGTCAAGGACGTGCTGCTGCTCGACGTCACCCCGCTGTCGCTGGGCATCGAGACGCTGGGCGGCGTGTTCACGCGACTGATCGACCGCAACACCACGATCCCGACCAAGAAGAGCAACGTGTTCTCGACCGCCGAGGACAATCAGACCGCGGTCACCATCCGCGTCTTCCAGGGCGAGCGCGAAATGGCCGCGGACAACAAGCTGCTCGGCCAGTTCGACCTGGTCGGCCTGCCGCCCGCGCCCAGGGGCATGCCGCAGGTCGAGGTGACCTTCGACATCGACGCCAACGGCATCGTTTCGGTATCGGCCAAGGACAAGGCGACCGGCAAGGAGCAGCAGATCCGCATCCAGGCTTCGGGCGGCCTTTCCGAGGCCGACATCCAGAAGATGGTCAAGGACGCCGAAGCGCACGCCGCCGAGGACAAGAAGCGCAAGGAGGCGGTGGAGGCGCGCAACCACGCCGACGGGCTGATCCACGCCACCGAGAAGAGCCTCAAGGAGTTCGGCGACAAGATCGGCGCCGCCGAGAAGGGCAAGATCGAATCCGATCTCGCCGCCCTCAAGGAGGTGCTCGATTCGGGCGACGCCGCCGCCATCAAGGCCAAGACCGAAGCGCTGTCGCAGGCGGCGATGAAGCTCGGCGAAGCCATGTACAAGGCGCAGCAGGAAGGCGGCGCGGCCGCCGGCGCCGAGCCGGGCCCGGAGTCGGGCGCGCAGGGCAATGCCGGCGGCGCGGCCAAGGACGGCGTGGTCGACGCCGATTTCGAGGAAGTGGACGGCGACAAGAAGCCGAAGTGATCCCAGCGTCACCACCCATGCGATGCGGCCCGTCCCGCGCCAAGCGGGGCGGACCATCGCTTCGGTAACGGGGCATGAGCAAGCGCGACTACTACGACGTGCTGGGGCTGAAGAAGGGCGCGAGCGCCGAGGACATCAAGAAGTCCTACCGCAAGCTCGCCATGCGGCACCATCCGGACCGCAACCCCACCGACAAGGGGGCGGAGCACAAGTTCAAGGAACTCACCGAGGCCTACGACGTCCTCAAGGACGAGCAGAAGCGGGCCGCCTATGACCGCTTCGGCCACGCCGCGTTCGAGCAGGGACGCGGCGGCGGCCACGGTGCGGGCGATTTCGGCTTCGGCGCCGGCTTCGCCGATATTTTCGAGGATATGTTCGGCGAGTTCATGGGCCGGCGCGGACCGGGCGCCGCGGCGCGCGGCGGCGATTTGCGCTACAACATGGAGGTCACCCTCGAAGAGGCCTTCGCCGGCAAGACCGCCCAGATCAAGGTGCCGTCCACCGTCCAGTGCGCCGACTGCAAGGGCAGCGGCGGGCGCGACGGCGCCGCGCCGGTCGAGTGCGGCACCTGCCGCGGCGCCGGTAAGGTCCGCGCCACGCAGGGCTTCTTCACCATCGAGCGCACCTGCCCGGCCTGCCAGGGCGCCGGGCGCGTGATCCGCGATCCGTGCCGCTCGTGCGGCGGCTCGGGGCGCGTGCGCAGGGACAAAACGCTGGCGGTCAACATTCCCGCCGGCGTCGAGGACGGCACACGCATCCGGCTCGCGGGCGAGGGCGAGGCGGGCATGCGCGGCGCGCCCAATGGCGATCTGTACATCTTCCTTGCGGTCAAGCCGCACCGCCTGTTCCAGCGCGATGGCGCCAACGTGCTTTGCCGCGTGCCGATTCCGTTCACCACCGCGACCCTGGGCGGCGCCATCGAGGTGCCGACCGTCGATGCCAGCCGGGCCAAGGTGACCATTCCCGCCGGCACCCAGTCGGGCCACCAGTTCCGCCTGCGCGGCAAGGGCATGAGCGTGCTCAAGAGTCCGGCGCGCGGCGACATGTTCGTCGAGGCGGTGGTCGAGACGCCGGTCAAGCTCACCCGGCGCCAGGAGGAGCTGTTGCGCCAGTTCGAAGCGGAAGGCGGCGGCGGCAAGGACAACAGCCCGGAATCGGCCGGCTTCTTCGCCAAGGTCAAGGAGCTTTGGGAAGACCTGAAGGATTGAATTTTTTCTCCGGCTTATCGTTCGAGACAGGATTTCGGGTCATCGCGAGATGAGGCTATTATCTTTCCCGGTTTTTGCGCTGCGGAGGAACGACCCTTGATCAAGATCGGCATCGCCGGCTGCGGCGGGCGTATGGGGCGCATGCTGCTGGCCGAGACTCTGGCCACCGACGGCGTGGCCTTGGCCGCCGGCGCCGAACGGGCGGGCGACCGGGCGGTCGGCCGCGATCTCGGCGAGCTGGCCGGATTGGGTCCGGTCGGCGTCAAGGCCGTCGACGACGCGCGACTGCTGTTCGCCGCCGCCGACGTGGTAATCGACTTTTCGGCGCCCGCGGCCACCGCCGCCCATGTGCGCCTGGCCGAGCAGGCCGGAAAGGCGATGGTGATCGGCACCACCGGGCTCGATGCCTTCGAGACGCGCGCGGTCGAGGAGGTGGCGCGCGCGGTGCCGGTGGTGTGGGCTCCCAACATGAGCATCGGGGTGACGTTGCTGCTGGCGCTGGTCGAGCAGACGGCGCGCCTGCTCGACCCCAGTTACGACATCGAGATCCTGGAGATGCACCATCGCCACAAGGTGGACGCCCCTTCGGGCACCGCGCTGGCATTGGGTCGCGCCGCAGCCGCCGGGCGCGCGGTCAAGCTCGAAGAGGTGTGGCGCAAGACCCGCGACGGCAATACCGGCGCGCGGCCCAGGGGCGAGATCGGCTTCGCGAGCTTGCGTGGCGGCGACGAGGTCGGCCGTCACGCGGTCCTGTTCGCCGCCGACGGCGAGCAGATCGAATTCGTGCACAAGGCCTCGTCGCGCCAGGTGTTCGCCAAGGGCGCGGTGCGCGCCGCGCGCTGGCTGGCGGGCAAGCCGGCCGGACTCTATTCGATGCGCGACGTGCTCGGACTAAGCTGAGTCGCGGGCTTGAGGTGCGGGGCGCGAACCCCGCGTAGCGTATCCTGCTCGTCGTAGAAGCTCGCCAGCCTGAGCGCCGTCTCAAGCGTGCGCTGGTCATAGACATAGTCGCCCGAGTGCGTGCCGACCTTGCCGCTGGCCAGGGTGGCGAAGCCGAGTACCGCGGCGCGCGGCGGCAGGGTTGCGGTGAACTCCACCTTGGCCGCGAAGAAATCGGCAAACTGCGCGCATCCCGCGTCGGCCGCGGCTTGGCAATCGGCGGCGAGCTCGGTCCAGGCCGACGCGTCGCCCGGCCAGCGCGCGATCGCCAGCTCGGCATCGCCGCGCGCCGTCGCCGCGTCGCCGCCGAGCCGCGCCGCCTTGGCCGCGGCAAGCGCGTTGCGCTCCGCGGCCTGATCGAAGGTTCCGGGCGGCAGGCGCGGCACGGCCACGGGCGGCGGCGAGACATGGCTGCTCGTCTGGTCGCGCTGCTTCTTGAGCTCCATGTTCTGCGCGCAGCCCGGCAACGCGGCGATCGCCAATGCCGCCGTGCCCGCGAAAATCGTCCAGCCCAGCCGCACCGAAGCTCCTTCGATCGATCCGCGTCCAGGCATGCTAACATCGGCTTCGCGCGCGAAACAGTGGGAGTGGCCGCGTGACGCCCAAGCAGGTCGACCGGTTCTACGCCCATCTCGCCGCGCGCACGCCGGAGCCCAGGAGCGAGCTTGAATTCGCCAATCCCTACACGCTCCTGGTCGCGGTGGTGCTGTCGGCCCAGGCCACCGATGCCGGCGTCAACAAGGCCACCAAGGCGCTGTTCGCCAAGGTGGACACGCCGGCCAAGATGCTCGCCCTGGGCGAGGCGGGCCTGAAGGAGCGCATCCGCACCATCGGCCTGTTCAACACCAAGGCCAAGAACATCGTGGCGCTGTCGCGCATGCTGCTGGAACGGCATGGCGGCGAAGTGCCGCGCGATCGCGCCGCGCTCGAGGCTTTGCCCGGCGTCGGACGCAAGACCGCCAACGTGGTGCTCAACGTCGCCTTCGGCGAACCGACGATTGCCGTGGACACGCACGTGTTTCGCGTCGCCAACCGCACCGGGCTGGCGCCGGGCAAGACGCCGGAAGCGGTCGAGCGGACGCTGGAAAAAATCACGCCGGCGCAATGGAAGCGCAATGCGCACCATTGGCTGATCCTGCACGGCCGCCACGTGTGCAAGGCGCGCAAGCCCGACTGCGGCGCCTGCGTGGTGCGCGACCTGTGCGCTTTCGAGGGCAAGACGATCTAGCGCCGGGACCGGCGCGGGAGGTTGCGATGACCACCGTCGCGATACCGGGAACGGCCGGGTTGCCGGAAATGCGCCGCCTGTTCGACCGGCAGCGCCAGGCGTTCCAGGCCGATATGTTTCCGTCGCGGGCGGCCCGGCTCGACCGGCTGGGCCGACTCGCTCGCGCGGTCGACGCCAACGAGGTGCGCATCGCCGCGGCCATCTCGGCCGATTTCGGCGGACGCCCGGAGCAGCTGACGCGGCTGGCCGAAACCATGCAGGTGACCGGCGCGATCCACCACGCGAAGCGCCGTCTCGGACGCTGGATGCGGCTGCGGCGCCTGCCCACAGCGGCGAAATTCTGGCCCGCCTATAATCGGCTGCTGCGCCAGCCGCTGGGCGTGATCGGCATCGTCGCGCCGTGGAACTATCCGCTCAATTTGGCGCTTTGCCCGGCGGTGGGAGCGATCGCCGCCGGCAACCGGGTGATGATCAAACCGTCCGAGCTGGTGCCGCGCTTATCCGAGACCCTGGCGCAATTGATCGCCGAAGCCTTCGCGGAGGACGAGGTGGCGGTGGTGATCGGCGACGCGGAGGTGGGCCGCGAATTCGTCGAACTGCCCTTCGATCATCTGCTGTTCACCGGCTCGACCGAAATCGGGCGACTGGTCGCCCAGGCGGCGGCCAAGAATTTGACCCCGGTCACGCTGGAACTCGGTGGCAAATCGCCGGTCATCGTCGACGCCTCGGCCGACATGGACCTTGCGGCAACGCGGATCGCCTACAGCAAACTGTTCAATGCCGGGCAGACCTGCATCGCTCCCGACTATGCGTTGGTGCCGGCGGAGAAGGAGGACGCGCTGGTGGCAGCGCTGGGCGCCGCCGTGGCGGCGCAGTACCCGAAACTCGCCGCCAATCCCGACTACACCGGCATCGTCAGCGACCGCCATTTCGCGCGGCTGAAGGCTCTGGTGGAGGACGCGCGCGCCCAGGGTGGCCGCGTGATCGAACTCGGCGGCGATGCGACCACAGGCTCGAATGGTCCGGTCCGCCGCCTGTTTCCGCCCACCCTGGTGCTCGGCGCCACGGCTTCGATGCGGGCCATGAAGGAAGAAATTTTCGGGCCGATCCTGCCGGTGCTCGTCTATCGCGATCTCGACGAGGCGCTCGCCCGCGTCAACGCCGGCGCCAGGCCGCTGGCGCTTTATTGGTTCGGCGAAGACCGCGCCAAGCGCGAGCGCGTGGTGCGCAACACCATATCCGGCGGCGTGACCATCAACGATTGCATGATGCATTTCGCGCAGGAGGCCGCGCCCTTCGGCGGCGTCGGCGCCTCGGGGCATGGCGCCTATCACGGCGAATTCGGCTTTCTCACCTTCACCAAGGAAAAGCCGATCCATGTGCAAAGCCGCTTGAGCGGACTGCGCCTGCTCTATCCGCCCTATGGACGGACCTTCGATATTGTGGCCGGGCTGTTGAAGCGATTCGGCTGACTTGACGCGGCGGAGCCGCCGGCAAGACGGCTTGCGCGTCAGCCCGCGCGCTGCGCGCGCCGCTTGTCGATCAGGTGGGACAGGCAGGCGGCGTCGGCCGGAGCGTCGGGACGGTCGCGCAATTCGGCGTGCGCCACCCGGCCGCCGACGCCGGGGCCGTCGTCGTAGAGGAAGAGATCGAGGATGCAGCTCGGCCCGTAATACTGCCACACCTCGGCCGGCGCCTCGTGGCGGCGGAAATTGGGATCGCCGAGCGTGGCCAGCACGTCATTGCCGTCCAGCCCTTCGAAACGCGCCGGATCGCGCGCGAGATCGGTAAGCGAGGGCAGCCCGGACTGCGGCGGCTGCGCCGGCGCGGGCGGCAGCGCGGTAGCCGGGGGCGGCGCGTAAGCCGCCTGCTGCACCGGCCCCGGCGCGACCGCCATCGGCTGGGGCGGAGCCGCGCACGCCGCCAGCGCCAGCAGCGCCAAGGCGCCGGGAACGACACGGAGCGGATGCTGCAAACGATCGGTCACGACGGCGATTCTCGCCCAAAGGGGTGCGAAATGAGCGGTTTACACGGGAGGGTAATTAAATTGCTGCATCCCCCCATGCATACGCAATTGAATTCCCACGATATTACACCAACCCGTCGCGCCTGCGCAATGCCTCAAATTCATGCACCATGGCCGCCGTGCCGATTACCGGGGCCAGCAGGTTGAGGAGCGGGACCGTGGAGATCAGCGCGAGCACGATGCCGCCCAGCCACAGCCGTCCCAGATGCGCGCGGCGCAGCGCGTCGGCGCGCGCGGGATCGAGCCGGCGCCAGGCCACCAGCTCGAAATATTCGCGCGAGAACAGGTAGCCGTTGATCACGAAATACAAGGCCGCGCCGAGTCCGAAGAAGATCGCCAGCGGAATGTAGAACACCAGTCCGACCAGATTGACCAGCAGCATCACTACGGCGAATCGTCCCGCCTGCCAGAGCAATTCGCGGAAGCCCTGGCGCCGCGCCGCCTGCTGGCCCGGGTAATAGCGATCCTCGACCGCGCGCACTACGCCGTCGAGCAGGAAGCTGACCGTCGTGGTGGCGACGGCCGGGAACAGCAGCAGCGATAAAAACGCCACCGCGACCCAGCTCGCGATCTCGGTGAAGATCGTCAACGGGTGCCAGCCCAAAATGTCGATCCGGTAGAGAAAGTGGTGCAACGCCCACCCCACCGCCGCGCACGAAACCGCGAAAAGAGCGAATGTGGCCCCCAGCCCGATCAGCAGGATGCGCGCGAGCTTGGGATCCGGCAGTTGCGCGATGGCCTTGGCGTAGGACGCGATCATGGCGCGCATAGAAGCACGAAGGGGCAGGGCGGGCATAGGGCGGAACGGCGGGTCGAGCCATTGGCCGGCCGGCGAACTTGCGCGACGGCGGCGCGCCGCCTACATCGGGGAGAGTAAGTGTCGCGCGGGCGTTTGGGCGCGGAGCGGGGGAGGCTACCGATGAACTGGGTCTATCTGATCGCGCTGGGGCTCGTCCTTTGGGGCGGGTGCGGCGCCGTGATCGGCGTCGGCCGCAAGATTTGGACACTCGACACGACGCTCAAGGTACATTTGGTCGCCGCCGCGCTGCTCGCCTTCGCGGTTGCCGCTGTTCATGCCATCGTCGTTCCCGGTTTCGACCCCGTGCTGCGGGCACTGGTGCTGACCGGGCTCATCGTCGCGCTCGACGCCGGCATCGTCGCTCCCCTGTTCGAGAAAAGCTATGCGATGTTTCGCAGCCCGATCGGCACCTGGATTCCGTTCGCGGCGATCTTCCTGGCCAGCTGGGCGGCCGGCTTCGTCATCCCGCGTTGAGCCGGACGCCGGCCGCGGCAGGGCGCGGCAGCGGGCATTGGCCCGCCCGGATTTCCATTGTGTGACCGCGCTCGGCCGTTATACTCCGGCCGCTTTTCGTCACCGGGAACCGCCATGCGCGAATTCGCCTATGACGTCGTGTGTATCGGCAATGCCATCGTCGACGTGCTCGCCCACGCCGACGACGCCCAGGTCGCGCGGCTCGGGCTCAGCAAGGGCGTGATGACCCTGATCGACGCCGCGCGCGCCGAGGAGCTTTACGCCAAGATGGGCCCGGCGGTCGAGGTCTCGGGCGGCTGCGCCGGCAACACCGCGTCTGGCGTGGCGGCGCTGGGCGGGCGCACCGCCTTCATCGGCAAGGTGCGGGACGACCAGCTCGGCGCCGTGTTCACCCACGATCTGCGCGCCCAGGGCGTGACCTTCGCCACGCCGCCGCTCGAGGCCGGACCGCCCACCGCGCGATCCTTCATCTTCGTCACGCCCGACGCGCACCGCACCATGAACACCTATCTCGGCGCCTGCGTCGAGCTCGGTCCCGAGGACATCGACGCGGCGATCGTGGGTTCTACCCAAATGGTCTATTTCGAGGGCTATCTGTGGGACCCGCCGCGCGCCAAGGAGGCGATGCGCAAGGCGGCCAAGATCGTGCACGCCGCCGGCGGACGGATGGCGATCACGCTTTCCGACCCGTTCTGCGTCACGCGCCACCGCGACGAGTTCCTGTCGCTGCTCGGCCGCGAGGTGGACATCGTGTTCGCCAACGAGGAGGAGATCACCTCGCTCTACCGCTGCGATTTCGAAGAAGCGATCGAGCGGGTCGGCGCGCAGGTGAAGGTGGCGGCGCTGACCAGAAGCGAGAAGGGCTCGGTGGCGGTCGCGGGTTCGCGCGTGGTGCGCATGAAGGCCGAGCCGGTCGCGCATGTGGTCGACACCACCGGGGCCGGCGATCTTTACGCCGCGGGCTTCCTGCACGGCCTTACCCAGGGCCACGATCTGGCGGACTGCGCGCGGCTGGGCGGCATCTGCGCCGCCGAAATCATCTCGCATATCGGCGCGCGGCCCGAGGCCGATCTCGCCGAGCTTGCCGCCCCGGCATTGAACCAAGCGCGCTGACCGACCAAATCTTCGCCCATGGATCTGCGCAACATCGCCATCATCGCCCATGTCGACCATGGCAAGACCACGCTGGTCGACGCCATGCTGCGCCAGTCGGGCACCTTCCGCGCCAACCAGCAGGTGGCCGAGCGGGTGATGGATTCGAACGAGCTCGAGCGCGAGCGCGGCATCACCATCCTGGCCAAATGCACCTCGGTGCAGTGGGAGGGCGTGCGCATCAACATCGTCGACACGCCCGGCCACGCCGATTTCGGCGGCGAGGTCGAGCGCATACTGTCGATGGTCGACGGCGTGGTGATCCTGGTCGACGCGGCCGAAGGCCCCATGCCGCAGACCAAGTTCGTCACCCAGAAGGCCCTGGCGCTGGGGCTCAAGCCGATCGTCGTCATCAACAAGGTCGATCGCGGCGACGCGCGCCCGCATCAGGTGCATGACGAGGTGTTCGACCTGTTCGCGGCGCTCGAAGCCAGCGACGCGCAGCTCGATTTCCCGACCCTGTTCGCGGTCGGGCGCGACGGCTGGGCCGACACCACGCCCGAAGGCGGCAAGGACGGGCTCAGGCCGCTGTTCGAGCTGATCGTGCGCCATGTGCCGCCGCCCGAGCGCCATGTCGGCGCGCCGTTCGCGATGCTTGCGACCACGCTCGAGGCCGACCCCTATTTGGGGCGCGTGCTGACGGGACGCATCTATGCCGGCGTGGTGCGCGCCAACCAGCAGGTCAAGGCGCTGGCGCGCGACGGTTCGGTGATCGAGAACTTCCGCATTTCGAAAATCCTCGCTTTTCGCGGCATCGAGCGGATTCCCGCCGCCGAGGCCGAGGCGGGCGATATCGTGGCGCTGGCCGGCATGAGCAAGGCCACCGTGGCCGACACCATCTGCGCGCTCGAAGTCGAGACCGCGATCCAGGCCCAGCCGATCGACCCGCCGACGCTGGCCATGACCTTCGCCATCAACGACAGCCCCTTGGCCGGCACCGAGGGCGACAAGGTCACCAGCCGCGTGATCGGGGCGCGCCTGTTCCGCGAGGCCGAGGGCAACGTGGCGATCCACGTTTCGGGAACCGAAAACACGGATTCGTTCGAGGTCGCCGGGCGCGGCGAGCTGCAGCTCGGCGTGCTGATCGAGCAGATGCGCCGCGAGGGCTTCGAACTGTCGATCTCGCGCCCGCGCGTGCTCACCCGCAGCGACGAAGCCACCGGCAAGAAGCTCGAGCCGATCGAGGAGGTGGTGATCGACCTCGACGAGCAGTTCGCCGGCGTGGTGGTCGAGAAGATGGCGAGCCGCAAGGCCGAGATGACCGAGATGAAGCCTTCGGGCACCGGGCGGCTCAGGCTCGCCTTCCTGGCGCCGTCGCGCGGGCTGATCGGCTATCACGGCGAGTTCCTCACCGACACGCGCGGCACCGGGCTGATGTACCGGCTGTTCCACGGCTACGGTCCGTGGCGCGGCGCGGTGGAGGGGCGGCGCAACGGCGTGCTGATCTCGAATGCGTCGGGCGAAACCGTGGCCTATGCGCTCTGGTACCTCGAGGAGCGCGGGCCCTTGTTCATCGGCTCGGGCGCCAAGACCTATCCCGGCATGATCATCGGCGAGCACAGCCGCGGTTCGGACCTCGACGTCAATCCGCTCAAGGAAAAGCAGCTCACCAACATCCGCACCACCGCCAAGGACGAGGCGATCCGCCTCACCCCGCCCCGGCGCATGAGCCTGGAACAGGCGATCGCCTATATCGAGGACGACGAGCTGGTCGAGGTGACGCCCAAATCGATCCGCCTCAGGAAGCGCCTGCTCGACGCCCACGAGCGCAAGCGCGCGGCGCGGCAGAAGGAAAGCGCGTAGGCCCTATCCGCCGCTCAAGGCCTGTACGATCTGCACCTCGTCGGACGCGCGCAGCTTGTGCGCGAGTTCGAACACCTGCTCCCGGTTGACGAAGAACCGCATGTGCGGCCGCATCTTGTCCTGCTCGTCGATGACGCGGAAGCGCATGCCGGGATAGCGACGGTCGAGGTCGGCGAGCAGTTCGGCGAGCGTGGTACCGTCGGCTTCGACCTCGCGCGCCTCGGTGTAGGGGCGCAGCGGACCGGGAATCAGCACCTTCATCGCTTCAGCCGATCTCGGCGGCCTCGACCGCGTAGATTTCGGGAAGATGCCGCGCGACGCAGGCGAAGCGGCCGCCCTCGTCGCGGCTCATCCACAACTCGCCGCTGGTGGTGCCGAAATACAGCCCTACCGGCTCGCGCGCGTCGGCCGCCATGGCCTGACGCTTGACCGTCCACCAGGCGTGACGCGGCGGCAGCCCGGCGGCCAGGCGCCGCCAGTTGCGTCCGGCGTCGCGCGTCGCATAGACGCTGGGAATGCCCCCGGGGCTGGTGCGCGGCCAGACGGTGGTGCCGTCCATCGGGAACACCCAGGCCGTGTCCGCGTCGCGCGGGTGCACCACCACCGGGAAGCCGATGTCGCCGATCCGCTTCGGCATGCGCGCGCCGATGCGCGTCCACAGGGTCGATGGCCGGTCGAGCCGATAGATGCCGCAATGATTCTGCTGGTACAGCCGATCCGGATCGCTCGGGCACAGCCGCACGCAATGCGGGTCGTGGAAGACGATGTTGGCCGGATCGAGATTCTCGACCACTTCCAGCCCCTGCACCAGGGGCGTCCAGCTTCGGCCGCGATCGACCGATTCGTGCACGCCGCCGCTCGACATGGCGAAATACAGATGCGCGGGATCGCGCGGATCGACGATGATCGAGTGCAGTTTCGGCCCGTCCGGCGTGCCGTCCTGCTCGCGGCCCATCCACATTCGGTATTGCGGATCGTCGTTCAGGCCGGGCATCGATTCCCACGTGACGCCGCCGTCCGCGGAGCGGAACAGCCCCTGCGGCGAGGTGCCGGCGTACCAAACGCCCGGCTCGCTGGCGTGACCGGGGGTGAGCCAGAAAGTGTGATCGACCACGCGGCCCTTCTCGCCGTCCGGCGCTTTCGGAAAGGCGGGCGGCCGCGCCGCCTCCTTCCAGTTCCGGCCGAAATCGTCGGAGCGGAACACCGTCGGACCCAGATGCCCGGTTTTCGCCGCAGCCAGGAGCGTTCGTCCGTCGCGCGGATCGAGCACGAGATGATTGACGATGTGGCCGAGAAAGTGCGGCCCGTCGGCCCGCCAGGCCCGGCGCGCGGCGTCGCCGTGGAAAATCCAGGCGCCCTTGCGCGTCGCGACCAGGACCGTGATTCGGGGTGCCGGCCGCTTGCGGCGAGCGGGGGCGGCGCGGCCGGCCGTTGTCCGTTTTCGTGCCGCCGGTTTCCTAGATGTGCGTGCCATGGTCCGTCCCTCCTCGGCAGGGAGGCGCGAAGATTCCCTTAGCAATTTTTCGGCCGCCTGTCACCAGGGCTGGGACCGGCGCTGGATCACAGCGAACCGATGGATCCCGGCACCAGCGGCGTGATCGTCAAGTCGACGCTCGCCGCCATCATCTTCGACACTATGGCGCGATGGCATCGATCGTGCTCGCGCTCAAGGCACAGCAAGCACGACGGCGACGCCACGGCGATGCCGATCGCCTCGGCCAGCGCGGCTTGGGCCTCGGGCCTTTCCATATGCGCGGCGAAGATGCGGCGCATCGTCGCGGTGTCGCCCGCCTTGGCCGCGTCGCGGCCGGTCTTGGGCGTGCCGAGATCGCGCAGATGGAGATAGGCGATGCCGTCCTGCTCCAGCCGTTCGGCCAGGGCGCGCTTGGAAAAGCCGGGCCGGCGCGAGGCGGGCACGGCGCGCACATCGATCAGGGTTTTCACCTTGGCGCCGACGAGCGCCGCGACGAGCGCATCGGGCGTGGTTTTCTCGTAGCCGATGGTGAAAAGGGTTTTGGATGGCATCAGCGCGCGACAACCGAGATTTCATGGTTCGTCATGGCCGGATTTAGTCCGGCCATCCACGCCTTCCTTCTCTTGACCGCTCGAAAAGGCGTGGATGCCCGGGGCAGGCCCGGGCATGACGGATTGAAAGATGCTACCGACTATTTCCTATCTGCGGCAATCGCGGATTGGTAACGTTTCGACCGATGACGCTGGAACACAGGCACCCATGACCGGCTGGCGGCGCGCGATCGACGTCTATGCCGACCGGCGCGTGCTGATGATCCTGCCGCTCGGCTTCGCCTCGGGCCTGCCGTTGTTGCTCACCTATTCGACGCTTTCGGCCTGGCTGGCCAAGTCCGACGTGACGCGCGCCACCATCGGCGCTTTCGCGCTGGTCGGTGTCCCTTATGCGTGCAAGTTCGTCTGGTCGCCGCTGATCGACCGGCTGCCGCCGCCGATCCCGCTCGGCAGGCGGCGCGGCTGGGGCCTCACGATCCAGTTCCTGCTGATTGCCTCGGTCCTGGCGCTGGGTCTTTGCGATCCCAAGGGCAATCTCCCCCTGATGGCCGCGCTGGCGCTGCTGGTCGCCTTCCTGTCGGCCAGCCAGGACATCGTCATCGACGCCTATCGCGTCGAAATCCTCAGAATCGAGGAGCAGGGTCCTGGCGCCGCGCTGATCCAGACCGGCTATCGCATCGCCATGCTGGTGGTCGGCTGGGGTTCGCTGCAGATCGCCGATCGATGGGGTTGGTTCGCGGCCTATGCCACGATGGCGGCGCTGCTGGTTGTAGGTCTGGCGGTGTTCATTTTCGGTCCCGAGCCCGATGCCTCGGCCGTGGCCGCGCGGCGCGGGCCGGAGAGTTTTCGCCAGTGGCTCAAATCGGCGGTCATCGACCCCTTCGTGGATTTCATGCGCCGCCCGCTCTGGCCCGCGATCCTGATCTTCATCTTCGCCTACAAGCTGGGCGAGGCGTTGGCCGGCGTGATGGCGATGCCGCTCTATATTTCCCTCGACTTTACATTGCCCGAGATCGCCAATGTCTCGAAGCTGTTCGGCTTCTTCGCCACCATCGCGGGCGTCCTGCTCGGCGGGTTGGTGACGGCGCGGCTCGGTGTCGTGCGCGCCTTGCTGATCTGCGGCGTGCTCCAATCCCTGGGCAACCTGGCCTATGTGCTGCAAGCCACCGCCGGCCACCGGCTCGATGCGCTGGCGCTGTGCGTCGCCGTCGAGAACGTGACCGGCGGCATGGCCGGAACCGCGCTGGTGGCCTATCTGTCGAACCTGTGTTCGCCCGCCTTCACCGCCACGCAGTATGCGCTGCTCTCCTCGCTCGCGGTGGTGGGGCGGACCATGGTCGCCAGTTCCGGCGGCGCGCTCTCCGAGGCGCTCGGCTGGGTGCCGTTCTTCCTGCTGACCACCGTGGTCACGGTCCCGGCGTTGCTGCTGCTCTTGTGGATCGGGTGGGAACGGGATCGAGCGAGCGCACCCCCATCGGCAGTGTAAAGTATTACTTGACAGCACTGCTGCGAGGGATCACTTTTCCTGCGTGATCCGCTCGTTCCGCAGCAAGGCACTGCGCATCTATTTCGCGACGGGACGGCCGAGCGGCTTAAGCGTGCAGAACGTCGCGCGGGTGAGCCGCATCTTGCGCGCTCTGGATGCCGCGACCCGACCGAAAGACATGGACCTGCCGGGCTACTTCTTCCATTCGCTGCGCGGCGCGCCAAGATGGTCGGTCAGGGTCACCGGCAACTGGCGGATCACATTCGGATGGGATGGCGAAGACGCGACCGACGTCGATTTGGAGGACTACCACTGATGCGTAAGCGGACGATCAAGCGCGGGCTGCCGGCCATGCATCCGGGCGAGTTGCTGCGCGAGGACGTGGTTCCCGCGCTTGGACGTTCGCGCACGGAACTCGCGCGCCTGCTGGGTGTGTCGCGGCAGACTTTGCACGCGATCATGGCCGAACGCGCGCCGGTGACGCCGGAGATGGCGCTCCGGCTCGGCAAGCTGGTCGGCAACGGCCCGGACCTCTGGTTGAGCCTCCAGGCCCGCTACGATCTGGAACGGTTGGGCAAATCCAAGCGTGCCGAGATCGCCGCGATCCCCACGCTGGCGGCGGAATAGAGGCCATTCGATCGAGCGATCCAGTGCCCCCTACCCCTCCGCCACCGGCAAATAGACGGTGAAGGTGCTGCCCTCGCCCTGAACCGAATCGATGGTCAGCGCGCCGCGGTGGCGGCTGATCGAATGTTTGACGATCGCCAGCCCCAGCCCGGTGCCCCCCAGCTTGCGCGAGCGCGTCGTGTCGATGCGGAAGAAGCGCTCGGTGAGGCGCGGCAGATTCTCGCGCGCGATGCCCTCGCCCCGGTCCCGCACCGCCACCGAAACCGCCTTTGCGGTACGATCGAGAAAGCTCGACGGCGGCTCGGGCGCCAGCGCAGCCTTGACCTCCACCTCGGTGCCCTCGCGGCCATATTTGAGGGCGTTGTCCAAGAGATTCTGGAAAATCTGCGACAGCTCGTCCTCCTGGCCGTTGACCGGCGGCAGATCCGGCGGCACGTCGATCGCGATGCGCATGTGGCGCTGGCGCGCCTGCAGTTCGATCGCCTCGGCGACGCGGCTCAGTATCGCGCCCAGATCGGCGCGTCCCACCGGGCGGCTGTGCTCGGAAAGTTCGATGCGCGACAGCGTCAGCAGGTCGGCCACCAGGCGCGACATGCGGCCCGCCTGCTCGTGCATGATGCCGAGGAAACGCTCGCGTGCCTCGGAATCGCCCTTGGCCGGGCCTTGCAGGGTTTCGATGAAGCCGACCAGAGCGGCCAGCGGCGTGCGCAGCTCGTGGCTGGCATTGGCGACGAAGTCGGCGCGCATGCGCTCGACCCGCCTGATTTCGGTCACGTCGTGCAGCGCCAGCACGGCGAGCGTGCCGTCGACCGCCGGTTTGGGCAGCGGCTCGACCACGGCGCGGAACACGCCCTCGGGCCCGCCAGGCAGCACGAATTCCACCGCATCCCCGGACTCGCCGCGCACCGCGCGCTCGATCGCGTCGAGCAGCGGCGGATTGCGCAGGATGGTGGCGATGTCGCGGTCACGCAGCCGTTCGCCCAGAAGCTCGCGCGAGGCGCGGTTGGCCCGCGTGACGCGGCGCTGCGCGTTGAGCAGGAAGGTGGGGCCGGGCAGGCTGTCGAACAGCGACTCGTGCATGTCGAGCAGCCCTTCGAGGGTGGCGTCGCGCGTCTTCACGCCGCGGCGCAGGCGTTCCATCGCGCTGACCAGCTCGGCCGCGGTCTCGGTAGTCACGTCGGGCGCGCCCAATCCTAGGGCTAAGCGACGGTCCTGGGGGCGGGCTCCATCGCCGTCAGGGGCGCCGGCCGGTCGTCACCGGCCGCGGTCTGGCTCACGGGCACGATCTGGCGGACACGCGCCAGCGCGCTCTCCCAGTCGTCGAGCATCGCTCTGGCGCGCCGGCTGCCGGTTCGGGATTGGTGCTCCTCGATGAGCCGGCGCAGCTCGGGGGCGTCCTCGGCCGGCACCGGCCGTGCGACCACGCTGTCGGAGTTGAGCTGGCGCCACTCCAGGACGTAGGCGACTCCTCCGG